>MDTG01416212.1_pt1 | contig 166778 bp, 158 predicted proteins | sample 811421 | NCBI WGS metagenome assembly MDTG01 (sample SAMN05326645, study PRJNA326480) | marine metagenome | isolation source: seawater | place: Pacific Ocean: South East | collected 2011 | reverse complement strand
TACGATACCGCCAGCAGATTTGCTTTCTTGCTCTGCGCGCTTGACGATAACGCGATCGTGTAAAGGACGAATTGCCATTTTCAAATCTCCTGAATAATCTAACTATTCAATTTTTGTGATTAGCCGACGTACACATTGGTCATACGCCGTTTGCCTAGTTTGACCCTGATGGGCCGTAAAATTGTTACTGCGTGGTTAAATGGGGGAGTACCCAGACAAGATCAAGGGGTTTATTAAAAAAAATTTGAAAATTTTTTTGTGCCTGAGAGTGGCATGTGATGAAAATGCCGCCAGGGCTGGAAATCTCTGGCCCCAGCGATATGAATTACTGAATTAACAAGCGATGCGCTTGTCTGGACAATGTAGTGGGCGTCCAGTCATTCAGTGCTTTTTCTTTTGTATATAGAGGCAGATCTGCCATGGATATTTGCGGTCTGTCGGTATTGCTGTGTGCGCCAGGCCCATAACTGCCAAACTCACTGAATCGCGCGTCGGTTAACGGCATAAAGCGTTTGCGAGAACCGTCTTTGGCGGTGCCGCCCATACTGCTCCAACCAACCTGCGCAATGTGGCCATCCATAAAGGTATTGATGAAGGTGCTTTTACCAATGGCATTGGGGTTGGCATACCGCCCGTCATCAAAGGTGGTGGTAGGGTGCCAGGGGCGGCCCAGTGGCACACTGTTGTCAGGCACGCCAATCTCTCGCAGCAATCGGCAGTTTAGAAAGGTAAAGCCGTATGCCTGCTCAATCAGCGTGCTGGGAGCGGTCACATACCCGGTAAACGTCATTGGATGCGCCCTTGGTCGGGAAATCACATCGGTATATTCGAACAGCACGTTACCTGCACCGAATATAAAATCCACATGCCCGGCAATTTCACTATCCAGAACATAGGTTTTGCCAGACTGAGCGTAGAGTGTATCCTGATAACCCAGTAGGGTTACGCGCTGCAGCACAGTGCGGTCGGCGTGCTCTGCTATTTTAAGTGCAACGGCCTGGGTACCTCGAATTTTATCCGGGTGGCCCTTGGGCAGCTTGTCGTCTGCCGGGTAATCGTAGGTATTTTCAATCGTTAAATCAAACAGGCTGACGTCGGGCGCCAACACCTCCACCACGGCCGTTCGAAACGTACCCCAGGTTTCCTCGCTTCCCGGCGCTACAGGCTCGCCTGCATAACGGGCGTAAGCAATGGTTGTGTTGCGTTTACCGCTGCCGACAAGTCGAATATCCGGCTTATTAATAATGACCCGTTCTTCGAATACTCCGGGCCCGATGAATATCGTCCAGGGTTGCCCGTCCGGGGCGGCGTCGATGGCCGCTTGTATCGACGTAAATGCATTGTCACTCTGTGCGCTTAGCACGCGAGCGTCAATGCGATCTACCGTTTGGCCGGGCGGCGTTGCGCACCCACTTAGAAGCGCTGCGCACCCGCCCAGAACCATGGCGCATAAGGCCTGCATCCTGAACAGTCTTCCCTGTACTCCCATGTTAGATCACCACCGCTTTACCGTTGATAACGATATTCTCCTGCGTGACCTCGGCGACATTCTCAATCACAGAGTCCTTTTCCGCTTTCTCGATCGTGATATTTTTCAGCGACACACCAGTGATAGGCGTATGCGGATAACCGCGCATCATAAAGGCGCGTTTTGCTTCCACTACATGCAGGTTTTCAATGGAGATGGCTTCTAGGGTAGGCATAAACTGGCCCACATCGCCTTCTTCATAATAAAAGTTGATCACAATGGCATCTTTTACCTTACCAATGCGCAAATGACGGTAGTTCAGGTTTTGTAAATGCCCACCGCGAATGGAATTGGTTTTAATGCGAATTCCCCGGTCTAGATCCGGGCTGCTCATTTCGCAGTGCTGGGCATACAGGTTTTTTACCCCGCCAGAAATCTCACTGCCAATCACCACACCGCCGTGTCCAGCTTTCATTTGGCAAGCATTGATCAGAATGTTTTCACACGGCGCGCCCACTCTGCGACCATCGGCATTGCGGCCAGATTTGATTGCAATGCAGTCATCGCCAGTATCAAACACGCAGTTTTCAATGAGCACGTCTTTACAACTTTCCGGATCGCACCCGTCTGAATTGGGGCCATGGCTGTCACAATGAACGCCGGTTACCGTTACGTTTTCACACAACACCGGGTTGACCAGCCAGAACGGTGAATTCTTGATGGTAACGCCTTCAATAAGCACATTTTTGCATTTATAGGGCTGAATAAATGGCGGACGCAGGTAGTTTTCGTCGAACACTCGCAGGGCTACCGGCACCTGATCTTCTGCCATCTGGCGTAACACATCGCGGGTAAACTTCTGGTTTTCAACCGGGTGGTCGCCCCAGTTTGCCTCTTTCCATTTACCTTTCCACGGCCACCACTGGGTCGGGCTACCGCCACCTTCCAGCGTACCTTTACCTGTAATGGCTACATTGGTTTGTTCGTACGCATAAATAAGCGGCGAATATCCCATGAGTTCCGTGCCTTCCCAGCGGGTGAACACGTAGGGTTTGTACAGTTCTGGTTCCGGGATGAAGTGCAGCGTAGCGCCTTCCTCAATATGCAAATTGATATTGGATTTGAGGTGAACCGGACCAGTGTAAAACTCGCCTTTCGGCACGACTACACGGCCACCGCCTTGCTTTGCGATTGCATCAATCGCGGCGTGAATGGCGTCGCTGACATTCTCGCCACTGCCCGCTTTGGCGCCGTACTCGGTAATAACCGCGCTGCGTGATGGAAAGCTTGGCGGCACAATACGCGCTCGGATGGCGTTGGCCTGATCGTTCCAGGCAAATTCACTGTTTGCGGAAGGACTGCCTGTACAACCCGACATTGTCAGCGCGCCCATGGCGGCTGAGCCTGTACCCATTAGTTTTAATAAAGACCGACGGTTCATCGACATAGTCACTGCGGTACTCCTTGCGTTGCGACACGCTGTAAAAAGGTATGAATGGTTTGTGTTGTCTGGCTCAGGTACGGCTCAAACAACCAAAACGTATGAATAGTGGGCGGTAACTTTACAAATGCGTAATCGATACCGTATTGGTTAAGCGCTTTGCCTACCGCTTCATGCCCTGCCGTAAAGCGCACCTGGCCACTGCTGATCACCAGTGTGGGTGGGGGATTGTTGTGCACATGGGTAGCAGCAGACGCTTCTTTCCAGCGCGCTGGCATAGACTGATAGTCGCCGCCCAGCCACAAGGCAGCAGCAGACGTCGCTTTGCGTTTGTCTTCAAATTGCAGCGCCAGTGGTGTAGTGAAATCCAGCACGCCGTCCAAATCAATAACGGCATTAACACGAGGGTCAGCGTCCTGATGCGGATTAAAAAGCGGCAAGTGTGCGGTAAAGCCCGCCAACGCAGCCATTTGACCACCGGAAGAACCACCACCGATGGCGACTCTGTCTGGATTGATCATCAATGTTTCGCTATTCGCTTTGACCCACAGCACTGCATCTACTATATCCAGCATGCCAGCCGGGTATTGGGCTTCAATCGACAGGCGATATTCCGGAGTAAATACGGTGTAGCCAAGCTGAGCCAGTTTATTAGCAAGCGGATAAAAATGGGACTTATTGCCCGCGCGCCAACCACCGCCGTGAATCAGCACAATCGCCTGACCATTGTGATTTTCAGCTGAAGGAAAAAACGTGTCTATGTGCAAATCGCGATTGCCCAGCGATTTGTAGGGCCGTTCAAATTCTGCGGCCTGCCCTTCCCGGTACTGCAATACCGGCCATTTCAGTTCCGGGTGTTTAGGTTTATAGCGCGCAAAGCGTTCACCCGGCGTATAGCCGTCATCCACCTGGAAAGTCGTTTCTTTTGCCAGTGCCGTTGTACTCAGCATGGAACAAAGTAAAAGAAACAGGGAAACGCGTTTCAGGTTCATACGTGATTATTTCCGGTGCATCGGGATAAAGCGAACATAGTCCACATCTACATAGTTTTGGGAGCCAGTATCTACTTTAATTAAAGGGTTTGTTACCGCGAAAATACCCGTTTTCGCCCCTACCCAACGACCGCATCGCGCAATAAACTGTTCACCCACCACCGTAAAGGGTTCGGTGTCATCATAACGATAGCCAAATACTGCGGTCGAGTCGGATGCCATGATATAGCGAAATTCGATCGTTTCGTGCTTAACAGGGCCATAGTCATGAACGCTTTCATCACACCCAGTGCGGGCGTTGCGGCACTGCACATACACAAGATGAGGCTTTCCGCTAATCGCCTTCACCCCAGCCCATGCGTAGTCTTCGCCAAATAACAGCAGACCAGACTCTAATGCAAACGTATTTGAAGGCACGGTCATGCGCATACGCACCTGGAATTGCTGGGCGGGTAATTTCTGCAGCATCAGATTGGGCGTCATCCACAGGTTATTGCCTGTTTCAAGCATTTTCATTTGGGCATGTAGCCGAATGTGCGACTTTGCTTCCCAGCTAAACCAGTTGTCTTGCTGGTTGGCATTCCACTGCCATTGCAAACCGTATCGCTGGTCATTAAATTCATCAGTGGTCGGCTGAGTCTTCACCGAACCTGGCTTTGAGGTCTTAGGCTTCTGATGAACATATACAGGTTCGCCGACGCCGTCGTTATCTGCGTCATTGCCAATAACCGGCCAGTCATCCTGCCACACCAGCGGCTGTAAATGCACAATGCGACCATAGGCCTTTCGGGATTGAAAGTGAATGAACCAGTCTTCATTCTGGGCGGTGTGTATCCACGAGCCCTGATGCGGGCCGTTGATCAAGGTATTACCCTGCGCCATAACTACTCTGCTTTCATAAGGGCCTGCAATGTTTTTTGACCGAAACACAGACTGCCAGCCAGTTTCAACACCACCGGCAGGGGCAAATATATAGTAGTAGCCATTACGCTTATAGAACTTGGGCCCTTCCAGGGTGCGATAACCCGGCAACGCGTGACCATCAACAATGTGTTGATATTCTTCTGACACCCAACTGGTGTCTGCTGCCATTTTTCGCAAACTCAATACGTTATTGAAGCCCGCACGACTCTTCGCCCAACCGTGTAACAGCCAGGCGTTACCATCGTCATCCCACAATGGGGTCGGGTCAATTAACCCTTTGCCAGCAAGAATGCGTTTAGGTTCGCTCCAGGCTCCCGCCGGATCATCGGCAGTCACTACATATATGCCAAAATCCGGATCGGGGTAAAAGATCCAGAATTTCTCATTGTGGTAACGAATGTTGGGTGCCCATACGCCATTACCATGTTGCGGTCGGGCATAGTGGTCTGCAGGCACCTGCGCCGGCAATGCGTAGTTGATCAGCGTCCAGTTAACCAAATCCGTAGAATGTAATACGGGTAAACCGGGTGCAGAATTGAAGCTGGATGCGGTCATGTAGTAGTCATTACCTACGGCGACGACATCCGGGTCGGAGTAATCGATATGCAGAATAGGGTTACGGTAAGTCCCATCCCCACGATCTGACTGATGCATTATGCTAGCGTCGGAAGGGGGAGGTGGCTGCAGTGAATGAGCGCCACTGCAGCCACAAAGGCCAGTTAACAAAATACCCAGGCCCCAAAACTTACCGGTAAACATGGCTTACTTACCCAATTCTACTGCAGCCAGAATAAACGGACCCACGCCTTTCGCATCGTTCGGGCGAATCGGTTCGCTCATGTAGTACTCAAAGCTGCCATCGCGGTAAGGGTTGCCACCAAGGCCAGCTACGGCACAGACTTTTTCAAGGGTAATGACATTTGACTCAGGGTCGACCGAAATCATTTGATCAAGCAGTCCTGCAAAACCTTTTTCCGCGTAACCTTTAAACTCTGCAGGTAATACGCCGAGGTTTACACCTTTCGCCATCGCATAGGTCAGCATAGCTGTGCCTGACGCTTCAAGATAGTTTCCGTCGCGGTCACCCAGGTCAGTCACCTGATACCAGGTACCGCTGGAGTGCTGATATTTCACCACTTGCGTCATTAGATTTTCGAAGCGCGAGGCCAACCAGGCGCGTTTGGATAAATGTGGCGGAACAATGTCCAGTACATCAGCCATTGCCATTGCATACCACCCCAGCGCGCGAGACCAGTGATGAGGTGACAGACCCGTGCTGTTGTCTGCCCATTTCTGATCGCGTGACTCGTCCCAGCCATGACGAGGCAGACCGGTCTTTGGATCGTATAAATGCTTTTCAATCAGCTCGAATTGCAGGAAAACATCGTCAAGCTGTTCAGGCTTGCCAGCACGCATGATGTATTCTGCATAAAACGGCGCGCCCATATACAGGCCATCCAGCCACATTTGGTACGGATAACGTTTTTTGTGCCAGAACCCACCTTCACTGGTACGTGGATGTTCATCGAACTGTGCACGCAATTTGTCAGCGGCTAACAGGTATTTTTTATCACCGGTTTGGTCATACAGAAAGAACAGAACCTTTCCTGCATTGATCATATCGATGTTGAATTTCTCTTTCTTATAAGTGGCAATATTGCCCTTATCGTCAATCAGCGTGTCGTAATATCCTTTCAGATAATCGAAATACCGTTGATCTCCGGTTTGCTCATACACGCGGGTAAAGCCAAGCAGGTTTAAGCCGTGAACATAATCCCAGGTCGGTTTTTCGTCCCAGTCCATCATCCAGGCTTCCGGGAAACGCACCATTTCTGACTCAACCATACGCTGAGACCAGGCTTTGGTATTATCGAGTGGCTCTGCCTGAACCATACTGCTACCTACCGCCATACCTAATGACATAAGGACAACTTTGATTAGCTTTCTGGCCATTATTTACCCCTGTGTTAACAAAATTGAAACGCTAAATGCTACCGGTAGCATTTTGGTTAATTTGATTGATGTTGTCAAGTTGTAAATAGAATTTCGGGCAAAAAATACCATAAACGGAATAATAGTATAAATAACTGTTTTAAAAGCACAAAAAAGTCATTCGACGTAATAAATGCGCCATTCAACTGCCTATAAATCCATCTTATTTATCAAATCGATTTGTGAAATATCGTACAAAAATTTTAAAAAAATGAAAAAACAGGCTTGCCACCGGTAGCATTTAATCATATATTGTTAATCGCTTGTAAACTACAGCAATAAAAATAACAGGTGATACAAGCATCAGTACCCATGCACACTATGTGCCTGCACGTTAACCAACCACTGATGCAGGCACAAATAAAAACGTGAGGATCCACGAATGAATTTTGCCAAGTCCTTTAAAAAAGCACCAGTCAGTATTGCTGTCGCGTGCGCCATGCTTACTCCTGCTGTACTTGCCCAGAGTGCTGAGACCAATGATGACATGGTCGAAGTAATCGAAGTTCGCGCATCGAGCTTTGCCGACAGCTTACAGAAAGCACTGATTACTAAAAGAGCCTCAGCAGGCGCGGTTGATACTATTCTTGCAGAAGATATTGCTGACTTCCCGGACCAGAACCTGGCCGAGTCACTGCAACGTATCCCAGGTATTGCGATCAGCCGTGACGCCGGACAAGGTCGTGAGATCACCGTTCGTGGTCTGAACTCAAGCTTCACACGTGTGCAGTTAAACGGCATGCAAGCACAATCACTTTCTGCGGGTCCTGGCGGCGTGCGTAAGAGCCGAGCTTTTGACTTCAACGTGTTTGCATCTGAATTATTCAGCCAGTTAACCGTTCACAAAACGTCATCAGCAGAAATTGAAGAAGGCACGTTAGGTGCAACAGTGGACCTCACTACAGGCCGCCCTTTCGACTTTAACGACAATGTGACTGCCATTAACGTGCAGGGCACTTATAACGACCAGTCAGAAGAAGCGGACCCAAGATTATCGGCACTGACCAGCTACACCAATGACGATCGCTCTTTTGGTGTCTTGGTTTCTGCCTCATTCTCTTCACAGTTAATTAGCAACGTTGGCTCAGATACTGGCCGCTGGGAAGACGACGGCTTCTGTACAGATTCTTCGTGCCTGGGTACCCAGGATGAAGACTTAAGCAGCTACTGGCACCCACGCTTCCCACGTTTTGCCGACAAAACGCATGAACTGGATCGCACCGGTATCACTGCGTCTGTACAGTTTGCGCCAAGCGACGACACCACGGTTACCGTAGATGCCTTGTACTCAAAAATTGAAGCACAGCGTCTTGAGCCGTTCATGCAGGCTATCTCGTTGGCTCGTACCAACTCTTCAGGTGTAGGCCAGACTTACCTGACTGACTACACTATTGATGGCAACGACAGCATTATTGCTGCAACAGCCCACGATGTAGACATTCGTTCAGAAAACTTCGAGTCTAACTGGGAATCTGAATTTACCCAGTTCAGCGTGGATGTTGAACATCACTTCAACGATGACTTAAAAGTTAACCTGTTAGTCGGTACGTCTGAATCTGTGCTGGACAACCGTGAAACCACTATTATTTACGAGCACTTCAGCGTGAACGACTCGCGTCGCACACTGGACTATGCAGACAGCACGTCAGCGGTAACATACGATTTTACTAATCAGATGAGCCCGACAATGAGCTACAGCTTTGATACGGCCAACCCGGCAAACTGGGAGCTGTCTGAATACCGTGACCGTATTTATGATGCCAAATCAAGCTACGACAACGCCCGCGCTGACTTCGAGTATATCCTGAATGACGCGATTACCCTGAAAGGCGGTGTAACTTATAAAGACTACCTGTACTCAATTGCAGGCTCACGCGCCGATGGCACATTCGCATCAGCTGACGCAGCAGACGGTACCGTTGACAACGTAGCCTTTGGTATCAGCAACGTAGTTACTGCTGCTGACGGCAATGTCGTTAACTTTGGCGGTCAGTCATTCTTTATGGCCGACAACGCGCAATTACCCCAATTCCTGGCGAGCGGTGGCTGGAGCTATGCACCACGCGGCGGCGATACTTATGCCGTTAGCGAAGAAAACCTGAGCTACTTCCTGCAAGCGGATTTCTTCTACCCAATTGGCGACATGGATCTGCGCGGTAACGCGGGTGTGCGTTATGCTACAACCGACGTTGAATCTACCGGCCTGGTAAATGGCGACCCAACCTCAGTGAAGAACGACTACAGCGACACGCTGCCGTCACTTAACCTCGCATTAGACGTAACCGAAGATGTAGTGTTACGTGCGTCTTATGCGGACGTTATGTCTCGCCCTGGTCTAAGCACCTTGTCTCCAGGTGGTAGTGTTGACCCATTCAACCTGACAGTAAGCTACGGTAACCCGTTCATTGACCCGTTCCGTGCAACTAACTACGACCTGTCGGCTGAATACTACTTCGACGAAGGCGCGTTGTTGTCACTTGCATACTTCATTAAAGACATCGAGTCTTTCCCTACCAGCGAAACGGTTACACTAAACTGGCAGGAAGTAGGCTTACCAGACAGCGTACTGGGTGGCCAGGCTAACATCGTTAACAACTCAGACTTTGAAGTTCGTCGCTCAATTAATGGCGGTGGCGGTAAGCTGGACGGTTACGAAGTACAGTATCAACAAAAACTGGACTTCCTGCCGGGCCCACAATGGGTGCAAAACTTCGGCGTACTGGCTAACATGACGTTTGTTGATGCAGACGTGAACCTGACGGGCCAGTCTGACCGCTCTTCAAACTTCACCGTTTACTGGGAAGATGAAGTATTCAGCGCACGTATCTCAATGGCAAATCGCAGCGAGTTCACTACGTCGTTCAATAGCAACCCGAACAAACAACGTTATGTTGACGGTACTACGCACATTGACTTCTCAGCGAGCTACAACGTGTCAGAAAACCTGAAAATTTCAATTGAAGGTATTAACCTGACCGACGAGCCAATTGTTGCAATGGTATCTCCTAATATCGGTGGCCGCGTGTGGAACGTGACGCAAACTGGTCGTCAGTTCTTTATTGGCGCGAGCTACAGAATGTAATCTTTAGTGTCCTAAGCAAAGGCCATTATTCGTAATGGCCTTTTTTCGTTTTAAGGAAATACAATGAAAAAACTCTTCGCTGTTTTCGCACTGATATCCGTTTGTATACCAGCCAGTGCCTGGGATCCAACGCGCGTAGCGCTTCATCTGGTGGGTGACTCTACCATGGCCGACAAACCTAACCTGGCCTATCCGGAACGCGGCTGGGGGCAATTGCTACCTGAGTTCATGAACGAAGAGCTTGAGATTGTGAATCACGCGGCAAATGGACGCAGCACCCGCCGCTTTATCAATGAAGGCCGCTGGGCATTAGTGCTTTCTGAGTTAAAAGCAGGCGATTATGTATTGATTCAATTTGGTCATAACGACCAGAAAGTCGACGACCCGGCACGGTATGCCTCTGTAGACAAAGACTACCCGGCGTTCCTTAAACAGTACATCGCCGATGTACGCGCTAAGGATGCCATTCCCATGATCGCCAGCTCCATTTGCCGTCGCCACTTCGACAACGAAGGTAACTTACAACGCAAACTCATCGACTACGCCAGTGCAGCGAAAAAGGTAGCTCAGCAAGAAGATGTTGCCTTTTTTGACCTGAATGACCAGACCTGTGGCTTTTTAAAGGAGATAGGTGAACCAGCCAGTCAGCAGTATTTTATTCAGGTACCGCCCGATCTCTACACCCGCTACCCGGATGGCAAAGTCGACAACACTCACTTGAACGTCGTGGGGGCTTCGAAAGTCGCGCAGTTCTTTATTCGTGATCTGCGTAGCAGAAAACACCCGCTGGCAAACTACGTATACCGCGACTCGTTGTAGTAGCAGCCACTTGGCATAAGGCAGTGTGTTCATTGCCTTATGCTAGAATTGTGGCCACTTCACCTGATTACGGCCGGCTCGTTTGGCCATAAGCAACTGTCTGTCTGCCAGTTCAAACGCACTTTCTACACCTTCAGCAATCAGCACGGGCGCAACACCAAAGGAACAGGATACTTCTATACCATCAAACTGTGCAGACACATGACTGACTGCCAGCCTGATTTGCTCCGCCACTTTCACACCGGACTCCAATGGCGTATTTGGCAACAGAATCAAAAACTCGTCGCCCCCAAAGCGACCAAACAAGTCACTTTCCCGGCATTCTGAACGGGCTATTTGAGCTACCGCCTTTAGCACATCGTCTCCCACAATATGGCCAAGCGTGTCGTTTATGTGTTTAAACTTGTCGATATCAAACACAATCAACGACAAAGACTCATGATAGCGCGCCGCCTGTTTAGTCAGTTGTTCGGCGGTATTAAAAAATGACTGACGGGTATGCGCCTGGGTGAGTCCGTCGTAATGGGCCTGCTGATGTAACTTGTGATTGTCGGATATCAAGGCCGGTACCGCCATGGAAAAATAGGTACTGCAGGCCATCACGCACAGAGCAAATTGGAAAATATACGCTTGGGTATCAATACCCCAAAACGCCACGAGTCCGGCCATGGTAAAGCCAAACAACGCCAGGCTGACCGCCGCATGAAATGGCGACTCAGTGTATACAATCCACATTTGTGGCATCGCCAGAAAGAACACGAAACAGGCTATCTCGGGCGAATCAAAGTAGTAGGCAGCGAAAGACGTAAACAACAACCCCAGCATGGTCAACAGTAGTTTTACGCTGTAGGGAAAATCATTAGCGTGGACTATCGGCACGAAAGCGATGTCGGATAGAAAGTTTCGTGAAGGGTACCAGCGCTGAAACAGTGCAACAAAAAGGGGCGCCATCACCAGCAAACCAGACATATCGCCTATCCACCAGGCAATCAGGGTTTCTTTTAGCGTTGCTGAGGCAAGACCGTCGTAAAGCACCAGCGTGCCTACAACAGACACCAACAAGGTTGACGCTGCACATACCAACAAAAAGCGCATCACGACGCTGTACAAATTATAGGAAGTAATGTGCGCTAAGGACTTGCGTAACACCACAGCACCAGCGCCATAAACACCCACGTGAAGCATGGCAAATAAGCTGCCCGAGACAAGCAACTCCTGAATGCTACGCCCCGTCATATAGATACTCTCTTCCCAGAACGTAGAGAGTACGCAGGCCACAGTCAGTGTAATACACGCACGCCACCCTAAAAACAGCAGCGCAGTGAGGGTAAGTGCCACCGGGGGGAACCAGATACTGGCGTGAGGAGCATACTCCATGACCACAGATAGCCGCCACAACAGCAACCAGAGGACAAGTAACACACAGTGACGCATGGCACCTGATGATGTCAGGCCCATGACAAACATGCTCCCGGGAGGTATTTTGCTAAAGCGCACTCAACCTGAAAATAACAAACGCGATGCCTGTACTGTCTGGCATGAAAATCTGGCCGTTCAACGGGCTTTGAATAGTGTGGATTCAAACTGCTACGCACACTGACTACTCCTGTTACACTGAAACAGGCGTAACGCATTTCGGTACTCGCGTTACCGCCCGCAGGTCAGTTTATAAGGAATCGTCAGTAAGTGCACGAATTCTGTGCAGCTAACGTTGGTAGGCTTGATGCGTATCAATAGTGCCTAAAGGCTGTTTACGGCCTTTTTCAGTGCTTCTACCGGAATGATTGCGCCCGGGTGTTGAATAACGGTACCCGCTACTTTTGCACCGTAACTGGCGGATTCTGTTACGCCTTTACCACTGATACGCGCAGCCAGATAGCCACCGTTGAAAGCATCACCGGCTGCAGTGGTGTCCACTACATCATTGACCTTTTCAACAGGCACGATGAACTGACCCTGAGCGTTTTTAATACGAACACCCACGGCGCCGTTCTTCATTACCGTTTCACCAATTCGCATCGGCGCAAGGTGACCAAACACATCGTCGGCATCAGTGTGGCCATACAGCGCCAGGTGGTCGTCGCCGCCCGGGAAGGCAATATCAGCAACGGAATAACAGCGGTCCATCCAAGCCTGCGCGACGTCTTTGTCTGGCCATAAACGCGGGCGGTAGTTTGGGTCAAAGACAATTTCGCAGCCCTGATGCTTGAGCTCCGCAATCAAATCGAACAGCTTCTCGCGCTGTACTTCATCCAGGATCGCCACGGAGATCCCAGAGAAATAAAACATATCGATTTGCTGAGGCGGTTGAGTCATCACGTTCAGGGTTTGTGTTGCCGCCGAGTTGTCGCGCCAGTAGGCAAACGTACGCTCGCCTTGTTTGTCGGTTCTCACCATGTACAAACCCAGGTTGCGTTTACTGCAGCGGTACACCTGATCGGTATTGATTTGCTCATCACCCATGGCAAACAGCAATTCATTACTGAGAAAATCCTCGCCGATAGCGGTCAGGTAACTCACCGACACATTCGGTGCAGAACGTTTTAAATAGACTGCGGTGTTATAGGTATCACCCGCAAAACTTTTAATCATGTCGTTGCCGCCTTTCGACACCAACTCCACCATGCACTCACCGAATATGACGACTTTTTTCACGCGGCATCCTCAATAAACTGACCTTGTGCTACCACACAGGCATCGGTAATTCCCTGCCAATTGCCCGCTTTTACGCAGTCTTTGGGGATCATCCATGAACCGCCTACCGCGAATACGTTTGGCAGCGCGCTGAACTCATGCAGGTTGTGGTCGGCAATGCCCCCGGTCGGACAAAAGCTCACTTGCGGAAAAATAGCGCCGAAGTTTTTCAGCATGCCCACACCACCACACAAGGTGGCCGGGAAAAATTTGGCTTCAGTTAAACCCGCTTCAACAGCCAGTAAAATATCAGATGGCGTGGCAGTACCGGGTAAAAATGGCAGCTGCGCGTCACTTAAATACCCCAGCAGCTTTTCGCTGAGTGTGGGAGTAATAATAAACTGACTGCCAGCATCTTTGGCTTCCTGTACCTGATCGGCATTAAGCACCGTACCCATGCCTACCAGCATGTCCGGAAATTGTTCGCGGATCGCGGTGACTGCAGCGGCGGCTGCCGGGGTGCGTCGAACCACTTCGATACTGCGTAAGCCGCTGTTGTGCACAGCGCGGGCAATGTTAATTGCCTGCTCTACACTTTCAGGTTGCAGGATGGGTAATAACGGCGTGCCTTGAATCAGCGCGCGAAATCCATTCATAGTAGGGTCTCCAGAGTGTCTGCGATGTTCTCGTTGTTTAACGCAGCCAGCTGTTCAACATGCTTGAGTACGGTTTGTTTAAAATTATTATTAACCGTTAACTCGTCGAACACCTGGGTTAAATTCAGTACGGCATTGGCAAGGTCTGTGACGCTACCTTTATGCTGTGCAGCAAGGTCTAACAGGGTGTCAGCCAGTGGGTCGACTAACTGCTCCTGATCATTGTGACGTTTGGCAATAAACAGGATCCAGGCCGCAATAGGCACGCACAGTAACGATACCGGGTTGCCTTTTTTGTAGTTGTCGCGCACGGTATTCAGAATACGGAAGGGCAGTTTTTGCGACCCATCCCAGGCAATTTGTGACAGCAAGTGACGAATGTGGCGATTCTGATAGCGACGCACAATATCATCGGCATAGCTGGCCAAATCCATCACACCTTCAGCGTCAATAGACGGCATGATTTCGCTTGTTAGCAGCTTGCGAATAAACGTGTGCAACGTGTCATCGCTAATGGCCTCGAACACCGTTTCTTTGCCTGCTAACGTGCCTACGTAAGCCAGGGTTGAGTGTGTACCGTTCAAAATGCGTAGCTTGGCATTTTCGAATGCCGCTACGTCGTCAGTAAACGTGACACCCACTTTGTCCCAGGCCGGGCGCGGGCCGCTGAACGTATCTTCAACTACCCATTGCGTGAAGGCTTCACGTTGAATTGGCCAGGCATCGCTTACACCTAATTTTTCGGCAGCTAATTCAATGAGTGCCTCATCGGTAGCTGGGGTAATGCTGTCTACCATAGTACATGGGAAGCAGATATTGGCTTTGATCCAGTCCGCCATGGCCGGGTCCAGTTTCTGAGCAAATTGGTACACGGCTTTTTCCAGCTTTTTGCCGTTGTCGGCCAAATTGTCACAGCTGATCACGGTCATGTCTGCCACACCACTTTCGTAGCGCTCTTTAAGGGCACACACAATCAGACCAACGGCTGACACCGGCTGATCCGGATTTACCAGGTCATTGATAATGTCAGGGTGCGACGTATCCAATTCACCACTGCTGGTCAGGCAATAGCCTTTTTCAGTAATGGTTAAAGAGATGATGTGTGTGTTGGCATCAGTCAGCGCAGCCAGTATTGCATCGCGGTCTTCATCCAGTACCAACACTTCATCGAACGCGCCGATAACCTGTACATAAGGTTCATTGTCTAGCACGACCAGTGAGTACAGATTGTCCTGCTCTGCCAGTTTGCGCTTCAATGTCGCGCTGCGCATTGAAACACCCGTTATCCGCCAATTGCCGCCATGTGCCATTGCCATATCGGTGTATACGGCCTGGTGAGCACGGTGAAACGCGCCCGGGCCAATATGCACAATGCCTCTGGTGCGCTCTGCACGCACGTATCCGGGCTTTTTAATATCAGCCGGTAATCCAGCCAGCGACTGCTCAGTTAACGGGGTAGTCATTATGCGTTTCCTAATTTGTATGCTTGCTTGGCGAAGTCGTAAGACAGCTTCTTAATTAAGTCTGCAGCTTCTTCTTCGCTCACGCGGTGTTCAGCGACCATCGATGCCAGGAAGCGGCAATCGATACGGCGCGCCACATCGTGACGGGCAGGGATCGATAAGAACGCTCGTGTATCATCGTTAAAGCCAACCGTATTGAACAAACCAGCGGTTTCGGTCACCTGATGACGATAACGCAGCATGCCTTCCGGGCTGTCGTGGAACCACCAGGCCGGACCTAATTTAAGGCAAGGGTAATGGCCAGCAAGCGGTGCCAGCTCACGGGAATACACGGTTTCGTCCAGCGTAAACAGAATGATGCTCAATCGCGGGTCATTGCCGTATTTGTCGAGCAATGGCTTAAGCGCGTTAACGTACTCGGTTTGCATAGGAATATCGGCGCCTTTATCGCGGCCGAACTTTTGGAATACATCTTCGTTGTGGTTGCGGAATGCGCCAGGGTGGATTTGCATTACCATGCCATCTTCAATACTCATTCCTGCCAGCTCTGTCAGCATCTGACCACGGAATAACTCCTGTTCAGCGGCGCTGGACTTACCGGTTAAACACTTGTCGAACAAGGCTTCACACTCAGACACCGACAAGTCGGCAGTCAGTGCGGTAGGATGTCCATGGTCGGTTGCAGTAGCACCGTGGTCACGGAAAAATGCGCGACGCTGACGAATGGCTTCCAGGTATCCGGTCCAGGTTGTGGTGTTTAAACCGGTAATTTCACCCAGTTTATTGATGTTATCCACGAAGTCTTCGCGTGAAGCATCAACCACGTCATCAGGACGGAAAGACGTGATAACGCGCTTGTCCCAACCCGTGCCTTTTAGCACGCTGTGATGTTGCAAAGAGTCCAACGCACCTTCCGTTGTAGCGATCAGTTCAATGTTGAAACGGTCCATTAGCGCACGAGGCTTGTATTCCGCTTTGGTTAATTCAGCGGTGATGAACTCGTAGTAGTCCATGGCATTGGCACTACACAGCATGTCGGTCAGACCAAAGACGTTTTTAAATACGGTGTCCAGCCACATACGTGACGGCGTGCCGGCAAACAAGTGATAGTGATCAGCAAATATTTGCCAAATCTTCTTCGGATCACTTTCTGTTTCACCGCCATCCCAACGGCGAATGCCAAGGTCCTGCAGGGAAATTCCCTGGCTGTAGAGCATTCTGAATACATAGTGGTCGGGCAGAATGAAAAGCTCAGTCGCGTTGCCAAAATTTTCATCGTAAGCAAACCAACGAGGATCGGTGTGGCCGTGTGGACTGATAATAGGCAAGTCCTTAACAGTCTGATACAGCGAACGCGCAATACCGCGTGTCTTTTCGTCCGCCGGAAACAGTCTGTCTTCGTGTAATAATATTGGTTTCATATCAATCTCTTATTTACAAGGTTACGCCACGTTTCCAGATCGCGATCTCGTGACTGCCGTTCTTTTCGTTACAGGTTTGCTGGCCCGACGCTATATTCAGGCACTGCTGGTACAACTGTGCAGCACAGTCGTCAATACTGACGCCTTGCAACACCTGACCTGCGTTAAAATCAATCCAGTGTGGCTTCTTCTGAGCAATGTCACTGTTTGATGAGATTTTTATTGTGGGTACAGGGAAACCAAGCGGTGTACCACGCCCGGTTGTAAAGAGCACGATGTGTGCACCACTGGCAGCCAGTGCGGTAGAACTCACCGCATCGTTACCAGGGGCTTGCAACAGATTAAGGCCTTTGTGCTTCATGGGTTCACCATAGTGAAGCACGCCATTTACTGCGGCCTGACCGCCTTTTTGCACGGCGCCCAGGGATTTTTCTTCCAGCGTGGTCAACCCACCCGCTTTGTTGCCGGGAGACGGGTTTTCATAGACTGGCTGGTTATTGTCGAGAAAGTACTGCTTGAACTCGTTTACCAGACTTACGATTTGTTCAAATACCGGTTCGCTGGTAGCGCGGTTCATGAGTAACTGCTCTGCACCGAACATTTCAGGCGTTTCCGTTAACAACACAGAGCCGCCTTGCTCGCACATCAGGTCAGTCATGCGGCCAACCAACGGGTTAGCGGTAATCCCACTAAACGCGTCGCTACCACCGCACTTCATGCCCAGCACCAGTTCTGTAGCAGGGATTGGTTCGCGCTTGTCTTTGCCAACTTCACCCAGCATTTCGTGAACCAGACGAATACCTTCTTCGATTTCATTGCCCACTTGTTGTGAGTTGAAATAGCGAATGCGATTCGCCGGACGGTCGACTTTTTCAAGCAGTGCTGACAACTGGTTGTTTTCACAACCCAGTCCCACAATAAGTACCGCACCGGCATTAGGGTGTGAAGCCAGCGAGGCAAGGATAGTTTGTGTATCGTTAAGATCATCACCCAACTGAGAACAACCAAAGGGATGCGTAAACGCCCTGAAACCATCACACTCGCCAAAGAAACGGCGGTCGCATTCAGCAGCTATGCGTTCTGCGGTGCGATTGACACAGCCTACGGTATTGATAATCCAGATTTCGTTGCGAATACCCACTTTGCCATTATCGCGACGATATCCCATAAACGACGCCACACTTGGGCGGGTAATGGGAGCTGGCACTGACTTTGGAGCATAGGTATACGACTCCTGACCACTCAATGCCGTTTTTAAATTGTGACTGTGAATATGCTGCCCTTGCGCGATGTCGGCCTGCGCAATGCCAATAGTGAAACCGTATTTCACAATGGCCTGACCTGCACTAATGGGTTGCAATGCAACCTTGTGTCCAGCCGGGATGTCATCCAATAAATCCAGTGCTGGCGACGCAATGTGCTCGCCCGCCGACAGCGGCATGGTGGCAACTGCGACGTTGTCGTTTGGATGAACTTTAATCAGCTGTGTCTGAGTTGTCATAGCGAACCATTTCTCACGTTTGTGCAATGCAATGTTACTGGTTTTAAGGTAGCACATTTTTAACATGTGTGCCACCGGTGGCATTTTATGACAGAAATGAATGCCCTTTCAAGTAAAAACTTTTTATTTTGTGACTTTGCGGGTGGATTCCCGAATGATTAAATGTGGTTTTACAATGTAATCATCGACGTCTTCGGTGGGCTTGTTTTCAATTAATGCAACAATTTTTTTCGCTGCCAGCCCTGCCATGGCCACAACCGGGCGCTGCACCGTGGTTAATGACGGAATTACCCGTGATGCAAACAAGTTGTCATCGAATCCGGCGACAGACAATTCGCCAGGCACATCAATGCCCATTTCATGTGCGACTTTTAACACACCGGCGGCCATTTCGTCGTTGTTGGCAACAATCACTTGCGGACGAGGCGTCTGAATCAATAAGGTTCTGGCACACTCAATACCGCTTTCGTAACTGTTTTTACCTTCAATGATACGCTCTGGCGGTACTGTCATACCCAATTCTGCCAGGGTATGCGTGATCCCTTCCAAACGTTCTACGGTTGAATAGTAATGCTTTGGACCACTGATAATCGCAATGTCCTTGTGTCCCAGTGAAACCAGGTAGCGCGCCATGTCGCTGAGCGCAGCCCGGTCATCTGACACGACAATGTTTTCCTGCTCGTCAATTTTAACGGACGCCATACGTACGTAGTTAATGCCGTGGTTTTGCAGTGCTTTCGCCAGTTCGTTTGCTTCTGAGGCAGGGGGCAATACAATCACGCCGTCGATGTTAGAGCGGCGGACGAAATTAATACAGTTGCTGATGAAGTCGTCACTGCGATAGTGACAGGGATGCACAACCAGTTCGTAGCCTTTCTCTGAGCAGACACTCAGCACACCACGTTGCACCTGATCGATATACAGAGCATCCGGGTTGTCGTAGATTAATCCGATTAAATAAGACCGGCTGGCAGCAAGACCACGAGCCTGCTTGTCAGGAGAAAAACCCAGTTCATCAATGACTTTTTGAATGCGTTCACGGGTTGCAGCACCGACATTAGTGGCGCCGTTGATCACTCTTGATACCGTCCGCTTCGACACGCCAGAGAGTCTGGCTACATCATTAATGGTAGGTTTCTTTTCCATCTGGCAATTCTCATTTTCTTGTTATTGTGCGCCTGTGAGTCTACCCCGAGTGTCAGCAAAGTGCCACAAGGCCAGACCACAAGCGTTTATACCGTTATTGACCGACCCTGTCTATAAGCCAAACGCAGCAGGTAAGGCTTCGCTGAACCAGGCAACGTAGGTCACCAGCATCAGCACCACAAACATGGCGACGTACAAGGGCAATAAAGGCTTTATAATTTTATCGAGACGGGTTTTCGCAATCGCGCAGGTGATAAACAAGACTGCACCAACAGGTGGAGAACACAACCCAATCGACAGGTTAAGTACGATCATGATACCAAACTGCAAGGGCGACATGCCTAACTGCATGGCCACTGGCAGGAAAATAGGTGTGAAAATTAACACCGCAGGTGTCATGTCCAGGAACGCACCTACCACAATCAGCAGCAAGTTAATCAGTAGCAGGATCACAATGGGGTTATCGCTGATTTCCAGCAAGAACGCACTGATGTTCTGTGGGATATTCTCAAAAGACAACATCCACGACATGGCGGTAGAGGCGCCAATCAGTAGCATCACGATTGCCGTGGTTTCCGCTGACTTGAGCAAAATATCCGGCAGCTGTTTAACTTCAACTTCCCGATACACGCCAACGGCCAGCACCAGTGAATACACCACCGCTATTGCGCCCGCTTCTGTCGCGGTAAAAATTCCGCCAACGATACCGCCGATCACCAGCACAATCAGGAACAAGCTGGGAATGGCCGCCGCCACCTGCTTTACCACAACGTTTAATGGCAAACGATCGGTCGTTGCATAGCCTTTGCGTTTGGCGTGGAAATAACACACGGTCATCAGGCTCAGGCCCACCATGATCCCGGGCAAGTACCCTGCCATAAAGAGTGCTGCAATTGACACACCGCCGCTGGCAATCGCGTAAACAATCAGAATATTACTCGGTGGGATCAACATGCCGGTGGTGGAGGCGGCAGCGGTAACAGCGGCACTGAAGTTTTCGTCGTAACCCTGCTTTTTCATTTCAGGCAGCATAAAGCTACCAATCGCAGAGGTAGTCGCCACCGCCGAGCCCGATATAGCGCCAAACAGCATACAGGACACGACGTTCACCAAAGCTAATCCGCCGGGCAGTGAGCCAATTAGTGCTAACGCACAGTTGATCAGGCGTTTGGCAATACCGCCGCGCCCCATGATCATGCCAGACAGCACGAAAAACGGAATGGCCAGCAACGCAAAGCTGTCCAGCCCGCCTGCCATGCGCTGTGCAATGGTCGTTACAGCCGGCGTAAAATCAATGTTCATCAGCATGGCAATCAGGGTGGCAATACCTATGCTAAACGAAATCGGTACGTTCAGTAGCAGCAGCGTGAAGAACGCGACTACCAGTACAATAGCGGTCATATCCATTACAGCGCCTCCACGTCATCGGCAACCCACAGGTTGCGAATATTAATCAGGCAATACAACATGATAAGCGAGCCGGTAATAGGCAGGACGGTGTACACGTAGCCTATTTTCACGCCCAGTGCCGCCGAAATCTGTTCAAGTTGCAAGGTCAGGCTAACCAACTGGCTGCCGCCAAACAGCAGCGCCGTAGCACAGAAGCCAAATACCAGCAGTTCAACAAACGTCAGGATCAGTCGGCGACGTTCAGCTGGCTGCTTTTCGACAATCAGGTTGAATCCCAAGTGCACCTTTTGGCGGTACGCGTACGCAGCGCCCAACAGGCCGATCCAAATCAGGAAAAAGCGTGATAATTCTTCGGTAACCGACGCCGGATCTTTTAATACATAGCGGGAGATAACTTGCCACACCACAGCCAGCAAGATGCCGGACATAGCAAGGATAAGGGTACCGGCAACGGCGCGGTCGATGAATGCAATAATAGAGCGCATATTACATAGCCTTAATTTGTTCAATTAACGCACCAATCTCGGTGCCGCGCAGACTGTCATGGAAGGGTTTCACCGCTTCCACAAACGGCCCTTTGTCGGGATAAATGACTTCAACACCGTCCGCAATCACTTTTTCGAGTGATTCTTTCGTCGAGGCCTGCCAGGCTTCACGCTGAAACACTACAGATTCAGCCATGGCTGTTGCCACCCACTGCTGTTGCTGTGGGTTCAGGTTTTCCCAGGTGCGCAAAGACATCAGCATGACATCGGGCACAGAGGTGTGTTCATCCAGTGAGTAGTAACGCGCAATTTCATAGTGACGAGACAGGTAATAACTTGGCGGATTGTTTTCAGCGCCATCAACCACACCTTGCTGCAGGGCGGTATACAGCTCACCCCACGACACCGGCGTTGCCGCGGCTCCCAGCTCACGAACGGTTTGCACCGCAGTTGGGCTGTTCAACACACGTATTTTCATACCCGCCAGGTCTGCCGGCGAATGAATCGGCTTGTCGTTGGTATAAAAGCTTCGGCTGCCCGCATCGTAGTAAGCGAGGCCTTTTAACTTAAAGTCTTCAACACCGGTTAACAGATCTTTACCCACACTGCTGTTTAACACTGTCCAGTAATGATCGTTGTCACGAAAAATGTAAGGGATACTAAAAATTTTCATGGCCGGCGCAAAGCCTTCCAGCGGACTGGCTGACACTTTGGTCATCGAAAGCGAGCCAATTTGCAGCAGCTCGATCATCTCGCGCTCGGTACCTAACTGACTGCCAGGATAAATCTTCACGTCCATCTCGCCATTCGACAACACTGCCAGGCGTTCGCCAAAAAACACCATGGCTTTGTGCACCGAGTGCTGGGTATCGAGTGTATGACCCAGCCTTAACACCACTTTGTCATCAGACGCCGCGTTGTCACTGCAACCGGCAAGTAGGAATAAACCGGTTAATACAACAAGCGGTAAGGTCTTCAGCAACTTCATAGCCGACTCCTAGCGCAACTCACTGGCGGGAAACTTGTCCATGTCGTCATAGTCCAGATTTTCTCCGGCCATGCCCCAAATAAACGCGTAGCTCGACGTGCCGCAACCACAGTGAATCGACCAGGGCGGTGACAACACGGCCTGCTCGTTTTGAACAAACAAGTGGCGGGTTTCTTTCGGCTCACCCATAAAGTGACACACCGCTTGTTGCTCGGCGATATCAAAGTAGAAATACACTTCGTTGCGGCGGTCGTGCTGGTGCGCTGGCATGGTATTCCACACGCTGCCCGGATACAGTCGGGTCAGGCCCATTTGTAACTGACAGGTTTGCACCACACTGTTGATAATAAGTTGATGTATATCGCGCTCGTTGGCCGTTTCAGGCGAACCAAGATGCAGCACATTGGCATCGTCTTTACCCACTTTCTTGCAAGGGTAACTGGCATGTGCAGGCGCGGAATTAAGGTAAAAATGCGCCGGGGTATCGGCTTTATCAGAATAAAACGTAACAGCGTAGTCCCCTGCGCCGATGTAAAGGGCTTCGCCTTTGTCCAGCGCGTATTCCGTATCATTAACCGTGACCTTACCCGGGCCACCGACGTTAATCACACCCACTTCGCGGCGGGCGCTAAAGCAATTGGATTTGAGGGCGTCCAATGTCTCCAGAGGCAGGCCCTGATCTAATGGCACAGCGCCTCCCACCATAAAACGTTCATAGTGGCTGTATATCCAATACACTTTGCCTGGCTGCATAAGTTTGTCGGCCAGGAATGCATCGCGTAATTCCTGCGTATCGTATTGTTTGGCCTCACGTTGACCAATGGCGTATCGGGTTTCGTATTCTGTAGTCATTACTTTGTCCGCCGGGCTATCGGGCTAAAAATCCACCATCAACGGCCAATACGTGGCCGTTGATATACTGACTGGCAGGGCTGGCTAAAAATACCACGGCCCCTTTCAGGTCATCTGTTTCTCCCCAGCGTCCAGCGGGAATACGCGCACAAATCTCTGTACTGCGTTTTTCATCATCCTGAAGGGCTTGGGTGTTGTCGGTGCGAATGTAACCCGGAGCAATGGCATTAACCTGCACGTTCGACGCACCCCACTCATTTGCCAGGGCTTTGGTTAATCCGGCAATAGCGTGTTTACTGGCGGTATAGGCAGGCACCGTAATACCACCGCTGTAACTTAGCATCGACGCAGTGTTGATAATTTTGCCACCGCCTTGGTCAATCATGGCTTTGCCGATTTTCTGGCTCAACAAAAACGCGGCATCCAGATTCACGGTGAGTACCTTTTGCCAGGCATTCAATGGAAAGCTCACGGCCGGTTCGCGATAAATAGTGCCACCGTTGTTCACCAGAATATCTATGCCGCCCCACAGGGTTAATGCTTGCTCAGCCATGGCTTCTACGGCTTGCATGTCCGACAAATCAGCGTGTACCTGAGCTACATTTACTGTACCGAGCGCGCGGATCTGCTCGACCGTGTTGTTACACCCCTGCTCACTGGAACTGGCACAAATAACATCTGCGCCTGCTTCGGCTAACGCTATCGCCATAGCTTGCCCAATTCCCCGGCTGGCTCCGGTCACCAGCGCACGTTTTCCCGCTAAACTAAAGTTCGGCATCACAACCCTTTATTTCTCTGCTGCGCTTACCTATGTTGGCAAAAAAGTCCACATTGGCGAGCGCTATTGAGGCACGATCCTTCACAGTCGCATGTGCAACTTGTGTTGGTATATCACACCCAGTCAATTGTTAATAATATTTAAAATAATTGCCACCGGTGGCAATTGTCAATATGATAGGTAAAAAATTTGTTGAATTTAACCCTCGGAGACAGCCATGAATCACAGGACTTTAGCCACCCTAATTGCCGCCAGCTTTTGTCTGACTGCATGTAATAAATCACCAGAAACAGTAACAGATTCAGCCGCTTCCACAGAAACTACAGTCAAGACGCACGCCGAGCTTTCCGTACGCCAGGGCGGTGCGTGGGAGGGGCAAAAATATGTTGCCGACGGTTTTACATTTGAACCGGTCACGTCGTTCACTTCTCCTGACCAACTAACAGACCATTCTTATTATTTGCGTTACGAAGGTCCGGGCTGGGAAAACGATCTGGTTGGTTATCGCTTGTATCTGGACTGGCGAAACGGCATTGACGTGTTTGTAAAAACCACCAGCGAGATGGTGTTACCCCTGGTAGGTCAGGATGGCTACGACAGCTACCACGAACTATCCGATTGGGGCGGTGACGCACTGAAAGTAGGTAAATCTGTTGGCCTGGGCGCGCTGGGTCGTTGGGTCGACAATGGCGTTGAACACTTTAAGCAGGTCGATAATACCCATTGGAACCTGTTAAAAGACGGTGGCGACACCAGTGAATTTGAAGTGCGCTATGAAGGGTGGGACGTTGCCGGTGTCAAAGCTGACGTGACCACTCACTATCAAATAAGTGCAGGTGATCCATCAACGTTGGTTACGGTCACCTCGTCTACACCAATGGATAACCTGGTTACAGGTTTAGTGAAACACGACAACGTCAACTACATTGAAAAGCGCAGCGAGCACTGGACGATGATTGCCACTTATGGCAAACAAAATGTATTGGGTGACGAGTGGGACTTAGGGCTGGCTTTGTTTGTGAAAAACAGTCAAATCGCCGAGCAATTTGAAGGGCCACACGACTACCTGTTTAAGTTTGTTCCGCAAACGTCTTATGAATATGGCTTTTTTGCCACCTGGCAGGGGCATCCTGAACAGCCTCAGACCCAACAGGAGTTTGAGGCCTTTATGGAACAGAAACTACAGCGACTCGACGCCTCTACAGGCCACTAGCGGTCGAGGCGTTTAGACTCATCCGTGCGGGTAGTGTCGGTGTATTCACCTTCAATGGGATCGCCCTCATTACCCGGACGCTGTTGTGTGTTGGAATAGTAAAACGATTGATTCCCGCCTTGCACGGCACGCACTGTCATGTGCTTTGCCAATTGGCCGGCCATGAGCTGGCGACTAAATGGCAACACAAACAAAAAACCAATAACGTCGGTAATAAAACCGGGGGTGACTAACAACACACCGGCAATCACTAACATCAGCCCTTCCATCATTTCCTTGCCCGGCACTTCGTTGTTAGCCATTTTCTGTTGAGCCTTCTGTAGCGTGGATAAGCCTTCCTGTCGCACCAGATAAGCACCGACAAATGCGGTAACAATAATCAGCCCAACCGTATTCCAGCCGCCAATCATGTCACCTACCTGAAGAAGTAATGCTATCTCAGCGATGGGCATTAAAATAAAAAGCAGTAATAAAATTTGCAAAATGCTGTCCCGGTTAGTGAAAAAGAAAGATGAACGCAGACGCTGCTGGTCACCTTAAGGTTATTTTAATTAAAATGGGGTACGTTTGGATAAATCCAAGTCATCGATTTCGCGTACCCTATCGTAAAGGTTAGAGCGCGGGTCTACAGAAAAAGTGCCGCAGCATAGAAAATTGAATGTTTTTTCGTGCTTGAACGGTCTAAAGAGGCAGGTATGAATTCACTTTGTGTGGTGCTGACAACGACCAATTCGGTTGCGTCGGCAAATACCATTGCCAGTGCGTTACTGGAGCGTAAACTGGCAGCATGTGTACAAATCCTTCCCGGCATTACGTCACTTTACCGGTGGGAAGGCAAGATCGCGAGTGACCAGGAAATACAGTTGATCATCAAATCAACATCGCCTGTTATCGACGAGGCATATGAGGTTGTGAAGCGTCTTCACCCCTATGATGTGCCGGAATGGGTCGTATTAAATTCCGTGGTGGCCAGCGAAGACTATTTGCGCTGGGCACAACAAGTAACGAATCAGATGTAAGAAGGACTAAATGTAGTGAAACGCAATCCCATGCTAGTCGTGCTACTGCTGTTAATGAGCAGTTTGCTGAGCACCATGACATCAGCGCAGTTAAGCAATAATGATATGCAGGATTTGTTCAGTGATGAACCCCAGTTTCTGCCTGTTGATGATGCGTTTCAATTCGACTTCACCCAAACGGGTGACAAACTGGTCGTGCAATTTGATATTGCAGACGGTTACTACCTTTACAAAAAGCAGTTCAAGGTCGTCACCAAAAACGCTACGCTGGGTGAGCCAACGTTTCCACCAGCCCAGCAAATAGAAGACGAGTTCTTCGGGATATCAGACGTTTTCTTTGACCGTGTTGCATTTACTTACCCAATAGAAAGCAGCATTAAGGATGGCGTAGTAAAACTGCGCTACCAGGGCTGCGCGAGTGCCGGTTTGTGTTACCCACCTACCACCAAAGTTATCTACCTGAATGCTGTTGGCGAGACTGACAACACCATCAGTGCGCCGTTGTCAGCGCCAGCGACCAGTCAGCCGGAGACTGCCCCTGTAGTGAGTCAGCAATTCGATTTAGCCGACAAACTGCAACAGGAAAGCCTGCCCATTACCCTGGCGCTGTTTCTGCTGTTGGGGGTTGGCCTTGCGTTTACTCCTTGCGTATTCCCCATGTACCCCATTGTGAGTGGTATCGTCATTGGTCAGGGCAAAGAAATCAAAGCGTCCAGAGCGTTCTCCTTGTCTTTCGTGTACGTACAAGGCATGGCGATCACGTACTCACTACTCGGACTTGTCGTGGCCTCTGCCGGTGTTCAGTTCCAGGCCGCACTGCAGCATCCAGCCATTCTGATTACGTTCATTGTCTTGTTTGTTGCACTTGCTGCTGCCATGTTTGGGGCTTATGAAATTCAGCTGCCTGGAAAATGGCAGGAAAAACTCACCGGGGTCAGTAACGCGCAACAGCGCGGCAGCCTGACTGGTGTGTTTGTAATGGGCGTACTTTCCGGGCTAATTGCTTCCCCCTGCACTACAGCACCACTCACAGGCATATTGCTATTTATTGCCCAAAGCGGCGACTTGCTGCTGGGCTTCCTGGCCCTGTACGCACTTAGTCTGGGAATGGGTATCCCACTGATTATCTTCGCCATGACCGGCGGTAAATTACTGCCTAAAGCGGGCAATTGGATGAATGTCGTAAAAACAACATTTGGCTTTATGTTGCTATCCGTGGCTATCATCTTTGTAGAACGGCTGTGGAATTCAGAGTACACCTGGCTGCTATGGTCCGCACTCGGTTTAGCGACGTTTGGTTATTTCCAGGTCATCAATCAGTCGTCTGCCAGCAGTTTCTGGAAAGGCGTGCGCAGTATTGTGATTTTCCTAGGCTTATTTGGCAGTGCCATGCTGGGCTACCAGACCATATTCAACGATGTGCAAAGCAATACAAATACAAGCGTGCAATATAAGCAACAGGCTGTTTCACATCCGGAATTCTTGGTCGTCAAAAATCTGCAGGACTTCCAACAAAAACTGGCCGACGCCAACGCACAGGGAAAATCTGTGATGGTTGATCTCTATGCTGACTGGTGCGTTGCCTGTAAAGAATTCGAAAAATACACCTTCCCGGATCCCGCGGTAATCGATGCGCTTAGCAATACGGTATGGATGCAAATCGACCTGACGGATAACACGCCTACCAACCTGGCGTTTCAGGAGTCCTTCAATATTCTCGGACTGCCCACCATTCTGCTGTTCGATGCTCAGGGCACCGAATTGAGTCAGGCGCGAGTCACCGGATTTATGCGAGCAGAGCCTTTTGCCCAGCATGTGCGCGCGGCACTGAACAAAGGTTAACAACAGCCAGAATTTCACGCCTTCGGCATTGCCGGAGGCGCATTCATCCCTGTCATTTTACCGTCGCTAACCGACGATTAATTGACATCATAATCTGCATCTCGCCCTCTTTAAACACCTGATACAAAAACAATATTCTTTTTGGTCTGACAATTTGCAAGACCTCAGATCCTTGCCTACATTTAGGACTGGGACAAGAGGTCACGTACTGGACTTTTCCGCAAGGAATAGCAATAAATTTCAGATAATCAACAAGTTGGCCAAGTCGCAATTCGTCTCTGCAGCAAATTTTAAAACGCAAATAAGGGCCGGTGAAGCGGATGAATACAAATAAGTTAATGGTGTTAGGGATTGCCACACTCATTGCTTTGGGCGTTGCCTGGATCAGTTCAGGCATAATCGCGGTGTTAGTAGTTGCCGCTGCAGCGATAGGCGCTGAAGCGTATTTCTCGAAGAACAGTCCGCCGAACACAACGGCATCGTCACCGGCAGCTGCATCAAAAGGCATGTCTCCCCCCCCTGTTACCGATAACCCAGCATACGAGCAGATTACATCAACCTGTTCTGAGGTTTTGACAGATTGCACTGACAACCTGAATAACATTCTATCTACGCACAACGATGCGGTAGACACACTGAGTAGTAGCTTCGTGGGTTTACGGGGCCTGGTTGATCAACAAAGCAATACGATCCACAGTTTGATCACCGCGGATGAAGGCAGCGAGGAGCTGCACAGTGACCAGATGCGTAATTTTGCCGAACGAACAGCCGTCACATTGGACCGATTTATCCAAAGCACGGTCGACATGTCAGCCGGGATCATGGAAATCCTTGAGCAAATCACCGCCATCAATGAAACCGTACCATCCGTTATTCAAGCGTTAAAAGACATCGATAGCATTGCCGGACAAACCAACCTTCTGGCGCTGAATGCGGCAATAGAAGCGGCCCGTGCAGGCGAACACGGCAGAGGTTTTGCTGTAGTGGCAGACGAAGTACGAACCCTGTCTAACCGCTCTGCGGAGTTCAGCGAGTCAATACAAACGCAAATTAATGGCATCAACAGCAAAATCTCCTCGCTGAGTGACCGCATCGGCCAGTTAGCCGCCTATGACGTGAGTTATGTCATCGAAGCCAAAAAAGATATCAATACCGAGTTGGAACGGATAATCACCAAAGCAGAACATGATCAAAAAGTGACCTCCGGACTACACGACCTCGCCATGCAGCTCGACATCGCGCTGAGCGATGCAACTCGAAGCCTTCAGTTTGGTGATATTAATCGCCAGTACATCGAATACACCATAAACGTTATCTCGGTGCTTTCCATGCACCTGGATGACTTGCTTGACGACCAGAAACGCGCTCAAGCAATGCAACAACCTGACGCTTTCATACAAAAAATCAAATCAGAATGGGCAGGACTCCACAACCCCGTTTCATCCTCTACAGTGGATGCAGGCGAGATTGAGTTATTTTAAGGAACACGTATGAGCACAACGATAGCAATACCGGAACGATTCGATTTCAGTTTTCACAAAGCTTTTACCGACCAGTACAACAAGTTACTCGAGGAAAATGCTGGCGCCACCATCACGCTGGATTTCTCCCGCGTAATGTATTTAGACAGTGCTGCGCTGGGCATGATTGTCTTACTGCAGAAACGTGCAAAAGCGAGTAATAGTGACGTAGAAATCGTTAGTGCCAATGGCACTGCGTTAGAAATACTGGAAATTGCCAACTTCGACAAAATGGTAAAAATCCGATAACAGGTGTTATGCCATGACAGACATGCCCTTTCCACCGGGCGCGTTTTCCATACTGGTTGTTGATGATGACGCGATATTTTGTGACCTGGTTCTAGCTGATCTGGTTAGCAAACACCTCACGGTGGTTGCCTGCCATACGCTGGAGGATGCAAAAGAAGCCGTATCCAGGCACCATTTCGATATCACGATTATCGATAACCACCTGCCCGACGGTGAAGGCGCCGCTCTGATCCCCTTTCTGCAACGAGCAGGGCTTAAACCCTATATTTTAATGGTTTCTGCCGACGAAGACGTTAGCAGCATAGCCAAAAGTTTCGCCTCTGGTGTTCATGACTACCTGGTTAAGCCAGTCAGCATCAGTATGCTGTGGGAAAAAATTCGCAACCTGATGTCGTTCAAAAAAGCCAACATTGAACTGGCAAACAAGAACCGTTTACTCACCCAGTTTATCGATGAAAAATCACAGGAAGAAGCGCTCGCTCAGCACGTTTATGACAACATGGCGACTGCCCAAAACAGCCTGCCAGGATACGTTGATGTAAAAAGCGAACCCATGACCACTTTCAGTGGTGACACGATTTTTTGCCCCTCAACCCCGACGGGTAAAGTACAGATTTTTCTCGCCGATGCCATGGGGCACGGACTGGCAGCGGCCATTTGTATTTTGCCATTGATTTCCATAGCCAGGGCAATGGCGTCAAAAGGCAAAGCGCTGGATGAAATTTTTCACGAAATCAATCGCAAGCTCTATTTTGAAATACCCGATGACCGCTTCATTGCCGTATTGGGACTGGAAATTTGCCCCTACACTGAAACAGTGCACGTCATCAACGCTGGGTTACCCGACATACTGTGCAGTATGCAAAGCGGTGATCTGTTGCGATTCAAGTCACGCTCAATGCCATTGGGGATAATGAGCCCGGAGGACTTCAGCGTGACCGCTGAACAAATCAGTTTGCCAACCGTCAGTCAGATCGCCCTGTTTTCTGACGGCTTGATTGAGCAAACAAATGCCGAAGGGCAAGCCTTAACGCTAAACCGCCTCATTGAGCAGGCAGAAGCACTCGCCAGCGAAGGCCAGAGTCTGATTCAGCTAATGGATATCTGTGTTTCACATGCCCAGGGAAGACCAATTGAAGACGACATCACATTGTGTGTCATCGACGGCCAGACACTCCGGGAAGAACTGGCCTCAAATGAAGTATCCGTTAGCGAGAATTTTGGTGAACTGGACTACCGTTTTCAGTTAAATGGCCAGGCCATTGTGCGGGTTGATGTACTCAGCCAGGTGATGTTCATTTTACAAAATGCAGAGCTACCAAAGTCGCTGTGTCAGAAGACGTTTACGGTGCTTGCTGAGTTAGTTAATAACGCTGTAGACCACGGCATACTTCAGATTGACTCGTCTTTAAAAAACGATATCGAGGGCTTTTCTGCCTATTTAAGTCTTAGAGATGAGCGGATAGCGCAATTACAGGAAAATGATCAAATAAATATTCACATTTACACAAACTCTACTACGTTTATAGAAGTGACCGTAGAGGACTCGGGACCCGGCTTTTGCCGGACTGACGTTTCAGAACAACAACAGACCCTGAGTGGCAGAGGGCTCGCATTGCTTGATGCATTGTGTGAATCAGTAGAAAGAAACGCGAAAGGCAATCTCACGACTATCTCATTAGTTAGGAATTAATAGATTATGGGTAAAAAGATACTAATTGTTGATGATTCGATGTCGATTCGGCAAATGGTTGAAGTAACACTGAAAGGGGCGGGCTACGATGTAGAAACCGCTGCAGATGGCAAGATCGCGCTCGATAAGTGCCAAACCAACCGTTACGACTTTGTGCTGACAGACCAGAACATGCCGAATATGGACGGCATCACGTTAATTAAATCTCTGCGGGGCATGGCGAGCTATAAAGCCGTACCAATTATTGTCCTTACAACCGAAGCAGGTGATGCCTTAAAGGCGCAGGGTAAGGCAGCAGGCGCAACGGGCTGGATGGTTAAGCCTTTTGATCCTTCCAAGTTACTCGCAATCGCGTCCAAAGTGCTGGGGTAATCGTCATGTCAGTGGATATGAATCAATTTCATACCGTGTTTTTTGAAGAGAGTACTGAGCATCTTCAAACCATGGAAGAGTTATTGCTGAATATCTCTACTGACGCTCCTGATCCAGAAGATTTAAACAGTATTTTCCGTGCCGCGCATTCTATTAAAGGTGGTAGTGGCATTTTCGGGTTTGACGCTCTGACCGGGCTCACTCATGTCATGGAAACGATTCTGGATAAAGCGCGAAACAACGAACTGGACCTGACGACAGACATTGTTGATGTGTTACTCGCTACTACCGATACGCTGGGTGTCATTATCCAGTGTTACCAGGACGAAAGCGACATAGACTGGCAGCAAATCGAAGAGGGTAAAGCCAATTTAGAAGCCATATTAAATGAAGATACTGGCGGTTCTGATGACACGCCGGCAGCCACTACAGAAGAAGAGGATGGGTTCGGATTTTTCGATGACGAACCGTCAGAGCAGGTATCTGCTGCAAGCGCCAATAGCGCAGAAACCACAGAAAGCAGTGACGACGACAGCTTTGGCTTCTTCGACGATGCGCCAGGCAGCGAGGAAGTAACAAATACCGCTACTGTTGAGTCAAAAGAGGCGTCGACTGACGATGATGGTTTTGGCTTTTTTACTGAACCAACAACTGCGCAAGCCATCCCGGATGACGAGGCATTTGGCTTTTTTACCGACGAACCCAAAGCCCCACCCGCAAAAGCGAAACCGGTAACCAAGAAACCAGTTAAACCCGCTGCCAAACAAAGCGCAGCAAAAGACACCGGTTCTATTCGGGTCGACACGGTGAAAATAGACAACGTCGTAAATTTAGTTGGTGAAATGGTTATCACCCAGTCTATTTTGTCGATGATAGGCCAGGAAGTAGACGGCAACTCAGGTGAAAAGCTCAACGCTACGCTGGAAGAGTTATCCAGAAATATTCGGGAAATCCAGGAAGCCACCATGTCGATGCGTATGATTCACGTATCCTTTGTGTTCAACCGCTTCCCCCGTTTGGTGCGCGACCTGGCGAAAACACTGAATAAGAAAATTGACCTTGTTATTGAAGGCGGCGAAACAGAAGTCGACAAGAGCATGATTGAGAAGCTCGCCGATCCGCTTACGCACCTAGTCAGAAACAGCCTCGATCACGGCATTGAGCCGTTAGAAAAACGCCTGGCGGCAGGAAAACCTGAAGTCGGCACCGTGATCCTCAAAGCAGAACAACGCGGCGGCAGCATTGTGATCAGTATTCAGGATGACGGCGGTGGCCTGAACCGCGACAAGATCCTGGAAAAAGCCATCAGTAATGGCTTAGACGTCGATGAATCCATGCCTGACGAAGCAGTTTGGCAACTTATTTTCGCACCGGGCTTCTCTACCGCTGATGCTGTCACCGACGTATCCGGTCGCGGGGTAGGAATGGACGTGGTTCGCAAGAATATCGAAGCAATCCAGGGGTCAATCGAAATAAGCTCAACGGCCGGACAAGGTTCGACCTTCACGATAAAACTGCCCTTAACGCTGGCCATTATCGACGGTCTGTGTGTGTCGGTTGCCGATGAAACCTACATTATTCCGCTACTCAACATCATTGAGTCTTTGCAACCTACCACCGAACAAATCAAAACGCTGGCAAACGACAATGTCTTGTGGAGCCGGGATGCCTACTGGCCGCTCGTATCCCTGCACCAGCAGATGTGTATCCCCGGTAAGCCCAAACCGCTCTCCGAGTCGATTATTGTGTTGGTGGAAGTAGGTAAGAAACGTTACGGCATTATCGTTGACCAACTGCTAGGCAAACAACAGGTCGTCATCAAAAGCCTTGAGCGTCACTACCGCAAAGTCGACGGAATATCGGGCGCCACCATTATGGGTGATGGCAAGGTCGCTATGATTATCGATGTCGATAATCTCGCAAAAACTGAACAATTGAGCCAAGTGGGGTAATCCGGATGGAATCAGTCTCATCACAGGAAAAATTACTCGCCGCCTCCGTCGGTGAAAGCAAGGAATACCTGACCTTCATGCTCGGCGAAGAGCAGTACGGACTCGCCATTATCCAGGTGAAAGAAATTCGCGGCTACGAGCCCGTTACCAAAATAGCCAATGCGCCAGACTTTATTAAAGGCGTGATTAATTTGCGCGGCGACATCGTTCCCATCGTCGACTTGCGCGTCAAGTTTAAGGTCAGCGAAGCGACCTACAATGAATTTACTATTGTCATCATGCTCAATGTACAGGATCGCATTGTTGGCATAGTAGTCGATAGCGTTTCTGACGTTATCAATGTCACAGAAGAGGAAGTACATCCGCCACCTGAGTTTGGGGTTGCCTTTGACAGCCGTTATTTGGACGGCTTGGCCAGTGTGGATGATGGTTTAGTTATTCTGGTCAACATCGAGCGCCTGATTACCAGTGAGGAAATCGGCATATTCGACAGCATGAATCAGCAGAACGAGGGCTCTGTATGAACTTACGTGAACTATTTGGGGGCAGCAGCACCCCGGAACCCAAAGCACCGGCGTTTTATGAAATCGCCCTGGATGCTATTACCTCAGGTGTAATGGTCGCCGATAAAAACCGGAACATTATTTACGCCAACCCTGCGGTTTACAATCTGCTGAAACATTACGAAGAAGAGATCCGCACAGTGCTGCCCCACTTTTCGGCAGACAACCTGGTGGGCCAGAACATTGACCAGTTCCACAAGAACCCTGGCCACCAGCGCAGAATTCTTGCCGAACTTACCGCCCCGATGGAGTCATCGATCGTGGTGGGCGATGTTAACTTTGACTTAAAGCTCACTCCCCTGCTGGACGCACAAGGCAATGCCGACGGCGCCATCGTAGAATGGGTAGATAAAACCGAGTTTAATCTGTCGTCGAATAAACTGGCAGCGCTCGACCGCAGCCAGGGCGTTATAGAATTTCGCCCCACCGGCGAAATTGTCAGTGCTAACGACAACTTCCTGACCCTCATGGGCTACGATTTAAGCGAAATCGCGGGTAAACACCACAGAATGTTTGTCGCCCCCGACTACGCACAGTCTCCCGAATACAAAGACTTCTGGGCTAAACTGGCCAAAGGTGAATTTGAAAGCGGCGAATACCTGCGTTACGACAAAGCGGGTAACGAGGTGTGGATTCAGGCATCCTACAACCCGGTTACAGCGAGTAACGGCAAAGTCACCCGGGTAGTAAAATACGCCGTCGACATTACCGCAGAAAAAATGAAAAACGCCTATTTCTCTGGTCAAATCGATGCGATCAACCAGTCTCAGGCCGTTATTGAATTCGAACCTTCTGGAAAAATCCTGCAGGCCAACGACAACTTTCTGAATACCGTGGGTTACACCCTGAAGGAAATTCAGGGCAAGCATCACAGTATGTTTGTGGATCCGGCCCAACGTTCCAGCAGTGAATACCGTTTGTTCTGGGAACAACTGGCCGAAGGACAGTTTCAGTCTGGTGAATTCCACCGAATCGGCAACGGCGGTAAGGAAGTGTGGATTCAAGCCACGTACAACCCCATCTTCGACCACAATGGCAGAGTATTCAAAGTGGTTAAATACGCCACGGATATCACCGGGCGTAAGATGGCGGTGAATGATATTTGCGAAATCATGTTATCGCTGTCGAAGGGTAACCTCACCTCCAAACTAGAGCGTGAATACGAGGGCGAATTTAAACAATTGGCAGAGTCAGTGAATGAGTTCGTGTCAAACCTGACAAACATCATTCACGAGATCCGCTCTGGCTCAGAAACGATCAACAATGCGTCAGCTGAAATTGCCAAAGGTAATACAGACCTTTCAACCCGCACTGAACAACAGGCCTCGAGTCTGGAAGAAACTGCGTCGAGTATGGAAGAGCTCACCAGTACTGTTCAGTTGAATGCCGACAATGCCAAACAGGCAAATGGACTGGCATCAGAAGCGTCCAGAGTGGCTATTGACGGCGGTAAGTTGATTGAGCAGGTCGTTGGTACCATGGCCGACATTAATCAGTCTGCCAAGAAAATTGAAGACATCATTGGCGTTATCGACGGCATTGCGTTCCAAACCAATATTCTGGCACTTAACGCCGCCGTAGAGGCTGCCAGAGCAGGGGAGCAGGGCCGCGGATTTGCAGTTGTAGCGTCTGAGGTAAGAACCCTCGCCCAGCGCTCAGCAAACGCCGCCAAAGACATTAAAGATTTGATATCAGACTCTGTAACTAAGGTAGAAAGCGGTAACGAGCTGGTGAACGAGTCAGGCAAAACCATGCAGGAAATTGTAACTGCTATTCAGCGGGTAAATGACATCATGTCTGAAATCGCATCCGCGTCAGCAGAGCAGGCCAGTGGTATTGACGAGATCAACAAAGCAGTAACGCAAATGGATGAAATGACCCAGCAGAATGCCGCGTTGGTAGAGGAAGCCGCAGCAGCCGCCGAAAGTATGAGCTCGCAGGCGTCGCAATTGATTTCACGGGTTAACTTCTTTGAATTGGGTCATGTTCAGGAGATAGCGCCTGCGCCACCCATGGCCCCGGCAACACCGCCTGCAAAGCCAAAGGTCTCGGCTAAAGCACTGGCCGCCGCCCCTAAGAAGTCACTGCAGGCATCGCACCCAGACGATGACGAGTGGGAGAGCTTTTAAGCACTGACTGCGGGAGAAACGCATGGACAGGCCTTTCGCGTACAGTAATAAAGAGTTCGAGGCTGTTCGCCAGAAAATACGTCAGTTGACGGGCATTAATCTGGCCGATAGCAAAGACAGCATGGTGTACAGCCGCCTATCCCGGCGGCTGCGTGCCCTTGGACACCAGTCGTTCCAGCAATACCTGGCATTTCTGGATACCAATAAGGCGGAAACCGAGCACTTTATAAACGCCCTTACCACTAATCTGACCTCATTTTTCAGAGAAGCCCATCACTTCGACGCGCTGGCGTCGTTTCTCGAGACGCACCCGGAATCGTTAACTATTTGGTGCGCCGCCTCCAGCAGTGGTGAGGAGCCCTATTCCATTGCCATGACCTGTGCTGAGGCACGTGGTTCGCTGAAACACAATATCACCATTCTGGCTTCTGATATCGACAGTAAAATGCTGGATAAAGCCACTGCGGGTGTCTACCCTCTGGCGCAGGTAGAGAAGCTGAGCCTGGCAAGACGCAAACAATTTTTCCACAAAGGTAAAGCAGCAAACGCAGGACAGGCCAGAGTGATCCCTGAACTGCGACATGCTGTCCGGTTTTTTCAGCAAAACCTGTTGCATAATCACTACAAAGTAAAGGCAGGTGTCGATATCATTTTCTGCCGCAATGTCATGATTTACTTCGACAAACCCACACAGGAAGTGATTCTGAAACGCATGCTGGCACTACTCAAGCCAAACGGCTGGTATATAGCAGGGCACTCCGAAAATTTTTCACACCTGGCACATCTGATGCGTCCGATGGGTAAAACCATCTATCAGGTCGTGTAAGGGGCTCACTTTGTCAACACTGCCTGTATTGCCCATTCCCAATCGGTATTTTGATCGCCATTTTGACCGTGACGCGGTCAAAATACTGCCGGGTGAATACTTCGCAACCCGTGAGCCTACGATGATTGTAACCGTGCTGGGTTCCTGTGTTTCCGTGTGTTTGCGTGACCCGGTAACCAACATCGGTGGCATGAATCACTTTTTGTTACCCAGTGAAGACATGGCCCCCGCCGGCAATTTGAATGCGTCGGCCCGTTATGGTTCTTTCGCCATGGAGCTGTTGATTAACGAACTCTTAAAGCTGGGAGCATCGAAGAGCCGTTTAGAAGCGAAAGTGTTTGGTGGTGGCAATGTGTTACAGGGCATTACCATCAATAATGTAGGCGAGCGCAATAGCGAGTTTGTGTTGGATTATTTGCAAATTGAAAAGATCCCAATTCTGGCCAGGGATTTACTCGGTCCTTACCCCAGAAAAGTGTACTTCTTCCCCGATACCGGCGAAGTAAGAGTAAGAAAAATCAAAATTATGCATAACAACACTATACTTGATCGTGAGAGTGAGTACCGCATGCGTATCAAGGACAGTCCCGTTGCGGGTGATGTCGATTTTTTTGAGTAAGTACTATGAGTATATCCGTTTTAGTTGTAGATGACTCCGCCCTGATCCGTTCACTGATGACGCAAATTATTTCGTCTCATCCTCAACTACGGCTGGTTGGCACCGCGCCCGACGCCTACGTAGCGAAAGAGATGGTGAAGAAATTTAATCCGGATGTCATTACGCTGGATATCGAAATGCCCAAAGTAGACGGGCTCACGTTCCTGGACCGCCTTATGAAGGCCAAACCCACTCCGGTTGTGATGATTTCAACGCTGACAGAAAAAGGCGCCGACGCCACCATGTTGGCGTTAGAGTTAGGGGCTATCGATTTTATTCCCAAGCCTAAAATTGATGTACAGGCAAAGTTCATGGCATTTCAGGAAACGGTGACCAGCAAAATTATTGCTGCGGCCAGTGCCAAGGTAACCAAACGCACGGCCAATGAAGCGGTGAGTCAGACTCAACTGAGCTACACAGGTACAGAGCTCATTGTGGGTGTTGGAGCTAGTACAGGCGGAACCGAAGCCATTAAAGATCTTTTGATCCGTCTGCCCGCGTCCTCCCCAGCCATAGTAATGACACAACACATGCCACCCGGGTTTACCAGCAGCTTTGCTAAACGCCTAAACGGCATGTGCGCGTTAACCGTAAAAGAAGCGCAGCATAACGAACGTCTGCTACCCGGCCATGCTTACCTTGCACCTGGTGACCAACACTTGAGTGTTATTAAGTACGGTGCAGACTACCGCACACAACTGAGTGACGGCGAACGCGTAAGCGGGCATAAGCCATCTGTTGATGTGTTATTTCACAGTCTGGCCAAAGCCGTCGGTCAGAATGCATTTGGCGTCATACTAACCGGCATGGGCAGAGACGGGGCAGAAGGCATGCAGGCAATGCACGAACAAGGCGCCAAAACCTTTGCCCAGGATGAGCAAAGTTGCGTTGTATACGGTATGCCAAAAGAGGCCGTGAAGCGCGGCGGGGTGGACCAATCCTTACCTATCCCCGACATTGCCAACGCGTTAACTGACGCGATTCGGGCAAAAGCAAAAGGCAACCGCTACTAAAAATCGAGTAAACCACGACGCAACCCTGTGCTTCGCCCTATTTGTGAAGGCAAGTTTGCGCCGATTTCCCCTGATTAGACCAGTATTTTGCTGCTAAATAATGATTATTCTCTATAATTGCTGACTAACTTAGTAAAAGTCGGATTTGAACGCGTTTTAGGTGTTAATTTTTTTGCTTTTTCTGTATAACTAGCAAGTACACCGAAAATAGACGCAAGATTGCTGCAAGTTTAATGAAAATACTATTAATAAATGGCCCGAACCTGAATTTGTTAGGTAAGCGGGAACCAGAAACTTACGGTTACACGACGCTGTCAGAGATTGTGTCGTCACTTACCGGGTATGCCAAATCAAAAAACGTTGAGCTGTTACACTTTCAATCAAACGCAGAAGGCGAACTGATTGAGCGTATTCACAGCGCAATGGGCGATGTGGATGCCATCATTATTAATCCTGCAGCTTACACCCATACCAGTGTCGCTTTGCGTGATGCACTGCTGGGCGTAAACATTCCTTTCATTGAAGTGCACTTGTCGAACGTGCATGCCAGAGAGGCTTTCCGACACCATTCATATTTCTCCGATATCGCTGCGGGCGTAATAGTAGGCTTTGGTGCCAAAGGCTATTATTTCGCTGTGGACGCGGCAGTCGATATGCTGAACAAACAAAACTAAAGAGACAGATTATGGATATTAGAAAGATTAAAAAACTGATCGAGCTGGTCGAAGAATCAGGTATTGCCGAACTGGAAATCACCGAAGGTGAAGAGTCTGTACGCATCCACCGTGGTAGCTCACAAGCTGCTGCGCCTATTCATTACAGTGCACCTGTTGCAGCACCAGCAGCGCCTGTCGCTCCAGCTGCTGCTGCACCTGCTCCTGCGGCGGAAGCTGAGCCTGCTGCTCCAGCTGGCCACACGGTAAAATCGCCTATGGTAGGTACTTTCTACCGCGCATCCTCACCTACTGCGAAAGAATTCGTACAAGTAGGTCAGAGCGTTAACGTTGGCGATACCCTGTGTATCGTTGAAGCCATGAAGATGATGAACCAAATTGAGTCTGACAAAGCCGGTGTTGTTAAAGCCATTCTGGTAGAAAACCAGGAAGCGGTAGAATTTGATCAGCCACTTTTCATTATCGAATAAGCGGTAGTCAGGCATGGATAAAGTACTCATAGCTAACCGTGGCGAAATTGCGCTACGGATCCTACGAGCGTGTAAAGAGCTCGGGATCAAGACGGTTGCCGTGCACTCCACGGCAGACAGAAACCTTAAACACGTACTGCTGGCTGACGAGTCAATCTGTATTGGTGGTGCTTCGGCAACAGAAAGTTACCTGAACATCCCTCGCATCATCGCAGCCGCAGAAGTCACCAACGCCATTGCGATTCACCCGGGTTACGGGTTCCTGGCAGAGAATGCCGAATTTGCAGACGCAGTAGAAAAGAGTGGGTTTATCTTCATTGGACCAAAAGCGGATACCATTAACCTGATGGGTGACAAGGTATCGGCAATCAACGCCATGAAGAAAGCCGGCGTACCTTGCGTACCCGGTTCAGATGGCCCGCTGACTGCAGATGAAGAGCGCAATAAAGCGATTGCTAAGCGCATTGGCTATCCGATCATTGTTAAAGCTGCCGGTGGCGGTGGTGGTCGTGGTATGCGCGTAGTTCGCAGCGAAGCGGAATTGGTTAAGTCTATTGAAACGACCAAGGCAGAAGCGGGCGCAGCGTTTGGCAACGACGTGGTTTACATGGAAAAATTCCTCGAAAACCCACGCCACGTAGAGATTCAGGTCCTGGCCGATGGTCAGGGTAACGCTATCCACTTGGGTGAGCGCGACTGCTCTATGCAACGTCGTCACCAAAAAGTAGTAGAAGAAGCACCTGCGCCAGGTATCTCTGAGCAAATGCGTAACAAGATCGGCGACCGCTGCCGCAAAGCCTGTATCGAAATTGGCTATCGCGGCGCGGGAACCTTTGAGTTCCTGTATGAAAACGGCGAATTCTATTTCATTGAAATGAACACCCGTATTCAGGTTGAACACCCGGTTTCAGAAATGATCACCGGTGTGGATTTGGTAAAAGAGCAACTGCGTATTGCCGCTGGCCAGCCTTTGTCGATTGACCAGTCACAAATCCAAATCCGCGGCCACGCCATTGAATGTCGTATTAACGCAGAAGACCCAAACAACTTCATTCCAAGCCCGGGTAAGATCAATATGTTCCACTCACCGGGTGGACTGGGTGTACGTTGGGATTCGCATATATACGCTGGCTATACTGTGCCGCCGTATTACGACTCCATGATTGGCAAGCTGATCACTTATGGCGAAAGCCGTGATGAGGCGATTGCGCGTATGCGTCACGCACTGGACGAACTGGTCGTAGATGGCATCAAAACCAACGTGCCACTTCAGCAGCGTATTATGGCAGATGAGAACTTCTACGCGGGTGGAACAAATATCCACTACCTCGAGAAGAAGCTGGGTTTAAGCTAGCACTCTCTGCATCAAAGATTTAAGGGCCTGTTCAGGCCCTTTTTTTATGTCTGTAGATAACACAAACGGCTTTTATTCTATTTTTCCAATCAGGCTGATTAATAATATTAATTATCACTTCGATTTTTTTCTCACTATATTTGAACCAAGAGATTAAACTTAAGTCTAATCTCTCATTCAGGCGCTAATTGCATTATGTGACCCATGCTCGGACGCGACTGAATACCTTTATCCAAAGGTACTTCTCCACTTGTTTGGCCGGCACATTGCCGGCTTTTTTCTTGCTGTAACTTTTGCGCAGCCCTTTGTTTTTACGTACACTCATGTCATTCAGCCCTTATGTGTACACCCAGTTTGAACACAGCGACTTTCAGGCAAACCGCACAAAAATGTTTGTATATTTGTATTGTACTGACCAGTTGGCCATTGCAGTCGAATCCGGTTTACGATCACCGAATTGATGTTCAGGTGCGGTATGACAATCGGTCGAACCGCGACGATAGAGTACAGTACAGAGTGAGGTATTACCCCCAAATCACGTTTAGTGATAAGTGGAGCCTGAATAGTTTTATTGTTACTGGCGATGACTTTGCTTCCAGTCACAATACCTTTGGTGAGTCAGACTCACAGGAATTCGCAGTTCGCCGACTGTATTTACGCCGTACTTTGCAGCAGGGAAAAGTAGAGCTTGGCGTTATACCCACTTACAAAGGACGCGTATCAGCAACCGGATTATCGAAAGACGGTTGGATCCAGGGACTTCGCTACGTAACCAGTGTTAGGCCAGGCCATCAGCTGGAGTTCGTGGCTGGCAGCCTCAATGACACCGACCCGAATCGTGCTCTGTCTCTAAGGGACAGCTCAGACTATTTCGAACTGGAATATTCAGCTTCACTCACCAAGCAACATGCCGTTGAATTTGGCATTGAACGCATCACTGCTGGCAATTACGCTCGTGCAGAGTGGCGGTATTCCTCAAGCGACACACAAACCTGGAATTTCGAATACGTACGCAGGCTGGATGATGCACAAAATAAAGTGGTCGTTGGCACAGAAACGGAACTCGCAATTAACGGCTACAACCTGGATATCTATGCTTACTATGCCTACGTTAGTGAAGAGTTTGGTTTCCGGGCAGAACTTACTGAAGATTATTTAGGCACCGGACACGGTGGTTCACTGGCCATAAGTGGCGATATCGGTTTAGCCGATTTGGACTGGTTTTCTCGGATTGATGTAGTGGATAGCACCAAACGCTTGCTTGTTGGGCTCAAAAGGAAGTTTTAATAAGGACGTTTTCGTATGGTGTTGAGTGATGCAGGTAAAGGAATATTGTTGTGTTTGCTAATGAGCTTTTACCAGCAGGCTCAGGCCAATGAAACGCCTAACAACACTTGTGGTTTCAGTGAAGCCGCCTGGGCGCTGGCATCGCTTATAATTGAAGATGAAGCCCAACAGCGTGCACAAATTCAATGTCATCCTCTACTGGCACAAGCAGCTGAAGACAAGGCTAGGATCATGGCGGACTACGGTATGGTACGGCACAATTTAGGTTGAAGCCGTTGCCGGAGGCTATTCAACTCCCAGCTCTGTAAGGAAAGCGTTCAAACAGTCCACGGCACATCGCCAACACTTACTTGGTGAATTGGATTTTTATCGGGAATAATAATATATCGGGGTAGGGTTCTTTAAGGATAACAACGCGCCACATGTGGAGTATTGGACAGTCTACTTAACAAAAGCGTCCAGTGACTCCGATGTACCCGCTTTCGACTACATTCCGCAGAAAGGGGTCTTTTTTATCAGAGAGCCTGAAGTGGCCATACAGGTTTTCGAAGACACAACGGCGAATAAATAGAGACGTATCTATGACAATGGTCCCACATACTGCTCAAATGCGGGACCTTGTGCAGAGTCATTCAGAATTACTTCGCAGTGACTTGCGTAATCAACTGACCAGTGTACTCACCACTCGTGATGTAGCGATTAATGCTAGTGACGTTGTCACCGTATTGTTCTACAAACTCAACAATCGGCATACCGTTACATTCCACGTTACGAGCTACATAGTTACGCGTCAGGCCAAAATCTTTAATGGTTTTGTGTAACTTCAATTTCTTTCCTGATGCTGCCACAACACATATTTCACTGGTTACCGCGTCATCAGCAGCAACCAATTTGGTTTCAGCCTGTGCGAAGCCCATACCAGCAACACTAACACCAACAATCATTAATACTTTTGCAATAGCTTTCATCGTTTTTTCCTTTATATCCATTTAACGGGGGAGTCCCTTTAGCCAGAGCAACCACAGTGCCAACTTTTATTAATGTTAGTTATCAACTATTTAAACAAAAATACAAAGAAGACGGCGTTGAACAAAAACAGATAAAAACCAAAAAATGGCTAATTTGACCAAAATTTAGCATTGGCATTTCACGAGGGACAAGTGAAGAAAGTTAAAGAGGAATGTCTAGGGCGGAACACCCAAAAAAAGGCCCACAAAGATGTGGGCCAAACAGCAAGAACGCGTACACACTTTCAACAGTGCATACTTAGTATGGTCAGGGAGTACAAATAGATCAAAAAATAATTTACTTATTGTAATAATTTTTTAGTTTGTATGTATTATTCGCAATGTTGCAAATCAGAATAGCTCGTATTATCGAACATTCACCGGCTTTGTTAGCCTTCTCCCTGAATGATTTTCAGTAATTCTGCGGCGGCAAGTGCATCGTCTAATGCTCTGTGGTGATTATCCAGCCGTATACCGAAATGCCGAGTTAACGCTTTTAACGAATAAGACGCCAAACCGGATTGGTGTTGTCGCATTCTTGCACAAGTACACAGTTTGGGTCTGCGGAAAGGTCGAGCTAAACGCGCGAACTCTTGTTTAATAAACCCATAGTCAAAATTCACATTGTGGGCAACAAACACACAGCCGCGAGTAAACGCATCAATATCGTCAGCAACGGCTTCAAACGGGGGTGCGTCGACGACCATATCATCACTGATGCCTGTTAACTGAGTAATGCGATACGGAATATGACGCATAGGATTGATCAAGCTCTGCCAACGGGCGACTTCTTCGCCGTTGATCATCTTTACCATGCCCACTTCGGTAATACGGTGCTGTGGCCCCTGACCGCCCGTGGTTTCAATATCGACCACAACATAGGGCTGCATAGGATCCTGATACCAGTTCACCTGGGTTATGCCTACATTGAAGCCTGTTTGTTTTAAGCGCTGTATCGTCACCAGTTGATTGCGACGAAGCTGATCCCCCGGCGCCTTTATTTCCTCAAACCACAGGGTATCGTTTTCAATCACCATGATATCCGGAAAACCATCACGAAGATTGGCGTAATCCTGGGTCATCATGCGCAGGAAGTTCGCCAGCCCCTGAATATCAACGTATTGCAAAAAGGTATGTATAGTATCCAGCAACCCCTGACGCCACATAAACACACTGTTTACCTTGCCGTAATGTGTGGTGGCTTGTTTCAGCAAATACGGGTAAAGCGTGTCAGGGCTATTACAGTACTCAGCTAAATGCGCATCGATGTGTTCACCACAACGCGCGTAAAAATCGTTATGTCTCAACACCTGCGGACGGCGGTCAAATTCGCTGACCAGTCCAAACTCTCCATGTAACCAGTCCCAAAAGAATAATCCGAACAAGGTTCGCCATAGCGTGTTTTCGGTACGAAACGCTTGTTTATTCTCCCTGAGGTGTGTTTCTACTACGCCATTCTCGACATCCTGAATATAAGATTCATCCAGAGAAATTACCCGGGTTGCCTCGCGAAGCATATCGGTGAGTACCGACGTGCGTTTACTGCCAAACTTGCGCTGGTAAAAATCTTCAGCAAAGGCCAGCAATGTGTCGGACGACGGATCATCGATAATCGCTTCAAGGGTCTCCTTTGCGGCGTCTTTATTGCCAGCTTTATAGGTTTCTCGTATCCACTTTTCCCTGGCATTGTCGCTGCCTGCCAGCTTCAGATACCCGAGCGCTTTGTGGTTATCTTCGGAAAGCCAGAACTGGCCCATTGCAAATAACAATCTGTCACGGTAATCATGACCAATAGCACAGTAGACCGGCTTATCGACAACCGGATCAAAGTTGCGTTTTTGTTCGGTGTTCATCGACTTGAACTGCTGTAATGCATTGGCGTAATGATACGCGTTCACAGCAGCTTCGCGATGCTCAAAACGCGCGCTGTCAGTGATGGCATCCTGCCGGGTTCGCATTACGCCCAGGTCACGCATGGAGAACTGATTCAGTCGTCCTCGGGTATGGCCAAAATACAAAAACAACAAGAACCGCAGAACAGCATCAAACTCGCAAAACAGGTATTGCGAATCCAGCTCGCCGGACTCGGTGATAGCGCCCTTTGAATAAGCCTCAGTAAAAGTGTCCACCAGCACATTTTTCGACGCAGAGGCCGGCATTTTTATGCCATTTTCTAACAATAACTGGTGTAAGTGAGGCTTCGTGAGTACCTGCGAAATAGCGTAAGCACCGCCGTTTAAAACTCGACTAAACCAGTTTTGTTGTCGCAGTAAAAACAACGTTTCGATGGGCGCCTGGATTTCCTGATACTGAAAGGTTTTCACCACCACAACGGCATATTTTCGACTGGCTGCCCTTGCAACAATGCACTGCGCGTTATCATCCAAAGCCTTAAAGCGATCAATAAAATCAAGTGCGTCATCGGTTAACAGCACCCGATTCGCACCGTCAAAAAAGCTCAGAAATTCGTGAAAATGATCCAGATAGTACCGATCTGGCAGTGTTTTACGCATTGTTGTGTCCGCTAGCTACTAACATGTATAAATATACAGCAGTTTATGGTTAGCGACAAACCCTGACTTTTTGGCGGCTTACCCAGGCAAAATGCGCAGACAAAGTTGGGTCGCTAAGCAACAGTGGAAGGGTATTTAATTGCTTTGCCAATACCATTTCATTGTAGAACTTGTGAATGCCATTGTGGCACTGCCGGCAAACCATCACCCCTGCCGCTAACTCCGCTTTGCTGAAGTGCTTTTTAAAGTGAGGCCGCCTGTGCATTTTACGCGGAATAAGGTGATGGAACGTCAGATATGTGGTTCTTCCACAACAGGCACAGGTATCGGCTTTTTGTTTCTTCACTTTTTTGCAATCCAACCTTTTTGCTGAGACGTAATTACACTACGAATAAACACGTTACGGGGGTCAGCATGAGTTTAACCAACGCCACCACCTTTGAATGCCCATATTGCATGACGATTAACGATTTGGAAGTTGACGAAATGTACGACATCGATCAAACCCAAATTGTAGACTGCCAAATTTGCTGTCAGCCTATTGTCGTCACCGTCTCCAAAGTTGACGGTGAGCTTTCTGTGCAAGCCGACGTTGAGAATGAATAAACCATAAGGCGCAATTTTGAACCAGATTTATACCAGCGAAACCATTAACGATATGCCGCAGCGTTATCGTGCAAACTTCATTAACAGTCTGTCGGGCTACAAAAGTGCTAATCTCATTGGTACCTGTAATGGCAGTCGTCACACCAACCTGGCCATTGTGACCTCGGTTTTTCACGTGGGTGCCAACCCGCCGCTAATGGGTATGCTGATGCGACCCCACACAGTCACTCGCGACACCCTGGGAAATATCAAGGAACAGGGTTATTTCACAATAAATGCAGTACCAGTAAACCTATACGCACAAGCGCATCAGACTTCAGCAAGGTATACGCCCGAACAAAGCGAATTTGATCACTGCGGCTTCACCCCGCATTGGCAAGATGATTTTGCTGCACCTTTTGTGGCAGAGAGTCCCATGGCGATTGGGTTGCGATTAGAAACTATCCAAAAAATTGAGGCCAACCAGACAGAGCTGGTAATCGGTCGGATAGAGCGCGTCTTACTGTGCGAACAAGCCGTTGAGGAAGACGGGACAATAGACATCAGTCAGCTATCGTTGGCCTGCGTCAGCGGCTTAGATACGTATCACCAGGCCTCTGGCTTAGCAAAAATGGCTTATGCAAAACCTGATAAAGCGCCAACCGCGCTGAAATTGTTTAATACAGATCAATAGTTGGCAGTTTTGTCCTTGGTAGATCCAAAAAAGACGCGTATAAGTAATAATAATTAAAATAATAACAATGAACTGACCCGTGCTTTTGTACCCTAAAACCTGCCGCTGGCAGGTTTTGTCGTTTTAGGCACTAAATAAAAAAGAATCATTCTCGTTTACAAGCTGGAGTAAGTTTTTATGAAATCTGTCAACCGTCGCGACTTTCTTAAGCTGTCAGGCACGACTCTCATTGGAATGACATTAGGTGGCGTTGCACTGCGCGCCAATGCTCAGGAACACTTAAGTGAAGATGACGCAACCGCGAAAGCGTTAAAATATGTTAGTCAATCTACTGTAGAAGGTTCGCAGTGTGGCAATTGTATGTATGTGCAAGGTGATGCATCCGCTGAATGGCGCCCTTGTGCAATTTTCCCAGGCAAACAAGTTAACACCAATGGCTGGTGTAGTGCGTGGGTGAAAAAGCCAGGCTAAAGGCGATGAACAACGAAAAAGCGGCTATTCAGCCGCTTTTTTTATGCTTGGTTGTTACTGTGGTGATGTCACACCACTAAGCGATGGTGCGTCAAAGCGAGTGGAGTAAAAACCCGGCGTTAAACGGAAAGGAGCAGCAGTTTCAACGGCTTTACCGACGCCCAGCACAGTGGCGTCGTCCCACTGACCTCCAATAATGCTAATACCCACCGGCAAATCCCTTACTGCCCCCATAGGGATAGTTAAGTGAGGGTATCCCGCAATCGCCGCCATAAAGCCGATGCCCGCAAAGCCGTTAGGCGCATTGTCGCCATAAACAGGGTCGATAATAAAGGCAGGATTATTTGACGGTGCAATCAGCACATCCACATTGTACTGAGACAGGAGTTTATCTATGCCCTCGTCTCGCGTTGCGGTTCTGACCGTGTTTAGCGCAGCAGCATAGCGTTCGTCTTCAATGCCGCCGGTTTCTTCCGCCGCTATGAAAATAGACTGGTCAAACAGTGCCATTTCCCGCTTGGATGAACGGTTAAACCCAATTAACTCCGTTAAGTTTGATACAGGCAGATTCGCCGGACTAGACAGCAGATAGTGATTCAACGACGTTTTAAACTCAGCAAGTAACACTAAATATGCCTGAGACCAAAACCCGTCTGGCTGTGAATGCTCGTTAATTTCCACTAATTCAGCACCCACGGACGCCAACTTGTCGAGGGTATCATCAAACACTGCAATCACTTGTTGGTCGTCGCCTTGACGCCATCTGACCACACCCACCCGAAGACCAGACAAGCTAACTTCAGTCTCTGCAAGCGAGGCGGAGCTGGGGCGATCTGCAAACACAGTTGCGTCATCACCTTTATCTTCACTGGCCATCACAGATACCATCAGTGCCGCATCCTCAACACTTCTTACCATAGGGCCAGCCGTATCCTGCGTATGCGAAATTGGCACAATATGGCGACGGGACACCAGCCCAACCGTTGGCTTAAAGCCAACAATACCGTTCATGGAAGACGGGCAAATAATAGAACCGTTGGTTTCAGTGCCCACCGCCAACGAAGCAAGCCCTGCAGCAATAGCCGCACCAGATCCCGAGGACGAGCCACAGGCTGTACGACTCAAAATATGTGGATTTCTAGTCAGTCCACCCACCGCACTCCAGCCACTGGTAGATTGTTCAGAACGAAAGTTTGCCCATTCCGACAAATTGGTTTTACCCAAAATAACAGCACCAGCATTGCGCAGATTCTCGGCTAGCGGAGAATCCCGGAACGTCTCATTTTTCAGTAATGCGACCGACCCGGCCGTCGTGGGTAACTCCTTTGACTCAATATTGTCTTTAAGCAGTACCGCAAGACCGTGCAGAGGGCCGAGGATTTCACCGCGTGCCCGTTTCGCATCAAGCGCTCTGGCTTCCTCAAGCGCATTGGGGTTTACAGACAAAACACTGTTAATCCCTGGTCCGCTTTTATCAATTGACGCAATACGGTCGAGGTACCCGGCAACTAACGCTTCGGACGTCAGAGCTCCCTCTTCCATGAGCTGCAGTTGTTCAGTTGCCGTAGCAGACAGCCACTGCGGCTCTTCTTTTTTTTCTGTCGATGTGGCGCATGCTGAAAGCATACTCACCACTAAAATTAGCCCGCTTATTCTCATTGTCTTTCTCTTTTCTTGTACGGAAATTTATCTTATACCATCCCCTCAAACGCGCAATCCTTATTGGGATGATGAGGGTTTATTGGTAGACTAACGCCTGTCGCCGGGTGGCGACCTGTTTTATAGATAGTTTTCTATGGAGTGGATTACTATTTCCTCACTATCCGGCCCAAATGAGAAACAATATGCCCTGGCTACAACTTCGAATTGATACTTCTGCAGAACTGGCTGAACAGGTTGGCAACATGCTCGATGCCAATGGCGCTCAGGCCGTAACCTTTGTTGACGCCAAAGATACGCCCATGTACGAACCCAAGCCGGGGGAAGTCATGTTGTGGCCGGATACCCAGGTTGTCGGTTTATACGATGCCAGTGACGATATGCCCGCTATTATTAAACGTCTTGAAAAAGCCAGGATCCTGGGCGAAGGCTTTAAATATCGTCTTGAGCCACTGGAAGATAAAGATTGGGAACGCGAATGGATGGATAATTTCCACCCTATGCAGTTTGGCAACCGGTTGTGGATCTGCCCAAGCTGGCGGGATATCCCCGATCCAAACGCGGTAAACGTATTGCTTGATCCGGGTCTGGCGTTTGGTACCGGCACGCACCCTACCACCGCCATGTGTTTACGTTGGCTCGACGGTATCGATGTGGAAGGCAAAACCGTGGTCGATTTTGGCTGTGGCTCCGGCATTCTGGCCATTGCAGCATTAAAGCTGGGCGCAAAAAAGGTCATTGGTATCGACATTGACCCTCAGGCTTTGCAAGCGTCTATGGATAATGCCCAACGCAACCAGGTAGACGACCGATTGTCAGTGTATTTACCGGAAAACCAACCCACACTGCAAGCCGATATCGTGATGGCCAATATCCTCTCCGGACCACTTATTGAACTACAGAATGTGATTACCGGCTACTGTAAGCCCGGTGGTTTATTAGTGCTTTCTGGTATATTGGCTGAACAAATTCCACGCATCGAGGCCGCCTACGGCCGCGACTTCAATTTAGACGAAAGTGTAACAGATCAAGAATGGGCGCGGGTTTCAGGGCAACGACAGTCATAATCTTTAAGATTCTGTAAAATTAATGCAAGCAGTTCGGTGTAATCGCGCCGTAACCCCGTTGACACAAAATTGAAATCTTTTTGTCAAGACTAAGAACACAAATTTTGTGTGATTTTTAGCCTTTTCAAGCCCAAAGAAAACGCGTACACTTAGCGCCCCGTTTCGGACAGGTGGTTATTTTCTGCGCAGAGTTTGAGTGTTATTTATGCGAATTGGTCAGTACACGCTAGACAACAACTTAATGCTTGCGCCTATGGCTGGTGTCACGGACAGGCCGTTCAGGCAACTGTGTCGACGGCTGGGTGCGGGACTTGCTGTGTCAGAAATGCTCAGCAGTAATCCACGGGTATGGCATACCGCCAAATCCATGTTACGCATGGATCACAGCGGTGAGACCGGGGTACGTTCGGTACAAATTGCAGGGGCTGATCCTGCATTAATGGCTGACGCAGCCCGACTCAATGTCGATAACGGTGCACAAATCATCGATATCAACATGGGATGCCCGGCCAAAAAGGTCAATAAGAAACACGCTGGATCAGCACTGTTACAGTACCCTGATTTAGTGGAGTCGATTGTTAAAGCCGTGGTAGACGCCGTGGATGTACCGGTTACATTAAAAATAAGAACCGGTTGGAACACAGATAATCGCAATGGGGTCGACATCGCCCGCATTGCACAAGAAAACGGCATACAGTCTCTGGCCGTACATGGACGCACCAGAGCTTGTATGTATAAAGGTGAAGCCGAATACAACACGATCCGCGCAATTAAGCAGGCCGTGTCGATTCCGGTTGTGGCCAATGGCGACATTACTTCACCACAAAAAGCCAGGGACGTACTGAATTATACCGGGGCCGATGCGTTGATGATTGGCCGTGGTGCACAAGGTAACCCTTGGATTTTCAGAGAAGTTGACCACTTCCTGAAAACCGGTGACCTCCTGGCACCGCCGTCGTTGCAGGAGCAACATGCGGTATTAAAGGAACACGTGGCAGCTGTTCATGACTTTTATGGTGATGAGCAAGGTGTCCGTATCGCCCGCAAACACGTGGGGTGGTATTTATCGGAACACGATAAGGAACGTCAATTCCGCAAAACGTTTAATGCACTGGAGCTAACCTGTGAACAGCTTAGTGCCATTGACGACTATTTTAGCGCGCTGCAATCTGGTGAGAGCCGACAGATCTCCCCGGCAGCTTAAGACTGATTAACAAAAGAGCAAGAAAGTATTATGTTCGATCAAAATGTAACTTCTCCTTTTACTACTACAGTAACAACACCGTCGCAAACTCAGGCACAAAAGCCTCTGCGCGATTCAGTTAAGCAAGCGGTAAACAAATACCTGAAGCAACTGGACAACACTAACATCGACAATCTGTATGAATTGGTGTTAGCGGAAGTCGAAGCCCCTTTATTGGAAGAAGTTATGACTTTCACCCGCGGTAACCAGACTCGCGCTGCCATCATGATGGGCATCAACCGCGGCACGCTGCGCAAGAAATTAAAGCAGTATGGTATGAACTAAGACTGCACTGGGCTTAGCCCAACAAAGAGCACCTTCTGGTGCTCTTTTTGTTTTCACGCAGTGAGCCAAAGTCCTGGCGGTTTATTACACTTACTGCGTTATCTACAAGGATAGATGTCAGGCAACAGAACAACCCTTTTGATTAACCTCCGTCGAAGCAAGATACCACTATGGATACACCAAAACCGATTAAACGCGCACTGTTAAGTGTGTCAGACAAGACCGGCATTGTTGAGTTCGCCAAAGCTCTTCACGATGCAGGCGTAGAACTGTTGTCTACTGGCGGCACCGCCAAACTGCTGGCCGAACAGGGCCTGCCTGTTATTGAAGTATCAAACTACACCGGTCACCCGGAAATCATGGACGGACGCGTGAAAACCCTTCACCCGAAAATCCACGGTGGTATTCTGGCACGCCGCGGCACCGACGAAGCGGTTATGGCCGAAAACAACATCGGCCCAATCGACCTGGTCGCCGTTAACCTGTATCCGTTTGCGGCTACAGTTGCTAAAGAAGACTGTACGCTGGAAGACGCCATCGAGAATATCGATATCGGCGGTCCGACGATGGTGCGTGCAGCAGCGAAAAACCACAAAGACGTGACCATTGTTGTGAACGCAGGCGATTACGCCCGCGTCCTGTCAGAGATGGAAAGCAATGCGGGCTCCCTGACCTACAAGACCCGTTTCGACCTGGCGATTAAAGCCTTTGAGCACACTGCTGAATACGACGGCATGATTGCCAACTACTTCGGTGCACGTCTTGAATCAACCGATTGTGCAGAAGACTGCGGCCACGATCACAGTGAGTTCCCGCGCACTTACAACGTACAAATGACCAAGAAACAAGACCTGCGTTACGGCGAAAACAGCCACCAGTCTGCGGCGTTTTATGTTGAAAACAACGTACAGGAAGCGTCTGTTGCTACGGCCACGCAGTTAAACGGTAAAGAACTGTCGTTCAACAATATTGCTGATACTGACGCCGCTCTCGAGTGCGTAAAAGAGTTCGTGGAACCGGCTTGTGTTATTGTTAAGCACGCCAACCCATGTGGTGTAGCGCTGGGTGAAAACATCCTGGAAGCATACGACCGCGCTTTCAAAACTGACCCAACGTCAGCGTTCGGCGGCATTATCGCGTTTAACCGCGAGCTGGATGCCACGACTGCCCAAGCCATCATTGACCGTCAGTTTGTTGAAGTGATCATAGCCCCAAGCGTGTCTGATCAGGCGGCTGAAATTGTTGCAACTAAGAAAAACGTACGTCTGCTTGCTTGCGGCGACTGGCAAGGTCAGCTGACTGACGGCTACGACTTCAAACGCGTTAATGGCGGCTTGCTGGTGCAAGAGCGCGATTTCGGCATGGTCGACATGGAAGACTTGCAGGTGGTGACGAAAGTACAGCCTACCGAAGCGCAACTGCGCGATCTGATGTTCTGCTGGAAAGTAGCGAAATACGTGAAATCTAACGCTATTGTATACTGCAAAGACAGTATGACTATTGGCGTGGGCGCAGGCCAGATGAGCCGCGTTTACTCAGCGAAGATCGCCGGTATTAAAGCCGCAGACGAAGGCCTGGAAGTAGCGGGTTCTGTTATGGCCTCTGACGCCTTCTTCCCATTCCGTGACGGTATTGATGCCGCTGCTGAAGCGGGTATTAAAGCCGTTATCCAGCCAGGCGGCTCAATGCGCGACGACGAAGTGATTGCCGCAGCTGACGAGCACGGCATTGCGATGGTATTTACTGGCATGCGTCATTTCCGCCACTAAGCGATGATTTGCGTTAGCCTGACATCACGAATGTTAATATTCTGTGTTAGGCTAACGGCATAATCACGACAGAAAGGAAATCCCATGCGTAAATCAGCGTTGTTGTTACTAGCGAGTTTGTTATCGTCACCTGTGCTTACCGTGCAGGCTGATGCAGTAGCCGATGCGGCGGCCAGCAAGCACCGTTCAGCCAAAGCAAAACTGCGTGACGAGTATCGTCACCCTCAGCAAACTCTGCGATTCTTTGACGTTCAACCTACGATGACTGTAGTAGAAATCAGCCCGGGCGGCGGTTGGTATACCGACATCCTGGCACCGTTGTTAAAAGACAACGGCAAACTGGTTGCTGCGCACTTCTTTGTAGACGACGACAGCCCGGGTTACTACCAGCGTTCGCTGGCCGCGTTCAAAGACAAAATGGCGAACCACGCCCCCTACAGCAACATTGAACTGACTGCTTTTCACCCGGTTAAAGCCTTAACGGTGGCTGAAGCAGGCTCAGCCGATCGCGTGCTGACGTTCAGAAACGTACACAACTGGTATATGGCCGCCAAAGATGACGGCGTGCTGAATGCCATGACCGCATTTTACAACGCACTGAAACCCGGCGGCATGCTGGGCGTGGTGGATCACCGTTTACCGGAAACCGCCAGCGATGACACCATGGAGTCCTCAGGCTACATGAAGCAATCGTACGTAATTAAAATGGCTGAAAAAGCTGGTTTCAAACTGGTCGCCAGCAGCGAAGTAAATGCGAACCCACTTGATACTGCGGCACACCCTCGCGGTGTATGGACATTACCTCCATCACTGCGTTTAGGGGAAGAAAACCAGGCCCACTATCTGGCCATTGGTGAGAGTGACCGCATGACCCTGAAATTTGTTAAACCTGATTAACTAACGGAATCTACTCAATGAAGGTACTTGTGATTGGCGGCGGTGGCCGCGAACATGCGTTAGCCTGGAAAGCGTCTCAATCTGCTGGTGTAACCGATGTCTTTGTGGCACCGGGTAACGCAGGCACAGCCATTGAAGACAAGCTGACTAACGTGGATATCTCTGCCACTGACGTAAGCGCTTTGGTCGCGTTTGCCAAAGACAACCAGATTGATTTAACCATTGTCGGCCCCGAAGCGCCGCTGGTTATTGGTGTGGTTGATGCGTTCCAGGCTGAAGGCCTGACTATCTTTGGCCCTAGCAAAGGCGCTGCGCAGCTGGAAGGCTCAAAAGCGTTTACCAAAGATTTCCTCGCCCGTCACAACATTCCGACTGCTGAGTACCAAAACTTCACCGAGATCGAGCCGGCTTTGGCCTACGTTCGTGAAAAAGGTGCGCCGATCGTGGTTAAAGCCGACGGCTTGGCGGCTGGTAAAGGCGTCATCGTGGCGATGACCTTGCAGGAAGCGGAAGACGCTATTCGCGATATGCTGGCTGGCAACGCCTTTGGCGACGCAGGCAGCCGTGTTGTTATTGAAGAGTTCCTGGACGGCGAAGAAGCCTCTTTCATCGTCATGGTAGACGGTAAAGACGTAGCGGCCTTCGCAACCAGTCAGGACCACAAACGTGCCGGCGACGGCGACTCAGGCCCCAACACCGGCGGCATGGGCGCCTATTCACCTGCCCCGGTAGTGACGCCTGACATCCACCAGCGCATTATGGATGAAGTGATCAACCCTACTGTTGCCGGTATGGCTGCAGAAGGCTACCCCTATGTAGGCTTCTTGTATGCAGGTCTGATGATCATGGAAGACGGCACGCCTAAGGTAATTGAGTACAACTGCCGCTTTGGCGACCCGGAAACTCAGCCAATCATGCTGCGTTTACAATCTGATCTGGTGGCACTGTGCCTGAAAGCCTGTAAAGGCGAATTGGCCGGTACACACATCGACTTCGACCCACGTGCATCTGTTGGCGTGGTGTTGGCCGCAGGTGGTTACCCGGGTGATTATGCCAAAGGCAAAGTCATCAATGGTCTGGATGATGCCGCCAAACTTGACGGTAAAGTATTCCACGCAGGTACTGCATTAAACGGTGACGACGTTGTAACCAGCGGCGGACGTGTTTTGTGCGCTACTGCATTAGGGAACAGCGTAACCGAAGCACAACAACAAGCCTATGTATTAACCAAGGCGATTGACTGGGAAGACGTATACTACCGCAACGACATTGCTTACCGCGCCATTGCCCGCGAAAACAGCTAATCGTACTTAAACGCCAACCCTGCCAATGAGTAGGGTTGGTTGTTTCTATCACTTCTTAATAGCCATATTTGACCAACGTTTTTCACCACCACAGTGACCCGTTTTTTGTTATTTGGAACTTTTAGTTAAGTTGCACAGACTTACTACAGTAATTATATAAAGCATGGATTGCTGCACTCGTAACTGAAGTATCAGCTTTCCTGTATCAGTTAGTCTTTAATCAAGGATTGGTTATGCGATTAAAAGCGCTCCTTTTCAGTAGCCCCCTACTCTTGTCTTTTTCTAGTGTCGCGGCACAAAATGAAGTGACTTTCGGCATTGGCGATTTACAGGATTACACCTCGCCCTTTTTCGGCTTGCAATACAAACGCTACTTCAGTGATGTTCCCACAGACAATCAACCACATCTGATTTCGCCCTACCTGAACAAAATCAACAGCGCCTACGGACGCTACTTCACCACCGATATTTATGACTTTTACCAGGCTGGCGGCGAGTGGTTTATTGATGACAAATGGGTGGTCAATGCGGATTTACGTTTCGTTGACTACGACAGAACGACCATCACAGCCTATCAATCCGCCGACATCGATGTGGGCTATTTCATCTCTCCAAAATGGCAGGTAGGTATAGGCAACTTTTACCATTTCCGGGAAACCAGACGTGTTTATTACAACAGCGACGACTCGGTGTCTACTCGCACTTATTCCAGATACCGCAATAATCTGAAGTTATTCACCCGCTACACCAATATTACCGGTGGTAGTGGCTGGGATATTGGCGCTGAAGTGATCTTCTCTGGCGAGCTTCGCACCACAGTGGATGCGAGGTACTTCTTTAATCACGATGTCAGTCTGAACCTTACCTACCTGATGAAAGAAGACGAATCTGATTACCGTTATGAAGAAGGTGATGTCGCAGAGCTCACATTGGATTACTGGTTTACACGCAACTTTTCATTACAGGTTGGCGCCGGTGCTCGCATAGGCGGGGATGACGACGGCCTGGCAACAGTAACGCTGACAACCAGCTACCGTTTCTAACAACCAATAAGGCAGGTAAGCAAACCAACGCATACCTGCCAAACAATAGCCTAAACCGGTTCAACAGCCTTCTTACGGAACCGGTTAACCATATTCCCCGTTAACGCCCATACCATTACGCCAGACCACGCGATAAGGGAAAAGCCCGCAGGTACACAGGCAAGGAGAATCAATTTAAATTGTTTTCGATTAAACACCAATGCCACTAACGCGGGGAGAAACCACGTCAATAAAACCAATGCTCCCACTACCATTAACAACATGGGGTCGGTGGTCGCAAAAAATTGCGATAGCGCGTCCATTTACCTGTCCTTCAAGCGATACATTCAGGTATACAGTCTTGGTATTGAAGAAAAGATTACAAAAAAAGCGCATTTAATTTTGTATATCGCTGCCTTCGGCAACTCCTGTAAAGATCGTTTCTGACTATTTCAAACCTTAATGCAAATCAAGGTTTGCATGTTGATGTCTTGCCTTCACGCTACTTCGGGCGCTAAGGTAGTCATTCAAACAGGAAGTACTATGACTCAATACTCACCGACGGCACGCCTATACCACATACTGGAGCCCGCCCCAAAAGGCGATACGCCCAGTCGCGTGTTCGACCTGCTGTTGATAGCGCTAATTCTGCTGAATGCATTTGCAGTGATGATGTCTACGGTGCACAGCTTTCATCTGCAATGGGCCGAGCCCTTGTATTGGTTTGAAGTGTTCTCGGTTGGGGTATTTACCCTGGAATATGTATGCCGGGTGTGGAGCTGTGTGCATGCGCCACACACCAAAGTGTACCGGCAGGCTCCCTACACCGCGCCGTGGCAACAACGGCTGCGCTACCTGTTTACCCCGATGGCGCTAATCGATTTACTTGCCATTTTGCCATTCTACCTGAGTATGTTCTTTGTCTTTGATTTGCGGATTTTACGACTGCTGCGTTTAACCCGTTTGGTTAAACTGGGCCGTTATTCCCGTTCAGTAAACCTGTTGCTTACCGTTATTAGAAAAGAGGCCCGGGTATTATTCGCAGCAGTATCCGTGCTGATCATTGTGATGGTCCTGTCTGCTACTGGCATGTATTACATTGAACAGCACGCTCAACCCAATGCTTTTGGTAGCATCCCCGCGGCATTGTGGTGGGCCATCAACACGCTGACCACGGTAGGTTACGGTGACGTGACGCCCATCACGCCACTGGGTAAGCTATTTTCTGGCATTATCACTATTTTAGGTGTCGGTATCTTTGCACTTCCGGCCGGTATTTTAGCCGCCAGGTTGTCAGAACTTAGCCGGGTGCGCAGAGATACTTTCCGCAAACACGTATTGGAAGTCATGGAAGATGGCAGCCTGACGCCGCACGAGTTGGGCCGTTTAAATCAGCTGCGCGAAGCACTGGATTTAGACGATGAACAGGCCAACCTGCTCATTGACCTGGCGGTGGAAAACTCCCGCCAAACCGGGGAAGCGCAAGGCGTAAACTTCTGCCCCCACTGTGGTAAGTCCCTTGTTTCACACCTGACACCAAAAAAGGATGACGCTTGATTATTCTGCTCGCACAGCATATAACTAGGGTCTGGTTTTCTCGCGCTGAGACAGCACTCCTTGGTTAGCAACCCGGTTGCAGTGCGTCCACTTAACAAAGAATTGTCATGTCGGTTAAACATCCCATTATAGCGATAACAGGTTCTTCCGGTGCGGGTACCACTACCACCACCAATGCCATTCGCCACATTTTTCGCAATTTAAACATTGATGCTGCCTACGTAGGCGGAGATAGTTTTCACCGCTTCACCCGCCCTGAAATGGAAGTCGAAATTCGCAAAGCTCAGGAGCAGGGCCGGCACATTAGCTACTTTGGCCCGAAGGCAAACGACTTTGCATTACTGGAAACCCTGTTCCAGCAATACGGTGACGACGGTAGTGGCAAGTTTCGACAATACCTGCACACCTTCGACGATGCGGTTCCGTTTAACCAAATGCCAGGCACGTTTACGCCCTGGCAGGAATTACCTGCCAACACCGATTTATTGTTCTACGAAGGGCTGCACGGCGGCGTAAAAACCGAAGATATTGATGTAGCCAAACACGTGGACCTGCTGGTTGGCATGGTACCCATCGTAAACCTGGAGTGGATTCAGAAGATTGTACGGGACACCACCGACCGTGGGCATTCACGCGAAGCCGTAATGAGCAGCATTGTGCGTGGTCTGGACGACTACTTCCATTACATCACACCGCAGTTTTCGCGTACTCACGTGAATTTCCAACGCGTACCTACCGTTGACACATCCAACCCGTTCAGCGCGCGTGAAATTCCAACGCAAGACGAAAGCTTTGTGGTGGTTCGTTTTCGCCGCGAAATGAAAAACGTCAACTTCCCGTATTTACTGCAAATGATCGACGGCTCGTTTATGTCGCGGATTAATACGCTGGTTGTGCCGGGTGGCAAAATGGGTCTGGCCATGGAGTTAATATTAACCCCGTTAATTGAAGATCTCATGAAGCGTAAGCAGAAACGTGGCTATCAAATGGACTGGGTTCAGTAACAATTCAATCATACATTTAACACACTGATTACATTAACTTTCTTTAGTATTAAGACCAAAGTCGCGCATTCGTTAAATGAATAGCTGATATACCTCAAAACACGTCCGGTTGGGCGTGTTTTCACTTTACTCAACACACCACAACCCTACAATATCGCCACTGTTATTGTGGTGAAATCGTTATGCTCGATACTGTCCTCATTCTCCTCGCCGCCCTGGCTCTGCTAGGCGTTATGTTCGAAGAAGTTTTACATGTCAACAAAGCCAAAATTACGCTGTTTTTTGGCACCCTCGCCTGGATGCTGCTGTTTATGTCGTCCTCTGGACCCGAGCAAACTGAACACATTAACGAAGGGCTGCTGCATAACATTACGGAAATCTCAACGCTCTGGCTGTTCCTGGTAGCGGCCATGACCTTCGTGGCCTACCTCAACCGAAAAGGCTTGATTGCCAACATGCTCAATTTGGTGATGCCATCGCAAATATCACTGAAAAAACTGATGTTTATCACTGCGCTGTTCAGCTTTTGCTTCTCGTCTTTGGCCGACAACATAACTGCTACCCTGGTATCAATTGCCATGGTGCTGTCTCTGGGCTTACCGCTCAATCAAACACTGCGTTTTGCCGTACTGGTGGTTTTTTCGGTTAACTCCGGCGGGGTTTCGCTGATCACCGGCGATGTCACCACGCTGATGATATTTATGCAGCACAAGGTCACTATTACTCAACTGTTCTGGTTACTCGTCCCGTCGTTTTTGGCAGTCATGCTGCTGGCCACCTTGTTGAGTACCGGCATGAGCGGTGTGGTTAAAATTCGTAAAACGCAACACGACACCAGCCGTATCGACTATGTGATTGCCGGGATTTTCCTGGCCACAATTCTGTTCACCCTAATCCTGAACGTCTTGTTTTCTATTCCCCCTATGCTGAGTTTTCTGGCTGGCATGGCCATTATGTTTCTGGTGGCGAATTCACTGGGCGATGACGATGACCAGGACCCGATCCTCGACTATATTCGCTACATCGAGTTCGACACCCTGCTGTTCTTCCTGGGGGTGTTATTACTGGTAGGCATGCTGGAGCACATCGAAGCGTTACATTCCTTGCTTTATCTTTACGAGATGTTTCCGCCTACGGTGGCCAACTACATCATGGGCGCATTGTCAGCGTTGATCGACAACGTGCCGCTGACCGCCGCATTGCTGAAAGCCAATATCACCATGACCGTGAGCGAATGGATGCTGCTGACCTATGCTGTAGGTGTGGGCGGCTCCCTGCTAATCATCGGCTCTGCTGCGGGTATTGTAGCCATGAGTAAAGTACAAGGCCTAAGCTTCGCGCGTTATGGCAAGTACTTTGTACTGCTACTGGTTGCTTACTCTCTGGGTTACGCCCTGGTGTACGGGGTGGCCACTTACATTATGCCGGTTGCCTGACACGCTTTGTAACAATCCACATTTCGCTGAAACATCTGGGCACTTTTGTCTTGCTGCACTTAGGGTTATAGTTGCAACGAGTACATTAGTAATTGGGGCCGGCAATGGGTCAGGAAACATCAAAAATATTGGTTGTCGACGACGACATGCGCTTGCGCAGTCTGTTGGAACGCTATTTGGTAGAACAGGGATTTCAGGTTCGCAGTGCCGCCAACTCTGAACAGATGGACCGTCTGTTAGAGCGCGAGAACTTTCACCTGATGGTTCTGGATCTTATGTTACCGGGAGAAGACGGCTTATCCATATGCCGACGCCTGCGACAGGCCGAAAGTAAGATGCCCATTATTATGCTGACCGCCAAGGGCGACGAGGTAGACCGAATCATTGGTCTTGAAATGGGCGCCGATGACTACCTGCCAAAACCTTTTAACCCCCGTGAATTGTTAGCCAGAGCACGTGCAGTGCTGCGTCGCCAAACCATTGAAGCACCCGGCGCGCCTTCGCTGGAAGAACAGATCGTTGAGTTTGGCGAATACCGCCTGAATCTGGCCACCCGTGAAATGACCGCCGATGGTAAACCGCTGTCGCTGACCAGTGGCGAGTTTGCCGTGCTGAAATCGCTGGTTACTCACCCACGCGAACCCTTGTCGCGCGACAAACTCATGAATCTGGCGCGTGGCCGTGATTACAGTGCGCTGGAGCGCAGCATCGACGTGCAGGTTTCGCGCCTGCGCCGCATGTTAGAGAAAGACCCTGCCAGCCCACGGTATATTCAGACCGTTTGGGGTCTGGGCTATGTGTTCGTGCCTGACGGCGAAGCGGTATAAGTTACCTACCCAGTGAGACTACTTCCTAAAAGTGCCTTCGGGCAAACGGTGATGTTGATTGGCGTACTATTGCTAATCAACCAGGTAGTCTCGTACCTGTCGGTTACCCTGTATTTTATTCGCCCCAGCTATGAGCAAATTAACAGCCTGATAGCAACCCAGGCAGCGACGCTAAAAACCCAGCGTGCACTAGTGACCGACCCGGGCTACATCGATAAGCTCAGTGCCAACACGGGCATTGAGTTTTTCAGCTTTCAGCAAGCGCAAACAGAAGAACTGGGGCAGGCCACCTTCTACAAATTTATGTCTGATCAGGTAAGTCAGCAACTGGGTGAAAAAGCCGAAGTGCGCATCAGTACGCCGTTACTTACCGAACAGGACACCCCGTATTATGTATGGCTGAATATAGAAAGCCTGCCGGACATGTGGATCCGCATGCCAGTGTACGGACTCAGCGACGCCAATATCTTCCCACTTACTTTGTATTTGCTGCTTATTGGTATTTTGAGTGTGGGTGGCGGCTGGCTATTTGTACTGCGGCTGAACCGCCCGTTAAGTGCCTTGCAACGCGCCGCAATGAAGGTTGGTCGCGGGCAGTTTCCACCGCCTCTGCCTGAAGAAGGAAGCAGCGAGATGATCGAGGTGACCCGGGCGTTTAACCGTATGAACCAGGGCATTAAACAGCTTGAGCACGACCGCATGGTAATGACCGCGGGTATTTCCCACGACCTGCGTACGCCGCTTACCCGTATTCGCCTGGCAACTGAAATGCTGCCAGACGATCAGGACTGGATAAAAGAAGGCATTGTCAGTGACATCGAAGACATGAACGCCATCATCGACCAGTTTATTGAGTATGCCCGTCAGGAGCAGCAGGAAAAACAAGAAGTCCTTAACCTGAACGCCCTGATCAACGAACTGGTACACAATCGTCAGGCCAATGCCTCCAGTCAGGCTGATGGTCAGGAAGCCAAACATATTCACACCGAGCTAAACCCATTACCGCCAATCCCACTGCGCAAAGTCGCGGTTAAGCGGGTAATGGAAAACCTGATTGAAAACGCGTTCCGCTACGGCAGCAATAAAATTGAGGTCACCAGCTATTACGAAGAAAAGCACCATCGTGTGGTATGTGCGATCCGTGACTTTGGCCCGGGCATTCCGGAAGACTGTCTGGAATCCATGTTTCGGCCGTTTTCTCAGGGCGACACCGCCCGAGGTTCAGGTGGCTCAGGGCTCGGCCTGGCAATTACCAAACGCATCATTGAAATGCACGGCGGGCAAATCAGCTTAAGAAATCACCCCCACGGCGGACTCATTGCTGAATTCTGGCTGCCCAGTGAAGGGTTGTAGAGCGCGACTCTGGCACTCCTGAATTTTCCCATTCCGTCATCCCTGAACATTCCCATTTCGTCGTCCCTAAATCGCGAAGCGATAGCAGGGATACTGCTCTTTTACCTACATAAAACCGCTCAAGCCGTGTTACTGTGACGCTGTTAATTAAAGTGCTTTGCGTAAAGGCAGGGATGGGAGCAAACCTAAATATGAATCAACAACAATACACCTCAGGATTAGGAAAACAGTCAGTAGTACCACCGGAAGTGAAAGGCTGGAACTGGGGCGCATTTTTACTTAACTGGATTTGGGGCATTGGAAATAGCACCTACATAGCGCTGTTAATGTTCGTGCCCCTGGTCAATATTTTTATGTTTTTCATACTCGGCGTCAAAGGTAATGAATGGGCTTGGAAAAACAGAACATGGCGCGATGTAGAACACTTTAAACAAACTCAAAAATCATGGCGAAACGCTGGATTTATTCTCTGGCTCGTTGTCTTTCCCTTGTTCTTCATGCTGATTGGCAACATGCTGAAAGGTGAAGCTTTCGAGCAATCTATGACGGCAATATCACAACATGCTGACGTTGTTGACGTGATCGGCGAACCGATTGAAGCCGGCTACTTTGTTACGGGGAGCATTCGAACATCCGGGTCAAATGGAGAAGCCTATTTGCAATATTCCATATCCGGCCCCAAAGGTGAGGCTGAAGCGTACGTCCAGGCATATAAAGACATGGATGTGTGGGTGTTGCATAACGTTATCGTGCACTGGCCTGAGTCAGACATCAGGATTCAGGTTGTGACACCGGTAGAATAAATAAAAAAGCCCGTCTACTCGCGCAAACGGGCTAATTTATCACTTTGAGGACGTGATAAAAATCGGTAAGCCTATAGCTTAGTTACCCGGACCTGCCTGCTTAATGGCGTCAGACACATCGTAACGTTCAAAGTTGTCCTGGAAGTCTGTTACCAGCTTAGCAACATACTCTTCGTAGGCCGCTTTATCTTCCCAGGTCTCTTTTGGAACCAGTAGCTTGCTGTCTACGCCAGGCACAGCTACCGGCACGTCAAGGTTCAGACCGTCAATGTGCGTTGTTTCAACATTTGCCAGATCGCCATTCACAATCGCGTCGATGACCGCACGGGTAGTTGGAATATCGAAGCGCTTGCCCGTACCGTATGGACCACCGGTCCAACCCGTGTTAACCAGGTACACCTTGGCGTTGAATTCCTTCACACGTTTAATTAACAGCTCGGCGTATACGCCTGCCGGACGTGGGAAGAAGGGTGCGCCGAAACAGGTAGAGAACGTAGACTCGATGTCAGACGTTGAACCAATTTCCGTTGAACCGACCTTTGCCGTATAACCACTCAGGAAGTGATATGCTGCGGCTTCTTCGGTTAATACCGATACCGGCGGTAATACACCTGATACGTCACAGGTTAAGAACACAACAGAACGCGGTTCGCCAGCCATGTTTTCCACTACACGTTTTTCAACGTGATCAAGCGGGTAGGCCGCACGTGAATTTTGTGTCAGAGATACATCAGCGTAATCAGGCGTGCGGGCGTCGTCTAACACCACGTTTTCCAGAATGGTGCCAAACTTGATGGCATCCCAAATCACTGGTTCATTCTTTTGCGACAGGTCGATACATTTTGCGTAGCACCCGCCTTCGAAATTAAAGACTGATCCCGGCGCCCAGCCGTGCTCATCATCACCGATCAGGAAGCGCTTAGGATCCGCTGACAGTGTTGTTTTACCTGTGCCTGACAACCCGAAGAACAAGGTTACATCACCTTCAGCACCCACGTTTGCAGAGCAGTGCATCGGCAATACTTCTTTGGCAGGTAGCAGGAAGTTTTGTACAGAGAACATGGCTTTTTTCATTTCACCGGCATATCGCATACCGGCAATCAGTACCTTGCGCTCTGCGAAGTTAATGATCACAGTACCGTCACTGTTTGTGCCATCGCGCTCAGGCTCACACACAAAGCCGGGAACGTTGAGTACTTGCCACACCGGCTTGTTCTCGCTGTTCCAGTGGTCCGGCGTAATAAACATGTTTTTGGCGAAGATATGCTGCCACGCTGTTTGTGTACGCACGACAATAGGTAACGCATGCTCAGGGTCCGCACCAACCTGTAACTGAGAGCTGTAATATTCTTCCAGCCCCATAAGGTGTGCTTCCACACGTTTCCACAACGCATCAAACTTGCCGGCATCGAACGGGCGATTTACCTTGCCCCAGTCGATATCCTGCTCTGTTGTCGGCTCTTTCACAATAAACCGATCAAGCGGCGAACGCCCTGTTCGCTTGCCTGTCTCTACAACCAACGCACCATTTGCGGCTAGCTGCCCTTCACCCTTACTCAGCGCATGCTCTACGAGCACCGCTGCCGATAAATTTGCCCATTCCTTTGCTGCTGATTGAATCGCTGCTGCCGCGGTCATATCACTTCACCCTCAAAACTGTAAACTTTCACCCAGACTTTCAGAATTTACTAAAAGCCCAACCATTGTATAGCAATAAAGGCATTCAACAACATCAAACTGAACAATACTGGGTATTAATTTTGTGCAATTTTCATAATTTTTCTGAAAGTCACTACAAAAAACACCCTCAATTTTGCCGTACCAGGGTCTGTTCAGCCTGGAATTACAAAGCCTGAATATGGTGTAAAGCACCACTAACACCATGTAAAGCATCCTCTACAGGCTACGTATTTACTCTATATTATTTGGAAAAAGGGATGTTGACGCAGGTCAAGGGGAGCGGCAAGCACAACGCTCAGAAAGGTTGTGCTGCCTTTGAAGAACTTATTGTGGGGTAGATGAACCGTCGTTGTAACCAGCCTGTAATGCTTCAATATCGATTTCATCAAAGCGATATTCGGTGTGGCAATACTGACAGTTCATGGCAATCGCACCTTCTTCCCTGATGATATCCAGTAATTCCTGCTTATCCAGGTTTCTCAGAGCTTCGGCACTGCGTTGACGAGAGCATGTACAGGCAAACGATACCGGTTTTGGTGTGTAAAGCTGTACTTCCTGTTCGTGGTACAAACGATACAGCACGTCTTCTGCGGGTAATGAGAACAACTCTTCTGCTGTCATGGTTTCGGTAAGCGCACACAAGTGTTCGAATTCGCTGTCACTGGTTACTTTGGTAGATTCAGCTGACTGCGGAACCACCTGCAGGAACATACCCGATGCTTTTGGCAGTGTATTGTCAGAAAAGTCGGTATGAATGAACACGCGGGTGGCCAACTGTTCTGAGCGCTCGAAGTAGTCTTCCAGACAACCGGCCAGCGATCCTTTGTCCAGCGCCACGACGCCCTGATAACGCTCACCCTCTTCGGGCGTAATTGTGATCACCAGTACCGCGTTTTCAACCAACTCACTAAAAGTGGCTTCAGACAAATCCGCCTCTTCATCCCAACGTGCCACGCCGCGCAGCTGCTGCTCATGTGTTGCGTTAATAACGGCGTAGCGCACTTTGCCCTGACTCTGAATTTGTAAGCCAACTTCGCCTTCAAACTTTAACGTAGCGGTCAGTAAACTCGTGGCTGCAGCCATTTCAGCTAACAGTTGCTGAATTGGCTGGGGGTAGTCCGTGCTGTGAACGATAGGCTTCAGTGCGTCCTGAAGTCGCACCAACTCGCCACGCACACTGGCTTTTTCAAATAAATAACGATGTAGTTGATCAAACTGATTCATCTCAATTCCTGTCCGGGCATTCGCCCTATTGATGCTTAAACTTAATTAATTCGCGACGCTGTTTTTTATCGGGGCGGTTTTCCGGCTTCGGACTGTGGAAGGTCTGCATCTTTCTGGCCAGCTGATTTTGCTCGCGTTTAGCCACGCTATCGGCCGTTTCCTGATACATCAGTTCAGCCAGTTTCGCTGGCTGACGCTTCTCTTCAATCCCAGTGACTTCCACTTCTTTTACGTCCCAGCCGGCAGGTACTTTAATCAGCGCACCTAACTCTACAATTTTACCCGGCTTACTCTTTTGTCCATTATAGTGAACTTTTCCGGCCTGAATCAGGTCTCTAGCCAGAGCACGTGTTTTTGTAAGACGCGCCGCCCAGATCCATTTGTCCAGTCGTACTTTTAAGGCTGTGTTGTTGTCGTTTACCATGGGCATTTTACATACAAAATTGTCATATTTATTTAACCTGTCTGCATTAAGGTTGTTGCCCCCGCTCAGACTAGGCTATGATGTGACTGTTATATAGCGGCTTATGTTCCACCAATTTGTTGTTTTCAGATGATAATTAATCAAACCAGCTTGCAAAATATCCCAGCGTTGCTGACTACACATCAAACACGTATTCGCGTGGTTGTGCTTGTATTATTAAGTATTTATCTGATCGCCTATGCAGCGGACATGACCTGGAAACTTATTCCCACGCCGTCATCAAACGCACCTGCGGCTTCAACACCCCGTTATACCGGTTCAGTCGCCAGCTCTCAACGTGGGGTCGATATTGGCCAAATACAACAGTTGAATTTGTTTGGCGAAGTAAATAAAAGTGCGCCACCACCGGTTCAGGAAACCATCACCGACGCACCAGAAACCCGATTGAACCTGGTGTTGTCCGGTTTAGTGGCCAGTACCGATGAAGAAGCCGGTACGGCAGTAATAGAAAACCGCGGAAAACAAGCCACTTACGCTATTGGCGATAAAATTGACGGAACGAATGCCATACTGAGTCAGGTCCATATAGACAGAGTCATCATTAAAAATGGCGGTCAACATGAAACACTCATGCTGGCCGGACTCGATTTTAGCAAGCAAAACGCGGCCAATAACGCCGCCCGCAATCGCCAACCGGCCAGAGCAGGTGCCCAACCAGCACGCCGGGCGCGCGAGCTTAGCGAAGACGCCGTTGCAGCAACTGAAGCGCTGCGAGAGAAGCCGGCTAGCTTCACCGATTTCATCAGTGTGACACCCGCACTGGAAAACGGCCAGATGATTGGCTACCGCGTAAAACCGGGCAAAGACGCCAGCTTGTTTGAGTCGGTAGGGTTAATTAACGACGATGTCGTTATTCAAATAAACGGTCTGGACTTAACAGACCCCGCCCAGGCCCGAGATGCCATGGGTGAGCTTAGAGATGCGCAGTCTATTGAACTTACAGTAACCCGGGATGGGGAATACATTACACTGTACTTAGACATGCCAGAGCAGTAATGAACGCAACAGTGAACAGGATACAAGCTATGAGGCAAGTTGGTCGAACCTGGTTGACCCGGATTAGTATTGCGGTATGTGCAACCGTTATGTGTGTGCAAGCCGCGGCCATCGAACGTATGCCCAAATTTCAGGATACCGACATCAACGAGTTTATTACCATAGTCGGTAAAAACTTGCAGAAAACCATCATTGTTGATCCTAACGTTCGCGGCAAAATCAGCGTGATCAGCTATGACATGCTGAACGAAGAGCAGTATTACCAGTTTTTCCTGAACGTATTGCAGGTTTATGACTTTGCCGTTGTGGAAATGCCAAACGGTATTTTAAAAGTCGTGCGCTCTAAAGACGCCAAAACTTCAAATATTCCGGTAGTAGAAGACGCCACACTGGACGGTGACGAAATGATCACCCGGGTTATTCCGGTATACAACGTACCCGTGCGAGAGCTTGCGCCTATCCTGCGTCAGCTTAACGACCAGGCAGGTGGCGGTAACGTAGTCAGTCACGATCCTTCAAATGTAATGATGCTGACCGGCCGCGCTGCGGTAGTAAACCGATTGGTTGAAATCATTGAACGGGTTGACCGCGCCGGTGACGAAGAAGTCGACATCATCAAACTGCAATTCGCTTCAGCCTCGGAAATGGTGCGCATTGTAGAAAGCATCAACAAGTCCCAGGGCAAGCAAAATACGGGTACCAAGTCAGAGCCTCGCGTCGTAGCCGATGACCGCACCAACAGCGTAATTGTCAGTGGTGACGCCAAAGCCCGTCAGCGACTGATCAATCTGATCCAGCGCATGGACCAGGAGCTGGAAACCAACGGTAATACCCGGGTTATCTTCTTAAACTACGCCAAAGCCGATGATTTGGTTAAAGTGCTCCAGGGTGTCAGTGACAGTATTCAGGCCGAAGAGAAAGGCACAGGTAACAATGCCCGACGTTCTGCGGGTGGGAATCGTGATGTCAGCATTGACGCCCACGAGGATTCAAATGCACTGGTCATAACCGCTGAGCCGGATATGATGCGCTCACTGGAAGCGGTAATTCGTCAGTTGGACGTGCGTCGTGCTCAGGTACAGGTTGAAGCTATTATTGTAGAAATGTACGAAGGTGACGGTACGTCACTGGGTGTACAATTGGTTTCGGAAGAAGGTGGCGGTACCCAGTTTAACAACGGCGTGATCCCAGTAGGTTCTTTGGCGGTTGCATTAAGACAAGCCGAAGACCAGACAACAAACTCAACCTACGTTACTGCCAATGGTGAAGTAGTTACCACGACTGATGTTACAGAAGGTGACTTTACCTCTCTGGCATCACTACTTGGCGGTGCTAACGGGTTGATTGCCGGCGTGATCCAGAATGGATGGGGCGCAGTGGTACAGGCCGTAAGCAACGACACCAATTCCAACGTTCTGGCAACCCCACACCTAACCACCATGGATAACGAAGAAGCGTTCTTCATTGTGGGTCAGGAAGTACCGATTATTACTGGTACTACCACGGGCGCTAACAACTCTAATCCATTCCAGACGGTAGATCGTCAGGAAGTCGGTATCAAGTTACAGGTTACACCGCAAATCAACGAAGGTAACGCGGTACAGCTGACTATCGAGCAGGAAGTATCCAGCGTATCGGGTGCCACAGCTGTCGATATCTCCATCAACAAACGTCAAATCAAAACCACGGTTATTGTGGACGATGGCGGCACCATTGTGCTGGGCGGTCTGATTGATGAAGACGTACAGGAAAGTGTGTCAAAAGTGCCGCTACTGGGCGACATTCCGATTTTAGGTCACTTGTTCAAGTCCACCACGTCAAGTAAACGCAAGCGTAACCTGATGGTGTTCCTGCGTCCTAAGATCGTACGTGACGGCGTGACCATGAACGAGATCAGCAAGCAGAAATATAACTTTATTCGCGCAGAACAGCTTCAGCGCCAGTCTCAGGGTGTAACCCTGATGCCGCAAACCGATACACCGGTATTGCCAGACTGGGATGAAAGCCTGGCGCTACCGCCTTCCTATGAAGAGTACCTGAAGCGTCGCGAAGAAGAGAAAAAGGCACAGGCTGAACAGGACGGCAACTAATGAGCGAGCTACTCGACACGCAAACTGCCGGGCAGCCTGAGCAACCCGACGACGAACAGGTTATCCAGACCGAACGTCAGTTGCCGTTTGGCTTTGCCAAGCGCCATAAAGTCCTGCTGGAAATTAATCAGGAGCCGGCGTTGCTTTATCACACCAGTGAAACGCCACTGGAGGTATTCGCCGAAGTACGCCGCTACTATGCCGCGCCGCTGGTACTGAAAGAACTGGCCCAGGAACAGTTTGAGCCGTTGCTGACACAGGCTTATCAGCGCGACTCCTCTGCTGCCAAACAGTTAATGGAAGATCTCGGCAACGAGAGTGACTTGTTCTCGCTGGCAGAAGAACTGCCCGACACCGAGGACCTGCTCGACAGTGAAGATGATGCGCCTATCATCAAACTCATCAACGCTATGTTGGGCGAAGCGATTAAAGAAGGCGCGTCCGATATCCATATCGAGACCTTTGAAAATCAACTGATCGTGCGCTTCCGCGTCGACGGTGTGCTGCGCGAAATCCTGCGCCCAAATCGTAAACTGTCATCTATGTTGGTTTCGCGGATTAAGGTAATGGCCAAGCTCGACATTGCCGAAAAGCGCGTGCCCCAGGATGGCCGGATTACGCTGCGTATCGCAGGCCGTGCGGTAGACGTGCGGGTATCGACCATGCCATCGAGCCACGGCGAGCGGGTCGTATTGCGTTTGCTCGACAAGAACAATGCGCGCCTGAACCTCGCTGATTTGGGCATGACTGAACAAAACCGCGGCCACTTTTCGTCACTCATTCGCAAACCTCACGGCATTATTCTGGTTACCGGCCCAACCGGCTCAGGTAAAAGTACCACCCTGTATGCCGGCCTGACCGAAATCAATTCCAAAGACCGCAACATCTTAACCGTTGAAGACCCTATTGAATTCGATTTACAGGGTATTGGACAAACCCAGGTTAACCCGCGGGTAGACATGACGTTTGCCCGAGGCCTGCGCGCCATACTGCGTCAGGACCCCGATGTGGTGATGGTCGGTGAGATTCGTGATATTGAAACCGGGCAAATCGCCGTACAGGCCAGTTTAACCGGTCACCTTGTGCTCTCAACCCTGCACACCAATACCGCAGCTGGCGCGATTACGCGTCTGGAAGACATGGGTATTGAACCCTTCTTACTGTCGTCGAGCTTACTGGCTGTGCTGTCACAGCGCTTGGTAAGAACCCTCTGTCCGGAGTGCAAAACTGCACATGCACCGAGTGAGCAGGAAGCGGAAATATTAGGACTGGAGAACGGTCATTCCTGTGTTATTTATTCGCCTAAAGGCTGCGCCGCCTGTAACCAAACTGGCTATCGTGGCCGAACGGGTATTCACGAACTGTTGATCGTGGATGAAACCATTCGCACCATGATGCACGAAGGGAAGGGCGAACAGGCCATTGAGAAATACGTGCGAAAATCTACGCCCAGTATTCGCGAAGATGGCTGCCGCAAAGTCCTGAGCGGACACACTGCGCTTGAAGAAGTGTTACGTGTGACCCGGGAGGACTAATGGCGGCGTTTGCTTATAAGGCCATTAATGCCAAAGGCAAGAATACAAGCGGTGTACTGGAAGGTGACAACGCCCGCCAGATTCGCCAACAACTTCGCGAAAAGGGTCTGGTGCCCATGGAAGTTGAACAAGTGGCTGAAAAGAGCAGCGGCAGCAGTAGTGGCGGCTTTCAGCTGTTTAAGCCGCGTATTTCTGCCAGTGATTTGGCGCTGCTTACCCGTCAGTTAGCCACGCTGATTGAATCGGCTTTGCCCATCGAAGAAGCGTTACTGGCTGTGGCGGAGCAAAGCGAAAAGACCCGCCAGAAAAACATGATGATGGCAGTGCGCAGTAAAGTCGTGGAAGGGCATACCCTGGCCGACGCACTGGCGGAATTCCCCAGCGTATTTGATGACCTCTTTCGCGCCATGGTGGCAGCGGGTGAAAAGTCAGGGCACCTCGACACCGTACTCAACCGTTTAGCCGACTACACCGAGCGTCGTCAGCAAACCCGAAGCCAGATTATACAGGCGCTGATTTACCCGGCTATCATGATGTTTTTTGCCATGATGATTGTAGTCGTACTGCTCACGGTCGTGGTGCCAAAAATTGTCGGTCAGTTTGACCACATGGGACAGGATCTGCCCACCATTACCACTGTGTTGATTAGCGTGAGTGAATGGATGCAGCAATACGGCCTGTATTTGTTAGTGGCCATTATGCTGTTAATTGTGCTGTTTCAGCGACTGGTTCAGCAGCCCGCGATTAAACTGCGTTATCACCGTTTTATGCTTAAATTACCTTTGGTAGGGAAAGTGGCCCGAGGCTTAAACACGGCCCGTTTTGCACGCACACTCAGTATTTTAACGGCCAGTGCTGTGCCATTGCTTGAGTCCATGCGGATATCTACCGATGTACTGCAAAATGTATATATTAAAGAACGAATTAGCGAAGCCGCTGTCAATGTAAAAGAGGGTAGCAGCCTGCGCGCGGCACTCGACAACACCAAAATTTTCCCGCCCATGATGATGCACATGATTGCATCGGGAGAACGCTCAGGTGAGCTACAACAAATGTTAAGCCGCTCGGCCGACAATCAGGACAGGGAATTTGAAGCACTCATTGGTGTCTCATTAAAAGTCTTCGAGCCTGTGCTGATCGTATCAATGGCAGCAGTGGTGTTATTTATAGTCATGGCAATTATTCAACCGATACTTGCGCTTAATAATATGGTGAACGTGTAATGAAAAACTTAAACAGACAATCGGGTTTCAGCTTAATTGAAATCATGGTGGTACTGCTGATCATCGGTATTCTGGCTTCTATGGTCGCACCACAAATTCTGGGTAACCAGGAAGAAGCGCAGCTTAAAAAGGCCGCTGTCGATATTCAGCAACTGGAAAGTGCGCTCGAAATGTACAAGCTGAAAAACAATCGCTTCCCCACAACAGAGCAAGGCCTCGACGCGCTGGTGACAGCCCCGACGATTGATCCTATCCCACGTAATTACCCGGAAGCCGGCTTCATCAAACGTTTACCTGATGATCCATGGGGCAATCCTTATGCGTTAATCAGCCCGGGAGAAATGGGCACGATTGATATTTTCTCTAACGGCCCGGATGGCGAGCCAGGCACCGATGACGACATTGGTAACTGGAATATTAACGAATACCTGAACTAACCGAATTTACCTCCATGCGCGTGCGTAGCTCCGTTTCTGCTTTATACAGTTTGCCACGCGCTCAGGGCGGCTTTACCCTGCTTGAGGTAATGCTGGTCCTGCTGTTAATGGGCTTAACCGCCGGTTATGTGGTATTTAACGCCTTTGGCAGCGACCCGTCAGAACAACTTGAACGCGAAGTACGTCGATTACAGGTGGTCATTGATATGGCCAGCGATTTTGCCGTACTGAACCAGCAGCAACTCGGTATTTACTTTGACACCGAAGCGCGCAGTTACACCTTTATGCAGTTGGATGAAGAGGACAACTGGCTGCCCATAGAGGGCAACAAGGTATATGAACCTGTCACGCTCAGCGAGCCTTTTTATTTCACCCTAGCGCTGGACGATTTACCCTGGCAAACCGAAAACAGCCTGTTCGACCGTGAGCTGTTTGATGCCACGCTCAGTGTTAACGACAAAGAAATGAACATTGGCGAAGAAGCGCCGCCACCACCTCCGCCGCAAATTCTGATTCTGTCGAGCGGAGAAATTACCCCTTTTAGCCTGACCTTCTATTTTGAGCCGGATTTCAGCAACGACTTACCCGCTTACTTTCTGCTGAACAATCACGATATGCCACCACTAGAGGTCGTTGGCCCGTTGGAGCAGTTACCGTGAAGCCGCTTGTGCGCCAGTCTGGCTTGACCCTGCTTGAAGTCATGGTGGCCTTATTCATTTTCGCAGTGACCGGCACTGCCATAATGAAGGCCGCATCCGAACACTTAAATGGCGTGGGTCAGATTGAAGAAGTCGCCGTTGCAACCTGGGTGGCAAATAATCGTCTGAACGAGATCCTGATGGAACGCCCCTGGCCATTGAAGAACAATCAAAAAGGCCAGCAGGATATGGCCGGCCGCACCTGGTACTGGACTCAGGTGGTAAAAGCCACTAATGACAGTGACTTTAAAGCCGTTGAAATCAGTGTGAGCTTAAAAGAGAGCCGCGCAGATAATATTACCACCGTGGTGGCTTACCTTGCCAAGCCAAGCGAGGTTACCCAATGACGGCGCGTGGCTTTACCCTGATTGAAATATTGATTGCGATGGCCATTTTCACCATGATCGGCCTGGCTTCCACGGCGTTGCTGACTACCGTGATAGACAGTGACGAAGCTTCCACTGAGAAGTTTGCAGAACTACAACAACTGCAGCGCTTTATGCTTACCCTTGAACGCGACGTATTACAGGTCGTCGACCGGCCGGTTCGCGTAGAAGGCGAAGAGAATAAAACCGTCTTTCGCGGCGGCGAGCTGGACGATAGCGATGCCGACGGCATGGCTTTCGTGCGTGGCGGCTGGCACAACCCCAAACTCATGTTGCCCCGCAGCACTCTGCAAGGCGTGGCTTATCGCCTGAAGAACGGCAATATTGAACGTCTCAATACCGTCTATGTTGATAACGTTCTGGGTTATGAGCCTAAAGTCCGGGTTGTACTCAGCGACGTGACTGACTTTCAGCTGGAATTTAATACCGGCGAGAAAGACGGTAGAAATGACGGCTGGCACGACAGCTTTACCGGTGAACGGCTACCCGACGGCATCCGGGTAACGGTAACCACCAAAAAAGGCGGTGAATTTATTCGCACCTTTGCCATTGGCGGAGTAGCCAGTAATGGTTAACCCACATCGCCAACAAGGCGCCGCGCTTTTGATTGTGCTTATGATTGTGGCTTTAGTTGCCATCATCGCCACAGAAATGGGCGCCCGACTTCAACTGCAGGTGCAACGCGCGATCAATATTAAAGACAACAATCAGGCGTATTGGTACGCCGTTAGCGCCGAGGAATTTGCCCGCAAATCAATCGGCACGTTAATGCAGGAAACCGGCGACAAGATTCATTTAAACCAGCCATGGGCAGAAGAGTTCGAGTACCCCATGGACAACGGTGGAATCAGCGCAAGATTAGAAGACATGCAGAGCTGTTTTAATCTGAACGCTCTGCCCGACGCCAACCAACAAAATGTCTCAGCCACCGAACCGTCAGAAGCCCTGACTGCCTTTGCCCGGTTGATCAAACTGGTTAATGAAGACATCGACAGTTACACCGTCGATACCATTCGCGATTCACTGGGAGACTGGATTGATGCCGACGACCAAATGCGGGTATATGGTGCAGAAGAAAGCGAATACGCGTCGCGGGAGTTTCCTTACCTGGCCGCAAACAGCATGCTGGCAAGTCAGTCAGAGCTGCGTCTAATCAACGGGGTTGAGCCTCAGTGGCTGGACAGTTTACTGCCCATGGTTTGTGTCATCCCGAGCAGCAACCTGATGTCGATTAACGTGAATACCCTGTCGGAAGACCACGCTCCCCTGTTAGCAGCCTTAACCGGCTTGAGCACCGAACAGGCAAACAGCGTCATTAGCGCCAGGCCCCAGGATGGCTGGGATGACGTAAACGATTTTCTAGCAGAGCCCGATATTACCGCCCTGCAATTAACCACTACCCAAACAGAATGGTTCGCCGTAACCACAGAGTATTTTATTTTACATACCAAGAGCCGTTACAATGAGGCAACTTTTGCCATGAGTTCGGTGTTTAATGCCACCTCAGCAGGTGACGTGAATGTGTTACGGCGCGAATTTGGAGTCTTGAAATAATGGAACAGTTAGTTGTCAGACTTGGCACCACTATGTCCGATCCGGTTCACTGGGTTGTTTGGTCAACGCAGGACCAGGATGTAATCGCCAGTGGCGAACTGCCTGACGCCAGCGCACTGGCCAGCCTCACCGAACGTACCCGGCTGCGTAAAGCGCTGGTACTGGTACCCGGCGCAGACGTGCGTTTGTGTCAGGTAGACCTGCCACCCAAAGCCAATCGCAAAATCCTGAATGCCATTCCGTTTATGCTGGAAGATGAGCTGGCTGACGATATCAGTGAGCTGTTCTTCGCATTTGGTCCGAAGACCGGTAATCAGCAAGCGGTAGCTATTGTGAGCCACGAGGCTGTAGCTCAGTGGCGCCAATGGATAGAAGACGCAGGATTTAGCTGCGACACTATGCTGCCTGACACGCTGGCATTGCCGCAACCTGACGACCAGCATTGGTCGGCCATTGCACTGGGCGAACAGCTCATTGTGCGTCAGGGAAGCTGGCAGGGCATGCAGGGCGAAACCGACTTTATGACCAGTGTGCTGGCCTTTCAGGCCAAGCAAATACCGGAAGGCGTTACTGTAACCGCGCTTTCAGACATGGATTTACACGCGGTACCCAATATTACGGTAGAGGCTGACGACTCCGGATTACCACCAGCGGGTAAGCTGGCAAAAGCCGCATTGTCTGCGTCGTTTAACCTGTTGCAGGGTCAATACAAGGTTAAAAAGCAACACAATCAGGTCTGGCAGTTCTGGCGTACACCCGCAATTTTACTGGGGTTGGTACTGGTGCTAACGATTGGCGAAAAAGTACTGCATTTGCAGCAGCTAGAACAGCAAAACGACGAGCTTTCTGCCCAAATCGATGCTGTCATTAAGCAGGGCTTTCCGGATCTCGGCACCTATCGAAACGCGCGAACACGTATAGAACGTGAAATGCGTGAATTAGAGCAAGGCGGCAGTGGCAGCTCACTGCTGGTCATGCTGGCACAACTCAACAACGCCTTTGCCAGCTCTCAGGTCACGCCACAAACCATTCGCTTTGATGCCAATCGCACCGAAATTCGCATGCAAGCGGAAGGCAAGGACTTTAATGCGCTGCAAGCGTTCAAACGCGGTGCGGAAGCGGCAGGCTTTAGTGTGGAAGAAGGCGCCATTAATAACCGCGATGACAAAGTCATCGGTACCATGGCAATTAAGGGGGCGTAATGGAGTTTTTAAAGCAGAAATACGCGGCCCTCACCGAGCGCGAACAGCGACTGGTAATGCTATCGGCAATCGTTGTACTAATTGGACTATTCTACTGGGGGATTTGGGCGCCGTTAAACCAGGGCATCGACCAGCAAACCAAACAACTGAGTAATAACCAAAAACTACTCAGCTGGGTAGAAGAGCAGTCAGCACGCGCCGCTATTTTACGTCGCAGCCAGTCTGGCAACCGCACTTTCAACGGCTCATTACAGCAAGCCGTAACGTCTTCCAGCAATCAGTTTTCGCTGGTGATTTCGCGTATGCAACCGCAAAACGACAACCTGCAGGTGTGGATTGATGAGGCGGTATTTAACGACCTGTTGGCCTGGCTTGATCACCTCGAATCTCGCGGTGTACAAATTGACCAACTGGATGTTACCGAAGCCGACGCCTCGGGCATGATTAAAATCAGACGATTGGTGCTGAGTAAATGATAAAACAGTATTGGCGATGGATCCTCGCCGCCCTTTTCCTGTATCTCGTATTATTAGTAGCGTATTTACCTGCAGCGCAAGTGGCATACCGCCTGCCTTTGCCGAATACGGTAAAACTCGGCAAGGTGTCTGGTACCCTCTGGCAGGGTCACATCGATCGCGTAGTAGTGAACAACATGCCCATTCAACAGATCAACTGGACGTTATCTGCCTTACCGCTGTTCATGGGCACCTTGTCGGTAGATTTAGACGCAGGCAATATGCGATCGGCCAATGCCATTGCGTTTAAAGGGCCTCTGGAGGTCGATTTATTGTCTGAAGGGAATCTCACCGCCAGCGACTTTCTGTTGTATTTACCGGTTGACCTTGTACTGGCAGAAGTGCAATTGCCGCTGCCAGTCGATGCCGGTGGCCGGTTTCGCGTCAACGTTGAATCCCTGACGCTGGAGGCGGGTATCTGCTCGCAGATGATGGCCTATGGCGATTGGCTGAACGCGTCAGTAGCAGGCACGCAAGGGCCTATCGAACTGGGCAATTTTTCTGCGACCTTACGCTGCGACAATAAGCAATATCTTATTTCCGTGGCAGAGCCCAACGCATTTGGATTAACGCTGGACGCTCAGGCTGCCACCGACTTTTCCACATTTACCGCAACGTCGAAATTTAAGCCGGACCCGTCACTTCCTCAGGAAGTGCATGATGCTGCCCAGTTTTTTGGTCAGCCAGACAGCCAGGGCTATATCCACTACGACATTCGCTAATACTGTCTACTCATTCAGGCCCTCAACTGAGGCCTGAATGAGATATGGCGTATCAGCTAAACCACTGCCAGCGGTTGCGGGTTGTCAGAAAGATAAGTAAACCACCCAGTAAACCAAATAACGCACCAACAATGCCAATACCCAGGTAAATATTAATCGCAAATGCAATGGCGACAGAGGCGTACATGCCGTACACCGCGTACTTTTTCCAGCTCCAGATCCCTACGGCAATGGCAAAATTAATGACACTCATTACGCCAAGGGCATAGACAATCCCGATTGTTGCCTTCGGTTGGGTCGAAACGATGAGGTCCGGCGCCGAAAAATACATAAATGCAGTGAGCGGGTTGGCGATAAACATCAGAATAAGAAATGCCGATAACCAAAAACCGCGTTTCTTCTGCTCGGGTTGAGAGGGGGCATCAGCAACGTTGTTAGTGTTGTGTTCCTGCATGGTAATTCCTTTACATTAGTCCCTGTTGGTGAGGGTCTCGTTGTCTGTTCGTAAGCTATGAAGGCGACACTGGCCGGCTGAGCCGGCCAGTGACGGTTATTTTGAAAACAGGGTCGTATGATTAAACGGCGACATCGCTAAAATCACAGCCAGTTCGTACACACTTTGCCGGGTGGCCAGATTATTGGTGAGCAAGCCAATTGCCCCGCCTTTTTGTTTTACGTTTACGGTATTGAACGTGCGGTCCATGACCGGTCCCAACTCTTCGCCATTAACCAGCGCCTGGTAGACACTGTTTGGCAGAGGCAAATTTGCACTGCGGCCGACAGACCACTGTTCACCATTGCAAATCGCTACATAGGCAAACGTTGCCGGGCCATCCTCAAAGTTATCCACGCCACCTTCTATGGCAATATACCAGTCAGCCTGTTCAGCCTGCATACACGCTTTAACCCGGTTGACCGCTCCCAAACGGGTTTCTGCTTCCGTCATGGGCTGTTCGGCCACCAGACTGGGGGCATGCATGCCCAGCACGTCCTGTTCACCAATGTTACCCAGCACCTGATTCATCGCAATCTGTGCCGCATTCACTTTTACTGGGTTCTTTGAGCCTACAATCAGTTTCATTCCCTGACTCCTGTTAATTTGTTGGCGGGTTATTGCGAATATCATCGAGAATATCGCGATAGTCAGTCACGGCAGGAAACGTGGTTATCTCTCTTGCCGGTTGCTTGCTGTCGGGGTTACTAACGGCGAGTAAGTGTTTAATGCCAAATGTTTTAGCCGCTTCAAGAATCGTCAGGCTGTCATCCACAAATAGCGTTGTTGCCGGATCAAACCCCAAACGCTGCTGCAATGCTCGCCACAGGTCCTGGGATTCCTTCGTTACCCCGAACTCATGGGTAGATATCAGCGTATCAATGTGCGCATCGAGCTGAGTATGTTCGACTTTCAGCGACAAACTCCCCGGGTGCGCATTAGTCACCAGCACCACTTCGCGCCCGCTTTCGTGCAGCGCATCCAGAAACGGTAGGGTGTCATCACGCATGGCAATCAGATGCTCGATATCGCGTTTGGCAGCCACTATGTCCATATCCAGATACTTTGCCCAGTAATCCAGACAGTACCATTCGATTTTACCGCTTACGCGTTCGTAGTGAGCCAGCATATCGGCCCGACACACTGCCAGTGGCTGGCTGGTTTTCTCGGACAGTTTTTGCGGCAAATGCTCCAGCCAGAAGTGATTATCGAAATGCAAATCCAGCAGCGTACCGTCCATATCCAGCAGAACCGTTTTGATTTCTTTCCAAGGCAGAAATGGCAAGCGCTTTTCCTTTAAATACGTTAATCTTAAGACTGACACTATGATAACGAAAGACTGACCTGAACAACATGAGCAATATTGAAAAGGACAAAACGTTACCGCGGATCCATGAACGCAAAATCGTAGCCGAGAGCCGCTTTTTTCGCGTTGAACGAGTAGACCTGGAGTTTTCCAATGGCGCAACCCGCCAGTTTGAGAGAATGGCAGGTTACAGCCGTGGCGCAGTAATGATCGTCGCCGTCCAGGATGGACATTTCCTGTTAGTCAGAGAATATGCCGCAGGTACCCACTCGTATGAACTGGGATTCCCCAAGGGGCTCATTGACCAGGGCGAAACCGCACTGGAAGCAGCCAACCGCGAATTAAAGGAAGAAGCCGGATTTGGTGCTCATGACCTGCAGGAAGTGCATAAAGTAAATATGGCACCGACGTTTTTTAACGCGCAAATGACCATCGTAATTGCTCATGATCTGTACCCCCAACAATTACCCGGCGATGAGCCTGAACCACTGGAAGTGGTGCGCTGGCCTATCGACCGTGCCGATGAATTACTCGCCCGCGACGACTTTATTGAAGCCCGCTGCGTCGCGGCGCTTTTCCTTGCTCAAAAGTGGTTAAAGGAGCACCCCGACTATGCCTGAACACACCGATGAAGCGCTGTTAAATATAGCCAAAGACGCCGCTATCGCCGCCGGTGAAGCCATTATGACTCTGTACGACGAAGGCGATTTTGAGAGTTATCAGAAAGCCGATGAGTCACCCGTGACCAGCGCCGATTACAAAGCCAACGAAATCATTTGTCAGCACCTCAAGCTCAATACGCCTGACATCCCGATTCTGTCGGAAGAAACCAAACACGCTAGCCTTGAAGAACGAAGTCAATGGGACCGCTACTGGTTAATCGACCCCATTGACGGCACCCAGGAATTTATCGCACGCAGTGGCGACTTTGCCGTTAATATCGCGCTGATTGAAAACAATCAACCTAAGATAGGGGTGATTTTCTGGCCGCCAGGGCAAAGTCTCTATTATGCCATTAAGGGGCATGGTGCATTTAAAGAGTCACCTGAATCTTCCGGCCCAATTAGTGTGCGCAAGCTGGACGACCCGCATAACAGCGTGGTGATTCTGGCAATTAGCAGACGCCAGCCACGCGAACGTGTGATCGGTAAAATGTGTGCAAAACGGGTGTATCAGACACTGCCACTGGGCAGCTGTTCGTTAAAAGCATGCTTTATAGCTGAAGGAAAAGCAGATGCCTTTATGCGCATCGGCGTGACCGGCGAGTGGGATACCGGCGCTTCGCAATGCATTGTTTCAGAAGCAGGCGGAGCCATTTTTGCGGCTGACTTCGAACCGCTGAGCTATAACCAGCGTCATTCTCTGGAAAACCCGGACTTTGTTGTATTGGGCGACCAAAACGTCCCCTGGCAGGACATCATCCAATATTAAGGAGCGAGTTTATGTTTAAACAATCTGTAGTGTTACTTTCTGGTTTACTTTCAGCGTCAGCGTTTGCCCAATGGACGTTGGATCAGGACAATTCTGCTTTGCACTTCATGTCCACCAAAAACGCGCAGGTTACTGAAGTCCACAGCTTTGACCATTTTTCCGGCAAACTGTCTGACTCTGGCACCTTAACCATCGAAGTGCCTCTGGATTCAGTGAACACCAATATTCCTATTCGCAACACCCGCATGCAGGAAATGCTGTTTGAAGTGGCTAAATACCCTACCGCAACCTTTAGCGCCACACTGCCATCTGCGCTCTTGGATATGGCAGCCGGCACCAGTAAAGCAAGTGTGGTTGAAGGCGAACTGAGCCTACACGGTATGACTGCACCAGTCAGCTTTAACGTAATGGTAAGTAAGCTGTCCGACGATACGATTCAGGCATCGACGATTTCACCCACTTTGATCGGCGCCGACACCTTTGGTCTGAAAGGCGGCGTTGAAGCATTGCAAAACATCGCGGGTCTGAAGAGCATTACCTTTAATGCTCCGGTAACCTTTAGCGTTACTTTCGAGAAATAACCCCTTCAGAAATAGAAAAGGCGGGGCAGCCTGAGGAGAATTGTCTGCACCCGCCTTTGATTAACTTGTTTTTTTAACTCCCTGTTAAGCAGCAGCCTGCGGCAGAGCCCGTGGAGCAGGCTTTTCTTTGAAGTCCTGAATGGTCATGGGCACCCAATGGGTTTCCGGTAACGCCGGTACAGGCAACGCACCGGCTTCTGCCAACACTGGTTCGCGGTAATTTGCCATGCCCAAACGTACACGCTTAAGCGCCTGACATTCTTTTAACTCGTCATGGATCACAAAGATGCCACTGCGGAAGCTGGCTTTACCCAGACTCAAACTGGACGTAAGGCGAATAATTGGTGCTGCCAGCAGCAGGCCCACCAGCACAGGTGACAACCAGGCAAATAACGCCGGCGTGTAATACGCCGTTACTGAACCCCAGACTAAAGCGGTGAGAGTAGCCACGTGTGAACGCTTGAACGCCACACTCCACGGCACCATGCTGCCCTCACGGGCCTGTGCTTCCCACTTAACAGAGGTGCCCATAAATACACTGAGCACAAAGTAGCTGTGATAGAACATCATCAGCGGCGCAATAATAATGGCCATCACCAGTTCCATTACACCGCCTTTAAGCAAACGCCATGCGCCACCAAATTCATCACGGCGCTGAATAAGTGCCAGCACCAAGCCCAGAATTTTAGGCATAAACAACATCGCCATGGTGCCCCACATGGTAGCAAACATCAGACCCTGACGGGCAATCTGCCAATCCGGGAACAACTGATACGGCGAACTGAAAAACTGCACCGGGGTCAACGCTTTGATCAACGCGTCAGCGGTGCCAAACGCCAGCACCATCAACAGCAGTAACGACGAAATATAGGCTAAGGCGCCGAACAAAAAATGCAGGCGACTGGTGGTCTTCAGGCCTTTTACGCCCAACAAACCCAGGTGTTGAATATTGCCTTGTACCCAGCGACGGTCACGGGTAGCGTATTCAATCATATTCGACGGGACTTCTTCATAGCTGCCGGTAGTCTCTGTTAGCAGATACGCCTGCCAGCCTGCGCGTCGCAGCAATGCAGCCTCAACGAAGTCGTGACTTAAAATATCGCCGCCAAACGGTTCTTTCCCGGGCAGGGTAGGCAAGCCACAATGTTGCATAAAGGGCGCGATACGAATAATCGCGTTATGGCCCCAGTAATTGGCGCTGTCGGTTTGCCAGAATGACAATCCGGTTGCGAGCATCGGGCTGTACAAGTGCGCGGCAAATTGCACAAAGCGCGCAAAAAAGGTGTGCTGGCGCACCGGCATCGGAATGGTTTGTACCAGTGCGGTGTCCGGGTTTTGTTCAATGCGCTGCGCCAAATCCAACATGCGTTCAGCTGACATAATACTGTCGGCGTCGAGCACAATCATTGATTCATATTGACTGCCCCAACGCTGACAGAAGTCAGCCAGGTTGCCAACTTTACGACCAACGTTCTTTTCACGACGACGGTAGAAAACCTGACCAGCCGCAGCACCAAGACGTTGCTGTAGCGCTTCCCATGCAGCCAGTTCTGCCTGAGCCATCTCTGGTTTCGTGGTGTCAGACAACATGTAGAAGTCGAATTGTGCGCCTTGTTTACTGTTGAGTAACTCACGCACACAGGCTTCGAAACCCACCATAATACGCCGTGTGTCTTCGTTGTATACCGGCATAACCACAGCGTGACGCTGCGTTAGCGGGGTGTTGGCATTCGGGCTCGGCTGTGCTTTTTGCATGCTTAACGGGTCAATGTTAAACAGCTTCAAAACAAACCCGATTGCGGCCGTCCAGAACGACATGGACAACCATAAGAACAGTACCGTGCTCAACACCAGTTGGGCAATTTCCAACCCGGTTAACTGATTCGGTTTAAAAATCTCGTACAGGCTCCAGGTCGCCAACGAGGCCGTTGGCAACACCAGTAACGCCATGATCGATAGTCGCACACCCTCGCCCCAGGTACGCAGAGAAGCTGCATTAGGCGCACGGTGAGTAGCGTGCGAGTGGGGATTATTTTGCTTGGTAGACATAGTTCCATACCTCACTGACACGTTGGTTATTTTGATGAATGAAAATTCGCATATCGGTCGCTTTATTCCCTTGTGGAGTAACAAGGAACGTGGCTCTCAGCGTTTTGCCACCGTCGACAGGAAACACCCTTACCTGACGAATCGTACCCTGTGCAACACCGGCTTTGACTTCCAGCTTGGCCGGGTCGAAAGTCATGCCCTCAGGCACTGCAAAGTCCACAACAAAGCGTCGGGTCGCCACGGCGTTGTCCTGCTCACCAGGCAACACCGCCGCTCCTTGTCGTGTTCTGATCACGCGGGTAATAGTTGCTTCTGATTCGCCGTCGATAACGCCTTCACCCAATCCGGTCACAGTTGACAGGGTGTAAGCAAAGTAGCGATGCTCGCCTGCTTTAAACGGCGCTTCCGGCACCCAGTACGCGACGATATTGTCGTGGGTTTCAGAGTTCGTTGGGATCTCCACCAGCTCTAATCGACCCGCCTCAAAACCTTGCTGAGGGGTTACCCATAAACCAGGGCGAATGTGATAGTTCGCTTCGCTATCCAGGTAATTGTCGAAGGCCGTATCGCGCTGCAATACACCAAAGCCCTTTGGCGCGGCGTCGCGCATAGACGTTATTTGCAGCTGTGAAGGATTTGTCAGCGGACGCCAGATTTGTTCACCCGACTGAGTGTGCAGCAACATGCCATCGCTATCGTGCACCTCAGGCCGATAGTCATCTGGCGTCTTGCTGCTGTTTTCGCCGTACAGGAACATGCTGGTAAACGGCGCAACACCTAATTTATTCACGTCTTCGCGGGCAAACAACCAGCTTTCTACCTGCATAGCTGACTCACTCCCCGGTGTGATAACGAACTTATACGCACCACTTACCGACGGGCTTTCCAGGCGGGCATACACGGTAATCGGCTCGCCGTCTTTGGGTTCGATCAGCCAGAATTCGGTAAAATGCGGGAACTCCTCACCTTCTGGTAAGCCGGTGTCGATCGCCAGGCCGCGTGCAGAAATACCGTAAACATGCGATTCACCTACCAGGCGAAAATACGACGCGCCCAGGAACACCGCGAACTCATCTTTGTATTCCTGGTTCTTAATTGGGTAGTGCACTCGAAAACCGGCATAGCCGTTGTTTTCTTTGGTAACACCGGCCAGCGGTGCCGCTGAAGCATCGTAGTTGAATGCATCACGCTGAAACGGCAAACGAACTGGCTGGTTGTCGCTGCCTACCGTATAAACCGTCACGGGCTGCTGATATAAGAACCCCGGGTGAAAAAACTGTACTTCGTAGTCGTTTTCGCCGCGCCATAAGCTACTGTCAGCATTAAAGCGAATAGCCCGGTATGTTTGATAATCCATATTTTTCAAAGCGTCATCCAGATCGTGATCGCTCGTCTCAAAGTCTTGCGAAGCAGCTTGCTCAGCAGACTCAATGACGCTTTGTAAAATTTTGGCCTGTGGCGGCACACCCTGATAAGCGGGTGCCGGCTCAGCAATCGCCGCGAAACTTGCCATAAGCAAGCATAGGCCAGCGATTGCGACCTTACTATACTGTGAACCTGTTTGTGCCAAATAGCGCGCCGGTCGGGAATCGGCTGTTAGAAAAAGCGCCATGTTGATCTCCAATGTTATGAATTCCTTGCACCTGTAACGTCATAGAGCAATTCCCGATCCAACCCTGTTCCCAACACAGAAAAAATAAACAAAATCCATAAAATTCATTAGGTTAAAAAACGTAAACATTCACTTTTTGTCGCAACCCATAACACCCAAGACCGTGTAACTTATACTTTAGGCCAAGAAAGTGTAGGGAATTTGCAACACTATGCCATGAGATCGTTGTGTGTCTTTCCCGCCGGGAAGCTATATAAAAGCAAGGCAGAGCAAAAAATTACAATCAAGACATTGATTTAATTGTATTTATTTAAATTAAATAGCAACAGATAGCTGGGTTGGCCCGGTGTTTGCGATAGTCAGGGAGATTCATTTGTTGATAAGGAATTTTGTATGAAATTAATCACAAAACTGATGTTAGCCGGCAGCACCCTGCTTTCTGTTTCTCTTCCTGCGTTGGCGGACACGCCGGACTGGCGCTATGTAGAAGGGGGTTACACCCGCTATGGTTTTGACAACAGCAACATTGAACCTGATGGTTTACACGTTGCCGGGAAATATTTACTCGATGGTAATTTTTACGCCAACGGTGAATTTGGCTGGCTGGACGAGTCAGGCTTTGACTTTACTACACTCACATTGGGTGGTGGCTACCGTCTATCGGTGAATAACACCACCGATGCCTATGTAGGCGCAAACTTCGAACGCATTGACGCGGACAACTACGACGACAATGGATACAGCCTGGTGACCGGTGTGCGCTCAATGATTTCGCCAGAACTGGAATTAAACGGTGAGCTGGGTTACTTCGACGTCGACGAAGGCGACATTACGCTGAAAGTAGGCGCGAACTATTACTTCAATCCACAGTTTGCGGTAGGTGCGAGCTACAAATTCATCGACGATGCCGATGTGCTGCAAGTTACAGCGCGTTACGCTTTCTAAACACTCATCGATTCAACGCAGCGTGTTCATTGAATACGCTGTGTTACTCCTCTCCCTGGTAGCGATCTGCTTGCTGAATATCTACCGTTTCATGTAATTCCGAATAGACCAATACCGCCTTGCCACTGCGCAACTGCGCCAGCACTTGCTCCACTTTAGTTGAGAGATCAAATTCCATTTCGCCGTAATCGGTGCCTTCGCGCAGCACGAACTCTTTGGCAATATTTTCCAATGTGTCGGCAGACAACTCACTAATGGGGATGATCATAACGCCGCCTGTAACGGTAAGTAATCAGCAAAAAATCGCTTTACACGTTCATGCATCCAAATGACCGGTTTAACTGGCGTGCCCTGCATAAAGCCGACATGACCACCGTGCTCACTCAGTTCCAGCGTCACTGCAGACGACAGATCTTGTTCTCCCGGCACCACGTTTTCATTCATGAAAGGATCGTCCAGCGCGTGTAAAATTAGCGTAGGGCAGTGTATGCCTTTTAGAAAATAGAACGCACTGCATTTTTCGTAATAATCGTCGGCATCCTGGTAACCGTGCAGCGGTGCAGTAACTTTGTCGTCGAAATCCCGAAACGTATGAATACCCTGAATATCGTGCTGACTGATTTGCAAAATACCGCGGTAATCAATCTTTTGCATTTTCTGCAGCAGGTTATGCTTCATGCTGTTCAGCAGGTACTTCTGATAAACCTTGGAAAATCCCTGATTCACACTGGCAGCACACTCATCCAGCTTTAGCGGCGCTGAAATAGCAATGGCGGCTTTTAAGCCTAGTGCCTGAGGGTTCTCCCCCAATAACTTGAGTAACATATTGGCGCCAAGAGAAAATCCCATTGCCACTTTTGGCAGGGCAGGATAGCGCTCATTCAGCAATGACAGAATAAACGCCGGATCGCAGGTTTCACCCGAGTGATATGCCCTGGGTGCCTGATTAATTTCGCCGCTACAACCTCTGAAGTGCATTAGCACAACCTGCCAACCCGCTTTGGTCAAAAAGGCCATCATGTCGTTGGCGTAATGCGAGTTGATCGACCCTTCCAGGCCGTGAAACATGACCACCATTCCGCTTGGCGATGGCGGAGCAGGCCCCCAGGCCAGGTCGACAAAATCGCTGTCGGGTAATTTCACTCGCTCCATGGTGTAGCGAAGCGGCATGCGTTTTTGAATAAAGCGGGGCCATATGGTTTGTATGTGGCGGTTTCGAGCCCATTTGGGGGCCTGAAAGCTACTTTGTAATATCCGTCCGTGTGAAGAAAGTGCGCGAATCATAGTACTGCTTGTAAGTAGGGGTTAATGTCAGGTCGCTTTGCTACGTGTAAATAGTGCGCCAGACGCTCAATTGGATCATTGATGTCCGTGGTTTCTGTTTCACTGTCAAAAGAACACAATGCTGCCACTAACGCACGTTGTTGTTCTGCTTCCAGTTCCAGCTCTGCTTGCTTCATGGCTTCGTAATTCGGTGAACTTTTTGCCAACCGTCGTTTTTGCCGATGCAACTCAATAGCCGGATTGGTTTGCGCCACCGCGTCCTGCATCGCCTCTCGCGCTGCAGATGAAGGTTGATAGTTATGCTCAATACACCAGCAATACAGCAGCACCAGATTCACGTTAATACCAAACTGGTCCTGTAGCGTCAGACAGGCGTCGGCCACACCGGGTTTACCGTATCTGCTAACGCTGAATTGCCAAAAATCCTCAGGCGTTAACATCATACTCGGCTTTTGCATCTTCTAATGCTTCCTGGGCTTCCAGCCACAACGCTTCTGCATCGTCTAACTTATTTTTGATGCTGGTTTGCTCGTCGAGCAGCTTCATGAGCTGTGGCTTTTGGTCAGCTTCATATAACGCGGTGTCTGACAGGGACGACTCGACGTCTGCCAGTGATTTATTAAGCTTTTCCATTTGCTGTTCGGCTTGCTGAATTTGTTTGCGAAGCGGGGCCGTTGCCTGGCGAAACTCGGCTTCACGCCGCTTTTCAGCTTTGCGATCCACTTTTGGCTTCTCTGAAACCGGCTTGTCTTCTTGCTGTTGCGCTAAGATCCAATCCCGGTAGTCGTCCAGATCACCGTCAAATGGTGCCACTTCGCCTCTGTCTACCAAATAGAAATCCTCACACACCGCAGACAATAAGAAACGGTCGTGCGATACCAGCACCATCGCACCTTCAAATCCTTGCAGCGCCAAATTGAGCGCATGGCGCATTTCCAAATCTAGGTGGTTGGTCGGTTCGTCGAGCAACAGCAGGTTCGGTTTCTGATAAACAATAAGCGCTAATACCAGTCGAGCTTTTTCACCACCCGACATTGGCGCCACCGGCGCGGTTGCCTCATCGCCATGGAAACCAAAGCCTCCGAGGTAATCACGCAACTGTTGCTCGGTAGCGATTTTGTCCAGCCGCTGTAAGTGCAATAACGCCGATGCAGCCGGATCCAGTGTTTCCAACTGATGCTGAGCAAAGTAGCCTACATTCAGGCCTTTAGCGGTGGTAAACACCCCGGTTTTGGGTTCGTGTACCTGTGCAAGCAACTTGATGAGGGTAGATTTACCCTGACCATTGCGGCCCAGTAACCCGATGCGACTCCCCGGTACCAGGTTTAACTTTACCTGTTGCAACACGATATGGTCGTCGTATCCCAACGTGATCTGTTCCATTTGCACTAACGGATTAGGCAATGCCGTTGGCGTTTTAAATTCAAAGCTAAACTGGCTGGCGTGGTGCGCAGGTAACAGGGTTTCCATGCGCTCTAACTGCTTAATCCGGCTTTGCGCCTGCTTCGCTTTACTGGCTTTGGCCTTAAAGCGGTTAATAAAGGATTCCAGGTGGGCGATTTTGTCCTGCTGCTTGCGATATTCGATGTCCTGCAAGCGAATACGCTCTGCGCGCTGAGTTTCATAACTGGAATAATTGCCCGTATAAGTCACCAATTTTTGGTGCTCTACGCTGATAATCTGCGCCACACAGTTGTCGATAAAGGCTTTGTCGTGGGAAATGAGCAGTAATGTACCCTGATAACGCTGTAACCAACGCTCCAACCAAATCACCGCGTCTAAATCCAGGTGGTTGGTCGGTTCGTCGAGCAGCAATAAATCAGACGGGCACAACAGTGCCTGCGCCAAATTAAGACGCATTCGCCAACCACCTGAAAAATCAGTGACCGGCGCACTAAGCTGCGCTGTCGAAAAACCTAAACCATCTAAGATTGTCGCTGCCCGCGCCTCTACGTCATAGGCACCAGCCTGAGCCAACAGGTCGTGATACTTCGCAATAGCCTCGCCGTCGCCAGCCTCTTCCGCTTGCGCCAACTGTTGTTGCAGATTGCGTAAAACCTTATCGCCGTCGATGACGTATTCAATGGCACTGCGCGATACCGCTGGCGTTTCCTGTGCAACACTGACGATCCGCCAGTCGCCCGGCACACTGGCGTCGCCTGCATCCAGCGTGAGCTCGCCGCGTAGCAACGCAAACAGGCTCGACTTACCGCAGCCATTACTGCCAATGAGGGCGACTTTGTGTCCGGGGAACACCTGCGCGGACGCTTCGTCCAGCAGTACTTTGCTGCCGCGCATGAAGGTGATCTGTGATAACTGGATCATAAAACGTTGATTGCCTGTGATATCGCTATTAAGCGCGGTATAATAGCAGAACCCAACGCGGCGATCTTCTTTGTCGTGAGGGCGTATTTCATTAATGAATAATTGTGGTGTGTATTATGAGTAAACGTCAGCGAAAACGGTTTGTTGCCGGTGCAACCTGCCCGAATTGCAAAGCCACAGACACCATTATGCTGTACTTTGAAAACAACGTTGAGAAACTGGCTTGTGTGGAATGTGATTACACGGAATCCCAGCCACAGGCAAATGTGCAGTCTGCAAGTCGTGGTACCGAAAACGTCATTGGCGTATTTAAGCCCGACTAACATCCAGTTTTTAAAGAGTAAGTATTTACTTACAGTCTGGTAATTCTAGTTATGCCTGAATTTAATCTGGCTCAAGCATTTGGCTTGCTAAGCTTTGTGCTTGGCATTTTGTGCTTTTACCAAAAAAACGATCAGCGCCTGCGCATTATGATGGTGGTGATGAACTTAAATCACGCCCTGCATTTTGCGTTGCTGGGTGCGTTTACTGCGTGCCTGAGTGCCTTGCTGTCGGTGGTTCGAACCGGGTTGTCGATTAAAACCCGCTCCCGCACGGTGGCGTATATCTTTATCGTCATGACACTGGCTATCGGATTGTATTTCGCCGATGTGTGGTATGACTTATTTCCTATCATTGGTACCTGCATTGGCACTTATGCGCTGTATTGTCTATCGGGCATAAAAATGCGCCTGGCGTTTTTATGCGGCGCACTGTGCTGGCTCACCAATAACATTATTGTCGGGTCGATTGGTGGCACCATGCTGGAAGCTACTTTGTTGATGGTAAACAGCTTTACCATCTGGCGACTGTATATCCTTAAAAAAGCCCCGGTAACCAACTAATTAACCGGCGTTAAAATTTTTGCCCCAGCCTAAAAAAATGACTACACTGAGTGCCTGTTAGGACCATCAGGGACGGTGGAAATGCTGTCATTTTTTCTTAGCGACGCCAATTTTTGGTTTAGCTGTGCGCTCGGTATTGTTGCAGCACTGTTTGTTATGGAAGTCGTCGGGACGCTTATGGGCATTAGCCTGCTTGGCCTTGCCGACGACCAGGTTGATTTCGACGCCGATGCCGTCGCATCAGCAGGCAGTCTGACCGCACTTGCCAGCTGGTTGTCACTCGACCGCCTGCCACTCATGGTGTGGCTGGTTATTCTACTTACCTCTTTCGGTATCATTGGCATTCTCACCAATATGGTTTCTCAGTCTGCGATTGGCGGACACTTCCCGGTATTTATTGTTGTTACCATTTCGGTTATTGCCGCACTGATCATTACTGCGCGTTTAGGCGGGGTAATTGCCCGTTTATTGCCGAAACACGAGTCGTCTGCCACCAGCTCGGAACAATTAGTCGGTACTGTAGGTCATATCACAGTGGGCACGGCAAGAGCCGCCAGCCCGGCAGAAGCCAAATTTTTAGATGCGTTTGAACAGCCCCACTATTTGCTGGTTGAACCCATTGAGCCCAAAGACATATTTCAACAAGGCGACAAGGTGGTGCTGGTGAAAAAGCAACACCACAGCTGGCTGGCCACCCGCTATATAGAACTTTAAACCTCAAAGGAAGTAGTAAGCATGGATTCGACAGATCTGAGTAACCTCCCCGCTATTCTGTTTACGGCCGGTGCAGCCCTTATTGCCGCTATCACAGTTGGCTTTTTATTTGCGCGCTTGTATACGCGTGCCACTAAAGAAACTGCGTTCGTGCGAACCGGTTTAGGTGGCGAGAAAGTCATTAAAGACGGTGGCGCCATTGTACTGCCGGTGGTACACGAAATCATTCCGGTCAACATGAATACCCTGCGTATTGAAGTGGAAAAAACACAGAAAGACGCTTTGATCACTAAAGATCGCATGCGGGTTGACGTGAAAGCCGACTTCTATTTGCGCGTAGCGCCGAATGCCAGTGGCATTTCGATGGCCGCGCAAACACTTGGCACACGCACCACCCGTGCCGAAGAAGTGAAAAAGCTGATGGAATCGAAGTTTGTTGACGTGCTTCGTGCCGTTGCAGCTGAAATGACCATGACCGAAATGCACGAACAGCGCGCCGACTTTGTACAAAAAGTTCAGCAAAGTGTAGCGAACGATTTGGAGAAAAACGGGTTAGAGCTGGAATCGGTAAGCTTAACCGGCTTCGACCAGACCGACTTGCAGTTCTTCAATGAAAACAATGCGTTCGATGCCGAAGGTCGTGCTCGCTTGGCCAAAATCATTGAAGAAAAGCGCAAAGAAACCAACGACATCCAGCAGGAAAACCGCATTCAGATTGAACAGCGTAACCTGGAAGCGGAAAAGCTATCGTTAAACATCAAGCGTGACGAAGAAGAAGCTAAAATTCTGCAAGAACAAGCACTGGCATTCAAACGGCAGGAGCAAAAAGCAGAAATTTCCAAGCAGCGCGAGCAGAAAGAACAAGAAGAACGTCAGGCAGAGATTGCCAAAGACAAAGCTATTGCTGCGTCACAAATTGAAAAAGACCGCGACATCGAAGCCCGCGAAATTGAAAAGCGCCGGGCTATTGAAGAAGCGCGTATTCAGCAGCTTCAGCAGTTAGAAGTGGCTGAGCAAAACAAGCAAATTGCCATTGCGAACAAGTCGGAAGAAGAATCTGCAGCCCGCGCGAAAGCCGCGGAAGCCGAGAAGCTGAAAGTAGAGAAAGAAGAAGCGGTTATCACGGCACGTCAGGTCGCGGAAGCAAACCGTAGAATGGAAATCGAAGTGATAGATGCCCGTAAAGAGGCAGAGCGTGAAGCGGTTAACATTACCGTAGAAGCCGAAGCCAAACGCGAAGCGGCCATCAATACATCAGAAGCCATTCTAACCGAAGCTAAAGCCTCTGCCGACGCCAAGAAACTGCAAGCAGAAGCCGATGAAAAAGTCTTTGCGGTAGAAGCCGCGGGTAAGAAAGCGTTATATGACGCCGAAAATACCCTGAAAGAAGAGCAAATCGACCTGCAGCGTTCATTGGCTGTACTCAAAGTTCTACCAGAGATCATTGCAAGTGCCGTTAAGCCATTGGAAAACATCGATGGCATTAAAATCCTGCAAGGGTATAACGCCGGCGCGGGTGGCGTAGGCAGCACGCACAACGAAGGCGGTAGCCTGTCTGATCAGGTGACCCGAGCAGCACTGAACTACCGCGCTAACGCACCATTGGTGGACTCATTACTTCGTGAAGTAGGTCTGGTAGACAAAGAAAAAGGGACGCTGGAAGACCTGTTACACGGCAATGCCATTATCGATGGGAATTTAACGCCGGCGAACGCCACTGACGATGCCTCGGCGACGGAAGAAACAACTGAAACACCGAAAGCCAGTTAAGTCTAGGGTTTCAGAGTTTGAAACACCAGGGAAAGCTAAGTAACTGGAACGATGCCAAAGGATTTGGCTTTGTGCAGCCCAATGGCGGCGGCCTGCGGGCGTTTGTGCACATCAGCGCCTTTTCGCGTCGTTCCAGACGCCCTGTTGACGGTGACATCATCGTGTATGAAGTAGCTCAGCAGACAGACGGCAAGGCAAAAGCAGTTAACGTCATGTTGCTGGCAGATCATAAATCCGGCCATACCCGTAAATCAAAATCGCAGCGCTCCTCAGGCAGCAGTAAACCCGCTATTTTGGGCACGTTGGCGTTTTGCATTGCTCTGGTTGCACTGACTGTACTTCGCACAATACCGGTTGAATTGATGTTCATTTATGCAGGCGCCAGTTTGCTGGCATTTCTGATGTATGCCTGGGACAAGTCAGCGGCGCAACACGGCCGATGGCGAACCCCTGAAGCCCACCTACAGCTCATTGCCTTGCTCGGCGGCTGGCCTGGTGCGTATGTAGCGCAGCGCACCCTACGTCATAAATCCAGCAAAACCACATTTAAGGTCACATTTTGGTGCATGGTGGCACTTAATCTTGCTGCGCTGAGTTATGTGTTTACCGAGTCAGGGCAGTCGCTGCTACATTCGATTTAGCAGTCAGTGCCTTTCTTTACGAATACTCATTGCTGTACTCCCAAACAGAAAGTAAGTGCCTGGTTGTTTTATAAGCGTACACTTTGCTTACAACACAAATGGAAATAGCGTTACATGAAGGATTGGCTCAACCGAGTTAGTAAAAGCTGGGATGCGGCGAAAGCGGAGCTGGATACCAAGCTAGGGATGGTAAAAGAGCATATAGGCGGTGGGCGCATTAGCAGCAATTTTTAATCCTCTCATCGGCGCCGGCATAGCACTGAAAGCAGTGCTCCCGAGTATTTCAGGCATGTTATCTCGTCATGGATTAAAACCACTTGGAGAAAAAGCCACGCGGGCGCAGATTGAGCACAAGGCGAAACAGGCCGAAGAGCACGTACTCGCCCAGTTTGCTGCTGCCACCACGCTCAAAGTGACTAACCCTATCCTCAACGAACTGGAATTTGCACTGCGCACCAATGAGCAGGAGCACGATCCGCTGCATGACCCTAATCTGGCAAACGCCAGTTTACCTGCGCTTGAGCATTGTGATTGGCGGCATCTGACGGAAGTGGCTATAAGCCACGTGTATAAAGAGATATTGGCCGATCCAGAAAAGCACGCTAAGGCAAAACTGGGGCCAGAGGACATTCGTTGGCTACAGGTTTTGTTGGCAGGGAAATAGCCCCTGCCCACAAATAAGGCGTAACTAACAGGGGCCGTGATACTTCCAGCCCCTGCAAATTCAATGCTTGTTACTCGCCGAAATACTCCCAGTATTCAGCAAAGGTTTCCTGAGAAATATCAGATTTACTTAACTCATTCAGGAACTGCGGCAGGGTATCCAGCAAGAACTGCTCTTCCGTTGGCGTGGTCTGATGCTCTTTGTACGCCGATGTCCAAAAGTTATTCACGTCCGTGGAGTCCATCATGTACTCAAAACTCTCAATTGACCGTCCCTGAACAAACACGTCATAGCGAACTTTGAACTCTTTGTTCGATACAACCGGGATAATACCAAGGGTACTGGCTGACAGCATCAGTGACGAAAACTGGGTGCCATCCTGTTTCGTGCGGTGTCCTTTCAGCACACGCACGCCAATAGGCAGGCCCACAGCCTTGTCATCCAATGCAGTAAACGCTTTGTATTCTTCTAGTTTTTCCTTAATCGACTTGTCTTCAACATTGGTAACAAAAAACACCGGCGGGTACGCCTTTCCCTCGTGGGTGTAGTTGAAGATAGCCGCTTCAGTGTCCTGCGCGAATGAATGAGATACGGCGGCGACACTCAATAAACACGATGCTACGGCAAATCGGTACATTTTCATTGTTCGAGACTCCCTTATTGGTAGCATAAAACTTGATTGGTATATTCAACGGCTTGTTTTGATGCCTCTTCAAAACTCGCTGCCGGCGCATTGGTGCTGTACGAGAAGCCCCCTTTGTTCAGGAACTTCGCAAGCAGTGAGGTACCAATGGCAAAGTTCACATTTTGCGATGTCGTACCGGCGTTAGTCAGCATCATGCGTTGGTTCAGAGAGCCAGAAACGACCCCCAGAAGCTGACCGCTGTAGTCGACCACAGCACCACCGCTGTTACCCGGCTGTACTGGCGCAGAAAACTGAAAACTGCCTTTGGCTCCCTTTAATCCGCCTTGTGAGGTAACGTTACCCACGGTAAGCGAAGGATAATCAGACAGCAAGTTAGACAATGGGAAGCCTGTCGCAAACAAAGGCTTTCCTAAGCTTACATCGAGTTCTTCACTGATCGAGATGCTTTCCGGGTTCTGATATTCCGTCGTCAGTACGGCTAAATCCAGTAACTCACTTGACTTGGCAATGGTTGCAGCGTGAGTTTGGCCTTTGTGTTTCACCTCAACCAGAATACACTCGCTTACCACATGAGCAGCGGTCACCAGCGTACCGTTTTTATCAATGTAAAACCCGGTACCCGAGCCTTCAGGGTTAATGTCGTCAAAGAAATCCTTAATTGAAACGGGTTGGTCAGCTTCAGATGCTGTAGCAACTAAATTGCGATCCTGACTGTTCAGGAAATCAATGAGGTTTTCTTTAATGCTTTTCACAAAGGCATTATACACCGCGTTAAAGTCGTACACCCCGCCTGTTCCGCTGGCACTGCTCTGTACCTGGCGCTTGAATACGGTATCGCCGTTGCGGTTTTTGATCACAAGCTCAAGATCAGACTCGTAACCGCCCCAGACAAAGTCCCAGTCGCTCACAGCCCCCAGTTGGATTAAGTAATCAAAATCACTGGTGGAAGACAACTTTTCGCTGTTCGAGAAAAAGTCTTTAACAACCAGCTCTGCTGCTTCTTCCAGTTTTCCATAAAAGTTAATTTTTCTATCGGGTTTGCTTTTATCAACGTAGTAAGCAACAGACACATCTAATGGGAGTTGAATGTCCGGGTTGAGTTTACTTTTCGTTTTTACCTGTGACGCATTTTGTACAGGCGTGGCTTCACACCCCAACAGGATGAGGGATATGAGTACAACTGCTATTTTTTTCATGTAAATTACAATCCGTTGGTAGATAGGAATTTTCGCTAAAAAGCAAGGTAGGACAGTGTGTTGATGTTGCAGACGCGAGTCCATTCTGCCTTTTGTTGAACGATTATGCGCCACTCTTCGCTGAAAAGTAAAGAGCGGCTAAATCCTACTTTGGATGAAGTTATTTGCCCGCACATGCAGGGAAAAAATGATATTTGTCACCGCGCTAATAGTGCGGTGGCGGCGTTTCTTCCGACATTTTGGCAATGTTTGACGGCTCCATGCCTTTTACTTTGTCGATGACGTGCTTCAACTGAAATTCCATCTTTTCAAGCTGACGCTGCTGAGAAGACAAGGCATCATTCAGCGCATCGATGGTATGTTCCTGAAACGCCAGTTTGGTTTGCAGTTCTTCTATGGCTTGATTTGCGACCGCAAGCTCGTCGGCAAGTTGTTGTGATTCAGAAGTCATAGTGATGAATTACTCCAAAGTTCGGCTAATCCGCTGCTGCTCACTGACAACACATGTTGGGGGTCAATAAAGCCTACGGCATACACCACCGCAGACGGCGGGGTCATATTTTCTCGCGGCGCCACTTTCCATTCAGCCACTTGCTCACCCGTTTGCACATCCCACACATAAACTCGTCGGGACGGCGCACCGGTTAGCAAGTACTTACCATCTTCAGAAAACACCGCATCGGTAAAGATTTTCTGGCGCGCAATATACTGCAATTGACTGACAGGTTCACCTGTTTGTACATTCCAAATCTGGGATTTTTGCTGACTGTCTGCGGTAAAGGCATACCGCCCTGCATCATCCAGCGCTACCAGAGTCACTCTGCTTGGATGCGTAAATGTGTGGATTACCTGGCCGGACTGCGTACTCCACAAATACGCCACATAATCATTGCCTCCCGTTAAGGCATAGTTGCCATTCGGGGCGATATCCACACTGTTAATGCGTTCCTGATGCCCTAAAAATTCGATTCGGCGGCCAGATTCAGGTTCGAAGTACATCACCTTACCATTCGAACGCCCGACTAAAACCCCACGCCCCTGATTAGACACCGCAATATCGCGAATAGTAGACTCATCAATTCGCCAGAACCCTACTGGTTCCCCGCTGGTTAAACTCCACAATGCAAAGGCTTCTCGATCTGACGTTACTGCGTACTGGCTGTCTGCGCCTATGTGCACACTGGCAACCAGGTTATTACCTTCCCCCTGATGACTCCACTGAAACAAGGGCTGTGCCTCGCCATAGCGCCATACATGAATACCATTGTTGATACCCGACACCACACTGAGTTGACCGTCTGGCGAAATATCGGCGGCATAAGCTCCTTCTTCAACCAGCCTCCAGCTGTTATCAGGCTCTGTGCCCGGCACCGTGCAGCCATACAAGCCCAGCATCAGCAGACAACCTGGTAAAAATTGAAGGAACGATTTTGCAGTTATCGTGGTCATAAGCGTTTTGTTGTTACCCTGGCTGACCTGTTTAACCGATCAGTTTAATCAGCCCAGGTCACAAATATAAAGGTATACCCCCATTGTAAAACACCGCACACGTAGTGCAATGTGATTCACTAGCCGGTTGTAACCGGTAATTCATCGGTGGGGACTCGTTTTTTATACCAAGCGTGTTACAGTACCTGAGTTTATTATCGGACGCGAAAAAATTACCTTTACATACGGCAGTTGATGCGGGCTATTGTGGGCTATGCGAATTGCCGGATTAAATTTATAACGGAGAAGTTTATGCAAAAGTCGATTGTTGCCCTTTCGCTAATCGCAACATTGGGCCTGGCGGCATGTCAGCCTCAGCAAAGTGCAACTGAACAAGCAGCTGCCCCTGCCATTAAAAAAGAAGAAATGACTGACGCCCAAAAGCAAGCCTATGCGATGGGTGCAAGCATGGGTATGTTCGTGTTCACACGTAACAAGCAAATGGAGCAGTTTGGCGAAGGTCTGGATACCGCGGCGATCATGCAAGGCATGAAAGACGGTATGAACGACACGTTATTGTTCGAAACTGACGAAATTCAGCAGTTGGCCCAAGCTGGTGAACAAGCTATGCGCGCCAAGCAACAGGAAATGGCAACACAGCTTGCAGAGGAAAACCTGGTAAAAGGTGCAGAATTCCTGGCTGAAAATGGCAAGAAAGACGGTGTTGTCACCACTGAATCTGGCCTACAGTACGAAGTGATGGTGGCCGGTGAAGGCGCCAGCCCGGTTGCAACTGATACGGTAAAAGTACACTACAAAGGTACGTTACTGGACGGCACTGAGTTCGATTCTTCTTACTCTCGCGGCGAACCTGCGGTATTCCCACTGAACCGTGTTATCCCTGGTTGGACGGAAGGTGTTCAAACCATGAAAGAAGGCGGTAAAACCCGCTTCTTTATTCCTTCTGAACTGGCTTACGGCGAACGTGCTACAGGTAACATCACACCAAACTCTACATTGGTATTTGAAGTAGAGTTGTTAGAAGTGGTGAAACCGGAAGCTGAGGCAGAGGGCGAGTAATAAGCCTGGCGTCACCAGTACCGAAAAAATGGAAAAAGCCGACAGTAATATGTCGGCTTTTTTACAGCACCAGTCCCTGCTTGTCTGTGAGTCCCTACTTTTCTGCACCATTACAGCCTTAACGTTTAGGCCAATGGATGCGCCCAATTAGTTATTCGGGCAATGTTTGTCAGACAGTGTTTGTTTGTCTCTATAAAGATAGTACAAGGCGCTGACTTATCCAGCGAAAAGTGGTCATTGTTTAGGAATGATTCGTTCTAAAAACGACGTGTTTATAACGACAATAATATTGTTAAGACAGGACGCTACGGCGGCGGTCAGGAGGCAGTTTGAATTTACCCACTTTTTGAAGAACCAGCTTGCCTAAGCGGTACATACCAAGACCCACCAGTATGGAAATAATGGTTTTGGTGTCCTCGTGTTGTGTCAGTGCTTCGATAGTTGTCAGAGCAAACATCAATACACCGGTAATCAGCAATACGAATCCCATTAACGCCAGGCCGAGCACACCCGCAGACGCATGCCGAAGCGATGACTCTGCATTGTTTGGTTGCTCATTTTCAGTTGGTTGACGCATAATCTCTTCAGTTCAGGTAAAGTCGATGCCAGTAATTCATTAGTCACTTCAAATGTGACATCGTTCAGTTAATTTACATTTTAGTTACATTAATCGACTTAGCAGCGAGCCACCATGGACCTTTAGTATAGATTGTAGTCATTAATGTGATTTATTCACCAAAGCTACAGCATTTGTCGCTAATATGCTACACAAGTTATCGTCTGTTTCCGGTATTTTTTTAACTTTTTATAACAACTTATGGCAAAAACACCGTTAATTACCCGAAAGGGCTATCAAAAACTCCGTGATGAGTTGGATCACCTGTGGCGCGTAGAGCGTCCGGAGATCACCCGTAAGGTGACCTGGGCCGCCAGTTTGGGCGACCGCAGTGAGAACGCTGACTATCAGTACAACAAAAAGAAGCTACGAGAAATCGACCGGCGTGTCAGATACCTTCGCAAGTGTCTGGAAAACCTTAAAGTGGTTGACTATCACCCTCAACAGGAAGGAAAGGTATTTTTCGGCGCATTTGTAGAGCTGGAAAATGACGACGGTAAAGTACTGACAATACGCATTGTAGGTTACGACGAAATCTTTGATCGCAAGGATGTGATCTCAGTGGATGCACCCATGGCCAGAGCCCTGATTGGCAAAGAAGCAGATGACGAGGTAACGGTGGTGACTGAAGCGGGCCGTTTTGATTGGTGGATCAATAAAATATGGTACGACACCACTGACAAGATATAGGGCAAACCGATGTGACACCCGAGTATTCGATGCTATACTCAGGCCCAAATATAACGGGCATAGCCTGTTGATTCGCCTATGAAGCAGTTAGAATTAGCAGCGTGTTGCTCAGTCTCACAACGATCGCATTAAGGTAGGAAAGGGTCACTTTCCATAACTATCGACTACCGCCTGAATTCCATGATGATAACAAATACCATTGCCAACGAACTTGCCGTTAACCCTAAACAGGTTGAAGCCGCAGTAAAACTATTGGATGAAGGGGCTACCGTACCGTTCATAGCCCGTTACCGTAAAGAAGTTACGCAAGGACTGGACGACACCCAGTTGAGAACGCTGGAACAGCGCCTGACATACCTGCGTGATTTGGAAGACCGTCGCCAGGTCATCATAAAGTCCATTTCCGAGCAGGGTAAGCTTACCGACGAGTTAGCCGAACAGATCCAGCAAGCAGACAACAAAACAACACTTGAAGACTTGTATCTGCCGTATAAGCCGCGTCGCCGGACTAAAGGCCAAATCGCCATCGAGGCTGGTCTGGAGCCACTGGCAGATGCGTTGTTCAACGATCCTACATTAAACCCTGAGAGCACCGCTGAAACTTACGTCAATGCCGACAACGGTGTAGCAGATACCAAAGCAGCACTCGAAGGCGCACGTTATATTCTGATGGAGCGCTTCGCTGAAGACGCTGCGTTGCTGGCGAAAATCCGCCGTTATCTTAACGACAATGCGCATATCCGCAGTCGTGTTGTGGAAGGGCAGGAAACCGCCGCCGTAAAATACAGTGATTATTTTGATCACAGTGAAAAGCTGGCAAATGTACCGTCGCATCGCGCATTGGCGATGTTCCGCGGACGCAACGAAAGCATGCTCCACATTCAACTGGTTGCCGACCCGGGACAGGAAGAAGCACCAGGGCAAACCTCACACTGTGAACACTTAATTGCTGAGCACTACAATATCCGTAACCAGGGCCGCCCGGCAGATAGCTGGCTTGCACAGGTTGTGCAATGGACCTGGAAAATTAAAATCGCGCTGCACATGGAAACCGAATTGTTTGGTCAGCTGCGCGAAAAAGCCGAGGAAGAGGCCATCAACGTCTTTGCCAAGAACCTCAACGATCTGCTGATGGCTGCACCCGCCGGTGCAAAAGTCACTATGGGGCTGGATCCGGGTCTGCGTACCGGCGTGAAAGTCGCCATTGTGGATGCCACAGGTAAAGTAGTAGGTACCACCACTATCTTCCCGCATGCGCCGCAAAACCAGTGGGATAAGTCCCAACGCACGCTGGCAAATCTGTGCAGACAGCACAAAGTGGAGTTAATCAGTATCGGTAACGGTACCGGTTCACGGGAAACCGATAAGCTGGTAGCCGAAATGCTAAAAGCAAACCCGGAACTGGGTGCACAAAAGATCATGGTGAGTGAAGCAGGTGCGTCGGTTTACTCAGCGTCTGAACTGGCATCAAAAGAATTACCCGGGCTGGACGTGTCGCTTCGTGGTGCGGTATCTATCGCTCGTCGTCTGCAGGATCCACTGGCAGAACTGGTTAAGATTGAGCCGAAAGCCATTGGGGTCGGTCAGTACCAGCACGACGTAAGCCAAAGCATGTTGGGCAAATCGCTGGATCAGGTTATTGAGGACTGCGTAAACGCAGTGGGTGTAGATGTGAATACCGCCTCACCAGCACTGCTCAGCTACGTATCAGGCCTGAACAAAACTCTGGCTCAGAACATTGTTAATTTCCGCGACGCCAACGGCGCATTTGCCAGCCGTAAAGACCTGAAATCTGTAGAGCGCCTGGGACCCAAAGCCTTTGAACAAGCCGCGGGATTCCTGCGTATTGTGAACGGCACGAACCCGTTGGATGCGTCAGCGGTGCACCCGGAAGCCTACCCTGTGGTTGATGCTATCGTAAACACAGCTGCCGTAGCGGTAAATGACCTGATTGGTAATACGGACTTACTGCGCAAGCTCAACCCTGAAGAGTTCGTCAGCGACGCCTTTGGTGTCCCTACCGTGAAAGACATTTTCAAAGAACTGGATAAGCCTGGGCGCGACCCTCGCCCCGAGTTCAAAACCGCAGCCTTTAAAGAAGGTGTAGAAACCATTGCCGACCTGAAGCCCGGTATGATTCTGGAAGGTGTGGTAAGTAACGTCGCAAACTTTGGTGCGTTTGTTGATGTTGGTGTGCATCAGGACGGCCTGGTACACATATCAGCGCTGACCAACAAGTTTATCTCGGATCCGCGGGAAGTGGTGAAGGCGGGTGACATTGTTAAAGTGAAGGTACTGGAAGTCGATACACAGCGCAAGCGTATCTCTTTTACCATGCGTATGGATGACACACCGGCACCCCAGGCAAAAGGCAGCAAGCCAGGTGGCAAACCGGCCAAATCAGGCGCTAAGCCAAAAGGCAGTAACAGCCGTGGACAGGGCAAACCGTCCTCGCAAGGTAATAGCGCGATGGGTAATGCTTTTGCCGATGCGTTTGCCAAAGCAAAACAAAAATAGTTACACATAAACCAAAAACGGGCCGTAAATACGGCCCGTTTTTTTATGTTCAAAATTCACTATTACGCTGTGGCAGAGAAGCCTTCAGTCATCGGTGAAGACACCGATTTATAGAAACCGGCGATAACCTGATTGCGTTGCTGCATCTGCGACACGTTCACACTTTCTATGTCTAAGGAACGTCTGCCGCCGGCACTGCGTGGATCGATGTCGTTTTCAACCGCTAGTTCATCCAGCTTACGAGTCGGAATGTCAGCCGGAGCAACATCCACAATGTCCTCAAGGCTGGGGGGCTCCATTGCAGCATCGCCATCAGTGCTAACCTTGTCATTGCGCTCTTTTGCCGCTTCAGCCCGGGCTTCAAACGCCAGACGCGATGCTTCAGCAGCAACCTGTAAATCCTGCGGTGACGGCTCAGCCGGCGCTAATGCCGCCGCGCGCACCTGCTGCATTTTGCGAATGGTTGCTTCGGGTGTAGATTCAGCAGAAATATCAATAGAAACCTGACCTTCTACTGCGTAGCGCTGTCCATCTGGGCCTCGTTGAAATTCGTATTGCGGTGAGCCCGCATACTGGCCACCAGTGGTGGCATGAGCCTGCTCGTGCGCACGCACTTCCTGGTCGCGCTGCTTGAGTGATTCAATTTCGCGTTGTTCAGCTTGTTGCTGCTGACGATCGCGTGCATCGTCCTTTCCAGCACTCTCATCATCCGCATTGTCGAATTGTTGCTCTGCTGTGTTTTGGCTTTGCGCAGCCTGATTAGGCTGCGGTCTTTCATACGTGAGCGGCTGCGCTATTTTTACCGACGATTTTAATTTATCCGACTCAGAGCCGAGGCCCTGCTCAGCACTGCCTTGTTTCGAATCAGACGCCTGAGGAATGGTCTCGCGGGTGAGATTATCCCTCCGGGCTGCCTCGGTATTCAGATTTGCCGTAGGAATGGCAAAGGTAGAAGGAATTGGCGTGACAATATTCATGATAATCAGGCCAGCGTGTCGATAATTTTACCCACGGTGTCGTTTGCAACATCAATCACCTTGGCTGACGCCAACGCATTTTTACTGTACAACTGCATCGACAATAAATCAGAGGTGAGGCTATCGCCGCCAGAAGGCAACAAGCGGGATGTATTCGACAGACTCTGCACTGCCGCATTGGCTAATAATTCAGTAGGACCGTTGGCGGCCACATCCTGCTGAGCCGAACGCTGGGCAATATTAAGCGCAGACTGCGTCATGCCGTCAAACGACCGCTGCAATCCAAACTGACCAGAAATGATGGCCGAATTAATATTATTCGCAATTACCCCAGACATACACTACCTCTACACTCTCATGGCTAATTATTAATCAATTTTGGCCATTTGAAAAGTTTTATGTCTGTTTATCGAGCGTAAAACTGCACTGAATGCAGCGTATTCTTTACAACATTGCAGCCCCGATGATCTGCGCTAACTGCAGCGTTTGTCTATTCTCGCCAGGTTATGTACAAAATTACTAATAATATCTGCAGTTTGCGTGGGATGACTAATAAACGGGGCATGTGCAGCATGCGGCATAACAACGGTATCTGCAGAAGGTTGTAGCTCATGGATACGATCAATACCACTGGTGGGTACCAAACTGTCCAACCGACCATACAGGCGCAAGGTAGGCTGACTGATCCGCCCTATATCGGCGCGCAAGTCAACGCTTTGCAGGAGCTGAAGACCAGCCTCCAGCGCATCCACCGACGGATTCGGCAGTGTTTTAACCTGCTGACGAATGGTTTTTACATCCTGTTTTGCGGTGGCGCTGCCCATGGCCTGGATCGCCAGAAAGCGATCAAGGGTCTTGTCGTAATCTCTGGCCAGCTGTTGACGAAACATCGCCAGTACCTCAGGCGCTATACCTGGCCAGCACTTATCAGCAACAAAATAAGGGGTAGAGGCTAGCGTCACAAGTCCGGCTACCCGTTCACTGTGATGGAGTGCAAGTTGTTGCGCTACTAGCCCACCGAGCGACCAACCCACGACAACGGCATCGTCAGGAAGTGCAGGGGCCACGGCATCTGCTAGCTGCTCCAGGGTGTACTCACTGGGCAATATGTTGGCATTCGTACCAAAACCCGGTAGACAGATACGGGTAATACGAAATTGATTTTCGAAATAGGGCAAGAACTCCGTAAATACGGCACTGTTCATACCCCAACCGTGTATAAAAACCAGTTCTTTTCCCGATCCCTGGGACAGGCTTTCAAGCCTCACATTAGTGTTATTCTCAACCACGCAATGGCTTCCTCTTGAAGGTTTAGAAAAGTGTACCTGAGCAAATTAAAAAGCGGAATAAAAGATTTCACTTCATCGGTTCAGCGCATTCCGCAGTGCTTGCCGGACAGCCATTGCTATCTGTGCCAGCAGCCCACACAAAGGCTGATTTGTGAAGTATGCGAACAAGACTGTTTGTTCTTTAATACGCCGGTACTCCCTGATAATTTGCTGCTCTGGCCGCCAATCAAAAAAGGCTTGGTATCAGGGCGCTACACTTCAGTGCATGCCTGTAGTTACTATCAGTGGCCAATGGATCATCTTATCAACCAGTATAAAAACGGTCACCCGCAGCTAACCCAGACGCTGGCTGACTGGTTTGTCGCTTATGCACTGCCCTCGGAGCCATTCCTGCCGGACTGCATACTGCCAGTCCCCACCTCTTCCTGGCGCTTTGCCAGACGGCGCTACCACCAGACCTTATTGTTAGCGAATGCAATAGGACGCCGTTTATCCATTCCGGTGCATGCCAACTGGGCGTCCAGACGCAGCTTTCAACGTAAACAGCAATCATTGGGAAGGCGGGAACGACTTAACAATTTGAAACGGGCTTTCGCCCTGAGTAAGGACCCTTTGCCCTCGCGAGTGGCGATTCTGGATGATGTAGTGACAACCGGGGCAACTGCCGCTGCGTTAAGCAATATGATCTATTCAGCCTACCCCGAAACCTCGGTAGCACTGTGGGCCCTTGCCATTACACCAGCCAAAGCCGACCCTGGTGCGCTGGTATCCGGCCAGATCCGACAGCAACGTGTGTTGCTGCAGCAATATTAGTCCCTATTTTTAGGGCCGTGTGTATGCATTGGGATAAATGACACTGCGCCTCACCCAGAGTGGTAAAGCGCAGTGCTGAAGGGTGATTAACGGATTGCTTCGGACAGCAGTAATGCATTGCTCATTAGCTTACTGGTGCCATACCAATAGCCACGAAACTGTGGGTTATCGGTAAAACCAATTACCCGGCCACGTCCCATTGGTTGCGCCACAACAGCTGCACTGCCGGCAATTTTTTCAGCCAAGACATCGGCACTGTAACCCGCCACCAGCGGCGATCGCGTATAACGGGCAGGCACATTAAATGGAGACTGAGAGCTGCTAACTACCGTGTTGGCTGTTTTAAACACATGCAAGTAGGGTTCATCAAACCCGTAAAACAGCGGGTGTGTGACATCGATATTCGCTATGTATACCGCGCCAGCAATAAGCTTTTTAGCCGCAAGCGCAGAGCGATCTGCATACGTTAACCCAGACTCATCAAACAGCCTGTCAACATCATTCCGGTCGGATACCTGCACAGACAGCCACTTTTCCTTACTAAACAAAGAAAGGGCCGACATCTGTCCTATCAGGGTACCGCCAGCTTTCACCCACTCACTGATCGCATTACTTTGTTTGTCGTTAAGATCATAACGGCCGGAGGCGAATACGATGTGAGAATAGTCCGCCAGAGTAATTCGCCCAAGGCGTTCCTGCTCAATCAGTGTCACAGGCATACCGATTTGGGTATCCAGATGATGCCAGATTTCTCCCACCTGATAAGGGTTAGTACCTTCGCCGCCTATTACCAGTACTTTGGGCGCTCTGGCGGGCACCATGCTGCGGCTACCTAAATCACTGCCTACAGACGTTGAACCACTGGTAATGGAATACACAGGCACCTGATGCTTAGCACTGGCCGAAGCAATCAGGGCACCAACATTTTCAGGCTGCACAACGCCAGCTGGCACCACGATGCTGCCCAATTCAAACGCTCTCTCGCCTTGGGTTGTCATGGCGTTGAACGACGTAGTGGCAATGCGCGCATCGACACCCGCAGAGAGCAACGCTTGTAATAACGCCGGTGATGTAAAGTGATGCCATTCAAACGCATATCCATAGGCGTCGCTGGCAACTGCAGGCAATTCGTTCTGATGCAATTCACCGCGTTTTACCCGTTTCAACTCACGTGCAGTAAGCGAGCTAAACCCAAGATCAAACGCCAGCGGTAAATTCCAGTTGGACACGTCGTAAAACGTATTGTCCGGGAATTGCTGCTGCGTTGAGAACAGCGATTTGATCAGTCGGTATTTTTGCTGGTTCAGTGGCACAACCAGCGTATGCGCCGCAGCAAACGTTTTATCGTCTGCCGATACATCGTTTTCAGGCACAATAAAATCAATGCCGTGCTGTTCAAATACCCATTTCGCCCGCTTTAAGCGCCAGGCATCTTTAGGCTCGTGTAGCACATAAGCCGCAATATCGTCGTCTTTAATGAGCGACTGCGTTTCGTTGTAAAAGCGGCGGGGGTACTCTGTAAGTGCCGCTTTGTTCTTTAACGCACCGTCGAACACGGCCAACGACATCGTAAATTGATTTTGAATGGTTTGCGCGAACGCCACCGGCCCATTAATGGAATCCTGCAGATGCCCGCGGCTACTGGCTTGCTCAAATAAAATTCCGATACTGCCTTGTGCATCCGGGTAAGTAGAACCTTTGCCGTAGTAAAAATCGTCAAAGCCTTCTTCACTGAAGTAAAGATTTTTTTGATCATCGAAGGCCTGAATAAAACTGTCTGCCAGGGCTTCGGTTAAACGTACATTCCCTTCTGGTGTGAAAGGGTTTTTACGGCTGGGTACGCCAGGCTGGAAAAAGTACGTGCTGTCGGTTCCCATTTCGTGAAAATCGGTCAATACATGCGGACGCCACTTTTGAAATTGCTTAATTCGGGCCCGGGACTCTGGGTGGATCAGCATCAGCCAGTCCCGGTTCAAGTCGAACCAATAATGGTTTGTACGACCATTAGGCCAGCCCTCATTGTGTTCACGGTGTTCAGGATCAGAGGACAGCACCTGGCCTTTGTGCATATTGGCCCATTGCGCAAAGCGTGACAGCCCGTCCGGATTGAACGACGGGTCCAGCAAAACCACATTATCGCTTAACAACGAGGTAATCCGAGCGTCGTTCGACGCCGCCAGGTAGTAGGCGACCAACAGCGATGCATTCGCCCCGGAAGGCTCATTACCATGCACACTGTATCCCATGTATAGCACCAATGGCGCGCCATCTTCTGCGCGTGTGCCTTGGGTTACATTCTCGACGTGGGCTTTTTGCCACTGCGGCAATTTGTCACGATTCTGGGGAGCGGTAATCGTCAACAACAATAACGGGCGCTGTTCATGGGTGTAGCCAGTCACCTCGAGGCTGATACGGTCAGACGACTCCGCTAACACCTGCATGTATCGCACAAGCTGATCATGACGGACATGCCAGGTACCCACATCGTAACCTAACACTGACTCAGGCGTGGGGATATCCGGATTAAGGGCACTGTTTACCGGCAGGTAATCCGTCGCGGGCTTACCCGCTGCGAAGCTAAACGGGCTACTGCAAATTAACAGCATGGCCAGCGCCAGGCGTTGGGAACTATGCTGTTTTAGAGACGTTTTGCCTGTTAAAACGTATGTATCCTGTGCGCGATCACGAGTGACTACACACCGGACTGCCTTCTGAATACCCATCCAGAAACCGGTTCGAAAGACTTTCATCATTGTAATACTTAGCCTTGTACTATCTGTCGTGTATTTGGGCTGATTATTTTAATACCCGAGTGTTTTACTCAGGTAAATTTGTTATCATACCGTCAATTCTATGATTATGCAGGACTCTATCATGATCTCAATATCTACAGAGGCACAGGCTCACTTTGTTAAGCTACTGGCTAACCAGGAGTCTGGCACAAATATTCGGGTGTTTGTGGTCAATCCAGGTACGTCTACCGCAGAGTGTGGCGTATCTTACTGCCCACCAGATGCTGTTGAACCTACTGACATGCGTTTACCCTTCGATGGCTTTGATGCCGTGGTTGACGAAGAAAGCGCACCGTACCTGGAAGAGGCCGAAATTGACTATGTCACGGATCAGATGGGCTCGCAACTCACGCTAAAGGCACCGAACGCAAAAGCACGTAAGGTCGCCGATGACGCCCCATTGGTTGAACGTATCAATTACATGATCGAATCAGAAATCAATCCTCAGCTTGCCAATCACGGCGGAAAAGTCGTGCTGCTGGAAGTCACTGAAGAAGGGTATGTTATTCTGCAATTCGGTGGCGGTTGTAACGGTTGCTCAATGGTAGACGTTACCTTGAAAGAGGGTATCGAAAAGCAAATGCTCGACCAGTTTGCAGGAGAAATCAAAGGCGTGCGCGATGCCACTGAGCACACTGCGGGCGAGCACTCATACTACTAATGCATCAGTGATAGCTGGGCAATGGATACGGTAACGCCACCCAAAGGTTGGCACCGATTTACCCGGGGTTTACTCATATTCGCTCTGGGGTTTGGCATGATGCTAATCGGTGCCTGGTGGTGGCTGCCACTATACTATGTTGGTATCGCCACGCTGCTGTGCGGTTTTATCTGGGCCATGTCAGGCTACCTGGCACTGTTATGGTTCAGACTGACAAAAAACATTAACCCTGGTCGGCGGCCCTGACATAGTACAGATAAAAACTGCCTCCCAGCGTAACGCCTCGTGCCAGCAGGAAAGCCAGTAGCGCCCACCACAGGGCTTCATTACCCGCCTCACGCAGTACAAACCACACCGGGAAATACACTACCAAAGCACTGATTATCATGGTGTTACGCATTGATTTTGCCTTGGTGAGCCCTACAAATACGCCATCAAAAAGAAAACACCAGTGCGCCAATAATGGCAGTAATACCATCAGTGGCAAGTAGGGCATCGCGGCGGTCTGCAAGGCGTTAATATCGGTTAGCATCCACACAATGTTGTCGCCCAACCCGTAAAACGCCAGGGCGTAGCCAATGGCAACAACACTCGACCAAATCAACCCCCGGTGCGTTTGTATCACAACGCCTTGCTTGCTATTTGCACCCGCCGCTTCGCCCACTGTGGCCTCTACCGCATAAGCAATGCCGTCCAACCCCAGCGCAATTAATACAAAAAATTGCATGAGTATGGCGTTAACTGCCGTGGCGGTCTCTCCATAACGCGCACCCTGTATGGTCAGGAACGCAAGGCAACCCTGCAATGCGAGATTGCGTAGCAACATGTCGCCGTTTAGCTTCATCAGTACTTTTTGGGCACTGCGACTAAACCATTGCCAGACTGGCTTCACCCCATCAACATGTTGAATAGCGACACAGAGCCCCATTACAACCATGGTATATTCTGCTATCACGCTGGCCAGTGCCACCCCTTCAACGCCCATACCAAATGACCAGACAAACAGCAGGTCCAGCCCGGCATTGAGCAGGTTGTCAACTACCTGAATGAACAGCACTGCACGGGTTTTCTGCTGCCCTACCAACCAGCCAATTAATGCAATATTGCTCAACGCCGCCGGTGCGCCCCACACTCTCACATTAAAATAGGTTTCCGCGAACCCAGAGACCACCTCAGAGGGTGCGGTGAGTGTCAGCCCAGCCCACAATACGGGTTGCTGCAAAATCAGCAATAGCAGGCCAATCGCCAAGCCGACAAACGCCGTCTGGTACAAGGTTTTTGCGATTTCTTCACTGCTTTGCTTGCCTCTTGCCTGTGCACTCAGCCCTGTCGCAGACATGCGCAAAAAACCGCAAACCCAGTAGATTTGAGTGAGAATCAAGCCACCTATTGCGGCCCCGGCCAGGGGCGCAGACACCGCCATATGCCCCATTACGGCCGTGTCTACCAAACCCAACAAGGGCGTGGTAATGTTAGCCAGAATCATTGGCACCGCTAAGGTCAGCAGAGTGAAATGTGCGGGCAAACCCCGTTGTAAATACGCTGCGCGGGTCACGACAGTCCACAAAAGTAAGGAGAATGCATGCAGTCTATCATGAGAGCCTTGGTTATCTCGATGTTGATATGGGGTTTTACCGCCGCTCTCAACGTAGCACCGGCAAAAGAAATGAAGAATGTCGGTGCGGTGATACTGCTTTACCATCACGTTGCAGAAAATACGCCGCGCAGCACGTCTGTTACACCTGACGAGTTTGCTGAGCACCTTGCTTTTATCAAAGCAAACTATGTTGTCTTTCCGCTAAAAGACATCGTAGAGGCCGCCAAACACAATACGCCGTTGCCCGACAATGCCCTTGCGATCACATTCGATGATGGTTACAACAATATTTATGAAAACGCCCATCCTTTACTAAAAGAATACGGCTTTCCTTATACCGTGTTTATCAATCCGTCGGTGATTGGCGTTCAGTCTAACCAGCTAAGTTGGGACACGGTGAAGGCCATGCACAGCGAAGGCGTGACGTTTGCCAACCACACGCTGGATCACCTTCATATGTTGGAAAAACGCAATGGCGAAAGCGAGAAGCAGTGGCTAAATCGGGTGTGGCAAAACGTCACCGACGCCGAGGCGCAAATTACCGCCCAGGTAGGTGAATCATTAAAGTACCTTGCATACCCTTTTGGCGAGTACAACGAAGTACTGGCTCACAAGCTGCAAGAGCAAGGCTATATCGGTTTCGGTCAGCACTCTGGTGCCGTTGGGCCGTTTTCAAATCTGGCTGCTATTCCGCGCTTTCCTGCCGCGGGCCCTTATGCAAAACTCTCTACACTGAAAACCAAAATGGCCAGTTTTGCCATGCCGGTGGTAAACATGTCGTTGTCCAATCCCGAGTTATCCAGCCCAAGCCTATCGGCACCCATTACAGTGACACTGGATGCGACCGTGGCAAATCAGCTGCGCATCAACCAGGTAACCTGCTACTACCAGGGTGACACATTGCCGGTCGAGGTAAACGGCAGTCAGTTTAGTGTGGATTTGAATAAAGCCTTGCCGGTAGGCCGTTCCAGAGTGAATTGTACAGCGCCTTCGAAAACAATGGCTGGCCGTTACTTTTGGTATTCAATCCCCTTTTTCAGAGCTGACAAAAACGGTAAATACCCGGATTGATGAGCAGGATTACAACGAAGAGCGGTTGAGAGGGATAGCGCGGATCATTTGCATGAAGGTGTCGTTAACGCGATGCTCCGCATATCCCAGTTTCTGATAAAACTGAATAGCGCCATGATTATCAAGCTCGCAGTTGAGTACCACGGCATTCTTTTTCAATTCACGGGCCTTTTCTTCCATATATTTAATCAACGCTGCGCCAACGCCTTTACGCCGTGCGGATTCAACAACAGCAATATGGCCCACCCCCATCTCTAAAAACATTGGGGGTTCGATAACAGCCATGTAGACCTGCGATTTCAGCACGACATCCAACGCGGTATCTATTCCGTAGAAGTCGACTATGGACTGGAGGGTAACGCGGTCAAACTCTTCGGGAAGGTGGCTGTGCCAACAGCTTATAAGACCGGTCACTTCGCCATTGGTTTCTGCAACCCAGTGATTGTCACAACCGTACTGCCCTCCACCTTTTTGCCAGGCAAAAGCAAGGTAATCCAGAGCGACTTGTGGGTCACCCAGACCAAACACCTCTGTGAGTAAGCGCTTACCTGCATCAAACAGAAGTGGGACGGTAACGCCGCCATCATCCAATCTGGCGTTACGTACTACACTATGACATGGCATTAATTGTTCTTGTAATTACCTATTATTAAAGGCAAATCTTTAGCAATTTGCATGCTATCACTGACAGCAAGCTCACCGGGAGTATACTTTGGTTTAAATCGTCCCAAAGCCCGCCCCTGTGGATCAACGACCACCACAGATGCACTGTGGTCTACCAGGTAATTAGGATTGTCTGTACTTTCGGCAATGGCATACATAAGGCCAAGGGAACGTACAAACGGAAACAACTGAGCGTGCTCACCGGTCAGGGCCACAAACTCAGCGTTAAAATACTCAACGTAAGAAGCCAGTCGTTCGGGTGTATCCCGATTCGGATCCACTGACACAAACACTACCTGAACTGCATTATCAGAATCAATTTTTTTTAATTCCGGATAAACCCTGCCAAGCGACGCCATGGTTGTAGGACAGATATCCGGACAGTAAGTATAGCCTAAAAACAGCAAACTCCAGTGCCCATTAAATACTGTGTTATCAACTGACGTATTTGTTTGATCAACCAGGCTTATTTCCGCGAGGTTCCGTGGTTCAGGGAAATACTGAAAGTATTCCGGGGTGGGGGTGGAAGGTTGAAAGGGTTTTACAACAGCAACGAACGCACCTGCAGACAAGGCAACGATGCCTGCAAGTACGATCCAAATTTTTTGACTCATAGTGTTAGCGGTATGTAGTGATCAGCCAGTAATACCACAAACAATACCATGAGATGAATAATTGAAAACTTAAATGTTGCCATTGCAGTGTGTTGATCCGCCGCGTATTTCAGCTTAAGTGCATAATACATAAAGCCCGCATTCAGCGCCGATGAACCTACCAGGTACAACAATTGCGCTTCACCAATCAGATACGGTAACAAACACACCAGGCACAGCAGTACCGTATACAGCAGCACACATGTTTTGGTGAATTCTACGCCGTGAGTCACTGGCAACATAGGCACTTTAGCTTTGGCGTAGTCCTTTTCCCGGTGTATTGCCAGCGCCCAGAAATGAGGCGGCGTCCAGGTAAATACAATCAGCACCAGCAGCAGTGCATAGGCATCGACTTGTCCGGTTACTGCTGTCCACCCCAATAAGGGCGGTGCTGCGCCTGCCAGGCCGCCAATCACTATATTTTGTGGTGTGGCGCGTTTAAGAAACATGGTATACACCACTGCGTAACCAACCAGACTAGCCAGGGTAAGCAGGGCAGTTAAACGGTTAACCCATAATTCCAGCGCAACATAACCCACCGCAGCGAGTACAAATGAGAACAACAGGGCATTATTGACGCTGACTTTGCCTTTCGCCACAGGACGGTTAAACGTGCGCGCCATCTGGCTGTCAATTTTATGGTCGACCACGTGATTAATGACCGCCGCAGCGCTCGCCAGCAGCCCAATACCTCCCAGACCGGCGATTAGAGTGCTCAGTGGCACCCATCCGGGCGTAGCCAGACACATTCCTACCAATGCGGTGAGTAGTAACAGCATAACGACCCTGGGTTTGGTCATTTCATAATAATTGCGCCAGGATGCGTGCCACCCGGCAGAGGCAGGCTTTACAGATGAACTACTGTTGGACAGAGTTGTGGATTTAGCCATAACAGCCTCCTACACTTTTCGATACAAGGTATAGGTGATCATCACCAACACCATTAACAGACAGGCGGCAATCGCGTTATGCAACACCGCAACACTCAGTGGCAGACTGAAAACCACATTGCTCACGCCAAGCCCTACCTGTAACGCCAGTACCAGACTCATTACAGTAACCGCTTGTCTGATCACACGTGAACCAGAACGGCGGTACAACGTAAATGCAAGCCAGCTCAGGTACAGCAGGGTTACAATAGCCCCGAAGCGATGCACTATATGCATGGTCATGCGTTCAGGATAACTGTGAGCGCCAAATTCGTAGTTGTCGGCTTCAGGCACACTATAAGCACCATTGAGGTCGATATTGGTCATCCAGTCGCCCTCGCAAACCGGGAACTGAGTACAAGCCAGGGCGGCGTAGTTTGCTGACGTCCAGCCGCCCAGCGCAATTTGAGTAACCAGTACTACAACGCCAAGGGCCGCAAAGCCTGCGTAGCGCTTCACGCGTTCATTAACATAGCCAATGCGGAATGCCGACAGCCTGAGGTATAGCAGAAACAAACAGGTGAGCACGCTAAAGCCCCCCAGCAGGTGCCCCATGACCACCACAGGCAATAAGTTCAGTGTCACTGTCCACATGCCAAGTAACGCCTGAAAAATCACCAGACCCAGTAACAACATGGGTAACTTGAGCGGTCTGTCTGGCTCACGTTTGATCAGGGCAATGATGGCAATCGCCAGAATACAAAGCCCCAACGATCCCGCAAAGTAACGGTGAATCATTTCATTCCAGGCTTTTTGCGCCTCAACCGGACGCTCCGGGTATGCTTCGTTAGCCGCCTCAACGTGATGCTCGGCTTCCGGAACAGTTAAGTGCCCGTAACAACCCGGCCAGTCCGGGCAACCCAGGCCCGCGTCGGTCAATCGTGTGTATGCGCCCAGTACAATCACCACAACGGCAAGTATGATGCTGAAACCAACCAGTTTTCGCATAACCACTCCTTAACCAATACGTGAGAGTTTCAGGAGCTTACGTAGATCAGCCAGTACATCCCGGCTGCCCATTACGGCATCCTGGCGTAAGGCATAAACCGGGTAACGCAGCATGGCATTGCCCTGAGTATCCACAATAAATAGATGGTTAGCCAATGCGCTTTTGTTTAACGTGCTTGCCTGCTCTTCCGACACAGCCAGCGCTTCGATGTGGGTGTATTCAGCCAGTACCGCTGCGGCACCGGGGTCGCTGTCAGGTGCCATAAATACGGCAGGCCTGGCTCGATCTGACTCTTTACCCAACGCTATCCACACCTGTTGAATGGCATACAATGCGTTTTCACATTCGGCGTTGCAGGTAGTGGGAACGACATACATAACCCGCCAGCTTGGCGTCTGCTGGTCCAGCATGTTGGTTAATGACACAACCGGTTGTAATAATTCACCCCGGTTAGTTGCACCACGTTCAAACCAGTTCCCGTCAAGCGCCAGTTTGGCAAGCACAACGGGCAATACGAATACCGCAAAAATAATTAAAAGGGAGCGCTTAGGTCTTTCTTGTGTTTGTACCATGGTTGTCATTATTTTTTACTCTCCGCAGTAACACTGAAAAAAAGATAACGACAGCGGCAAGTGCCAAGCCAAACCATTGAATCGCATAACCAAGATGCTTTTCAGGTGGCATTACCACCGCCTGCCAGTTGGGTGTAAACCCGGCTAGGTCTGGTGTGGACGCTATTCGCTGAACGAGAATATTGGGCATGGATGTGCCCCATTGAAGATTGAGCTTTGCTATATCAATTTGCTGCAGTCGCAACGGAAATGTATTGAACTGCGTCGCGGTTTCGGAAATTAATCGGTTGTTGCCCGGTACAGAAATGACCCCATCAACCGTAACGGGCTGTGAAGGAAGCTGAATAACCGGGAGTTGGTCTCGTTGGCTTGGTGCTGCAACCCACCCGAGGTTGGTTAGGAACTGTTGACCTTCCGAGCGAACCGGCACAATAACAGCGTAACCGGGTTTTCCCTGGTAAATTTGGTTATCTAGCAAAATGACTCGCGTAGCATCGACCAGACCCACAAACCGCACCGGCACATCCCGAACTTCACTAAACGATTGTAACGCCTCAAACACCTGCATTGGCGCCTGTGCCTCTTTTTGCGCTATGCTGTGTAAACGTTGTTGTTTCTGATCCATACGCGCAAGCTGCCAACAACCCAGTGACACCATGACGGCTACCGCCACCAGGGTAATGAGGGTTGCCAAGACCGGCCAGGGTGACCCTGATACGCGCTCGGATTTGTCGTTGGCAGGAGTAAGTTGCATGTTAGTCAAAATCATCATTGTTGGATTGTTGCTGTTTATGGTGTTTAACCTGTTCCTGGCGATGAAAGCCATGTTAGGAAACAGCCCGAAACACCAACCCATGAGCAAATACATTGGGCGCAGGGTAATGACGTCAGCACTCATTGTGGTGATCATTTTGCTGGCAATTTCTACCGGTCTCATTACACCTAACCCGCGCCCGTATTAACGCTTACAGGACGTAAACAAACACGTAGAGCATGACCCACACCACGTCTACGAAATGCCAGTACCAGCTGCCAGCCTGAAAGGCGAAGTGGTTGTCGTGGGTGAAGTGCCCCTTCAGCACGCGCAGGAACAGCACCATCAGTATTATTGTCCCCAGCGTTACGTGCATGCCGTGGAAACCGGTTAGCAGGAAGAATGTGTTGCCATAGATACCGGATTGCAGGGTCAGGCCCAGATCCCGATAAGCGTGCACATATTCTTCAACCTGCAAAAACAGGAAGCCACAACCCAGCAGGATAGTTATCCCTAACATGGCGGTGAGCTGCTTGCGTTTGCCTTGCTCCAGACCCACATGCGCGAAGTGCAGGGTGACTGACGAAATAAGCAGGATTACGGTATTGATGGTAGGCAGACCGGCCCAACTCATGGCGGTCGTGCTTACGCCTCCCGGCGTTTCAATCAATGGCCACATAGCCTCAAAACCCGGCCACAACACTTCGTTGGTCATGGCGTTGTTTGACTCTCCTGATAACCAGGGCAGCGCAATCACTCTGGCGTAAAACAAGGCGCCAAAAAAGGCCGCGAAGAACATGACTTCAGAGAAGATAAACCAGCTCATCCCCTGACGGTAGGAACGACCCAACTGGTCGCTGTAAAGCCCGCTCATCGATTCATTGATTTGATCGCGGAACCAGCCAAATAGCATGACCAGTAACACCACAATCCCCACAGCCAGAATGTTGTCGCCGTAGCCACTCTCGCCGCGCGTGGTTTCAATGACAAAGTTGCCGGCACCGACGGCAATCAAAAACAGCGCAACCGCGCCCACAATGGGCCACACGCTTTGCGCAGGAACATAGTACTTTTGATACTCTTGATGTTGCATAGTGTTCTCCTTCGACCTCAGTTCTCAACAAACGAGGTCAGGAAAGGGTTAGTTTTTTTGTCACCGTCGTTGCCGCCGGTCACGTCAAATAGCGTGTACTGCACAGTGAAAAAATGAATGTCGTCCGGAATTTGCGGGTCAACGTAAAACTGCATGGGCATGAGTGCTTCCGCCCCCGCATTAAGCGGTTGACTGTTAAAGCAAAAACACTCTGTTTTATTCAGAAACAGCGCGGCCTGACCCGGTGTTACAGACGGAATTGCCTGTGCCACCATGCCTTTTGAAGCCGGATTCCTGACATAAAACTCCACGGTGTTTAGCTCGCCAGGATGTACTTTTACCCTGTGCGTCTGAGCCCGAAACTCCCATGGCATACCTGTATGTGTGCGGGTAATGAATTCCACCGTTACCGTGCGGGATTCATCAACCTCACCAGCATATACCGTGGCGGCGGTTTCGTTGGTTTTGCCGTTGATGCCGGTAATGTCGCAAAACACGTCATACAACGGCACAAGTGCAAAACCAAATCCAAACATAGCCACCACGACCAGGACTAACTTTCCTACCAGTGCGGTGTGGGAAGTCGTTGCCATAACGTTCTGCCTATTTCACTACAGGTGGTGTTTCAAACGAATGGTAAGGTGCTGGCGACGGGATTTCCCACTCCAGACCTTCAGCGCCTTCCCACACCTGACTGCTGACCGGCTCACCCTGTTTACGGCAAGCTTTGATCATCACCCACAGGAAGATCAGCTGGGACAACCCAAACGCAAAACCGCCAATACTGATCCACTTGTTGAAGTCGGCAAACTGCAACGCATAGTCCGGAATACGACGCGGCATACCCGCCAATCCAACAAAGTGCATGGGGAAGAACAGCAGATTGACCGAGATCAGCGAACACCAGAAGTGCCATTTGGCGAGCGTGATATCAAACATGCGGCCAGTCCATTTCGGTAGCCAGTAATACACCGCCGCCATAATGGAGAACACCGCCCCCGTTACTAACACGTAATGGAAGTGCGCCACCACAAAGTAAGTATCGTGGTATTGGAAATCTACCGGCGTGATGGCCAGCATTAATCCCGAAAGCCCGCCAATGGTAAACAGCACAATAAAGGCAAGTGCGAACATCATGGGGATTTCAAAGGTCATGGACCCTCGCCACATCGTGGCCACCCAGTTAAAGACTTTTACCCCGGTTGGCACCGATATAAGCATGGTGGCGAACATAAAGAACATTTCAGCGGCCACCGGCATACCAGTTGTGAACATGTGGTGGGCCCACACAATAAAGCTCAGCAGTGCAATTGAAGCTGTGGCATAGACCATGGAGGCATAACCAAACAGCGGCTTACGCGCAAAGGTAGGTACAATCTGCGAAATAATACCAAACGCGGGCAGTATCATGATGTACACCTCAGGGTGTCCGAAGAACCAGAAGATGTGCTGGAACATTACCGGATCACCACCGCCTGCGGCGTCGAAGAAACTGGTACCAAAGAACTTGTCGGTTAACACCATGGTAACGGCCCCTGCGAGCACCGGCATAACGGCAATCAACAAGAACGCCGTGATCAGCCAGGTCCACACAAACAGCGGCATCTTCATCCATGTCATGCCAGGCGCACGCATGTTGAAGATGGTCACAATCACGTTAATGGCCCCCATAATGGAAGAGATACCCATGATGTGCACCGAGAACACAAACAATGCGGTACTGTCACCACTGTAGGTCGTTGAAAGCGGCGCGTAGAAGGTCCAGCCGAAAGCCGGACCGCCGCCTTCAAGGAACAGTGATGCCAACAAAATGCTGAAGGCAAATGGCAGGATCCAGAAGCTCCAGTTGTTCATGCGTGGCAGCGCCATATCCGGTGCACCAATCATCATTGGCACCAGCCAGTTGGCCAGCCCGGTAAAGGCGGGCATCACTGCACCGAATACCATGATTAACCCGTGAACCGTGGTCATCTGGTTGAAGAAGTTAGGGTCGACAATTTGTAATCCTGGCTGGAACAATTCAGCCCGAATCACCATCGCCATTGCACCACCGGTTAAAAACATGATGAAGGCGAACCACAGGTACAAAGTACCAATGTCTTTGTGGTTAGTGGTAAGAACCCAACGCATTAAGCCTTTGGGTATGTGATGATCGTGATGATCATCATGGTCTGCCGCTGCGTGATCAGGGCTGACAATGTCGGTTGCTTTACTCATGATCCGCTCCTATTGACCCGTTGCGACGGCATTGACGTCTTTGGGTTGAATTAACTGGCCCGTGTTATTACCCCAGGCGTTACGCTCGTAAGTCACTACTGCTGCAATTTCTTTCAGACTGAGCATTTTGCCGAACGCTTGCATTGCGGTACCGGTTTTACCGTTTAACACAATCTCGATATGTGCGGTGGGGTCATTCTGGGTAGCCAGCACGCTTCCTTTGAGGGCAGGGAACACACCGGGTAAACCTTCACCGTTTGGCATATGACAGGCGGCACACGCGGCGTTGTAGACGCGCTCGCCTTCAGACATGAGCTCTTCTTTGCTCATGCTCATCGCCAGCAAACGTTGCTCTTCCTCGCGTGCTTGGCGCTGAATAGATTCTTGCTCACTCACCCACGCCTCGTAGTCAGCAGGCTCTTTGGCTATAACGACCACAGGCATAAATCCGTGGTCCTTACCGCATAGCTCAGCGCACTGGCCGCGGTAAATGCCCGGCTCGTCAACCTTGGTCCAGGCTTCATTAATAAAACCGGGGTTTGCGTCTTTCTTCACCGCAAAATCAGGAACCCACCAGGAGTGGATAACGTCGTCAGAAGTGATCAGGAAACGGACTTTTTGCCCGGTTGGGATCACCAGTGGACGGTCAACCTCGAGCAAATAGTTTTCGCCTTTGTTGTAGCGGTTATTGATTTGTTCACGCTGTGTGGCGAGCAGGGAGTAATACTCCACCTCACGATCCATGTACTTGTAGTGCCACTTCCACTGCGACCCGGTAACCAGCACCGTAAGATCCGCTTCCGTGGTATCTTCCATGGCTATCAGGGTTTTCGCGGCAGGCACTGCCATGAATATAAGAATGAGAAAAGGAATTACCGTCCAGGCAATTTCCACCTTCACGTTTTCATGAAAATTCGCGGGTTTGGCACCGCGGGATTTTCTGTGCAGGTACATAGAAACAAACATGACTCCGAACACCACTACTGCTATCCCTACGCAAATAGAGAACATCAGCATGTGGAGATCGTATACCTGTCCACTGATTTCCGTCGCGCCGCGTCGTAAATTTAATGACGATACGTCGTTACTTCCCGCAGCAATCGCTGTCGTTCCGACTACTAACAGAACCAATGCAGTACAGGCTTTCAGTACGCATCTCTCGAGTTGCTTCACTCAACACCTCCGTTAAGGCCCGCCAGCGTCTCACAGAACGCCCCATTGCGAGAATAAGCTTCCAGGCCCTTTATGGTTGTTTTTTGAACTAGCCTTTTAATATTTTGTGCTTCTTATGTTATTTATTTGTTAAGCACTGTATAAGAATTACTCATTGTGTGTTTTGCGTCCAGTCCTTTTTCGCTAAAATCTGGATTACTGGCTATTTTTCGTCCAATCAGGCAAAAAATACTGCATTCATGTGAGTGAGTGTTTATTAACTAAAATTGATGGCGATGAGAGAGATTTAGCAAGGTAAAAGAGCGGTTTGATAGGATTATGCCCTTCAAATACAAAAAAACCGGCGCTAAGCCGGTTTTTAAATGCGTTATTATGGTGCAGTTCTTTACATCCAGTCTGCGTTCCGAATGACACCTACCGCGATACCTTCGATGTTGAAGGGCTGATTAGCAAGATCGACCTTAATAGGTGAAAACTCTTCATTTTCAGCGTGTAGCAACACTTCACGCCCACGCTTTTCAAGGCGCTTTACGGTAACGTCTTCGTCGACACGCGCGACAACCACCTGACCATTGTGCACATCGGTTGTGCGATGAACGGCCAGCAAGTCACCGTCCAAAATGCCAATATCCTTCATACTCATGCCATTAACGCGCAGCAAGAAGTCGGCTTTTGGATGAAACAAAGCGGGATCCACTTTGTAATGCATTTCAACGTGTTCCTGCGCAAGAATGGGTTCACCCGCAGCAACCCGGCCAATCAACGGCAGGCCTTCTTCTTCGGCTTCATCGTCCAACGGAATATTTAATTTAATCCCGCGGGATGTGCCCGGCAGAATATCGATCACACCCTTTTTGGCCAGCGCTTTTAAGTGCTCCTCCGCTGCGTTTGCGGAGCGGAATCCCAGTTCACGGGCAATCTCAGCACGCGTTGGCGGCATGCCGGTATCCGTCATGGTTGACTTAATGAGGTCGAGTACTTCTTGTTGTCGGGGAGTTAATGGACGCATAAACAGCCTGTTTTTCCATACAGTTAACTGTGAGTATATACAGGTTTACACAAATGACAACCGGGTTTTGTATAAATTCTGCGTTAGACGGCAGTTTATGCCAGTTGCTTTGCTTGGTTCACCTGATTGAGCAACTGTTGCCTGAACGCATCCATCTGTGCTTGATTCTCGAAGCTATGGCGGGGAAATACGTGATACTGATAGCCTGACACCTGCAGCAATAAAAGCGATCCGACCTGCCGAACATGCCCCAGCGCGCCCCACTTATGCAGTGTTTCATTGGCTATGGTTTTTTCAAACAGGCCGTCTTGCTGGCACTGGTATTCGTGCTTTCCCAATATCCCATTCGATACTTTGGATACCATGAGTACTGTCGCAATACACCAGAGAAAATAGACCAGTGTTGCCACAAATCCGGTCAATAATGACCCTGTAACCATCACCATCCAGACAACGACATCATCCGGCATGCCGCGGTCATACACCAGGTAACTCAGAACGCCCAGGGCGATACACAGCATGTATTTGTAGGTAAACGGCGCCGTGGCAAGAAACCATACATTGAATCTCACCAAGTCCGCACGCGTAATAAAGGTTTCTATGGTAGAAATACGCGCTGTCATTTATTCACCAGCCACGCCGACTCTACTGCCGGTACTTTGCCTTTCAAGCCGCCTTCAAGTGGTTCACTCGCCAGTCCTGGCTGCAGCCTTTCACTGCCATAGAGCTCAATTAATTCGGCTTCTGTTACCGAAAAAGGCGGGCCGCTGTGCAGTGCCTGATCATACTCAAATGTGATTAGCAGGTGTTGTGCTTTTGGGGCCGCGGCTTTCAACGTCTTAACGTAGGCACGGCGCATGTCCTCGGGCAAGGCCACCAGCGCAGCACGATCATAAACTCCGTCTATGTCACCCAGTAATTTGGGGGTTATCGATAAGATGTCGCCACAATACAGTGTAATATCGGGGGCCTGGTAACAAGTAAAATCATCAACGTCAGACACCGTAGGCGTAATACCCAATTCAGCAAAGTACTGTTGAACAGCAGATTCATTCAGCTCAACGCCTATCACCTCACAACCCCGTTGCAACAACCAGGTCATATCCTGAGATTTACCGCACAATGGCACTAACACGCGCTTGCCGTCGGTTAGACCAGCAGTTTCAGCAAATCGAACTAAAAACGCATTGATGTCTTTTTGGTGGAAACCAATTTCCCCCCGCTCCCATTTGTCGTGCCAAAACGCATGCTGCATGCCGCCTCCTACTGCGCAAATTGCGATTAGGTTATACCTGGGGTTATCCTCCAGGCATACCTGCTCATTGCATTGTTATTGTTTTTTGAAAGGGTTGTCCAGTACATGCGTGCGTAATGCCGGCTGTACCCGACCTCCGTCCATGGCCTCCATCATATGCTGTAATGCCGGACTGATAACCCCTTTGACTTCAGTAAAATAACTGTGTCCTTTCGGCTTATCAAACGTGTTGTTGAAGTTGTCGCAGTCTACCTCGTAAACGTTCCTGGGCACCTTACTCAGTTCTTCTACCCCCGTCATACCAAGACGTTTGGATAGCTGGCGGTTTTTCAGATTGGCCACTTTGCTGGCCGGCATCGCGAGATCATCATTCGCGAAATACACCACTAAGTTTCTGGTGACTCTGGGTAACAATGCACCGCTTCGTCCAGGTTCAAGGCAGTGATTCACCACATCTGCAGCCACCATGAATACATTTCTGAACAGGAGCGGCACCATTCCGGCGTGATCATTGCGGCCCCAGTAGTGGATGGCATTGCGCAGCACCCGGTTACCCATGGAATGAGCCAGCACGTTAATGCGCCGCATGCACGGCTCTGGTCTGGCAGCCTCGGCTTTGCGCCAGGTATCGAATTTCGACAACATTCTCGAAAACGCATTAGCACTGAAATCTGCGGCCTTCTGGTCGTCCCAGTAGTCGTCGAGCACACTGATAATTGGGTCGTCGTCACACGGCCAGATCAACGGCACAACCAAAGCCAGTTTTTTGTTTTTGCCTTGATTGATCAGGCGCTGTAGATCCTCAGCCCGCTCGAAAATTTCCGGTTCCATATTGTTATTAAAACCATGAATATAAAGCAGTATTTGAGTGTCACTATCCAGTTCTTTTAACCGTTGAAAAAACGTTTTGCTGCCTACTTCCCGGTAGTCATTTTTCCCCAAGCGCTCACAAAAATACATATCAGAGCCTGGTCGGGTAACCTGACGGTCAAACGCAATTTTACGGTTTACTTTGGTGCGGGATGACCCCTTCGGGGTGCGGTTGGTTGCAAAAAGCATAGTCGCCTCCTTGGTACTGTTGTATCAGGCGCTATACCACTGCAAATAAGGTATGACATCCTTGCCTGGTTATGTTGAGTTTCACTGTATCAGCGCTTTGAATTGTAGCGCCGATTCAGCAAATTTGCCGGGTATTTTGTGGCTATGCTACGGCGAAAGGTCTGCGCTGAAGGTAATCGACCTCAACGTCCATTTGATAGAGTGTCTTGGTGTCCTCCAGATTCAGGGCATCGTGCATCGCTGCACGCTGTGCTTCGTAATCTTCACTCATAGAGATACTGGCAGCCTGTTCGTAGACTTGCTTACTGGGCCATTGTGCGTAAGCAATCCACTTACCCTCATCGGATTTATGCAGCCGTGAGCCCAGACTACCCTTAAACAGGTAAATCCCCTGGGTTACTTTTGGCCATGCCGCCAGAAAGGCCTCGGTTTTACCCGGCTTGACCACAAATTCAAACATCACGATGTACATCTTCACTTCCCTTTGAATTACGTATTATCTGCCAACACCACACAATTACGGCCAAGTTCCTTAGCACTATACAAGGCTTTGTCTGCACGTTGAAACAGCCCATCAAAATCTTCTAAATGATGAGAAACTGCAACGCCAATGCTTGCCGTCACCGACAGAGACTGTTGCTCGGCATCAATCTTCATCTCTTCGATCATTGCTCTGATTTTCTCGGCAATGAGCTGCGCTTGCTGAAGACTGGTATCCACACACAATAGAATAAACTCTTCTCCTCCCCAGCGCACCAAACGATCATTCAGACGTACATTTTTAAACAAGGTTTCGGCACAACACTGCAACACTTTGTCACCCACATCATGCCCGTGTGTATCATTTACCTGCTTGAAGTGGTCTAAGTCTATCACGAGTAAAGCGGAGTTCATCTTCAAACGATTGTCCGGAAACAAATGCCGAAACTCCTGTGCAAAACCGCTTCGATTCAGCGCCCCCGTGAGTGGGTCATGACTCGATAACGTTTTATAGTGTTCAGACTCTTCTTTTAAATGACTGGAAAAGTGCGTGAGCTGAGAAAGCCTGTTAGCATCATTCATAATACGGGCTTGCTGGACTTTTAGCAGCTTACCTAGAAACACGATGTTGAACACCAACCAGACAACACCCACCACACCATACCAGTAACTTACAGGTAACCAGTCTCCGCGTAGCGTAATCTGGCTGACTTGCAAGGCATGTTGCCCAGTCTGTAGCGGTGGGACAATATCGAATACCACGTCAAGTTGCACAGCACCATGCTCTCCCGAATACAAATCCGGCTCTGATACGTGCCAGGCATTAACAGGAATAGTGAATTGCTCGTCCAACGTCTGTTTTGCGACTATGTAATCAAGCCCCGTTAGTATCTCGTTTGCGCTTTCGGGGTTTTGTGGCGGTACATAAGCGTGCAGCTTGACCCGCAGTCTTTCATTTGGCCCGTTGTAACGCAGACTAAACGTTGCAGTACTGTAATCAGCATAGTCTTTGGCAGCTTCAGGTGGCTTCACTTTTAAGCTCACACCACAATAACTATTGTTGCTAACCGAGGGAACATCGCAAAAGAAGCTCAGGTCCTGCTGTGACTGCCAGTTTGCTCGCGTTGCGCCGCCAGCCTGCCCGTCATAAAAAACATAACTGTCATGGATATAGTAAGGTAGTAGCTGTAGCGTTTTTTCCGGCAGTAACTGATGACCTAACAAAGCAGCGATGGCACTGAGAGTGGATACAATCAGAAAGCGGTACAGATCAAAGGCGTAGGTTTTATCTGTGCGATATGACGGTTGATCATTCATATTTTGACAACAAACACACGAAAAATGTGTATTTGCCAACCTTAAACAAAAACGATTATCGAATAACTCTTGTCTAACGTTGAAAGTTTGTCAAATTCGCCGGAAACCAATTCTGCGGAAAGATGGAAAGTTGCCTGCGCTATCGCGCAGGCAGTATGTTATTAATCTTGCTGCTTGCGAGCAGAATAACCAGTCCATATCGCAACGAGTAACAAAGGCACGTTAATTTGTAGTGCCGCAAAGTTCAGCGCTGCAGGCCCGAATTCAACAAAGTACACAATGAGAAAGGCGCAGGTTACCAGGGTAAAGACATACTTCAAGTAACGGGTAACCCGTTCCTGCGTTGTGGCTTTCAGCGCTGCCACGGTAATCCCCAATAACGCGACCCAAAAACACACTGTTGGCGACAACCCAAAGGCGAAATACCCCATGGCACTGACAACCAGTGCATTCGGTGTTCCCCATACTAATCCGGGCCAGAGGCGGTTCAGGGCATCCTGTGTTTTACGCTTTTTCAGCCAAATATTCATACCGGTTGCTGAAATGATGGTGAGCATCATGCCCAGCACAACAAACAAGACCTTACCTGGCATGCCAAGAAAATCACCGAAGTGAAGCCGGTATACTGACCATAGGATCTGCTTGCCACCATCGTCTCCTAAATAGCCTGCGGTTTCCAGAAATTCGCCGGACGTGTTGTAGCGGTAATTATCTGAGTAGGTGAAGTGCCCCGGCGCCTTGACAAAAAACTCAATGAACTGTTGGGGCGAATCTGGTTCGTGGATCGTGAAAAAAATCAGATTTTCCGGGTCAATCCGGGTAAACAGATCGGTCATTGCTTTGCCAATTTCAGGCCGAACAACCGCTTGTTCCAGTGCGGGCTCGGGGGCAAATACCTTGTCGTAAACCGCCTGATCATCCCCGTCGTAAAATGCCTGGGAAATAATAGTTACCAAAATGCCGGCTAAGCCGAAGTACGCACCCGTTATGGCAATCATTAGGTGAAAAGGCGTACCCCAAACACTCAGTCGGTTGTGTAAATCAATATTGCTTTTCAGGCCATCACCGCCGGCTCTGAAACGAAATGCATCTTTTACAATACGCGGATGCGCCAACAGGCCAGACACAATGAGTGCGCACAGCAATGCGCCAAAGGCACTCACTACAATCATGCCAAACGACATGGGCAAGTGCAGAAACATATGCAGGTCGCCCAGCATGCGGGTCCAGGTTACCGATTCTTTTGCCCCCAGATTCCCTTCCGCATCCACAAAGTGTGCGTTGTTGTCGTCCTCCATTACTAACCGGGGAATACCTGAGCCGGGGAACACAAAGTAGTAGTGATGCGTGTCATTATCATACTGCTCGGTAAACTGCGTGTAGGCTTTTTCTACTTGTTCAATTGAAAACGCAGTGGTCTCTTCAACATACGGCTGCTCCCAGCGTTCAAATTCAAGGTGCAGCACGGCAATGGTGCCCGACAAACAGATCAGATACATAAACCCGCTGACTACCAACCCCAACCAGGCATGAGAAGCAAGCGAACGTTTACTCAGACTTTGCGAGACAGGGGATTTAGCCATGGGTTACTCCAAATAAATACAATCCGGCAATCGTTGCCGAGGCAACCAGCGCAACCACATGCCAAACTTTGCGTTCAGACATCATGTACCAATACGCAAAGACGCCCCAAACCAACGGCAACAAAATAGCACCCGTTGCCATTTGCTTGGGCTCCGAGACCGGCAGTTGATACATCGCTGCAACCACAATCACACTGAATGCACACAGTTGGATTAGCAATACAAACAGTATGTGCCAGACTTGCTGTACAACGGTCTTGCCCTGCCAGCGCCATATATGTTGCGGCTTGATGATCACTGATTTTACTTTTTCAGACTTAGCATGCCGGGCAATGCCAATCCACACTGCGATGGCGGGTAAAGACAATCCAATCAGCACGCCAAACTCGACACCTAACGCTAAACACCAGGTCACGATACTAAGCAGTACTCCCGCCCAGCCCACATAAGACAAGCGCCGATTTTGTGTTGCCCAACCAAGATAAATGGCATAGCACGCCAGCACGGTGAGCGCGCTGGATATGATAATCGTTGTAGTCATAAATTCTCTATAGACCTGTGAACACAATACGGTGGTGGCGTGATGTACATCGGTAACACTGGCGAACTGGTGCCAGCTCAAAATCGGAGAGCGCGTAGTTTACTTACACCAGCCATACACACCTTGACTCACCAGACAAAAACAGGAACGATAATAATTTACATTTACCGAACATTCAACGACACTAACCGTTTAAAATCTCCCAATAATCAGGTATTTTGGCTATATTCTGATAAAGATTTGCCAGTCAATTCACTCAGTGAATACTTTCTACACAATCTTGCCTCGGCTCAAATAAGGAATGTTGGATGAACAAGCCTTCTCAGCGCTTTTTAATGGCGTATGGCGTAATGTTACTGACCTTTGCTGTTTTAGATGGAATTTGGCTCGGTTTGGTTGCAAAAAACCTGTATACGTATAGCTTATCTGGCCTGCTGAGAGACCAGTTTATAGTCTGGCCATGGGTGCTGTTTTACTTGGGGTATTGCGGCGCCATTCTGTATCTGGCAGTGATCCCTAGCCAGCGTTACCGCTTGACCGCTTTTGTTCGTGGTGCAGTACTAGGGGCCGCGGCTTACGGGGCGTACAACCTTACCTGCTATTCAATTATCGCCGACTGGCCAATGCCCATTACGCTGATTGACTGGATGTGGGGTACAACGGCAACAGCCCTGGTAAGCATATCCGGCGCCATGACATTTCGCTACACTGACTCCTGACAGATAGCGTTCGCGCGCCGACCCTTCATCGCTAAAGTTAGCTTTTAGTAAACAAAGATAAGCGGTGCCGGCTTACACAACCCGCACCCACTTGTTTGAATCGCTTTACAAGTTGATGATTCGCTGGTTTGAATACACCAGTGACCCTGTATCACCTGAGACATGGTAAAACTCAAACTCTACCTTGCCTGTTTCCTGTAGCAAACCGTAGTTGTCTTCCTCGTGACGCAATTCATATTTTTCTTTGTCTGCCTTGCGTTTGGCAAACTCATCTAACAGAAGCTTTTTGCTGCCATGGCGGATCTGCTTTTGGAAGATCACAATTTGGCGCGCCTCTGGTTTATAGACGTAGGTCAGAAAAATAGTGCCGCTTTTCGCATTGTTCAACGAGATCTCAATGACGCCTTTCTCTTTGCCATCTTTGTACTTCGAAGAAGCCAGCTCATTCAAACCTGTCCAGTAAGAGCCCCACTGGCCATCAAACGCCCAGGAAGACGTGTCGTAAATTTCTTTTTTGATGGTGTTATCCGGGTCGTCCACACCCAGCTGATTTACAATTGACTTAGTGACGTTCTGTTGGGTTTCTGTCAATGACTCAAACCCGCCGAGGGCCATTGTATGGAAGCTGATTGCGCAGAGTAAGAGTGGGATATATTTTTTCATTGTTGGTCCATTACTACTTTTTTAAATCCAAAAATTAAGCATATCGGGCAGTCCTGCTCCGAGAAAATTGAAATTAACGTCTTCTGGATACACCTCCTTGTTAGTCAAACTGGCGCCTGTTAACACGCTGCCCTTAGTGGGCGGACCACTTAAAGCAAGGCGTCATTGTTATCGAGCCCCTTCATCATAGTCAAATAAATCAATAAATTAGTTCAAAAATCCATCAGCCCGTTCTTCACTGCACTCTGCCCACGTGGTGATCCAGCTGCCTGTTGAGCACAGGGCTTACAGCTCAAATGCCAGCCTGACCGGTAAGCGAACCGGTGGCGCATTGCCGCATGAATTCGTGATACAATAATTCGGTTTTTTATTGCACAGGATTAATTGTTCATGTCTTGGATGCGTCAGGCTTTGCTTAACGTGTTTCGCTTACCGGTAAAATGGCTGGTTAGCACAAAAAGTACCCCCGCCAATGTTGAAGCGGAGCTGGGCATAGACAAATCACGGCCAATCATTTACTTACTGCCAACGAATTCCATTACCGATCAGTTGGCGCTGCAAATGTCGGCGGAAAAATTAGGGCTGCCCAATCCAATGGGGCAAGTCACGCTTGCTGGCAAGGACTACCCCGCCAGTTTATTTTTGCGCCGCACCGATCCTTTGTTCCGCAAGCACGCCAAAGAAACGGACATCGAGCATGTGTTTGCTGAATTGTTTCATATACACCGGGAACACGACGAGATAGACATTCAGGTAGTGCCAGTGTTTGTGTCCTGGGGCCGTGCGCCAGACAAAGGCAAACCGGGCTTTGCCGACCTGATCACGCATGTCGCTGCCCCGAGCTGGTTCAGAAAGTTCTTCATCGTACTGTTTTTGGGTCGCGACAACTTTATCAGCTACAGCAAAGCCGTGTCCTCTCGTGTTATGGCGAATCAGCATGGCAGTGACGAATCCGTCGCCCACAAACTGGTTCGCGTCGCCAGCACGCATTTCCAACGCAAGCGACAGTCGATGACCGGGCCGACCCTGCTGGACCGTCAGCAGCTGAACAACGCCATACTGGGTTCAGAAAGCGTTAAGCGAGCGATGGCTGAAGAGTGTCGCAGTAAAAACCTGTCTGCCGACCAATCAAAGTCACTGGCCAGTGGCTACGTACAGGAAATTGCCGCGGATTACCGAGAAGGCTTAATTCGTTTTGGTGACCGCCTGCTCACCCGTATCTGGAATAAGATATACAACGGGATTAACGTCGGCCACGCCAATCGTATTCGGGAGCTAGCGAATAATGGCCACGAAATCATTTACGTGCCGTGTCACCGCAGCCACATGGATTATTTGCTACTGACTTACGTGATTTATCACGAAGGGTTGGTGACACCGCACATTGCGGCAGGTATCAACCTTAACTTCTGGCCGGTTGGCGGGATTTTCCGTCGCGGCGGCGCATTCTTTTTACGACGCAGCTTTGCCGGCAACAAACTCTACACAGCCGTCTTCCGTGAATATTTGGAATTGCTGTTTAAAAAAGGCTATGCCGTGAAATACTACCCGGAAGGCGGTCGTAGCCGAACGGGTCGGTTGATCCCGCCTAAAACCGGCATGCTGGCCATGACCATTCAGGCCGCGGTTAAAGGCGTAAACCGCCCGGTTAGTCTGGTACCTGTGTATATCGGCTACGAAAACGTCATGGAAGTGAAGAGTTATTTGAATGAATTAAAAGGTAGCTCTAAGAAGAAAGAATCAAACCTGCAGGTGTTTTCAGCCATCCGTAAGCTGAAAAACTACGGCCACGGCTTTGTGAACTTTGGGGAGCCCCTGAGCCTGACTCAGTTTCTGGACTCCCAGGCCCCGGAATGGCGTAAAAGCCAGCTGGATAACCCGGACAAAAAGCCAGCCTGGTTAACCCCTACCGTAAATGGCTTGGCCTCAGAATTAATGACCCGGATCAACAGCGCTGCGGCGATTAACGGGATGACACTGACGGCGCTATGCTTACTGGCCTCAAAAACCCAGACTATGAGCAAACAAGAGCTGGAACAAGCCATGCGGGACTACCTGACGCTGTTTGCCAACGCACCGTACAGCAGCGATGCAACCTTGCCGGAAGAAGACGCTACAGCCCTGCTCGCCAATACCTTAAAACTCGACCGTTTGCAGGTCACTGAAGACAGCTATGGCACGCTAATTGGTCCCCAGCCGGGTAACGCGGTATACCTGACTTACTACCGCAACAACATTATTCATTTGTTTGCACTACCCGGCGTGATCATGACCGCAGTCTTCGCGAACCAAAAAATGGAAAGAACAGCTATTCTTCAATTAATGGCTGCGCTTTACCCATTGCTGCAGCGCGAGCTGTTTCTGCATTTCTCGCAAGACGAAGCCCTGGCTTACACTTCAACACTCATTGATGCGTTTAAACAGTCCGGTATGCTGGTGCAACGCGGCCGCTATTTAACGCCGCCCGATGCCAACAGCGATCATTTCCACTCAAGCTGGTTGTTAAGCCGCTGCATGCAGGAAACTTTCCAGCGTTATGCGGTGGTGCTCACACTACTTAAACGCGAAAAGGTCATTAGCCGGGGCGAACTGGAACGCGAGAGTAAAACCGTTGCTGAGCGGTTGTCTAAACTCTATGGCATGCACTCACCGGAATTTTACGACAAAAACGTACTGTCGAGCTTCATTAGCGCACTACGCGACAATCACTGGCTGGACAGTGGCGACGGCGGTAGCCTGAAGTATTCGGAAGAAGCATCGGCACTGCGACGCGATATTATTGCGTTAGTGTGGCCAGAGATTGCTCAGCATTTAGAGAAGGACATTTTGCACGCCGATGCCAAGGAGGCAGACAATGACAGTTCAGCGCTTTGATCAGGAAATGATCGCCGAAATGCGGGCCCAGGCAGAAGCCAGCCCGCGCCGCCGAGCACACAAGAATATTCATTCTGATTACCAACAACCTGTTCAGAGACTGTTTGTCAGTATGCTGCCAGACTCCTATGTGCGCCCGCACCGTCACAGCCAGCCAACCAAATGGGAATTCTTTCTGGTAATCGACGGCATGTTAGAGCTGCTATTTTTTGATGAGCAGGGCGAACTCACTGAACGTATAGCGTTGAGCCCGAATAGCGATTGTTTCGGCGTCGAAATTCCACCGAATACCTGGCACGCCACAGTGTGTCATGCGCCAGTGACGTTTGTAGAAGTGAAGCAAGGCCCATACGAAATCAGTGATGATAAGGATTTTGCTCAATGGGCACCGGCAGAAAACACCGACGAGGTACCTGCGTTTTTAGCTGAGCTTAAGCTATTGCGCCCGGGAGAGCGTATGTCTACTCTCGCTCAGCAAGCCTGAACGGTTACTCTACAGGTAACACTTCCCCCAGCGCATTGCGGTGAGTGCGGTTTGCCAGACGGGATTGATAATAGTCGGCCGGCACAATGGCGCCCTTTGCGCCGATTACCACACCGGCCACTTCAGCGCCCATTGCAGCCGCATCGGCACTCGTGAAACCCGCCAGCTTTGCCGCCAGATACCCACCAATAAACGCATCACCTGCTGAGGTGGTATCTACCACGGTCTGCACCGGCGTGACTGCTACACTGACGTGCTCGTTATTGCGGTAAATCTCAACATTGTCGGCGCCGCGCTTCAGTACAATTTCGCCTATATTCATTGACTGCAGAAAACCAACAATCGCGCCTTCGTCTTTGTGCAAGTAGAGTGCTGCATGGTCGTCACCCCCGGGGAACGCAATGTCACAGGCAGCGTAAAACCGCGTAGTCCAGTCCCTTGCTTCCTGTATCGATGACCACAATAACGGGCGGTAATTTGGGTCAAACACGATAGTCGCCCCACGTTCCCGATAGCTCGCTAACGCCCTTAACAATTGCTCGCGTTGCGGCACATCCAGAATCGCAACCGTGATCCCCGATACATACACTACATCAAAACAGGTTTCCGGCAGCGTCACCAACGCCATCACGTTACGGGCTGCAGAATTATTGCGCCAGTAAGCAAAGCTGCGTTCGCCACTGGCATCGGTAGTCACCAGATACATACCAACCGTATGCGTCTGACTCTTTGCCACATAGCGGGTATCCAGTCCTTCCAGTTGCATGACATCGAGCATTTGCTGACTCAAGGCATCGGCACCCACCGCAGTGACATAGGTCACCACACAGTCGGGCAGATTACGCTTCAAATACACCGCGGTATTAAAGGTATCACCGGCAAAGCGTTTATTCAGGGTATTTGCATCCAGTGGCGAGAGCTCTACCATGCACTCACCAATGATTAAACAACTTGGCATAACGGGTTTCCGCTTAGGCTTTCAGTCGACTTTCTTTGAGCTGATAGGTATCGCGATAAATGCCGCGAGCAGCCTCTTTCGCAAACTCAGCAACCACCGGAATTTGTGATTTAGGGAAGGTCACTGCGGGCGCAGTTACTCCCACGGACGCCACCACCACACCGCGATTGTCGCGAACCGGCACAGCAAGACAACGCACATCTTTATTGTATTCGCGTTCGTCTACCGCGTACCCAAGCGCTTCAACACGCTTGAGTTCTTCGCGTAAATCATCAATGTCGGTAATGGTGTATTCAGTGTGTTTTTCCATTGGGTGTTCCTGCAATAACAATTCAAGATTGTCGTAATACAGGAAAGCCAGGAACACTTTACCGCCGGCGGAGCAGTGCAGTTGTGCCTGCACGCCTGGCCGCTTTGACACCATCAGGGGATTAGGGCTGTCGACGACTTCTACAATTAAAATACTGCCATTGTTGGGTACAGCGAGGTGAGCAGTATGGCCACTTTTCAACGCCAGGCGCTGAATGTGAGGGATCGCAAGCTGGTGCATACGATCAGAATTAATAATGTGTAACCCCAGTTTCATGAGGTCGGTACCACAGTAGTAACGCTTTCCACGCTTTTCCAGCATTTGCTCGTTACACAGGGTTCGCAATAGCCTGAAAAGCGTTGTACGCGGTAAATCCAGTGCCACTTCCAGGTCATGCATTGTCATTCCGTTTTCGCTGTTGGCCAGCAAGCGGAAAATCTGACAGGCATGGTTAACACTCGGTATCAGGTAACGTTCCATAATCACTTCCAGGGTTACACAATTGTTAATATTGTATTATATTTTTAACAGTTTCACTATCGCAATTCATTTGGCGGGAAGCTATCCATGTCGCCGTAGTCCAGGTTTTCCCCGGCCATTCCCCAAATAAATGCGTAGTTCGACGTACCCACACCACAGTGGATTGACCACGGCGGAGACAGCACTGCCTGCTCGTTTTGTACAAAGATATGACGGGTCTCTTGAGGCTCACCCATAAAGTGACACACCGCCTGACCGTCATCTAAGTCAAAGTAAAAGTATACTTCATTGCGACGATCGTGCTGGTGAGCCGGCATGGTGTTCCACACACTGCCCGGATTCAGACGGGTCAGGCCCATTTGCAGCTGACAGGTTTCAACCACGGTGTTGATCATCAGCTGGTTTATATCACGCTCGTTAGAGGTTTCCTGACTGCCTAAGTGAAGGACCTTAGCGTCTTCACGACCAATCTTTTTATTGGTAAAGGCATGATGTGCCGGTGCCGAGTTCAGGTAGAACTTCGCAGGCTTAGCCGGGTCATTGGAGTAAAACGTGACTGACTTATTGCCTTTTGCCAGGTACAAGGCTTCTTCAGCAGCTAACGCAAACTCTTCGCCATCGGCTACCACGGTGCCGTCGCCACCCACGTTAATGATACCCAGCTCGCGACGATCCAGGAAATGTTCAGCTTTCAATGCATCCAGTGTTTCCAGCGCCAGCGGGCTGTCTGTAGGTACGGCACTGCCTACCATAAAACGCTCATAGTGACTGTAGATCCAATACACTTTACCTGGCTGCATGAGTTTGTCGGCCAGAAAGGTATCGCGTAGTTCAGTGGTGTCATAGCCTTTTACTTCACGCTGTCCTACTGCATACCTGACTTCGTACTCAGTTTTGTTTGACATAATGTCGGTTCCTCAAATGGTTTATCGGGCCAGGAATCCGCCGTCTACGGCGAGAATATGGCCATTGATGTAATTACTTGCACTGCTTGCCAGGAATACAGCAGCCCCTTGCAAATCCGCAGTCTCTCCCCAACGTGCGGCCGGGATTCGCTTCAGAATCTCCGTGCTACGCTCAGGATCGTCCTGCAGGGCCTGGGTGTTGTCGGTTCGGATATAGCCAGGCGCAATCGCGTTGACCTGCACATTGTGCTGTCCCCACTCATTCGCCAACGCCTTGGTGAGTCCTGCTACTGCGTGTTTACTGGCTGTGTAAGCCGGTACGGTAATACCGCCGCTGTAACTCAGCATAGACGCAATATTGATGATCTTTCCTTGCTGGCGCGCGACCATGGATTTGCCAATTTGCTGGCATAAAATGAAGGTCGCATCCAGGTTTACCTGTAATACGTTTTGCCAGGCTTCCAGCGGATACTCTACGGCCGGGCTACGGTATATTGTGCCGCCGTTGTTTACCAAAATATCAATCTCACCAAAGGCCGCTTGTGCCTGTTCAGCCAGGGCAACCACTGCACTGGCGTCTGACAAATCAGCCGCCAACTCGGTTGCAGTGCCACCTGCCTGCTCAATCTTACTCACTGTTTCCTGACACCCTCCAACACGGCTGGCTGCACATACTACTTTGGCACCGGCGGCTGCCAGTCCCATCGCTAATGCTTGTCCAATACCTCGGCTGGCTCCTGTTACCAGGGCTACCTTGTCGACTAAACCAAAGTCTGGCTTACTCATTGATGCACACTCCTTTCTTTACCGTATTGTGAGTGGTGATAGTGTGGTCGCTGCTCCAAATGTGAAGCAAGAAAACCGCTATTGAACACGCCAAAACCGGCAATAATGTTCAAATGTGAAACTTAATTTGCCACGCCAACTTCTACCGCGTACACGTGTACCGGCCCATGCATATTCGAACGGAATACCACCCATTTTCCATCTGGCGTAAAGGTGACATTGGGCTCTAATCGATAATCGTGCTGCTGCATATTCACCAAGCGCTCTGCTTTTAACACCGCAGGCTTAATTAACTCCGCGGCATTGGGCGCACTAATGCCCGCAACATCGTTGATAGGTTCATCGCGAAACAGGTAAATCCACTTACCGTCTTCAGCGCGGGCGACCATTTCATGATCGCCACCGTCACCGGCAAATACGCTGCCGTCTGGTGAAATATTAAAGTGCACCGACCAATAATCGCGGGGCATATGACGCCAAACGCGCTCACCGGTTTTCAGGTCGTAACTCGCCAACCAGAACACTTCACCGCGAGGCGTTTGTAAGTCATAAAAAATACGCTCACCGCTGGCATCAAAAAACTCGTGCCCGGCAATTTCCATATTCATGCTGCGTTGATGGACTTTTTGCTGACCCGTACCATCTGCGCGAATAGTCCAGATGCGATCAACTTTGTGCCAGGGCCCCTCATGGCAATACATGATTTGTTCCGGGTCATTAGGCGAAAACTGAATATGATTCAGCCAGTCTGTGGCTTTGTGAATGGTTTTCTGCTCACCGGTTTCAATGTTAAAGGTAAACATTTCCATGGGAATACGGGCTTCCAGGCGCTCGTTGATACGCACTTCTTTTGCCTCAGCAAAGGTCAGCGGCTTACCATCAGGGCCTACGGCTTCGTAGCGGGCTTCAAAACGGCTGTCGCGTGGGCCCGCCTCCATGTTGTAGGCGTGTTCTGCAAATGCCCCAATCAGTAGTGTTTCATCACTATTGATAGAGTGAATTTTGCCTTTAGGAATGGCCCCCAACTCAGTGACTTCGCCGGTATCCAGATTCACGCGCAACAACTGCGTTGGCGTCTGTAACTCATTTTTAGGGTGCACCACTTCGCCGTTTTGACGGGCAATTTGGGTCAGGTAGACACTGCGGGTTCGTTTACTTACAAACAGAATGCCTGCATCCGGGTGCTCATAAATACGCTTTACTGACAGGTCGGTTAAATCCACCACGGCCACACCGCGAGGGTTGTCTACCGAGATCACCATTTTATCGCCTTCCGCCGTGTAGGCGTTCTGGTGAAAATACAGTGAACGAGAGCCCGGCTCTTCTGACAGGCGCACAATGCGGTGCCCGGTATCAGGGTCAACCCAGTCTTTGGGAATAGGCGTCGTTTCGCCTTCCAGTGAGGCTTTTTCCGCGGTAACCGTGGAAGCAACAGTCGTTTCAGCCGCTGGCTGGCAACCTGCCAGTGCAACTCCTGTTACCAGCGCAGCTAACCAGGAATACTTCATACGTGCTGGCTTCATCTTAACGGCCCACCGGGTTTTTGCCCCACAGCTGGTCGTAAGACCAACCTGAGAGATCTTCAACAATGGCTTTGTGTTCAGCCGTTGGCGGTGTTTCCTGACCACACTTAAAGCGTTCAATCTCGGTCATCAGTACTTCATGAGTTTCTTTGTTCAGCTTAAACTTGGTCGACACGTAGAATCCGAATAGCAGCACTACCAGCGGACCTGCTACCAACATGACCATAATGGTGGTGATAGCCTGCGGGTCCTGTACATCAGCCCCTGAAACAAAGCCTCCGGCCTCCAGAATGATACCCACAGACATAACCGCAACCGCTTGTGTGGCCTTGCGAATAAAGGTCATCACACCGGCGAAGCTTCCTTCACGACGACGCGCTGTTACGATTTGGTCGACATCGGCCATGTAGTTGTAGGTATTCCAGGGAATATAGTTAAGTGCACCACGGCCCAGTCCGGCCACAATGACACCGACAGCCAGCCACAATGCACTGAAGCTTTCTGTGGTCAGGTACAAGGTGAGTAGCGCGATAATACCGGCGATATACAGCAAAATTGCAATGCGATACATAGATGCCGGGCCAAAACGCATCACCAGAGGAATAGCAGCGGCAACAGCAACTAACTGGGCGATATAGGTGATCGCCATCATCTCGGACGCAATCACAACCGAACCACCAATGGCGAAGACAACAAAGTAAGTGAAGACAGCGTTAAACACGTCCTGGCTGATATACCCTCCCAGATACATGCCTAAATGCAGTCGGAAAGCGCGAATACGCAGCGTAGAGGACAGATTTTTAAACAGGGTTTTTAGTGTGCCTGCCACTGACCAGTTGTCGTCGCGTTTGACCTCTTCTTCACTGAGTTCGCTAATATCGCGTTCCCAGGTGAAGAACCACACGGTGAAGACCACCAGCATAAACACAGCAGAGAAAATAGAACCCATGATCAGGAAAGTTTCAGCAGACTCTTTACCGCCCACTACCGTGACAATCCAGCTTGGCAGGATACCGGCAAAAATCGCAGAGATTTGACCGGTAAGAATACGCGCACCCGCCAGTTTGGCTTTTTGCTTGTAGTCATCGGTCATTTCAGCCGCAAGGGTTTCATAAGGGATAATTACCGACGCATACACCAGTTCAAAGAACACGTAGGTGACCAGGTAATACCAATATTCCTGCCCACTTACCCACATCAGGGCAAAGCTGGGCAACAGGGGAATGGAGCCAATCAAAAAGACCCGGCGACGTCCAAATTTACGACCGATTTTAGTGCTGCCCAGACCATCTGAGATATGGCCAATCAACGGGCTGGCAACGGCATCTAAAATTCGAGCAATGGCAAAAATCGACGCGGCCTGTACGGCTGACAAGCCACAAAACGTGGTGTAGAAAAATAAAATCCACCCACTGATCACGGCCATTGAGCCGGCGCCCAAAATATCATTCAGGCCATAGGCTACGTAGTTTACCGGTTTAAGCTGACGTCGGGTCATGACTGCTCCTCCCTGATCGGTCTTTAAATGTAGGCGTTCATAAATTCAACCAGGGCGAGGATCGCCATGGACTGGCCATACGGCATGGAAGTCAACGGAATATCGCGGTAACCCTGCAGATCATCAAATACCGGAGTACCAAATGACACCTGCTGTAATTCACCGGTTTCGTCGATGTTTTCCAATACCGCTTTAATGGCTTTTATGGCACATGGGGCGTATTCGTCGCTGATGTAGCCCTTGCGAACCGCTTTCAAAATACCGTAGGCAAAACCGGCTGCCGCAGACGCCTCCAGATACGAGTCCGGGTCGTCCAGCAATGTGTGCCAAAGGCCGCCCTCGTGCTGCGTTTCCACCAGCGCTTTAACCTGGGCTTCCAGTGTTTCAATCAGGAACATACGCAGACCGTCTGTCTCTGGCAGATCCAGCAATTCAATAAATTCAGGGATAGCGATAGTGACCCAGCAGTTACCTCGCGCCCACAAAGCGTCGGCGAAGTTATGGCGGCCATCGAAGGTCCAGCCATGGAACCACAGGCCCGTTTTGCGATCGGCCAGGTATTTGATGTGCAGCATGAACTGGCGTTTAGCTTCTTCAACATAGTGAGGGCGGTCTAACAACAAGCCAATTTTGGCCAGAGGCAGCACGCTCATCATTAGCGTGTCATCCCACATTTGCTGATAATTTTCAGAGTTGAATACGATATGTTGAATACCGTTTTCTTCGGTACGCGGAATACCGTCCATGATCCACTCCGCCCACACGTCAAGGTACGGCAAATAGCTGCGGTTACCGCTGCGTTCCTGCATGTAAGCCAGGGTTAAAAACGGCGACATGGTGTTCACATTTTTGGTTGGAGTACCTTCTGCGAAACGGTTCTTGAACCATTCTTCAATGATCTCGCGGGCCTTGTCGTCACCGGTGATATCCCAGTACTTTAAAAGGCCGTATAAACCAACGCCATGGGTCCATTCCCAGTCGTTCCAGCCTTTGGTATCGATAACCCGACCGTCTTCCAGTTTTAACAGAAATTCACCGGTTTCATCGGTAATATTTACCAGGTTGTCGATGAGTTTATCTATGCTTTGACGAACCGTTGCGTAGGCAATATCGTGGGCTGTTGCTGGCATGTTGAATCCTTTACCTTACAAAGTGTTAATGCGTATCAGGGTCAGTGTCGGAAAAAGAGAGAACACGCGACACGTCACCTAAAAGTTTCAAATAGGGTGAATCTGTTTCAATAAGTTAACTCTACACGAATTCACATATTGTTAACGTCGTTTAACGTTTTTGTTTCATATGCGAAATTCTTTTTCGTGATTGAACTTTTCGATAAACGTAGTGACTGCGTAAGCCCTGCAAAACGCAGGGAAGCCACAGGCTAACTGTTCGTGCAGAACAGCGCCTGCAGCGGGCACAACGCTAGTCCAGTGCATCGCCAACCAGGGCTAAGTTCTGAATGGCAGCCAGCCCCCATTGTGATGCATCATTGGTAGAAATCCATGGCGCCTCATCGATGGGATTGAGTACATCCGGCCCTGTTACGTGAGCTGTTTGCAAGCGGCTGGAAATACCCGTTTTTCCTGCAAACTCCTGCTTGGCGTCAAACTCTTTCCAGGCGCGCTTCGCGAGTTGCTTATCCCCAGAATGGTACGCGGTGTAAGCCGTCAAGCGGGAATGCGCCGCTTTGAGGTTAGGTCGCTTGGACATGCCCAACTCTGCTTCCTGAGTTTGCGCATCGGCGTTGTACAAACGGCCATACTCCATCCAGGCTTGTTTGTAAGCAGGCATATCAATGAGCTGATTGAGTTCAGTGTTTATTTCCATGAGTCCGAATACCGAGCTCAAGTGCGATATAGACGGTTTATCCAGGTCGTAGGACAGCAGTTTTTGCGCATCGACATCATAGCCAAAAGCCCCGGCAAAGAAGCCTAGCGGGTGTTCACCGATTTCCTTCATAGCGGCCACCAGACGATCGCGATACTGCGTATCACCGGTGCGCTCCCAGGCTGTCAGCCAGTTTGCTGCCGTTGATCCCCAGTCGGTACCCACACCAATCTTGGCCATACCCGGCATAGGATTTTCCCGGGCTACCTTACGGGTAGGATTTAATACGCCCAGCGCCTTGTCTGCATTAATGACTTCATTTAACACATCCCCGGTGCGATCATCACCGGTAATGTAGTAGTGGAAGCGGCGGTATGCAGCGGTACTAATACGCAACTGTTTGGCGCTACAACCCCAATGCTGTACGTTGTGGCGTGTCCCTAACCCTTTGAATTCCCCCGCGTGATAAATATCCACGTCACGATTGTGACGGGTCATATTTTCTGCCAGGTGGAAGGTGGTTGGGTCGCCGGTACGCAAGAACGAATACCACAGCCATAAATCAGGCGATAGCTCGGAGTTGTCCCAGGCATAACCCCCTATGTCATAGCGCCACACGTGACGGTCAGTATCGTAAGTGTGCATGACATCGCCGAAATTCCAGAAGCCGTACCAATGACGTTGGTCAACCTGCGAGCAATAATACTTCACCTGAAAATCCAAGCGGTCTTCAATGGCTGCTTTCGCTGGTGACGAGCGGTCGGGTAGGGTCCAAAGGCCGCCAAACACACCGGCATTCAGGTAATCTTGCGGCGCCGCAACCACCTGAGGCGCCTGGCTGATATACCTTGCCATGGCAACGGTTTGCTCGCGAGAAGGCGTACTATCCATGATGCCAAGCGTGAAGTCAGTTGTGCGCGCTACCCCGTAAGCCGAACCAAAACCCGGCTCATAGTCTTCATAAATAATGTTCAGGGCATCAAGCTGCTTGTCGTAAGTATCCTGGCCCATGCCATCGTGGTAGAAACGCACATCCATTGCAGGGGCTTCCGGCGACCAGAACCACAGGGTCGCTTCAGCCAGGTCGGAGCCCGCGTTACGCACATCCACCTGTACCGGGTGAAGCTGCCAAAAATCTCGCATACCAAATAATACGCCACCAGAGGTACCGCCAATATAAGTTGTGCCATTGGCACGTTGCCCCTGATCGGAATCAATCCAGGCATGACCAGGTTTAGTGCGTTTACGAATGGCAAAACCATTGGCCGACAGTTGCGAGAGCGTAAAGTCGTTCCACACCGGAATGTAGTGCATTCGACTGCTAACCCGTTCATCCCATTCGCTGAGCGGCGGGGTAGCTACACCCGCAATTTGCGCATCGCGTACTGATTGCCCCGGATCACGACGCAGACCAGTGATGCCTTTTACACCTTCGCCCCACAAGCCATCATTCTGACCCACAAAACGAATGTGGCGGTTATACAATTCATCGCGCTGTACCACGTTAAAACGCAGGCCCAGGCCGCGAATAAAGTCTTTCTGATCATCGCCATCGTAAATAAACGTGTGGCTGATTTTTACGGTTTCCGCGCCGGCATATGCATAAATACGTAACGTAAACGGCAACCAGCTTCGGCCTGACTCGGTAGTTTGCTTACCTTCGATTTTAATGACTGAGCGCACTGGGCCTTGCTGTTCAATCGTGACGGCATCAACAGAAGACGTAAACGCCGTTACACTGGCTGGTGATTCCGGTGTATTTTCCGGTGCGTCCTGTACCAGGCCAACCAGTCGGGCAGACCGGCCTATGACGCTGCCATTGCGGTGCATCTCGCTAATGATGTCCTGGCCGGATTTGGCGATGTGCAGGCTAATCACACCGGTATTCACCACGACGTTACCAGCCTGCTCTACAACACTCACTGCGGCTTTTGGGCTAGCCGGCTTGCCTTTAATAATTTTGAACTGTTCCCCTGGCTGACTGCCAGCGGGTATAGCGTGGGCCGTCCACTTAATACTGCCATCCGGCCAATATGCCGTCGGCCAGCTCTGCAGCGGAATGGGAGTCCCCTGTTCGCTAATTAGCGTTAAAGGTTCGCCCTTTTTCAATTCACCTTCTGCCCAGGGGTGACCCCAGGTGGCACCGCCTTGATAATCCGGCGCGTTGCCGTCTACCCAGCTCAGTGTGCCAGGTATACGCTTAACTGTTGGCAGTGGCATGTCATTTACAGAGGTTACCGCACACCCTGTGGCCGATAACGCCAACGGCAAAGACGCAGCAATACCGCTTTGCTTCAAAAAGGCACGTCTATCCATATTTGTTCTCCAACTGCTTGTTCTTGGTTATCGACTTAAATCGTCATTCTGTGATTGACACTATGAATGAAGTTGAGCGACTTTTTAAATATTTGTTAATTTATGATTAATTTGTACCATAAAAGAATCAAACAACGGTATTTTGCGATGAATAAATTGGTTTGATTGATTCAGATATGAAACTGGCTCACAGTGCCCAAAAACAACAACGGGATATTCCAAATGCGACAACCTATTAGCCGTCTATTTTCTGCATTTTTATTAATCGGTAGCCTGGCTGGTTGTCAGTCTGCGTCGACCAATGCAATGGCCAGCGCTGAGAACAATCCGCACAAAGGCAGGTTGATATATCACAACCCAATGAATGCACCTGAGGCCGTTGCCGACTGGATAATGGAAGGGCCGGGTGAAGTTACGTTTAGTGATGGCTGGATGCGTATGTATTCGCCTGATCAGGCCATGCATCACGTTTTTTGGGCGCCAGTGCAACTACCAGACAGCTTTGTTGCCGAGTGGCAGGCACAGTCACTCAATGACGAAGCCGGGCTGGTGATTGTGTTCTTTGCGGCAAAAGGAGAGAACGGGGAAAACATCTTCGACCCGGCTTTGCCTGCCAGAGACGGGACCTTTACCCAGTACACCGAGGGCGCTATACGCAGCTACCACATTTCCTATTATGCCAATGCGGCGCACAACCCGGATAGGGGGCATGCTAACCTGCGTAAAAACAATACGTTTAGCCTGCTACAGCAGGGGCAGGTAGGGATCCCAACCGACTCAACGAAAGTACATAAGATTCGTTTGATTAAGCGTCAGGCCCATATTCAGCTGTACGTTGATGACCGCCTGGTAATCGATTACACAGACAATCAACCGGTTGTTGACGGGGTTGATACCGGCCCCGCCTTAACCAACGGCTGGCTTGGATTCAGGCAAATGAAATGGACTGACTTTCAGTATCGGTCACTCCGCATCTGGACGCTTACAGACGCTTAAGCAGCGCCTCGTAAGCGGCGTTGTCCTGCTGCTTTAATCGCATCAGGTCAGCTTCAATTTTCTCGGCCAGGGTGTGCTGCTTGATGGCATTGATGTCGTCAGCCATTTTACGCAATGATGCAATCGCGTCGCCCGGCTCACCGTCGGCCAGCTCCAGTACCGCCTGTGTGATCTTACCCAGTTGCTTGCCATAACTGGCCACCTGTGTAACCACGGCCTTCTCAATTGCAGAGTCACCAGCCAGGTTAATTTCGTATTGCGGGGAAAACCAGGTCGTTGTTGGAGAGATGTCTTTTACATCGCCACTGAGTGGCCAGTGCCAGATAAACGGATTAAACGAAAAAGGGTTAGTCAGACTTTTCATGCGCCACACTCCATATGGGTTATACCCGGATTGTAGCGCATGCTGTTTATTATTTATACAAGGGTTATTCGAGATGAAAAACCTTTGTGAGTGGTGTTACCACCGGGCTGTTATCCGGGTTGTGCGCCATAATGTCGCCCATATAAGCCCACCATTTTTGCATTACCGCTGTAGCGGGCAGCGCATCCATAGTGTGATCATCTTTGCGCCACAGTACGGCGAAGAGCTGTAATGTGTCTGGATGCAGGAAAATAGAATAGTCTTCGATACCCGCTTTTTTTAGCTCATCGACCAGCTCCGGCCAAATTTCATCATGGCGTTTTTCGTACTCGGCTTCACAACCGGGATTTAACTGCATTACAAACGCGATTTTTTCCATTATCAGACTCCTGTTACCTGAATGACATGCTGTGTATAACCGTCCAAACTCAATGTTCCGCCAAGTGACTTGCCCGTGAACACATCAATGGCCTCCTTTGGTAGCGATACGCTGCGTTTGTCTGCCAGCATATTCAGAACGATCCAGATCTTTTGCCCCCGATTATTCGTGCGCGGCACAATCACTACGCCTGACGGCGTATCTGCAAGACGCGAAATACCAGCCTCGCCGGCATAATGGTGAATCAGGGTATTGAGCATGTCGTCTTTGTTGTCGCCGTGTGGCATTGCGCCGAGCAATACCAGCTTACCCATGCCAATTCTGCGCTCGGTGACAAAAGCCAGCCCTTTGCCGCGACCTGCGGTAAGGGTTCCGACTACTTGTGTACCTTCGTGGGCAGTCATAGCGGCACACCAGCCACTTAATTCACTGCTTACACCCAACAATTCGCCTGTTGCGCCGGTGCCCGTGAGCGGCATGACATACTGTGTGGTTACACCGGCCAGTTTTTCCAGTAAACCCAGTCCAGCATCAGTAGGCACAGTATGTTCTTTGCCCCGCGTACCGGTAACCGGTCCGGCTATCCATACACCGCCTTGCTCGATAAAGTCCTTTGCCCTTAGCAGAAAGCTATCGCTAACATAGGGCATAGCAGGGGTTATCAATAACTTCAGGCCGTCCAACTCAGCGTTTTCAAAGCGCACCTCGCGGTGATAGCCCAAATCCAGCACCTGTTTGTGCCACATTTCAATCACACCTCGATAGCGTGACGGAAAACCACTGCGTTTATCCAATCCTTCAGTTTCAATCATGGCCCTGGCGTGATCTGAATAGGTAATGGCAATTGGCGGCGCATCCAGGGTTGTGTCCAGTAAAATAGGCTCAAGGCGATCTTTGGCAGCGGCGACTTTTTTCACTTCACCGTAGCCAATAGAAGGCGCATTCCAGGCACTTTTTACTGCACTGTGGGGCAGCTCAGCACCGGTGCGCTGTTGTCGCCACAACCAATAACAGAAGCCTTCACCGCCCAACGCGTAGATCAGGCTTGCTTCCGCTGCCAGGAAGCCTTCCGGGTGGATGGGTTGATGGTTGCCCAGCCAACCGTTGTGGGCGACACTGGTTTCCATTAGCCAAAAGGGTTTACCCGGAATAGCCGCGCGGTATAAGTCTGAACGAAAGGCCAGAGCAGACCACTGTGCCGCCGTCGGATAAGCATCATAAGACGCAAAGTCCTGAGCCAACATAGAGCGCTCATGATGGATATTAAACGCCGGATTGTCGTTGTGAGTGATGGGTAAATCTGAGTATTTGCGGATAGATTCACGTTGGGCCACCATAAAGTCAGCCACGCTTTCCCGGCAGAACATTTTGTACGCGGTGATAAGCGATGCGTTGTGCAAAAACGGTGTAGTGACTGACGCGGGGACTTGTTCAAACGCCGTGTAGTACTGACTCCAGATATGCGTGCCCCAGGCTTTATTCAACGCGTCGATATGCTTAAACCGCTTCTTCAACCACTTATGCCAGTTAGCAATGGCTGCATCGCTATAGTCTTCGCTAACATGCGCTTTCATTTCGTTGTCGAGTTGCCAGGCAATCACCGACGGATGACGCCCTAATTCGCGCGACATTCGTTCAATAATGGTAAAACAGGCTTCGCGCACCGCAGGGTGTTCATAGCTGGCGTGCTGACGCGCGCCGTGACTCATGATTTCCCCTTTGTCGTTTTTATGACATCGTTCCGGGTGCCCGTGAGTTAGCCAGACAGGCGGGGTAGCGGTTGGGGTGCACAAGACAACCTGAATACCCGCGGCATGCATTTTGTCCATGACGTTTTTGAACACCGAGAAATCAAAATTGCCTTGTGTAGGCTCCATGGTGGACCAGGCAAATTCGGCCATGCGAACCACGTTAATGCCCAGTGACTGCATTTCTGCAATGTCGGCGTCAATATCGGCGTCAGGCCAGAGTTCAGGATAATAGGCGACACCGTGAATCAGTTTGTTCTGACGATAATAAGGCGCAGGCTCAGCGGCATTTACTGGCCCGGCAAGACTGCCAAGAGGCAGGCTGACTGCTCCCAGCGCAGCACTTTTACCTGCTAAAGAAAATAGCCCTCGTCGGGAAATTGATGACATGAAGATATCCTTTCAAAAACAAAAGGGGTGCCGACATCGCACCCCTGCTATTACTTAGTAAAAATGTATTCAGTAAACCCTTTGGTATTTCAATAATCTTAAACTAGCTAGTGAGGCTTACATTAGCGCCTATGGTGACTCTACGTAGTGACAACGAACGACCTTCACGGTCCTACTTAATGGCAAGGGTACCGAACAGGAGCTACCATCCCAATCACTGTAGTAGAAAGTATTGCTGGTTTGTTCAGAAACAAATGTTGGGTCACAAGGAGCGCCGTATTGGTCATCCGAATAGTCATCTCTTTCACCCGTAAACCAGCCGTTGCCGTAATAATAACTATTGGTCGTTGAGCACACTTCAACCATCTCAACCATCCCTTGTTCAGCAACACAATTCTGATAAGCCTGCTCTGCTTCATTTTGAGCAAGTTCCTGATCGTACAAACAATCATAGTAGTCGCTAGATGTTGAGTCACAACTGTAAGTGACAACTTCTGGTGGCAAGCACTGCGCAGCTGAGTCAAAAGCGAACGCCAGCGTAAATATCAAAATTACAAATACTTTTTTCATAAAGTCCCTCTCATAATTCCAGGTTTAGGTTTAAATAAAGTACTAAAAATCCTTTCCGTTATACGAACCCATCTGTCGAAATACTGACAGATGGGTTTTTCCCACTAGAACTGGTAAATCACACCCACTGAGTACTCACGGCCAGACCATTGCAGGTCAGACAGACGGCGCGGTCCAGCGGTGTAAGCTTTCACTTCACCTGTCAGGTTGCGACCATCCACATAGGCACGGAAGTTTTCGTTGAAGTTATAGATAAACTTGGCATCCAAATAACCTGAGTCTTCTACAAATACTGGGTTACCCGAGTTATCCGCTGCGCGAACCAGATACTCGTCGCGGTAGTTGTAAGCCATACGGAAACTCCAGTCGTCAGTTTCGTAGAACGCAGTCAGGTTATAACTGTTTTCAGACTGCGACGGGAACGGCAACTCTTCGCCAGTTAACGCGTTGAATAGGCCAACATCATCTGCACTCATGCGGGTATAGTTGATTGCACCACCCAGACCATTGAACGGCTCTGGTAACCAGGTGAAGATGGTTGACGCTTGCAGCTCAATCCCTTTAGTGGTGACCCCTGAGCCATTGATTTTCTGACGAACGTCGAAGTTGCGACCGTCGTTAAAGAAATCAATGTCAAAGCGGGTTTCCGCGTTAATTACCCAACTGGTGATGTCTTTTATGAAGTACGCGCCAGAGATAATGGAGTTCTCATCCGGGTACCAGTTCAATGCTACGTCGAACTGATTTGCACGGTATGGCTGCAGTGCAGGGTTGCCCGCTGTACAGTAATCGCGTAAATCGTCCAGCTCGTTACGCGATGTGCGGTAAATAGTACAGCTCGCGTTCACGTTCAGGTCGGTGATTTTAGGACGCGACATTACCTTGGCAGTACCCATGTATAGTACTAATTCATCCTCAATAATGCCTAAGTTCAGGTTCAAACTTGGCAGGAAGTCATTGTAGTCTTCCTCAACGGTTTTACGGCCGTTGAACGTATCAGGGTGATCGGTATCTTCCACGCCTGGCAATGGCTCGCCAGTTACTTCATCAACCAAGACGTTGCCGTCTTCATCTACCTGGTCAACAATAATACGTTCAAAAACATCACCGTTCGCTGCCGTTTGCGTTTCGATATAACGGGCACCTATGTTACCCCATAAACGCATGCCAGCCAGTTCAGTCTCAAAGTTTGCCTGCAGATAAACCGCTTGTGTGTCTACCTGAACATCGTAGTTACCGGAGCGAACATCCAAATCTTCACGGGTAGTAAAGTCGTTTGCTACCGCCTGAATATCTTCAATGAACGGATAGGTATTGATTGCCTGATACGTACCAATGGTATTTACACCCAGGCTATAGCCGTCGAACAATTGAGGAGACTGAAAGGTATTACCCGTGATAAGGGCAATTTGGTCATCCATGGTCCATTCCATGCTCTCACCCGTTTCCGGGTTAGTATAAGTACGGCCTACATCACGAATGATGTTGTACTGATAATTTGCGTTTTCATAGCCTTGTGAGCGAACCTGCACACCAGCTCTTATCATGGTTACAAAATCTGAATCCGGAATGTAGCTGAAATCGAGTTTAGCCATGGTTTCTTCGGATTCGTCATGTGACGGTGCATACTTATAGCGAGCACGTGAGCGATAACTGGCCGGATCATTAACGTCGAATTTGTCAGACGTATCAGTCGGGTCATCTGGGTTATAGAAATAACCGGTGTTGAAATCCCACTCCGGCAAACCTTTCGCATTTAGATCAACTTGAACACCTGCTATACCGCTTGCTGTTACGTGTGTATCTTTTGAATCGATATCCTGCTCTGAACTCGAGTGCGCAACCAGGCCTTCAAGACGCCATGCATCACCATCGTATTCAAAACCTGTTTCGTACATTTGTGTCGTCTGGTCCCAGCCAAACTGCAAAGTACGGTTGGTAACGCCTGCAGCGCGTGTCTCAAAATAAGTGACATTATGTTGATCATCTACAATTACTGAATCAGGATCGACCCGAGCAGCAGATTGAGATTCGAGGTGCAAGTTTAAGTCTCTGGCTTCCTTATCACGCGTGTTGTAAGTGTAACCAGCATGAACCTGTAGGTTGTCGGTGAATCGATACTGAACAACAACATTGCTACTCAGGCGGTCCTCTTCACGACCCCATATACCATATCGAGGTAACCGAGGAGAAAAGTCATACCACTGTCTTTCACATGCTGTTTGATCAGATGAGTTAACACAATCTGCCTGATCGGTAATATCTGCAAATGCGGCGTCGTTATAAGTCTTCTCTGGTGAATTATCGTAGTCTGCAAATCTCGCCCATTCCGTGTTTCTCAACGCATGGATCATTGTGTTTTTAGTCGACTTTGTGACGTTTACCAGTACACCCAGATCATCGTTGAATTTATACACGCCAGTAACGTTAAATTTGTTGCTTGGATCATCAATCAAATCGTTAAACTGACCTTCAGCAGAAGCTGACAGGAAGTTTTCTTTGAATTCGTTTGGCTTACGGGTATTTACCTGAACCGTACCACCGATACCCCCTTCTGTAAGGCGGGCTTCTGAACCTTTGATTACGTCCAGTGATTTAATTAGCTCAGCGGCCATGTCACGGAAGTCAACGGCACGACTACCACCAAAACCTTGTGCCGTAACGTTGTTAACTTCTACGCGAAGCAGGCCTGGCTCTACACCACGAATACTGATTTGCTGACCTTCGCCAAAATCACGGTCCAGCTGAACACCAGGGATACGCTGCAAGGCTTCACCGACGTTTTTGTCTGGGAACATACCAATGTCTTCTGCTACCAGCGAGTCAGTGATAGTACCGGCCATTTTTTTACGATCCAGAGCGCTACGCTGACTGAATCGAATACCTTTAACCTCGATAACTTCTGTCGTTTCTTCTGCATTCTCTTGCTGCTCCGCGGCTTGGGCGGCAGGTTTGGTAGCCGTTGACGCTTCCTGAGCCCAAACAGGCGCGCTTGCAAAACAAGCGCCGGTAAGCAGGATAGTAGAAATGCTATTCGCGATAAGCTTACGCGTTGCAGGTAGTGAACCTTGCGTGTATGTGATGTTGCGTTCCGTGACGTTTTTCATTGTGACCTCGTTCTCTATTCAAAGACTGGTTTGCACCAACCCGAGTAAACATATTTTTAATCTTTTGTTTACATCTGTTTTGCATGCTAGTGACTGGGGGTGTATTCCGTCAACACGAAAACCTTCAAATTCAGTCACGATTCAGCACCTATAATCAAAAAATTTCATATTTGAATTTATCGCTTCGATAAAACCGTAAATTCATCGTAAAATTTGTTGATCTCGTCCTTGTTTTTGTTCTATTTCGCTTTCCTGCATTTCCATAAAATCATTATGGTTATATTGCTATACCCCTTATAAAACGGGGATTTTTACCTTCATCCATTGCCACATTTCAGGTGAAGTACGCACAAACCTTTCTCCAATGGCTTGTGCGCATGATTAGTCAGTTTGGGTCTCTGCCTCTGCGATAAAGTGCAGAATTTGCCCCACATTTTGCTGATTAGTACTCTCTAAAATCACATGCACATGAGGCTTTTTTTGCTTCAACAGACTGAATAAATGCACGTGATCCATCTCGCCGGTACCAGACGGAAGATCGCCGGCTTTTTGGCCGTCTTCTTTAACAAAGTCCTTACAATGAATGGCAACAATACGGTCGCCAAACGCGTCGAAGGCATCGTCCATTAACCGCTGTTGTTCATCGCATTCCGTAAGTGGAAAGAAGTTCACCGGGTCATAAATGACTTTGACATTCGGGGAGTCAACCGCATCCAGCAAGGCGGTCATGCGCTCATAAGTGTTAATGGTGTGGTGGTGCGCTACGCCTTCGATGCCGACAAAGACGCCATGACGCTCAGCAACGCTTGCCAGACGCTTTACGCTAACGACCAATTCGTCGAATGCGGCCTGGGTGTGATTGTCAGGATGATAGGTGCAATCAGCATTGCGCGAACCGGTTTCGGTGCCAACGATGGCGCAACCAAAGTCCCGCGCAAACTGGAGATGTTCTTCAAAACGTTGAAGAGACAACTCGCGCTCTACCGGGTCAGGATGAATAGGGTTGATATAGCACCCCAGTACGGCAATATTAATGTCCTGCTCGGCGAACACATCACGAACATAGTTGCCGAATCCCGGACTGATTTGACCGGGCTGCTCTAAAATGAACGGAAAAGATTTTGGCAGCGCCAACTGCACACAGTTCACCGGGTATTGACCAATGCGCTCTGCTATCTCTTTCACGCTGCCTTGGCCGTAGTCATGGGCGCGCACCCCAATATTGATCTGACTCATTTTGCCTCCACCGATACAGCTTCTACAACATCAAGGCCAAGCATGGGCGCCAGTTGACGCGCAACAATGCCAGCCGTGTCTATCGCCCCGGCTTTGCTGGTATGTGTGCGTGCATCGCCAAACATTTCATCCACTGCTTCCGGACCGAGTTCGTCATAGCGCGCTGCAACCAGCGCATGTAAATCAATGAATGGGGTCTGACTTTGTCGGGCTACCTGCGCAGCCCATTGGGGGTAGCTGTTTTCAGCCCTTGCAATGCGCTTGCTATCGTCCAGCCAAACCTTGCGGGGAACCGGAGAGCAAATAACCGGGATAACGCCTCTGGCTCGGGCTTCTCCAACCATTTTGCGTAGGTAAGCACCGTAGGAATAAACGGTTTCACGTTGGCCCGTCAGCATGTTGTCGATGGTTTGCTGCTCGTGACCAATGCCTTTAATTGTGCCGCGGGCGCGACTATCGTCATTTAATGCCCCTGCGTCGTTGTGACCAAACTGAATTAACACTATGTCGCCGGGATTCATCATATTCAGGGCACGTTGCCAATGCCCTTGGGTAATGAAGGTGCGGCTGGACAACCCACCGACCGCGCGATTTACAAAATTAACGGGCGGATGACCCAGCCAGTCGGCAACAAAATCGCCCCAGCCCCATTGGCCATCGCGACCATCGCCCCAGCCGTTGCGTACGGTGGAATCCCCGACCATAAATACGCTGCGGCGACGGGCATCAGGTACCACCGGCAAGCGCACAAACGTCCAGTCATAGGCCGTAACCGCCTTGCCTTTGTCTGAATACAAGTCGTCTGCAAGTGTAGGGCGCATGCCTTTGAGTGCAGCCACGACCAAACGAGCGTGCAAGTCAGCCCCCTCATTGTGATAGTGAGTATGATCTTTGGGATACAATGCCGCTGCTGCCGTTTTACCGAGTAACTCCAGTTCGTCTGCAGCTGCATTGGTTAAATCGATAAAGGGTGTACCCAGTTCCCAGGCCAATTGATATGTCCAATACCCGTACTGGCCCGAGCCACGCTCAATTCTGTGACCCTGCCACAGGTTTCGCACTGTCAGAGACGCTAACACGGGTATCGCTTGTTTCGCCTGTACTTCAGCCACCATTTGACGAATGTAATGACCAAAAGAGAATACACGTTCCTGCTTACCTGTTAGCTGATTAACGATATCAACGAAGTCGTCACCAATACCCGGCAGCGTGCCTCGCGCACGGCGGTTGTCGTTTACCGGACTGCCATCGTTATGGCCAAACTGAATAATTACCACATCCCCTGCGCGCACATCGTCAATCAACGCCTGCCACAAGCCTTCCGCTATGAACGTACGCGTACTTCGTCCGCCACGAGCGCGGTTATCCACCGTTACCGTTTTGCTGTCAAAGTAAGCTTTAAAGGGTTCACCCCAACCCTGATGATCGGCGTTGCTATAGCTGGCGGCTGTGGAGTCTCCCGCGATGAAAATAGTGGCTGGCTTCAGTTCTGCGTGTTCTTTTGCCACGCTTACGCCACTGATGAATAACAAAGGCAGAAACAGCGCCTTAATTAACATTGACTTCATAATGATTGTTGTCCTTTTTCCTGCCGCTTTAGCGCAACGCCTGCGCAAGCGGTAAGTCCTGTTGCTTAATTGCATCAATGATTAGATCAGCAAACACCCGCGCTCCCGCTTCGTTGGTATGCGTGCGGTCTTTGGAAACGAAATAGGCCTGCGCCTTCGCCTGGCCCAGTGGCGCTGCCCAGCGGTTGGACAGGGTAAGCAAATCGATGTAGGGCACATTTTCGCGCTTCGCTATGCCAGCCAACGCGGCGGGAATATCCAGTTGAGGCCACTGATGCTGTTTTTCCAGGGCAATCCCTTGATTGCGGATCATTGGCGAAATCAGTATCGGCTGCGCATCCCTTGAACGAATGAAGTGTATAAGGTCTTCAAGGCGCTGCTCATACACGTTTTGGGGTGTTTTCTTGTCGTTGTGACCCAGCTGTATCAGTACCACATCGTTGCGGGTTAGCTGATTAGCAATTGGCTTGAGTAACTCGCCATCAAGGGTATTGAACGCTTCAGTGCCTTCACCAGAATCGGCATAATTAACAATCGATACCGTGTCGTTGAAATACGCTGGCAGTACTTGTCCCCAACCGCTAAAGCGATTCATGGCAGGCTTGTCCCACTGAGGGTTTTGGTCACACACCGTAGAATCGCCAATTACAAACACCTGCTGAATGGGGGTGACCGGAGTAACCTCGATGTTTTCGATGCCATCCAGCCCATTGGGTAGCCACAACGTGGCACCCGGCAAGCCTTCGTAGGTGTCATGCTGGATAGGCTGACCGTCAGGCTGGCGCGTGTTGACTGTAAAGCTAAGTACCTGTGACCCGCTGTTCACTGCTGCACCGCTAAGTTCACTATCGAACATTAGACGACGTGATTCCGCGTACACCGATAAATCGTTCACGTTGCTGTGGGTAATTTTAAATGCGTAGTGGAGTGGCGCATTGTCAGTCCCCAATTCCGGAAAATGGCATGCCAGAGGCGTATCACCCGACGCCGGCAAACACATAGCCTGCAACTCAGCGGCATTGTAATTCATTGTTAGCTCAGAAGGCGCTTTGGTTCCCGTGCTGCATGCCGTAAGACTGCTGACAATTGCGACCAAAGAAGCTGAAAATTGAAGCGGTTTTCGCCACATCATGTAAAACCCTAATTAACAAGATGTAAAAACCTTAACACCCGGGCGAAAACCCTCAAATACCGTCACGGCGTTAAGCTCCACATATCAAAAAAATGTCCCGTATTTGAAACAAACTGAAAGCGCACCTGTGGGGTTACAGGTTGTTCACCAAACGTCGGGGTACCGCCAGCACGGATCCGTGACGGGTACCCGTTGGCAAGTTGAGTTGAGGTGTCAGGTTCTTCCACTCTGAAAAATCCTGAGTTCGCATGACACCAAAGCTATGATCAATGTATTGGTCGAAGTACACGTAAAACCAGCCCTGCCAGAACACAATGGCAGGCCCTTCCACCCATACGCCGTCCGGGGTAAAAGGCGCAGAGCGGGGTTGCCATGGACCTTCTATGCCATCGGCTCGGGTCACAAACAGATTCTTCGCTGGCGGATAACGGGTTTCCTCTTTGGCGATCATGACGTAGTGGTGAGCCGTTTTTACTACTGCCGCATCAATCACATTAAAACCGGGCTCATAAAACAGCTGGGTAGGGGTATAGGTTTTGAAGTCTTTGGTGCTGGTTGCGTAAATGCGATGATCCCAGCCTTTGTCTGCCTGTTTTTCTGTATCGGGATATTGGCCAGGCAGCGTTGAAGCCCAGTAGATCCAATAACGTTGGGTTGGCTCGTCGTAGAATATTTCAGGTGCCCAGGCGTTCTTTGCCGCCGGGAAATCCGCCATAACAGGCAAGAATTGTTGCTCACTCCAGTTTTTTAAATCAGCAGAATGCGCAATGCCAATGCCTGGGTCTTCCCACCCTGAGGTCCATACCATATGGTACTGTTCATCCGGGCCTTGAATAATGACAGGATCGCGCATCAGTTTCGTGCCAACCGTGGGCGTCAGGACGCTTTCGTCCTGATTGAGAGCCTGCCAATTCAGGCCATCTTCGCTCACAGCCAGATGCAGACCGTCCTGACCATTACCGCGAAAGGACGCAAATATCAGTACCTCGTCATCGGTGGAACTGACCGTGTGTTTGTCGGACGAACCGCAAGCTGTTAACAAGCACCAACACAGCATAGCCAGGCCTATGCCAGGTAACTTACTGATTCCTTTAATACAACCGCTATTACAACCGCGCCCCATACCTGTCCTTGAACAATTTGTAATACAATTAAATATAGCAATATTTTTACGTATTTAACAAAGTTGTCAAAACTAATAATAAGTTTGTTTCAGAAATGAACAGATATGATTTAAGTTGACTATAAGCAGCGTGAATGTTGATTGAAGTTACCGAACAGGAAGCAATACTTCACTGTTCGGTAATAAAGATAGGCGCATGATTTACCACGCCCGTCCTGATTATGCTTTCTCAGGCTCAGACAAGAAAAACCGGTATGCGGGGTTAGCGGTGACGTCCTGATACTCGTAGTTGAGTGCCGCAACATGTTCGTCGAACGCTTCGCGGCTCTCTGGTGGAATATCGAATCCTGCTAACACCAAGCCTTCAGCCGCACCGTGATTGCGATAATGGAACAAGGTAATGTTCCAGCGCTCACCCAGCGTATTCAGGAAGTTAAGCAGGGCACCAGGGTATTCCGGGAACTCAAAGCTGAATACAACCTCGTTCAGGATCGTAGGCGGACGACCACCCACCATGTGACGTACGTGCAGTTTTGCCAGTTCGTTGTCTGACAGATCAAAACACTCGTAGCCCTTGCTGGTTAAGTCAGCAGAAAGTGCTTCGAATTCTTTGCGGCCACCGCGCAACTTAATACCCACAAAAATATGCGCTTCCGTTTCGCTGGCATATCGGTAGTTGAATTCGGTGATCGTACGGCCGCCCAGGTATTCGCAGAACTGCTTAAACGCGCCCTGACGTTCCGGGATTTTGACTGCAAACACCGCTTCTTTTTGTTCACCTAATTCACACCGTTCTGACACATAACGCAGCGTATGGAAATTAGTATTAGCACCACACAGGATACCGCCCAGCTTCTGGCCGGAAATATTGTGCTCATTCACGTATTTGCGAATAGCTGCAATCGACATTGCGCCAGCAGGTTCTGCAATCACACGGGTGTCATCAAAAATATCTTTGATCGCCGCACAGATTTCGTCATTGGTGACCGTCATCACTTCGTCGATGTACTGATTACACAGGCGGAAGGTTTCGCTGCCCATGAGTTTTACCGCGACACCGTCGGCAAAAATACCCACCGTAGGTAAACTGACCGGCTCGCCTGCTGCTTTTGCTGCAGCAAAACACGCCGACTCTTCTGACTCGACCGCAATCAATTTAATGTCTGGTTTTAGTTGCTTCAGGTACACCGCAATGCCGGCTGCCAGACCACCACCACCAACAGCGATAAACAAGGTATCGATGTTAGGGTTTTGCTCAAGCAACTCTCTGGCAACTGTGCCCTGTCCCGCTATCACATCCGGGTCATCGAAAGGCGGGATAAGCGTGTAGCCATGCTCAGCACTTAGCGTACGAGCATGTTGGCTGGCGGTGTCGAAGTTAGTACCGTGCAGTACGATATTAACGTGCTGACCACCAAAACGGCGCACCGCCTCAATTTTAATATCCGGTGTAGTTTCCGGCATGACAATCGTTGCCTTAACGCCTTTCATGTTCGCCGAGTACGCCACGCCCTGGGCATGGTTACCTGCGGAGGCCGCTACCACGCCCGCGTTCAACTGCGCTTCGGTTAAATTGGCGATACGATTATAAGCACCGCGCAATTTAAACGACTTAACCGGTTGCTGGTCTTCCCGCTTCAGGAATACCTCGTTGCCCAGCTCGGCGGTTAATCGCGACAACAACACCAGGTCGCTGTTTACCGCGACATCGTATACCGGTGCCAGCAGGATCTTTTTCAGATAGTCGATATCACTGACGGTCATAGATCATCCAGTTTCGACGGGTCGCGCACCGCGCCTTTATCGGCACTGGTGGCTAACATAGCAAAGGTTTTCAGCGACAGGGACACTTCACGCTGACGGCTCACAGGGCGCCATGGACGCTCGCTGGCTTCCATTGCGGCTCTTCGCGCATCCAGCTCAACATCGGTAATGGCAATGTTGATAGTGCGATTAGGGATATCAATTTCAATGGTATCGCCTTCCTGTACTAAGCCAATGCCACCGCCACTCGCTGCTTCCGGCGAACAGTGGCCAATCGATAGGCCTGACGTACCGCCAGAGAAACGGCCATCGGTGATCAACGCACAAGCTTTACCTAAGCCCTTAGACTTTAAGTAGGAAGTGGGATACAGCATTTCCTGCATACCCGGGCCACCCTTCGGCCCTTCATAGCGAATGATGACCGCATCACCCGCTTCAATTTGATCATTCAGAATACCCGCAACCGCATCGTCCTGGCTTTCAAAAATACGCGCGCGACCGGTGAATTTCAGAATGGACTCATCGACCCCCGCCGTTTTCACGATACAGCCATTTTCTGCCAGGTTGCCATACAGTACAGCCAGTCCACCGTCTTTACTGTAAGCGTGTTCTAAATCACGAATACAGCCTTCACTGCGATCGGCGTCAGCTTCATCCCAACGGCAATCCTGACTAAACGCTTTGGTAGTGCGGATACCCGCTGGGCCTGCGCGATAAAACTTAATCGCATCGGCGTTTTCAGGGTTCGTTATATCCCAGTCACTGATCACTTCACTAATAGTTTTACCTAACACGTGAGAACAGTCGCCGTGCAATAAGCCCGCTTTATTCAGTTCACCCAAAATACCCAGTACGCCACCGGCACGGTGAACGTCTTCCATGTGGTACTTCTGCGTTGAAGGGGCCACTTTACACAAGTGCGGTACTTTTCGAGACAAGCGATCAATGTCGTCCATCGTGAATGGCACTTCGCCTTCCATTGCTGCAGCCAGTAAGTGCAGAATGGTATTGGTAGAGCCGCCCATGGCAATGTCCAGGCTCATGGCATTTTCAAACGCGCTGAAATTCGCAATGTTGCGCGGCAACGCACTGGCGTCGTCGTTTTTATACCAACGCTCACACAGTTCCACTACCAGCTCACCGGCTTTCTTGAACAGTTGCTCACGATCAGCGTGCGTGGCCAGCATTGAGCCATTGCCCGGTAGTGACAAGCCCAGCGCTTCCGTTAAGCAGTTCATGGAGTTGGCAGTAAACATACCTGAACATGAACCACAGGTAGGGCACGCAGAGCGTTCAATTTCGTCGGTATCGGCGTCAGACACTTTGTCGTCGGCTGCCGCCACCATGGCATCGACCAGATCCAGTTTGATTAGCTGATCTGACAGCTTGGTTTTACCGGCTTCCATGGGACCACCCGACACAAACACCACCGGAATATTCAGGCGCATTGACGCCATTAGCATTCCCGGGGTGATCTTGTCGCAGTTAGAAATACACACAATCGCATCTGCGCAGTGGGCATTTACCATGTACTCAACCGAGTCAGCAATAATTTCACGGGACGGCAGGCTGTAAAGCATACCGCTATGCCCCATTGCGATACCGTCATCGACCGCAATAGTATTAAATTCTTTTGCAACGCCCCCGGCAGCTTCGACACTGCGAGCGACCAGTTGACCCATGTCTTTAAGGTGAACGTGGCCAGGCACAAACTGAGTGAAAGAGTTCGCAATGGCAATAATAGGCTTACCAAAGTCTCCATCTTTCATGCCGGTAGCACGCCAAAGCGCGCGCGCACCCGCCATGTTGCGGCCTTGAGTTGTGGTTGCAGATCGTAATTTAGGCATAGCGTTTCGTCCCGTTGGGGTAATTATTTATAAACCGGTGTTAACCAGTTCCATTTGTCTTCGGTAGTTCCGTTGAACAGACCAAAGAACATGTCCTGGATTTCTTTCGTGATTGGCCCACGACCGCCTTTGCCCACTGTGATGCCGTCTACACTGCTCACAGGGGTCACTTCCGCGGCTGTACCGCACATTAAGATTTCGTCGGCCAGGTACATGGCTTCACGCGGAATGTTTTCTTCGCGGATTTCATAACCCAGATCTTTCGCCAGTGTGATCACGGTGTCACGCGTGATACCCGGCAAAATAGCCGCTGTTTTCGGTGTGGTGCTGATCACGCCATTGCGGATAACAAAGATATTTTCACCCGCACCTTCACTGATGTAACCGTTGCGGTCCAGTGCAATACCTTCACCGTAGCCGTGACGACGCGCTTCCATTGAAATCAGCTGCGAAGACAGGTAGTTACCACCGGCTTTCGCACCAGTAGGCATGGTGTTGGCAGCCAAACGGTTCCATGAAGAGATACCCGCGTTCACACCGTTTTTCAGTGCTTCTTCACCCAGGTACGCACCCCACTCAAACGCCGCGATAGTGACTTCAGTTTCCTGACCAAATGGCACCTGCAACCCCATACCAATATCGCCATAAAACGCGATAGGACGGATATAGGCAGACTTCAGGTTGTTCTTAGCAATGGTGTCGATGGTCGCCTGATTGATTTCATCAAGGGTAAACGGAATCGTCATGCGATAGATTTTTGCTGAATCAAACAGACGTTGGTTGTGCTCGTTCAGACGGAAAACACAGGTACCCTGATCCGGCGTGTTGTAGGCACGAATACCTTCAAATACCGATGAGCCGTAGTGGATTGCATGTGACATTACATGCACAGTAGCTTCTTTCCACGGAATGAGTTTACCGTTAAACCAAATAAGTTCAGCAAGTTGCTTAGCCATGACGTTTCCTTAAAAAAATACGAGTGTTGTCTTCACTCTGTAAGCGCAGCCTACACGGGGCAAACCGCTCAAATTAATACCGCGTCAAATGATACATGAGCACAGCAATTGACCCAATGCGATAAGCCGTTTTTCACACAATTTCTGTGTAAAGTCGGCAAGGTGCGCGAATAAATTGTTTTTGGAGCACGCAAATACGTTACAAGCACCGAATCAGGGTGCAATGCATTGGCGAGGTGACGCGAGTTCGGAAAGTATTGGCTGAAGGCAACAAAGGCGTCTGGCTAAGGAACACAATTGCTGCGAGGCGTAAGAAATATCACGGATCGACGTGCATGATCAAGCCAAATCAGGCCGGGCGATGCAATTTTATACTGATGTCGAAGGCTAACTGTCGGTGTGTCAAAGCGTTATGTTGAAACGCTCGCAAACACGAATAACTGGCCTTTGGCGCAGTAGGTTCACCATGCAGAGCATTTTACACTGCGCATATGGACTAACGGCTTTAACAGGAACATACCCTATGGGGTTAGGTATAGTGTACACCCGCGCCGCAACGGGCATTGACTCTCCACGTATAAAGGTGGAAGTGCACCTGTCGAACGGTTTGCCGTCGTTTAAGCTAGTCGGCCTTGCCGAAACAGCGGTTCAGGAAGCGCGCGAACGCGTGCGCAGTGCATTAATAAACTGCGGCTTTGAATTTCCCGGGCGGCGCATTACGGTTAATCTCGCGCCCGCCGACATTCCCAAAACCGGTGGCCGCTATGACCTGGCTATCGCTCTGGGATTACTGATTGCCCTTGGATTATTGCCCCAGCAAGCCGTAGACAACTACGAAGTCATCGGCGAACTGGGATTAAATGGTCAGCTGCGCACTGTATCGGGCCTGCTGCCCGCCGCAATGCGCTGCGCCGAAGACGAGCATTTGATGTTGTTGCCTGAAGGCAACCGCGACAACATCCAGCTTGTTGATGGTCTGAAATATATTGCGGTTGAGTCGCTGATGCAGGCGTTCCTGCATTTCAGCAAACAAAAGCCTCTTCAGGTTAGTATTGCACAGTGCGACGTCGCTTTTACGCGCGTGTCCCCCAAATGGGATGACATTATTGGTCAGCAACAAGCTAAGCGCGCACTCACTATTGCCGCAGCCGGAAAGCATAATCTTTTGATGGTAGGGCCCGCTGGGACAGGCAAGAGCCTGCTTGCGAGCCGACTAGTGCAGTTGCTTCCAGCCCTTACACATGAACAGGCGCTGGAGGCAGCCGCACTGTATTCGATAAAAGGCGAGTCACGCGACAGCGCCAACTGGTATACGCCACCCTTTCGCTCACCTCATCACACGTCATCGGCAATAGCATTAACAGGCGGCGGTACGCATCCGTCGCCTGGGGAAGTGTCACTCGCCCACAATGGCGTATTGTTTCTGGATGAATTACCAGAATTTGGTCGTCAGGCCCTGGACGTACTGCGCGAGCCGTTGGAAACCGGCGACATATGCTTATCGCGCGTATCCGGCCAGGCCAAGTATCCGGCAAACTTCCAGTTTTTAGCGGCCATGAATCCCAGCCCAACGGGTGATATCAATGATGGCCGCAGCACGCCGCAACAGGTGCAGCGCTACCTTAGCCGGCTTTCTGGGCCATTATTAGACAGGATTGATTTGCAAATAGAGGTGCGTAAACCAGACCAGTATGAACTGGCTAAATCGCCCACCGGTGAAGACAGTGCCATCGAGGCACAAGCGTTGGTGGAACGCGCAATGGAACGCCAGTTCAAGCGCCAACGTAAGGCCAATGCGGAACTGAGCGTCGCCGAATTAACGGAATTTTGCAAACTGGATGAAGACAGCTTCACTTTCCTTCGGCGGGCAGCCACCAAGCTGAATTTATCGATGCGGGTATTTCACCGTACTATTAAAGTCTCACGCACCATTGCCGATCTGGAAGAAGCCGAACACATAACCCATCGACATATTGCAGAAGCACTGGGATACCGGGCGCTGGATACGCTGATACGTCAGTTTAATACCAGTTGAAACAGGGCATCGACCAGTGGCTCATGCCGGCGCGACTCCAAACAGGCCAGACCCAGCTCATAGGAGCCAATATCTTCAACCAGTATGCGTGACACGCTGCCTGCCATACCACTGTGGTCCAATACAACCTGAGGAACAAACCCGACACCGCAGCCCAGCGCAACCATAGACACAATAGCCTCGTTACCGCCTACCGAGGCATAGACATTGGGCCGAATGCCATGTTCAGCAAACCAGTGATACACAATGCGGCGACTCGGGCCTTGTTCAGGCAGCACCACTTGCAGCTTGCGCCAGTCAACCTGGCTCAACTGGGTTAGTCGCCAGTCCCGCGGCGCTATAAGCACCAGCGGCACGTGGTCCATACCGGAAAAACACAAGTCAGTGGGAAAACCCGGGCTATTTATGGCTATTGCGACATCACATTTTTGCTGTTTGACGTTGTCGATGGCTAACCCGGGATCACCGGTGACCAGTCGAATATCAACCCCCGGATAGTGTTGGCGATAGCGCGATAGCAACGCAGGAAGATGGCTCTGACTGGCCGTAACAGAGCAATACAGACTCAATTCTCCTTTCAGCGATTGCTCATCAGCGCTGAGTTCTTGTCTGACCTGTTGCCATTCTTTTAGCACCGTCTCACTAAAGTTGAGCAACTTGTGGCCGCCGTGAGTCAACGCAACCGAACGGTTGTCGCGTTTGAAAAGCACACACCCACACTCTTCCTCCAGCCTTTGTATTACGCGGCTTAGCGTGGAAGGTGAGACATACATTGATTCGGCAGTGTCACCAAAATGTAAGCTTTTTGCGAGATGATTGAACAGTTGTAGACTGCGAAAATCCATGAGTATTTCACTTTTTGCAATACTGTTTTGCAAATATATCATTTTTCAAAACGAATGGGGTAGCGTATTGTTCGCTGCAAGTCGTCATTGACGAGGTCATCCCTGCTGAGTGAAGCGAGGGATTACGACAGAAAGAAGTTCGGAATTATTATATTTATGGCTAATTATTTTAACACCCTGTCTTTACGTCAGCAGTTAGACCAACTGGGTCGCTGTCGCTTTATGAAGCGCGAAGAATTTGCTGATGGCTGTGAGTTCCTGAAAGGTAAGAAAATTGTCATCGTTGGCTGCGGTGCACAAGGCCTTAACCAGGGTCTTAACATGCGTGACTCCGGGTTAGACGTAGCATATGCTCTGCGTCAGGCAGCAATTGATGAAAAGCGTGATTCTTATCAACGCGCAACCAGCAACGGTTTTACAGTAGGTACGTATCAGGATCTGATCCCTACTGCTGATCTGGTTTACAACTTAACGCCAGACAAGCAACACGCCAGTGTGGTAGAAGCAGTGATGCCTCTGATGAAAGAAGGCGCTGCATTAGGTTACTCACACGGCTTCAACATTGTTGAAGAAGGCCAGCAGATTCGTAGCGACATTACTGTTGTAATGTGTGCGCCTAAGTGTCCTGGTACTGAAGTACGTGAAGAATATAAGCGCGGCTTTGGTGTACCCACACTGATTGCGGTTCACCCAGAAAACGATCCGAAAGGTGAAGGCTGGGATATCGCCAAAGCACTGGCAAGCGCAACTGGCGGTGACCGTGCAGGTGTTCTGGAATCATCATTTGTTGCTGAAGTAAAATCTGATTTGATGGGTGAGCAAACCATTCTGTGTGGTATGCAACAAGCCGCAGCAATTCTTGCTTACGAGAAAATGACTGCTGACGGAATCGACCCGGGTTATGCAGCTGCATTGATTCAGTACGGTTTAGAAGCCATTACTGAAGCACTGAAAATCGGTGGCGTAACTAACATGATGGACCGTTTGTCTAACCCTGCAAAGGTTAAAGCTTACGAGCTGTCTGAAGAATTAACTGCATTGCTTCGTCCACTGTTCGAGAAGCATCAGGATGACATCATCAGTGGTGAGTTCTCTCGCACTATGATGGAAGACTGGGCGAATGGCGATGCTAACCTGCTGAAATGGCGTGAAGAAACTGGCCAATCTGGTTTCGAGAATGCGCCAAAGTATGACGGTACTATTAGCGAACAAGAGTTCTTTGACAAAGGAATTCTATTAGTAGCAATGATTAAGTGTGGTGTTGAAGTAGCCTTCGACGTAATGGTTGAAGCGGGTATCTTACCTGAGTCTGCATACTACGAATCACTGCACGAAACACCACTGATTTCGAACACGATTGCCCGTAAGCGTCTGTACGAAATGAACGTGGTTATCTCTGACACTGCAGAGTACGGTAACTACTTGTTTGCCAACGCAGCAGTGCCATTGCTACGTGAGAAGTTTATGCCAAACATCAAAACTGATGTGATTGGCACCGGTCTTGACGTGACGTCTAACCAGGTAGAAAACAAGCGCCTGGTAGAAATTAACGAAGCGATTCGCAACCACGGCGTTGAGTCAATCGGTAAAGAATTACGCGGTTACATGACGGATATGAAAGCCATCATTGAAGCGTAGACAGTTTCTGTCGTTAGGTGCTTAACCAAGCCCTTTTGCCCGACCAATTTGGTCGGGCTTTTTTATGTCTGGGATTTGCCCACACTCGGGCTTACATAGCTTTTCCCTTTGAAAAACAACAGCCAATCAACTTCTTATGTATGTGACAAACTTTAGCGTTTGCTTAAATGCATAGAAAGCCATAAACGCTAGAGAGTGTAAAAATATCTGTGTAAGTGGCATTCTTAACCTGTTGAAAGGAAATGTAGAATGCCAATATCAGACAAACTTATCGATCAACTGCTAGAAGG
>MDTG01405567.1_pt1 | contig 167183 bp, 145 predicted proteins | sample 811421 | NCBI WGS metagenome assembly MDTG01 (sample SAMN05326645, study PRJNA326480) | marine metagenome | isolation source: seawater | place: Pacific Ocean: South East | collected 2011 | reverse complement strand
CGAGATCGACTTCAGCAACCTCTTCGAGAGATACGACGTGCGGATCGCCGATGTGCCCGACCAGATGATCGTGGCGCTGAACCGGGTCTACGACTGCGACTGGCGCGCCTCGCTGGAGCGCATCGGCGTGACCGGCTATCAGACGAGCGAGGAAGGCGCGATCTGGGAACTGGGCTGCAGTGCCGGCATGCACAATGCCGCCTATGTCTATGCCCATGTCAATATCTACGCACCGGGCGACTTCGGCTTTCTGACCTTCCAGAACGTGAAGGGGCACCCGCGCATGTCGGCCAATGTTCTGTTCAACCCGGTCTGGGATCTCGCGACCCGCACGGTCTCCAGCTTCACCGTCGACCGGGGGCTTGGCGATTGCGGAACCTTCGAGCGGCACCGGGTCGTCGACGCGGCCTTCGAGATGATCGAATATCGCGCGAAACCGGACTGCGACGGCAATGCGGTGGAGCCGGAGCAATACCCCCTGATCTACCGGCGCTGACCGCGCCGGACGGACCCAAGAACGACAGCGAGGACACACGGCACCATGAGCGGCGCACAAGCAGCGACACAGGACGTCAAGGGCGGACCGGTTCCGTCGGACATCGAAGCCAAGAAGGAAGAGGCGGCGATCTGGTTCCGCAGCCTGCGCGACCGCATCTGCGCCGCCTTCGAGGCGATCGAGGACGACGCCGGCGAACATGCGGCCCTGCCCGGCGCACTTGCCGATACCGCCCCGGGACGCTTCGAACGCTCGCCCTGGGAGCGCACCGATTCCTCCGGCGCCAAGGGCGGCGGCGGCGTGATGTCGATCATGAAGGGACGGGTGTTCGAAAAGGTCGGCGTCCATATCTCCACCGTGCACGGCGAGTTCTCGCCGGAGTTTCGCGGCCAGATCCCCGGTGCCGCCGAGGACCCGCGCTTCTGGGCGTCGGGCATCTCGCTGATCGCGCATCTGCACAATCCGCATGTGCCGGCCGTGCACATGAACACCCGCATGGTGGTCACCACCCGCCAGTGGTTCGGCGGCGGCGCGGACCTCACCCCCGTGCTGGACGCGCGCCGCACCCAGGACGACCCTGACACGGTCGCCTTCCACGCGGCGATGGAGGCCGCCTGCAACGCCCATGAGGTCGCCGACTACGACCGCTACAAGGCGTGGTGCGACGAGTATTTCTTCCTCAAGCACCGCAACGAGGCGCGCGGCATCGGCGGCATCTTCTACGACTACCTGCACTCCGGCGACTGGGATGCGGACCTCGCCTTCACCAAGGATGTCGGCCTCGCCTTTCTCGACGTCTACCCGAAGCTGGTGCGCGCCAACTACCACAAGCCCTGGAGCGAGGCGGAGCGCGAGGAACAGCTCGTGCGCCGCGGCCGCTACGTGGAATACAACCTGCTCTACGACCGCGGCACGATCTTCGGCCTGAAGACCGGCGGCAATGTCGCCTCGATCCTCTCCTCCATGCCTCCGGTGGTGAAATGGCCGTGAGCCGGTCCGCGTGAGCCTGCCGCCGCTGACCGCCGCGGGGATCGAGAACTACCGCTCGATCCGCCGGATGCATCTGCCCGTCGGCGCGCTTAATGTCTTCGTCGGGCGCAACGGCACCGGCAAGACCAACCTCTACCGCGCGCTTTCGCTGCTTCGGGAAGCCGCCTTCGGGCGGATCACCCGGGCAATCGCGGAAGAGGGCGGCGTGGAAAGCGTGCTATGGGCGGGCACGCGGCGCAAGGGCCAGCCGGTGCGCCTGGAGCTTTGCGCGTGGCTGGGAGACATGGCCTATTCCATCGCCATCGGCCTGCCCAAGCTCGGTTCCGACGCAGCCCTTCCGCTGGAACCGCTGGTGAAGTCGGAAAAACTGACGCTCGCCGCCGGCCGCCGTTCGATCGTGCTGATGGAGCGCGCCGGCCCGACCGCGACCCTGCGCGCGGCGGACGGCACGCGGGCGACCTTCGCCAACGAGCTTCTCGGCTCCGAGACCGCCCTCTTCGCCTTTCGCGACGGGGCCCGATTTCCCGAACTCGACATCGTGAGACGCGCGCTCGCCGACTGGCGCTTTCACCACGGGTTTCGCACCGACCGCGACGCCGCGCTGCGCAGGCCCGCGCTGGCGCTCACCACCCCGACGCTCGCGCCCGACGGGTCCGACCTCGCCGCCGTCTTCGCCACGCTGAGCGAGGTGCGCGTCGACACCCATGCCCTCGACGAGGCGGTTGCCGACGCCTTTCCCGGCGCGCGTCTGGAGATCGGCGTCGACGGCGCAACGGCCCGTTTCGCCATGCGCTTTCCCGACCTGCCGCGCGCCTTTTCAGCCCATGAACTGTCCGACGGCACGCTCAACTACCTGGCGCTGATGGGCGCGCTTCTCTCCTACCGCCTGCCGGCCTTCGTCGCCCTCAACGAACCCGAAGCAAGCCTCCACCCAGACCTGCTTGAACCGCTGGCCCGCGTCGTCGCGCGCGCCTGCGAACGCACGCAGCTGTGGATCGTCACCCATTCGCAAGCCTTTGCCGATGCGCTCGCCCGCGAGGCCGGCGCGGTGCCGCGCCGGATCCTGAAGGACGACGGCGAAACCCGGATCGAGGGCCTGACCGCGACGGGTGTCTTCGCGGACGACTAGCGCCCTGGACCTGTGGCCCCGGTCTGGGCGACAAACGCTTCGCGATCAAGCGCAGCTACCTGAACTCGACATTGTGAGACGCGCGCTCGCCGACTGGCGGTTTGACCACGGGCTCCAAGTATCGGTACACTTGGCAATCAAGAGAATAATATTCATATTCAATCATTGCAAATCCTCAACAACAAGCCATCCAAAACTGATAAATATAAAAATTGCATAATACATATTCTCGGATCAACACAACGCACCCAATCAAAAGGAATTATGCACCGGTGAGAGAACTATCAGATTTTGAGAAAGAACAAATATCAATCAACAAAATTACCTCTCAGGCAAATCGCCTATCCGCTATTGCCGCAATAGCAGGTGTCGCTCTGGGAGCAATAGGAATCGGAATAGCGTTACTCGCTTACACTCATTCCGTAAGGATCGAACAAATTAAGATAAGGCCAGCATTGGAATTCCATTTTGGCGACAACAATTCGGAAACGCTCTTATCAATAAAAAACGCGGGACTTGGCCCCGCTATTATACTTGGAATGAAATTCGAAAATTTAGACAAAAATTATGAAGCGGTCGACCGACCTTTGGGGGATGATTTCTCTGCGAAAGTTATTTGGATACTCGGCCTGAATGATTTTGTCCAGAATGCTCCCGACTCTGAAAGCTTCTCTGTGCGAATGCCAACGAAAGGCACAGTATTAGGCGCAAATACTAGCGTTGAAATCATAAATTATCGTGGCTACCAAGAAAGATTCATGAAAATGAGAAGAGAATTAAAAAGAAAATTCGATGATTTCTTTATTCTAGGAAATATTACTGTAGAATACTGCTCTATAGATGGATATTTCTGCACGACTTCTAGCGCAAAATATTGAACATGAAGCCACCCTCAACCATCAACACAGAGATTTTATAGCCGATCGCGAGGCCGGCGCCGTGCCGCGCCACATCGTGAAGGAAGACGGCGAGACCGGGATCGAGGGCCTGACCGCGACGGGCGTCTTCGCGGACGACTAGCGCCTTGAACCTGCGGCCCCGGTCGCAACCGCGACAAGCGCTGCGCGATCGAGCGAAAATCCGCTGTCGATCCATGCAGCCTGCGCCCGCGCCAGCGCCTCCCCGATGCCGGGTCCGGCCGGAACGCCGGCGGCAAGAAGGTCCTTGCCGGTCACCGGAAACACCGGAACCTCGGCCTCGCGCAGGCGCTCGAGCGCCGGCAGGAACACAGGGTCCTCAGGCCCCGTACCGGCATTCGCCCAGGCATGCAGCAGGCCGTCGATGGCGGCCTCGCGGCCGGCGAGAAACAACAGGCGCCGGATCTCCGTGTCGCTCACCGGTGCGGGCCGCGCCTCGCCCCAGCCGCACGCAATGTCGGAGGCGCTGCGCGCGGCCTTCATCCGCTTGCGCTCCGCATTGGAAAGCCGCAGGTGGTCGGCCATGTCGTCCAGATCCGCCTCGCCGCCGTCGCTGAGGACGGCAAGCGCCAGTGCCGGCGAGCACGCCTCCGGTGCAAGCGCGTCGAGCGCGCGCAGGTCGCGGAACGGCCGCAGCCCGCTATGGGTCGCCAGCACCCGCGACACGATGCCGGCATCGCGCATCGCCTGTATCGTCTCGGCGGCACGCGGCGCGGAGACGAGCTTGCGCATTTCCATGCCGATGCGCTCCGCCGACAGCCCGGCAAGCCCGTCGCGAAGCTCTGTGACCGCCGCGATGCCAGCGGCATCCAGATCGCCGGCGCCATATTGGGCGTGAAAGCGGAAGAACCGCAGGATGCGCAGATAGTCCTCCGCGATCCTGAGACGCGGATCGCCGATGAAGCGCACATGCCGGGCCTGAAGGTCGGGCAGCCCGCCGACCGGATCGTAGACGATGCCGTGACGGTCGCAGTAGAGCGCGTTCATGGTGAAGTCGCGCCGCTCGGCATCATGCTGCCAGCTGCGGCCGAAGCGCACCGTTGCGGACCGGCCGTGGGTCTCCACGTCCTCGCGCAGGGAGGTCACCTCATAGGGCGTGCCCCGCGTGACCAGCGTGACGGTGCCGTGGTCGAAGCCGGTCGGAACGGCCTTGAGCCCGTGCGCGGCCGCCTTTTCCATCACCGCGGACGGCTCCGCCGTCGTCGAGATGTCGATGTCGGTGGCAGGCAGGCCAAGCAGCGTGTTGCGCACGGCGCCGCCAACCACGCGCGCGGTGTCGCCATCGGTCTCCAGCGCGTCGAAGACGGCCTGAAGCGCCGGCTCATGCAGCCAGTCCGCGGTGATCCGCGCGGTCATCGCGTCGCGCCCTATTCGTAGCGGCCGGGAATGAACACCCCGTCGCGCAGTTCCGCCGGCTTGTAGACCTTTCCTTCCGGCAGCCCCTCGAAGGTGGCGAGCCACACCATGCCGGCGATCGCCAGAGCGCAGCCGCCGATCACCATCCAGATAATCGGTCCCTTGCGCCAGTTTTCGGAGGTTTGCGCCTTCTTGTTGACGAAGAGCCAGACCGCATACCCGATGAAGGGCAGCGCGAACAGGAACAGTTGGGTAAGAACAATACGCAGCATCAGCGGCAAACCGTTTCGTACAAGAGCCTCAGGATCCCGGCAGTCACGCCCCAGATGTAGCGCTCCCTGTAGGGCATGGCGTAGAAATAGCGCGGCTTGCCGGCGAGCATCCGGCTTTGCCGCAGGTGATTGGCCTCGTCCATCAGGAAGCTGAGCGGAACCTCGAAGACCTCGGCCACCTCGCCGGGATCGGGCGTCAGACGGGCCGCCGGATCGACCAGCGCCACCACCGGGGCCACCCTATACCCGGAACCGGTCAGATAGGTGGGAAGAATGCCGGCGGGCCGCACGAGACCGGGCGACAGGCCGATTTCCTCGTCCGCCTCGCGCAGGGCCGCGCCGAGCGGCCCGTCGTCATGCGGTTCGATCTTGCCGCCGGGAAGCGAAATCTGCCCGGCGTGGGACGGCAGGTGATCCGTGCGCTGGGTCAGGATGACGCTCGCGCCCTCGGCCCGTTCGACGACGGCGATCAGCACCGCCGCATCGCGGGGCGGACGCTTGGCGAAGGCAAAAGGTCCGAGGTCCGGATTGAGAATATGATCGCCGACCTCGCCGCGGGCGACGCGCTCGATGCGGGTGCTGGCATGGCGTGTGAAGGCTTCGGCAGAGGCCAGAAAGCCCCGGTCGCCGGCATCGGCGGCGAGGCTCACGTCGCCTTCTCCGCGTCGGGCGCGGCGACCTCGGCCGGAACAGGGAAGAACGCGCCGCCGCTCCACACGCCGAGGCGTCCGGGCGTTTCGGGATCCTCTTCCAGCATGTCCGCAAGCTGATGCAACAGCGGGCGCGAGAACAGCGCCTCCAGACGACCGCGCACGGTGACATAGGGCTTCAGCCCGCCGGTCTCGGGCTCGGCGGCAAAGCGCAACGGATGATCGGCATCGACCCGCACCACATCGCCGACATTGGTGCGCAGCGTCATCACCCGGTCGCTCCCCTCGCCCTCGGCAAAGAGTTCGACCGCAAGGAACGGCGCGTCGTCGACGGCGATTCCGATGCGCTCGACCGGGGTCACGAGATAGTGACGACCGTCCTCGTCGCGGCGCAGGACGGAGGCGAACAGGCGCACGAGACGTTCCCGCCCGATCGGCGAGCCGAGATAGTGCCAGCGCCCGTCGGCGGAGATCCGCATGTCGATGTCGCCGCAAAACGGCGGGTTCCAGCGCTCCACCGGCGGGGTTGTGCGGCCGCTGCCGGCGCGTGCAACGAGATCCACAAGGCCCGCGGGAAGTGTATCCGTCCCGTCGCGGCGAATGTCGTCCTTCGCTTTTTGCGTCAATCGAGTTGTCCCCGCCATGATTTGGCCCATACCCTGTTTTGACATGGATGACTCGAGCCGGCCAATCCCACTGAAAGGTGGGGCGGTGGCGATCCGGCGCAAGAGGGTGCGTCGCGATGCCCTCCCATCGGCTTACGGCGCGGGCGCGAGGCTGTCAAACCGGCTCGGTTGCGGCCTGGGCATCGACGGAGACGGTCTGCACCGCAATCCGGGTGCGACAGGAGACGCGGGACGGCCCATACTGGCAACGGAAGATTTGCGACAGAAGACTGGCGACAAAAGACTGGGCGCAGAAGCAGGAAGGACGCAGCGGACATGAGTGCCATCACGCAACCCGACATCGACCCGGAAGAAATCGCCCGCGACACCGAAGCGGCCATGGAAAAGATCTCGGCCGCACGGCGCGAGATCGCGCGCATCATCTTCGGTCAGGAAAGCGTGGTGGAGCGGGCGCTGGTGACGCTGCTGTCGGGCGGTCACGGCCTGCTCGTCGGCGTTCCCGGGCTGGCCAAGACCAAGCTTGTCGAAACGCTCGGCACGGTGCTCGGCCTCGACGCGCGGCGCATCCAGTTCACCCCCGACCTGATGCCCTCCGACATCCTCGGCGCCGAGGTGATGGACCAGGCCCCCGACGGCAGCCGGCAGTTCCGCTTCATCAAGGGGCCGGTGTTCTCCCAGCTCCTGATGGCCGACGAGATCAACCGCGCCAGCCCGCGCACCCAGTCGGCGCTGCTGCAGGCGATGCAGGAATACCACGTCACGGTTGCCGGCCAGCGCTACGACCTGCCGCGCCCCTTCCATGTGCTCGCCACCCAGAACCCGCTGGAGCAGGAGGGCACCTATCCGCTGCCCGAGGCCCAGCTCGACCGTTTCCTGATGCAGATCGACGTGCATTATCCCGACCGCGACGCGGAACGCCGCATCCTGATGGAAACCACCGGCGCTCATGACGCCGATGCCGAGGCCGTGCTGAACGGCGAGGACCTGATCGCCTGCCAGCAGCTGGTGCGCCGCATGCCGGTCGGCGAGAGCGTGGTCGAGGCGATCCTGGAGCTGGTGCGCTCGGCCCGTCCGGGCGAGACCGACGACGAGCTCGACGGCCTGATCGCCTGGGGTCCGGGACCGCGCGCCAGCCAGGCGCTGATGCTCACCGTGCGCGCCCGCGCGCTGGTCGACGGTCGTCTCGCGCCCTCCGTCGACGATGTGCTCGCGCTCGCCGAACCGGTGCTGCAGCACCGCATGGCGCTGACCTTTGCTGCCCGCGCCGACGGCCACACCATCCGCAGCCTGATCGGGCGCGTCAAAAGCCGGATCGGGTAACCGCCGATGGAGGGCCTTTCGCGCTTCGCATCGCCCCGCGCCGCCCCGGAGCAAGCCGAGGGAGAGGCCTGGCCGCAGGTGGTCGGGCGCGCCCGCGCGCTCGCCGACGCCCTGCCGGACCTTCTGGTCGAGGCGCGACAGGTCGCCATGACGGTCAATGCCGGCTGGCACGGACGCCGCCGCGCGGGCGCTGGCGAGAACTTCTGGCAGTTTCGCCCCTTCGTCGCCGGCGAGCCGGTCAAGCGCATCGACTGGCGCCGCTCCGCGCGCGACGACCATCTTTACGTGCGCGAGCGCGAATGGGAGGCCGCCCATACGGTGTGGCTGTGGGCGGATCTTTCCTCCTCCATGGCATTCCGCTCGCATCTTTCGCAGACCACCAAGCGCGACCGCGCGCTGGTGCTGCTGCTGGCGCTTGCCGACCTTCTGGCGGAAACCGGCGAGCGCGTCGGCCTGCCCGGCCTGCGCCGTCCGGTCTCCGACCGGCACGCGGCCGAACGCATCGCCTCGGCCCTTGCCCATGTCAGGGATCCGGTCAGCCTGCCCGACGCCCATGAAATCCGGCGGTTTTCCGATGTGGTGCTGATCGGCGACCTGCTCGATCCGCTGGAGGACACGCTGGCCTGGATGCACACCGTGGCGGCGACCGGCGCGCGCGCCCATGTCGTCATGCTGCTCGACCCGATCGAGGAAACCTTTCCCTTCACCGGGCGCACCGAATTTCATGACCCCGAGAGCGGCTTCCGCCTGACCAGCGGCAAGGCCGAGGACTGGCGCGCCGCCTATACCGCCCGGCTCAACGCCCATCGCGAGACCCTGCGCGATGTCGCGCGCAAGGCCGGATGGACCTTCCTGGTGCACCACACCGACCGCCCGGCGGCGGAGCCGATGCTGGTGCTGCACAGCCGCTTGAGCGGTCACCTGATGCAGGACGGCAAGGGAGACGGCGCATGATGTCCTTCCTGCCGCTCGGCTTCACGACGCCTCTGGCGCTTGCCGCGCTCCTTCTGCTGCCGGCGATCTGGTGGCTGTTGCGCCTCATTCCGCCGCGCCCGCGCCAGGTCGCCTTTCCGCCCGCGCGGCTTCTCGCCGACATCGACAAGCGCGAGGAGACGCCCGACAAGAGCCCGCTCTGGCTGACGCTGCTGCGCCTCGCGCTGGCGGCGGCGCTGATCATCGCGCTCGCCGGCCCGGTCTGGCGCCCGAGCGCCGATGCGCCCGCCGGCGACGGCCCCTTGTGGCTTGTCGTCGACAACGGCTGGGCCTCGGCCGGCGACTGGGAAACCCAGCGCGGAACGGCGGAGCGCCTTCTGGAAACGGCGGCGGACCAGGCCCGCCCCGTGCTCCTCGCCGCCACGGCCGAGGGGCCGGACCAGCCGCTTGTCCCGCAATCGGCGCGGATCGCACTGGACCGGTTGCGCGCGCTCGACCCGCGCCCCTGGCCGACGGCCCGCGGCGAGCTCACGCTCGGCCTGCGCAAGGCGGCCACGGCTCAGGCGCCGGGCGCCGTGATCTGGCTGTCGACCGACAGCGCCAGCGGCACCGACCCGCGCTTCGTGGAAGACCTGCGCGCCATCGCCGGCGAGGCAGCGCTGACCGTCTACACCCAATTGCAGAAGCCGACCGTGCTGGCGGCGGCACGAAACGACGTCGACGCCCTGACCGCGACGCTTGTGCGCCCGGCCGGGACAACCGCGCCGGTCAGCGTGCGCGCGCTCGACCGCAAGGGCCTGGTGATCGGCGAAGTGCCCGCCGACTTCGGCGAGGACGGCACGACCGGGACCGTGCGCTTCGACCTGCCGGTCGAGCTGCGCAACGACATCGCCCGCCTCGAGATCGCCGGCGAGGCGAGTGCGGCCGGCGTCCAGCTGCTCGACGACCGGTCGCAGCGCCGCACCGTCGGGCTCGTCTCCGGCGCCTCGGTCGATCAGGCGCAGCCGCTGCTGTCGCCGCTCTATTATCTCGACCGGGCGCTCTCGCCGTTCACCGAATTGCGCCGCCCGCGCGTCGACAATCTCGACGAGGCGGTGCCGGCCCTGATTGACGAGGGCGTCTCCGTCCTGATCATGGCCGACGTCGGCCGCCTGCGCGATTCCGTGCGCGACGAGGTGGCGCGCTGGGTCGACCAGGGCGGCGTTCTGGTCCGCTTTGCCGGACCGCGCCTGGCCGGCGGCAGCGACGACCTCATCCCCACACCCTTGCGCGCCGGCGACCGCACGCTTGGCGGCAGCCTGTCCTGGGACGATCCGCAGCCGCTGTCGGGCTTCTCCGACGCCTCGCCCTTCGCCGGTCTCGACGTGCCCGGCGATGTCACCGTCAACCGGCAGGTGCTTGCCGAACCGGGGCCGGACCTGTCGGAGCGCAGCTGGGCGCTGCTTGCCGACGGCACACCGCTGGTCACGGCATCGCAGCAGGGGCGCGGACGCATCATCCTGTTCCATGTCTCCGCCGACACCGCCTGGTCCAACCTGCCGATATCCGGCACGTTCGTGGAAATGCTGCGGCGGATCGTGGCGCTCTCGGGAGCCGCCGCGCCCGCCGCCGACACGGACGGCGAGACGACGCAGACGGGGCGCGCATCCGGCGATCCGGCGTCGGTTCTGCCGCCGGTGCGCCTTCTCGACGGCTACGGCCGCCTCGGGCCGCCGCCGGCCTCCGCCGTGCCGGTGGATCCGGCTGGCGAGATCGCCGCAAGCCGTCGCCATCCGCCGGGCTTCTACGGACGCGACGATGCCCTGCGCGCGGTGAACCTCTTCAGCGCGCCGGAGGACGTCATGCCGCTCGACATCGAACCCTTGCGCAGCGCGGCCGAGATTGCCGCCTATCCGACCCAGACGGCCAGCGATCTCAGGCCCGTGTTCTTCGTCCTCGCCCTGCTGCTTCTCTTCGCCGACGCGCTGGCGATGATCTGGCTGCGCGGCGACCGCCGTCCGTTGCGCGGCCGCTTCGCCACCTCGGCCGGTGCGGCGCTGCTCTTGGTCGCGCTCGCCGCCCTGCCCGACAGGCCGGCGCTCGCACAGGATACCTCCGCCGACCTGATGGCGCTGGACGCCTCGCTCGACACGCGGCTTGCCTATGTGGTGACGGGGGATGCAGCGCGCGACGAGGCGAGCCGCCAGGGGCTTTACGGACTGACGCGCTTTCTTGCCAGCCGCACCGCGCTCGAGCCGGAAGCGCCGATGGGCGTCGACATCGCGCGTGACGAACTGGCCTTCTTTCCGCTGCTGTACTGGCCGATCTCGGAAGACAGCGCCCGCCCCTCCCCCGAGGCACTGGCGCGCATCGACACCTATATGCGCAACGGCGGAACCATCCTTTTCGACACCGCCGACCAGGTGTCGTCGGGCATTTCCGGGCTCGGCGCCTCGCCGGCCGTGCTCCGGCTGCGCGCCGTGCTCGACGGGCTCGACATTCCCCCGCTTGAGCCCGTCCCCGCCGATCACGTGCTGACCAAGGCGTTTTATCTGCTCGACAGCTTTCCCGGCCGCTATGCCGGCAGCCCCTTGTGGGTCGAGGCGAGCGAACGCGATGCCGGCGGTCTGTCGGGGCGGCCCGTCAGGGCCGGCGACGGCGTGTCGCCCGTGCTGATCACCGGCAACGACTTCGCTGCCGCCTGGGCGATCGACGAGGCGGGAACCTACCTCTATCCGACGGTTCCGCCCAACCAGACGCAGCGCGACTTCGCGTTTCGCGCAGGCGTGAACATCGTGATGTATGCGCTAACCGGCAACTACAAGGCCGATCAGGTCCATATCCCCGCCCTGCTTGAACGTCTCGGACAATAGGAGCGCCGCTTTTGATCTGGTCCCTGTCCTTCGATCCCCTGGTGCCGATATGGGCGCTCGCGCTTGCCGGCGCCGTCGCCGCCGTTCTGGCCGCCGCCGCCATGCTGATGCGCCTGCCCGCCTGGCCGCTGCGCGGGCTCGCCATGGCGCTCGTCGTCATCGCCCTGGCCGGCCCGGCGATCGAGCGCGAGGATCGCGAGCCGCTGACCAGCGTCGTCTCCATCGTCGTCGACGAAAGCCAGAGCCAGCGCCTCGACGGGCGCGACGCGACGACGGCGGCGGCCCTTGAGGCACTGGAAGACCGCATCTCCGCGCTGCCAGGCTATGAGATCCGGGTGACCCGCGCCGGGCGCGGCGAAGGGGCCGCCGCGGACGGAACCGCGCTTTTCTCCGCGCTTGCCGACAGTCTGTCCGACGTTCCGCCCGAGCGCATCGGCGGAGCGGTGATGATCACCGACGGGCAGGTGCACGACATTCCCGAAAAGGCGGCCGATCTCGGCTTCCAGGCCCCGCTTCACGCGCTGATCACGGGTCGCGAGGACGAGGTCGACCGCCGGCTGGCGATTTCCAGAGCGCCGAAATTCGCGCTTGTCGGCTCCGAGCAGGTCGTCACCCTGCAATTGCAGGATCGCGGGCCGGCGGACGCCCAGACCCGCGTGCGCATCGTCGTGCGCCGCGACGGCGAGATCGTCTCCGAACAGCGCGCCCTGCCCGGCTCCACCGTCGACATTCCGATCGAGATCGCCCATGGCGGCGACAACATCTTCGAGTTCACCGCAGATCCGCTCGCCGGCGAGCTGACCGAGCTCAACAACCGGGTCGTGGTCACCGTCGAGGGCATTCGCGAGAACCTGCGGGTGCTGCTGGTTTCCGGCAGTCCGCACGCGGGCGAGCGCACCTGGCGCAATCTGCTGAAATCCGACGCCTCCGTCGATCTGGTGCATTTCACCATCCTGCGCCCGCCGAACAAGCAGGACGGCACGCCGATCAACGAGCTGTCGCTGATCGCCTTTCCCACCCGCGAGCTGTTCTCGGTCAAGATCGACGAGTTCGACCTGATCATCTTCGACCGCTACGTGCGGCGCGGCGTGCTGCCGCTGCTCTATTTCGACAACATCGCCCGCTATGTGCGCGACGGCGGCGCGGTGCTGGTCGCAAGCGGCCCGGACTATGCCGACGGCGGCAGCATCTACCGCACGCCGCTCTCGCCCGTCCTGCCGGCGGAGCCGACCGGCGTCGTCTATGAAGAGCCGTTCCGCGCCGAGATCTCGGAGACGGGAACCCGCCATCCGGTCACCCGCGATCTGCCGGGCGGCAACGCGACCCCACCGGACTGGAGCCGCTGGTTCCGTCTCGTCGAGGCCAATGTCGCCAATGCCGAAACGCTGATGAACGGGGCCAACGACAAGCCGCTGCTGGTGCTCGGCCGCGAGGGCGAGGGCCGCGTCGCGGTGCTCCTGTCGGATCACGTCTGGCTGTGGGCGCGCGGCTATGAGGGCGGCGGCCCGCATGTCGCGCTGCTTCGCCGTCTGGCGCATTGGCTGATGAAGGAACCGGACCTGGAGGAAGAGGCGCTGCGATTGACCTCGCGCGGGGCGGAGGTCGTCGCCGAGCGCCAGACCATCGGCGAAAGCGTGGGCGATCTCGTTCTCACCCTGCCCGGCGGCGAGACCCGCACGCTGACGCCCACGGAAGTGGCGCCGGGACTGTGGCGCGCGAACACGCCCGCCCCCGATCTCGGCCTCTATACGGTGGATGACGGCACCCGAAAGGCGCTGGTCCATGTCGGCCCGCCGAACCCGCGTGAGTTCACCGACGTGCTGTCCACCACCGCGACGCTCGCCTCGCTCAGCGCGGAAACCGGCGGCGCCACCCGCCGGATCGCCGATGCCGGCGGCGAATTGCTGATGCCGCGGGTGGTGCCGCTGCGCCGCGCCACCGCCTTTGCCGGCGACGGATGGATCGGCCTGCAATCGACAAATGCCAGTGTCCTGAAGGGTGTCGACCGCTACCCGCTGTTCCAGGGGCTGCTTGGCCTTGCCCTGCTGCTCGGCGCGGTCTCGCTGTTGTGGTACCGCGAGGGCCGCTGACGCCCCGCGCCGCTCAGGCGAGCCGCGCGCGCCCGCCGAGCACCGCGCCGGTCGGAAACGGCTCGTCCGGCCTGAGATTGGCGAGAAGCACCCGTGCCGGATCGGCGGGACCGGGCAGCGCGATGCTTTCCGGCGGAACCGGCGCGAAGCCGAGCGGCCCGTAATAGGGCGCATCGCCGACCAGAAGCACCGAACGCTCGCCCAGCGCCTGCGCCGTCTTGATGACATGCGCGACGAGCAGCCGCCCCAGCCCCCGGTTCTTGAAGGCCGGCGCGACGGTCAGCGGTCCGAGCAGGAGCGACGGCGCGGTGCCGATGGTGATCGGCGTGAGCCAGACGGAGCCTGCCAGGGCATCGCCGCTCATGCCGACGAAGCTCAGCCTGGGATCATGCGCAACGCCCTCGCGCAGCCGGAACGCGGTGCGCGCGAAACGGCCGGGGCCGAAGGCTTCCGCCTGAAGGGTCTCGATTTCAGGAAGGTCGGCGGGGGTTTCCGCCCGAATGAGCCAGGACGATGCAAGCATGGGTATGGATCCGTAAACGCAGGAAAGACTTGGAAACTGCGTGTCCTGCGGATCCGAAAGCTGCGGTCAGGACACGGGCAGCACGGGGATCGTCAGCGCGGACGCAGGACAACGCGCGAGGGGGTGCCTCGTCGCTCGTCTCTTCGTCGCTGCCGTTCGATCCTGATCATTGCCCGTTGCCGCAATCATGTGCTCGCGCGCCAAAAGCGCGTCTTTCGAGGCGGGTGGGTAGCACGCGCGCCCGCCCGCGTAAAGCCAAAGCTTGGTGCTCCGAAACCGTTCACTCTCGGCGAACGCACCATTCAGGCCATTGAAGATGGGAGCGTTTTCCCCAATTGTGAAGTCTGAAACCCCGAAACGAGAAGGATATGTGTCATGGGCCTCCTGGTAGAGGGCGTTTGGAACACCGATTGGTACGACACCAAGTCGACGGGCGGACGGTTCGTGCGCAACAGCGCCGCCTTTCGCAACTGGGTCACGCCCGACGGTAGCCCCGGCCCCAGCGGCGAAGGCGGCTTCAAGGCGGAAGCCGGCCGCTACCACCTGATCGTCTCCTATGCCTGCCCCTGGGCGCATCGCACGATGATCCTGCGCAAGCTCAAGGGGCTTGAGGACAAGATCTCGCTCAATGCGGTCGAGCCGCTGATGCTGGAGAACGGCTGGACCTTCGCCGAACCGGACCCGGTGACCGGCGCCGAGACGGCCTGGCAGGTCTATGTGAAGGCAGATCCGGTCTACACAGGCCGGGCGACGGTCCCGATTCTCTGGGACACGAAGACCAAAACGATCGTCTCCAACGAATCCGCCGAGATCCTGCGGATGTTCAACTCCGCCTTCAACGATCTGGAGGGGGTGAACGCGGCGCTCGACGTCACGCCGTCGGCCCAGCTCGCCGAGATCGACGCGGTCAACGCCCGCGTCTACGACACGGTCAACAACGGCGTCTACAAGGCCGGCTTCGCCACCGCCCAGGACGCCTATGAGGAGGCGGTGACGAAACTGTTCGAGACGCTCGAATGGCTGGAGGAGCGGCTGGACCGGCAACGCTACCTGATCGGCGACGCAATCACCGAGGCCGACTGGCGGCTGTTCACCACGCTGCTGCGCTTCGACCCGGTCTATGTCGGCCACTTCAAGTGCAACATCCGCCGCATCGCCGACTATCCGAACCTCTTCAACTACCTGAAGGAGCTGTATCAGCATCCGGGCATCGCCGAGACCTGCGACTTCGAGACGATCAAGGCGCATTACTACGGGTCGCATGACACCATCAATCCGACCGGCATCATTCCCGTCGGCCCGGCGATGGACCTGACCGCCCCGCATGATCGCGGCCGGCTTCAGGCCGCCGCCTGATAGCTGGGCCTGATAGTTGGGCGTGAGACCCGGGGCCTGACGCCTACCACCTGGCGTCGACCGGCGCGGCGCCGGTGATTTCGGCGATCCGGCGCCGGGTCGCCGGCGTCGTGTCCTGCGGCAGCGCGTCAAGCGGGAACACCCCGGTCTCGCTGATCTCCAGCCCAGCCGGCGGCCCGTCACCGAGCTGCACCTCCTCCAGGCAAAACAGCGCGACGTGATCGCGCGGCGACTGACGCGCGTTGAGATACATGGAAAACAGCCGGGGCGGCGCCAGCGCCCGCGCGCCCGTCTCCTCCAGAAGCTCGCGTTCGGCGGCCTCTGCCAGCGTCTCTCCCGGATCAACCGCCCCGCCCGGCAGATACCAGCCGGGCATGTAGCTGTGACGCACCAGCAGGATGCCGCCGTCGTCGCTGCGAACGGCGATGCGCACCCCGAGCGTCATCGTCCGGCGCAGGCGGTTGGCGGCGAGGGTGATGCGGCGCATCACGCGCATCGGCAGAAACGTCGGTGGCGGCACGTGGCTTCCTCCGTGGACGGTTGGCTCCGTGGACGATTGGCTCCGCAGGCGGCCAGCGTGGACGGCCGGCGCGGCGGAGCGCTCCTTGGGTTGCAAATATACAGACATTCTTAACTCACCATGCGTGCCCTGCATGGGTGCACTGCAAAACTGACGCTTGTGGCTCCGCGCGATTTCAACGAGGTTCGCGGGGCAGGCGAAGGGGTGCCCCCGGACGACCGGAGAGATGGTTTTCCCCAATCTGCATTCTCAAGGAGAGAGACATGTTCTCGGCGTTCTTCCAGCGGCGCGCAAACCGTCGTTATGCATGGCGTCCGGCTGTCGACCTGACCAACCCGCGCATCGCCGCGGTGTTGACGACCTTCAGCGGCAACTGAGCCAGAGCAGACCCCGGCTCCGCACGCGCGGACCGAGATCCGCACCAATCACGCGCAAAGCGCCCGGATCCGTCCGCGGCGCTTTTTGCTTGACCGGCGCCGCACTTCCCCGTGTTGTGGCGCCATGTTTCGTCTTGCCCATCTGTCGGATCCCCACCTTGGCCCGTTGCCGGACACCCGCATCCGCGAGCTTCTGTCGAAGCGCGTGATCGGCTACGTCAACTGGCACAGGAGCCGCGCCCGCTCGATGACCGCGACCTGGCTCGACGGCATCGTGGAGGATATTCACGAAAGCGCGCCCGATCACATCGCCGTCACCGGGGATCTGGTCAACATCGCGCTCGACCTGGAAATCTCGGCCGCCCGCCACTGGCTCGACGCCCTCGCCCCGCCGGACCTCGCCTCGCTCGTTCCGGGCAACCACGATGCCTATGTGCCGGGCGCCCTGCGCCGCGCGCTGCATGCCTGGTCGCCCTACATGACCGGCGACGACTGCCATGAACCCGCCTTTCCCTTCGTGCGGCGGCGCGGACCGGTCGCCATCGTCGGCGTCTCCAGCGCCCGTGCCAGCGGCCCCTGGTTCGCGACGGGTCGGGTCGGCAGCCGGCAGGCCAGGGCGTTTCGCGAAACGCTTGCAAAGCTGGGCGACGAGGGCGCGTTCCGCGTCGTCATGATCCACCATCCGCCGCAACGCGGCGCAACCGGCTGGCACAAGCGGCTGACGGACGCCTCGCGCGTGCGCGCCGCGATCAAGCGCTCCGGCTGCGAACTGGTGCTGCACGGCCACACCCATCTGGCGACCCGTGTCGAGATCGACGGTCCAAAGGGACCGGTTCCGGTGATCGGCGTGCCCTCGGCCTCGAACGCGCCCGGCCACAAGCGCCCGGCCGCACGCTACAACCTGTTCTCGATTTCGGGATCGCCCGGAAACTGGAGCTGCGAGATGGAAGAGCGCGGCTATCGGGCAAGCACATCGGGCGACGAGGCGACGGTCGACCATCTCGCCAGCCGGCATCTGGTCATTCCGGGCTAGGACCGTCGATGAAAGGTCTGTCCGCGCACCGGACCGCCTTGCCGCGATCAGTTCAGCGGATTGGCGAACCAAGCATAGCCGACAAGACCGGCAGCCCCGACCAGCAGGCCGATGGCAAAGGCGGCAAAGGGCGCCCACAGGCCGCGCACACTCGGCACCGGCGCTTCAGCCGGCGCGCCGGCCGCAGGCTCTTCCGCCCGCGGGGCTTCCTTGAGCCGCTTGGTCAGCCAGTCGCCCTCCACCGCGCGCTCGCGCTCAAGCACCCGCTCGGCGATATACTCGGTGATGCAGTCGGCCATGTCCTCAAGCTCGGGCGTCTCGAGAATCACCGTGCGGCCGATTCGCGTGTCCTTGATGAAGCGGTAAACGCGCTTGTCCCGCCCCATGGCGACATGGCTGGTGATGTCGATCCACAGCCGCGGCAGGTTGCCGGCGACGATCTGGAAGGAGAACTGGTCGTCGTCCTCCGGCACTTCCTTGAAGACGTCCTGAAGCTCTTCCGCCAGGAGTTCCAACCGGGCCCGCTCGGATTCCTTCAAATCCACAACGACATCGGTCCGCTCGACCTCCGCAAGTTTGACCTTGCGGATTGCGTCGCGAAGACTGCGCACCTTGGCGTGCGGAACGACATTGTCGCGCGATCTGCTCATGCGGCACCCTGTTGTCAGGCACGGGCTGCGGGACTGCCCCTGCGTTCGGCCGGTAAACGAACTCTTAACGAAGATGCTTACCACACCCATTCTGCAATCGCAGCACTTCCACCCGGCATGGAAGATTCATCCACGATCAAAGTCGGTTTTATGGTTAACGAACATTAGGACTGATTCATGGCAAAACTATCAAGTACCGACCGCGTTCTCGCAGCGGCGAACCGGGCCGGCCTCGACATCGAGATCGTCGAGATGCCCGCTTCCACGCGCACGGCGGAAGAAGCGGCGGCCGCCTGCGGCTGTTCGGTTGCGGAAATCGTCAAGTCCCTCGTCTATCTGGGCGCCGAAAGCGACACGGTCGTGCTGCTGCTCGTCAGCGGCGTGAACCGGGTGGATGAGGCTGCCGTCGGCCGCCATCTCGGCGAAGTGCTGACGCGTCCCAACGGCCGCACCGTGCGCGAGCGCACCGGTTTTGCTATCGGCGGCGTCGCGCCGCTCGGCCATATCGGCGAGGTGCGCGTCTTCATCGACGAGGATCTGGGGCAATTCACCACCGTCTGGGCGGCGGGCGGCGCGCCGAACAGCGTCTTCCGCACCACCGTCGAAGACCTGCGCGCAGCCACCGGCGGCGCCTGGCTGAAGATGACCGGCTGAGCCGCGCGGCGAGCCTCAGTCCGCGATCAGCGGGATGCGCGGCGCGACGTCCCGGGGCAAGACGCCGGTCAGGCGCGGATCGTCCTCGATCTCGATCGCCCGCTTGTAGGGCTTGAAGCCGCTCGACATGTAGAAGCCGAGCGCCTGCGGGCTGTCGGCGGTGCAGGTGTGCAGCCAGAAGCGCGTCGTGCCGGCGCGTGCCCAGGCCTTGCCGATGGCCTGGTTCATCAGCCAGCGCCCGGCGCCGCCGCCGATCGCCTCTGGAACCAGCCCGAAATAAGCCAGCTCGACATCGGCGGGGTGGGAAAAATCAAGCTCCAGCAAACCGGCTGCCTCGCCGTCTTCCGTCCGGCAATAATAGACCTCGTGGCCGGGCGCGGTCAGGGCGTTGACAAGCGCCGCCTCATCGAGACCGAGCCGGCCGAACCACAGCCACTCGTCGCCGATGCGGCGAAACAGCCGCCGGTAGTCCGCCGGGTCGGGCGTCTCGATCCGCTCCAGCCGCAGGTCGGGCCGCGCCACCTCGCGAGTTTCAGGACGCGCGCGCATTTCCAGGAAGGTGACGATGTTGGCGATCTTGCCGGCAGGCAGATCGGTGCAGCCGGAGAGGTCGACGGACAAGCTGGGCATAGATCTCACACGAAAAGGAGCATCAAGGGTTCCCTCACCTAGCCCTGCGGCTTGCGCGGATCAAGCGGCCGCACCGGCAATCCGGGCAATTGGCGCAAACGTCCACATCCGATAGTCTTTGGAGTTAACCGGCCCGTCCCGCCTGCCGGCAACGCAACTTCTCGCGGAGTTTTCATGCGCCCCGTCGTCCTCGCCGCCCTGCAGATGGCGTGTTCGCCAGACCGCGACGCCAATCTCGACCGCGCCGAACGGCTGATCCGCGAGGCCGCGCGAAAGGGCGCGAACATCATCCTGCCGCAGGAGCTGTTCGAATATCCCTACTTCTGCCAGGACGAGGCGCCGGACCTTCTGCTGCGCGCCGAGCCCGCAGAGGGACATGTCGCGATTGCCCGCATGCAGGCGCTGGCGAAAGAGCTCGGCGTGGTCATCCCCGTCAGCTTCTACGAGCGCGCGGGCCAGGCGCGGTTCAACTCCATCGCGATCATCGACGCCGACGGGCGCAATCTAGGGATCTACCGCAAGAGCCACATCCCGCAAGGTTCGGGCTACCAGGAGAAATACTATTTCTCGCCCGGCGACACCGGCTTTCGCGTCTTCGACACCCGCTTCGGGCGGATCGGCGTCGGCATCTGCTGGGACCAGTGGTTCCCCGAAACCGCGCGCGCCATGGCGCTGATGGGCGCGGAGATGCTGTTCTTCCCGACCGCCATCGGCTCGGAACTGCTCGACCCCGACTGGGATTCCGCCGCGCACTGGCAGCGGGTGATGCAGGGCCACGCCGGCGCGAACCTGATGCCGCTGGTCGCCGCCAACCGGATCGGCACCGAGCCGGGCCGAGGCGGCACGGAACTGACATTCTACGGCTCGTCCTTCATCGCCGATGCCACCGGTGCCAAACGGGCGGAGGCCGACCGCACGAGCGAGACGGTGCTCACCGCCCGTTTCGACCTCGACGAGGTCACCGCCCTTCGCGCCGGCTGGGGCGTTTTCCGCGACCGCCGGCCGGAGCTCTACGGCCCCCTGACGACCCTCGACGGGACCACGCGCCGGACATGACGCCCACGATGACGCAACCGCTCTCCTCCACCCCGCGCGCCGACGGGTTCCGCATGCCCGGCGAATTCGAGCCGCATTCGGGCTGCTGGATGATGTGGCCGGAGCGGCCCGACAACTGGCGGCTGGATGCAGGACCCGCGCAAGAGGCCTTCGCGGCTGTCGCCGAGGCGATCCACCCCTCCGATCCGGTGACGATGGCGGTCTCGCGCGCGCAGTTTTCCAATGCCCGCGCGCGGCTGTCGCCCGGAATTCGCGTTGTCGAGATCGCGAGCGACGACGCCTGGATGCGCGACATCGGCCCGACATTCGTCATCGACGCCAAGGGGCGCCGCCGGGCCGTCGACTGGCGCTTCAACGCCTGGGGCGGCGATTTCAACGGCCTCTACACGCCCTGGGACCGGGATGACGGCGTGGCGGCGCGCGTCGCCGAACTTGAGGGCGTCGAGCGCTACCGCGCGCCCTTCGTGCTGGAGGGCGGCGCGATCCATGTCGACGGCGAGGGAACCGCCTTCACCACCGAGGAATGCCTGCTCAGCCCCGGCCGCAATCCCGGACTTTCGAAAACGGAGATCGAGGACCTTTTGAAGGACTACCTCGGCGTCGAGACGGTAATCTGGATCCCGCGCGGCGTGCATGAGGACGAGACCACCGGTCACGTCGACAACCTGCTCCATGTCTGTGCGCCCGGCCTCGTGGCGCTGACCTGGACCGAGGACCGCGACGACCCGCAGTACCAGCGCTCGGCTGAGGCGCATGCATTGCTGGAGACGGTGCGCGATGCAAAGGGGCGCGAGCTCGAGATCGTGAAGTTGCCGGCACCGGGGCCGCTCTACATAAGCGAAGCCGAGGCCGCCGCCATCCGGACGGCGACGACCGGCATGGCACGCGGCGGCGGCCAGAGGCTCGCGGCAAGCTACGCCAATTTCTACATCGGCACCGGCCGCGTGGTGTTTCCCCTGCTCGATCCGGCGACCGACGGCACGGCGCGGCATATCCTGCAGGACCTCTTCCCGACGCGGGAGATCATCGGCGTGCCGGGCCGCGAGATCCTGCTCGGCGGCGGCAATATCCACTGCATCACCCAGCAGGTGCCGGCCACCCCGGCACCCGCCTGACGCGCGGCGCGCTTGCAAAACGCGCAAAGCGTTAAACCGGCGTTAACCATAAGCGGGCGAGGATTGCGACCGAACAACAGGAACGCATCACCCCTCATGGCCGGCATCGGTTCTTCTTTTGGCAAGGCGCAGAAGTTTTCGTTCTACGAACGGAACAAGGCGTGGCGTGCCAAGCAGCGGGACCACAATGAAAAGTTCCTGAACCAGCAGGCGGTCGCCTCCAACGTCTTCGGCGTCAATGTCGGCGCGACCCAGGCCGCCACCGAGCTCCTGTTCCAGAAGGTGGTGCAGCGGGTGCAAAACGAGGCGCAGTCGAAGATCGGCGAGCAGAACGACGCCATCGACACCGCCATCGAAAGCCTCGACGTCACCATCTAGTCGATCCCGCTCAGGCCTTTCGAACCTTTCCGGCGATAGCAATCCGGCTGTCGGGGAAGCGCAACGCCGATTGCTGGGGGCGCGCTTTCCGCACTTCCGGCTGGACCGGGCCATGCGCGCGCGCCAATAATGCCGCGCGGACCGGCAGCCATGCCAGCAAGGGCACCAGGTGAGGACCACCGGCGGATGAAACCTCAAGACTATCTGAAACTGCCGTTCTGGCTCTTCGGCGTCGCCAGCACGCAGAAGTCCCTTCGCAAGAACCCCGTTATCGGCAGCCCGTATCTCAACCGGCTCGGCCTCCACCGCGCCCGCGTGAAACTGGCGGCGGATATGGCGACGGCCCGGCGCGCGCGCCTCGCCGCCGGCCTGTCGGACACCGACCGCCGCGCGTTCGACGAAAACGGCTACTTCCTCACAAAGGATTTTCTGCCCCGCGACGATTTCGAGGCCTTGCGCAAGGCTGCCTTCGAAGGGCGGTTCGAGGCGCGCGAAATGCGCCAGGGGCCGACGGTCACCCGCATGGTGCCCTTGCCGCCCGCCGTGCTGGCGCGTCATCCCGCGATCGCACGCGCGCTGCGCGACCCGCGTGCCCTCGCCCAGATACGCTATGCCGCCGCGCAGGGCGGCGAGCCGCTGGGCTTTTTCCAGACGGTCATCGCCGCCCCGTCAAAGGCCGTGGATCCCCAGACGAATGTCCATTCCGACACGTTTCACGCCACGTCGAAAGCCTGGCTTTTTCTCCAGGACGTCGATGAGGATGACGGGCCGTTCTGCTTCGTGCCCGGGTCGCATCGGCTGACGCCGGAGCGGCTCGACTGGCAGCATGCGTGTTCCCTGTCGGCGGCCGCGGATCGCGACAGCCACCACGCCAGCGGCTCGTTCCGGGTGCGCACCGAGGATCTGGCGGCCCTGGGCCTGCCCGCGCCGGTCCGCATGAAAGTGCCGGCGAATACGCTGATCGTCGCCGACACTTTCGCCTTCCACGGACGCGCGCCCTCCGACAGGCCGACGCTGCGCTGCGAATTGCACTGGCACATGCGCCGAAATCCGTTCCTCCCCTGGACCGGACTGGACCCCAAGTCGCTGCCGGGCCTGCGCGGCCGCGAGCTGCAGCTGTTCATGGCGCTGTCGGATGCGAAGGAAAAATACCTGAAGAAGCGCCACATCTGGCGCCCGGTCGGCGAGGTCGCGGTCAACGCGCCGGCGCAGATCTGACCGTGACGGTCTCCCGTGGAAGACCGTCGATGACGCGGTAGCGGCTAGGCTAGACCGTTCCGACCGTCTTCAGCCTTGTGCGCGAATGCACCTCGTTCTGGCTCATGACCGTGGTGTGGGCGCGGAAGCGCTCGACGATGGAGCGCACGAAGGGCCTGGTCTGCGGCGAGGTCAGGAGCACCGGAACCTCGCCCGCCTGCGCCGCCTGCTCGAAGGCATCGCGCACCAGCCGCACGAACTCCTGCAGCTTGGACGGCGCCATGGCGAGCGAGCGCTCGTCGCCCTCGCCGACGATGGCCTCGATGAAGGCCTGCTCCCACTGCGGCGACATGGCGATCAGCGGAAGATAGCCCCCGGGCGCCTGGTTGGCGGCGGAAATCTGCCGCGCCAGCCGGGTGCGCACATGTTCCGCGATTGTCGCCGGATTGCGGGTGAAACCGGTCGCCTCGGCGATGCCTTCCAGGATCGTGCCCAGGTCGCGCACCGAGATGCGCTCGGACAGAAGCGTCTGCAGCACGCGCTGGATGCCCGACACGGTGATCTGGCCAGGCACGATATCCTCCACCAGCTTCGCCTGTTCGCCGGTGATCTCCTTGAGGAGCTTCTGCACGTCGGCATAGGTGAGCAGTTCGGCGACATTGCCGCGGATCGTCTCGGTGAGATGGGTGGCAAGCACGGTCGCGGGATCGACGACCGTATAGCCGCGCAGCGCCGCATCCTCGCGATATTGCGCCTCCACCCAGGTCGCCGGCAGGCCGAAGGTCGGCTCGGTCGTGTGCTGACCGGGCAGCTTGACCTGTCCGCCATGCGGATCCATGACCATGAAATGGCCGGGATAGAGCTGGCCCTCGCCGGCGGCCACTTCCTTGACCTTGATGACGTAGTCGTTGGCGCCGAGCTGGATGTTGTCGAGGATGCGCACGGGCGGCATGAGAATGCCGAGATCGGCGGCAAGCTGGCGGCGCAGCGCCTTGATCTGCTCGGTCAGCTGGTCGCTTTCCGCGCCCGTCCCGTTGATCAGCGACAACAGCGCATAGCCGAGCTCGATGCGCAGCTCGTCCATCTTCAGCGAATCCGTGATCGGCGCTTCCGCCGGCGGCGGCGGCGCGGCGGCCGCCACCTCTGCCGCCTGGGCCTGGTCGGCCACCGCCTTATGCGATTTTCCGGCCCGGAAGGCCAGATAGCCCGACAGTCCGGCAAGGCTCAGGAACGGCAGCATCGGAATGCCCGGCAGCATGGCGAGCGTCACCATGACGAAGGACGACATGCCGAGCGCCTTGGGGTAGCCGGAGAGCTGCCTGGCGAGCGCCTTGTCGGCGGACCCGGACACACCCGCCTTGGACACCAGAAGGCCGGCGGCCGTGGAGACGATCAGCGCCGGGATCTGCGACACCAGACCGTCGCCGATGGTCAGCAGCGTGTAGGTCGTCGCCGCGTCGCCGAAGGAGAGGTCCATCTGCGCGACGCCGATGATGATGCCGCCGACGATGTTGATGAAGGTAATCAGCAGGCCGGCGATGGCGTCGCCGCGCACGAACTTCGAGGCACCGTCCATGGCGCCGAAGAAGGTGCTTTCGTCCTCCAGCTCGCGCCGGCGGGTGCGCGCCGTCGTCTCGTCGATCAGGCCCGCGCTCAAGTCCGCGTCGATCGCCATCTGCTTGCCGGGCATGGCATCGAGGGTGAAGCGCGCCGCGACTTCCGCGATGCGCCCCGAACCCTTGGTGATCACCACGAAGTTCACGATCACCAGGATCGAGAACACGATGATGCCGATGATGAAATTGCCGCCCATCACGAAATGGCCGAAGGCCTGGATGACCTGGCCGGCGGCGTCCGTGCCCTCGTGCCCGTTGGCGAGGATCAGCCGCGTGGAGGCAAGGTTCAACGCCAGCCGCAACATGGTGGCGATCAGCAACACCGTCGGGAAGGAGGAGAATTCCAGCGGCTTTTGAATGAACAGGCCCGTCATCAGGATCAGCACGGAAAAGATGATCGAGACGGCCAGGAACAGGTCGAGCATGAACGCCGGCATCGGCAGGATCAGCACGACCAGAATGACCATGACGCCAAGCGCCAGCGCGATCTCGCCGCGGCGGATGGCATCCCAGATGGAAGAGACGTTCAGCCCGAAGGCGGCAAAACCCGCGCTGGCACGGCCAGGCGCGGGCGCGGCGCCGGGCACTTGCGCGGGCACACCCGCATCACCGCCCTCGCGTGCCGTCACATCGCTCATCGACCGCCCTCACTCACACCGCTGTTTCCTGTCCGTCCGCCCGGCCGCCTCACGCCACGGCGACGCGGGCTTCGCCCGGACCGGGCACGCTCATGCCCTCATCCGCATACTGATTCAGCTTGTTGCGCAAGGTGCGGATCGAAATCCCCAGGATCTTGGCGGCATGGGTGCGGTTGCCCAGGCAGTGATCGAGCGTGTCGAGGATCAGGTCGCGTTCGACATCCGCGACCGTGCGCCCGACATAGCCGCGGTTGACGGCCTCCGCCGTTGCAGCGGCAGTGGCGGCGAGACGCGCATCCGCGCCCTGGCCGGCGGCGATCGGGCTGCCGTCCGGCATGCGGATCGCGTCGAGATCGATTTCCTCGCCGCTCGCAAGCAGCACCGCGCGATGCATGGTGTTTTCCAGCTCGCGCACGTTGCCCGGCCACGGATTGGCAATCAGCATACGCCGCGCTTCTTCCGAGATCGGCCGCTTGGCAATGCCGTTCTCGCGCGAGTAGCGCTCGACGAAGTGCTGCGCCAGCTCAAGGATGTCGCCCGGACGCGCCCTGAGCGGCGGCAGCTTGAGATTGACGACATTGAGCCGGTAGAGCAGATCCTCGCGGAACGTGCCGGCGCGCACCGCCTCGGCCAGGTCGCGGTTGGAGGTGGCGATGATGCGGATGTCGACGGGAACGGGCTTCGCTCCGCCGACCCGGTCGATCACCCGCTCCTGGATGGCGCGCAGGAGCTTGGCCTGCAGCCGCACGTCCATTTCCGAGATCTCGTCGAGCAGCAGCGTGCCGCCGCTTGCCTCCTCGAACTTGCCGATGCGGCGGGCGACGGCGCCGGTGAAGGCGCCCTTCTCGTGGCCGAAAAGCTCCGATTCCAGCAGATGCTCTGGGATCGCCGCGCAGTTGATCGAAATGAACGGCTTGTCGGCGCGGTTGGAACGGGAATGAACGTGACGGGAGATCACCTCCTTGCCCGACCCGGATTCGCCCGTCACCAGGATGGAGGCGTCGGAGGCGGCGATCTGCTCCGCCAGCTTCACCACGGACGCCATGGCGTCGTCGCGGTAGATCACGTTGGACTGGTCGCGCGCGACGGCGGCGAGCACCGCGGCGATCATTTCCGGATCCGGCGGCAGCGGGATGTATTCCTTGGCGCCGGCGCGAATGGCGGCAACGGCCGCACTCGCGTCGGTCTTCACGCCGCAGGCGACGACGGGCAGGTGGAACCGCTCGCGCTCCAGCTGCGCGATCAGCCCGGCGATGTCGAGGCCGACATCCGCCATAACAAGATCGGCGCCGCGCCCCGAACGCAGCACCTTCAGCATGTCCTCGACAGTGCCGGCATGGGTCACCGCCGCACCGCCATCCATCGCGATCTTCGAGGCGGTGATCAACTGGCCTTCAAGGGTGCCGACGATCAACAGTCGCATGGGTCTTCTCCTGTTCCGATCAGCGATCGGACTTGATGATTTCCGTCATGGTGACGCCGAGCTTGTCCTCCACGAGGACAACCTCGCCACGGGCCACCAGCCGGTCATTGACGTAGATATCGATGGCTTCGCCGACCTTGCGGTCGAGCTTGAGCAACGTGCCGGGCGCAAGCTTCAGGAGCTCCGACACATGCATCCGGGAGTGGCCGAGCACCGCGGAAATCTGCACCGGAACGTCGAACACGGCCTCCAGATCGGCCGCGCCCCGCGCCTGGCTGAAATCCCGCTCTTCCTCGCGCCCGCCGGCCTTGCTTCCCATCTCCGCGAGCGGCAATCCGTTTTCCTGCACGTTTTCGTCCGTATCACTCATCGGTCACTCCGCTCCCCTGCGGTTTCCTGGGTTTCGGAACTGCCGGGCCTGGCTTGCGAGCGCCGGCCCTCGAAATAGCGGCGCGCCGCCTGGTCGACCTGCTTCTCGATGGCGCGGCGGTCGCGCACGATGCCGCCGTCGGCCCATTCGATGCGGCAATCGCCGGCCGCAAGGTCCGGCTCGCCGAGAAACACGACCCGCCCCTCGAAGCCCTTTTCGGACACGAGCGGATCGACCTTCGCCTTCAACGCTTCCAGATCGCCCTCGCGGACCCGGATCACCAGATGCGGCGCCCGGCGCAGCGGCCCCAGGCACTCCGAGATCAGCGCGATGATCTCGCCCAGCGGCTCGCGGGCGATCAGATGCGCGCAGATCCGGCGCGCAACGAGAAACGACAGCGCGACGGCGTCCTTTTCCTGCCGCGCCTGATCGGTGTCCAGCTGGCCGATCAGCGCGCAGATGTCGTCCGACAGCCGCCGCGTCTCCTCGGCAAGCCGGCCTTCGTCGGTCTGCTGCTGCTCCAGCGCCAGCGACGCCCGTCCGCGCTCGTAGGCCGCCTGTTCGGCGGCAGCGAGCAGCGCCTCGTGGTCCGCCACCGGCATCATCGGAACCTCCGGCACGACCGGCTCCTCGACGTCCTCGGGTTCGGGCGTCACGTCGATCGCCGCGAAGTTGCGGTCGAACAGGAACCGGTTGGCCTTCATTTCTGTGCTCGCAAATCGTGTCATCATCGGGTTTCAGGCCACTCAGTAGATGATTTCGTCGTCGCCCTTGCTCTTGGAGAGCATGAGCTCGCCCTTGGCGGCGAGATCCTTGGCGGTTGCGACCATTCCGGACTGCGCTTCGTCGACATCGCGCAGCCGGATCGGCCCGAGCGCTTCCATGTCGTCCTGCATCATCTTCGCCGCGCGCGACGACATGTTGCTGAAGAAGAAGTCGCGAACGGTTTCCGACGCGCCCTTGAGCGCAATTGCCAGCCGGTCCTTCTCGACGCTGCGCAGCAGGGTCTGGCAGCTGCCGGCATCGAGCTTCATCAGGTCGTCGAAGGTAAACATCAGCGTCTTGATCCGCTCGGCGGATTCGCGGTTTTCCTCTTCAAGGGCCGCCAGGAAGCGGGCCTCGGTCTGGCGGTCGAAATTGTTGAAGATGTCGGCCATCATCTCGTGGCTGTCGCGCCGCGAGGTGTTGGTCAGGTTCGACATGAACTCGACGCGCAGCGTCTGTTCGACCTTTTCCAGAACCTCCTTCTGGATCGCTTCCATCTTCAGCATGCGCGAGATCACCTCCAGCGCCAGTTCCTCCGGCAGGATGCCCAGGACCTTGGCGGCATGGTCGGGATCGATCTTCGACAGCACGACGGCGACCGTCTGCGGGTATTCGTTCTTCAGATAGTTGGCGAGAACGTTCTCCTGCACGTTGGAGAGCTTCTCCCACATGTTGCGACCGGCCGGCCCGCGGATTTCCTCCATGATGACGTTGACGCGGTCACCCGGCAGGAAGCTGGACAGCAGCCGCTCGGTAACGTCGACGTTGCCGTTGAGCGCGCCATTCGACGAGATCTTCTTGACGAAGTCGACGAAGAGCTCCTCCAGCATCTTCGGGGTGACCGGGCCGAGCCGCGACATGGCGGCGGAGATTTCCCGCACCTCCATCTCGTCGAGCTTTTCCCAGATCCGCCGGCCGTGCTTCTCGCCGAGCGCGAGGAGCAGGACCGCCACGCGCTCCGGCCCCTTGAGCTCGCGCTCCTTGCCCGATTCGCTGACGGTCAGCTGGGTGTTGCCGGTCGTCTGAATGGTGTTTGCGATGCTCATGCTGCTTCATTCATCCAGCTGCGGATGATCCCGACCGCTTCGTTGGGGTATTCCTCGATCAGTCCGCCAACCTTGGCGATGGTGGCGATCTGCACGGCGCCCTGCGCCTGGGCTTCCTCGAGCCATTCGATGCGCGGCTCGCCATCCTCGTCGACCTCGCCGCCGGCCTCCGCCGACTGGGCGGCGATCATGGCGCTCTCGACCGGCTGGCCGTCGGCGGTGAGGAGGGCCGGCTGCTCCTTCTCCTCGACGCTCAGGATCCGCTTGATCAGCGGGCGCACGGCGAAGAGTGTGAGCAGCAGGGCGATCAGGAACAGCACGCCGAGCTCGATGAAACGCATGATGTCGGCGCGGGTGAATTCGAACAGGCCGACCTCGTCCTCGGCAAGAACGCTGTTGGGTGCCTGGGCGAAGCGCAGGTTGACGACCTCGACCGTGTCGCCGCGGCTCTCGTCGTAGCCGACGGCGGAGCGAACCAGCAGGGCGATGCGCTCCAGCTCGTCGGCCGAGCGCGGCGCGTAGACCAGGTCGCCGTTTGCATCCGGGGTATAGACGCCGTCGACCAGCACGGCGACCGACAGGCGGCGCACGCCGCCGGCTTCGACGACCTCGGTCTTCACGGACTTGGAAATCTCGAAGTTGACGATTTCCTCGGCCTGGTTGGCGATGTCGCGGTCGGTGTTTTCGCCACCCTGCTGGTCGGCCTCGGGCAGCTGGTTGGCGGCGGTCACCGCGCCGCGGCGTCCGATTGTCGAGGAATTCTCTTCCCGCGTCTGGGTGGAGCGCACCACCTGGCCTTCGGGATCGTAGGTTTCCTGGGTCTCGGTGATGCGGTTGTGATCAAGCTCCATGGCAACGCGCACCCGCGACCGGCCGACGCCCACCACGGAGTTGACGATCTCCTCGATCTGCGTGCGGGCCCGCGCTTCCATCGACTGGCGGCGCTCCTGCAGCGACGAGGCGATGAAGCCCTCGCCCTCCTCGCCGGCACCGCTTGCCAGCAGGCGGCCGGTCTCGTCGACAATCGACACATAGTTGGGCTGCAGCCCCTCGACCGCCGTGGCGACGAGATGCTGGATCGCGCGGATCTGGCCCGGATCGAGCGAGCCGCGCACGCTGAGCGCGATCGATGCGGTCGGCGGCTGGTGGTCGCGCTGGAACAGCTTGCGCTCCGGGATCACCAGGTGAACGCGGGCGGTCTTGATGCGGCCGATGGACCGGATCGTGCGGGTAAGCTCGCCTTCCAGCGCCCGCGTCCGGTTGATGTTTTGCACGAAGCTGGTGGAGCCCAGCGTGTCAGCCTTGTCGAAGATCTCGTAGCCGACGGAGCCACCGAGCGGCAGGCCCTGTTCGGCAAGCCGCATCCGCGTGCGGAAGACATCGTCCTGCGGCACCAGGATGGTCGCGCCGTCGTTGAGCAGCTCATGCGGAACCGCGAGGCTTTCCAGCTGCGACACGATCGCGGAGGAATCCTCGAAGGTCAGGTCCGTGTAGAGCGGCGTCATCGTTGGCGTCGAGATGCGCAGCATGATGAAGGCGAACACGCCGACAAGAATGGCGGCGACCGCACCCATGGCAGCGATGCGGGTCGGGCCGAGTGTTTTTACGAGTTCCGCAAGTCCGTTCACGTGCCACCCATCCGATACGCTTGATGAAGCCTTCAGGAGACCGGGCCATCCAGAGACGCCTGGGGATGAGGGGATGGTGAAAAAGCGCCCCCGGATGGCCGGTAGGCAAAATTTGCCCGCCAGATGGTAAACAAGGTGTTAACGAACGTTAGGATTTGGTGAAGACGGCGGAATTCCGCGCTTCGTGCTTGGCGAAATGCGAAAACCACCCGGCAATATCCGCCGGTCGGATTAACGAATTTGAAAAAGCAAAACGAGTCACCGTTCCGCGGCCGGGTCCGGGCGAACCGCAAGACGCAGCGGAAGGTTGGCCGGGGCGCGATGCGCGCCGAGCCTGCCGGGGCCCGGGACGGCCCGACGACTTCCGACCCCGCAAAAACAAAAGGGCCGGCAGATTGCCAGCCCGTTTGTCATGATCCTTGCGAAGGGGCGATGTCGCCCGTTCGTCTCAATTCCGGTATTGCTGCACGCGGGTCGCCCTGAGGCCGGCAAGTCCGTGCCGATCAATGGAACTCTGCCAGGAGAGGAACTCCTCAACCGTCAGCGTATAGCGCTTGCACGCCTCGTCCAGCGACAACAATCCACCGCGAACGGCGGCGACGACCTCCGCCTTGCGGCGGATGACCCATCGACGCGTTGTCACCGGCGGAAGGTCGGCGATCGTAAGCGGCGACCCGTCTGGGCCAATAACATATTTGACTCGTACACTTGCTCGGTCGGTCATTGTACTCTCACACTCAACATGACCACGTTGACTATGACAGTAGCTATCCGGCTTTAAAATTTGACTAAGGCTGAAGCAACAATTCGGTAAGAATTGAAACGACTCAGGCGCGCCCTCAAGGGCCGCGATACAAGGCAAACCTTGAGGAAAACACCGTTTCGGCCCTCTCGCAAAATGGGAGCCGAAAACGGGCGCACAAAAAAAGCCGAAAGAAGTTTGCCGGACGGTCCGGCATTTCCTCCGTCACGGGCCCTTCGCCAGGCTGACAGGCCGGCAAGACGGCCTCCCGGCGGGCTGGCCGGGCGCGGCCCACGCAAACGAAAACGCCCGCAAGGCGATTCTTGCGGACGTTGGGGCGAGTAACGGCAAGGCGCAGCTAGCGCCTGCAAGGGAGCGGTTCGACGGCTTGGCGCCGGACGATCAGCTCCGGTTGACGGAAATCACCGCATTGGCGGGAATGCGTGCGCCGCCGACGGTGAGCACCGCGCCGCCAGAGGTGAACTCGATGCCCTCGACCGTGCCGGACACTTCCGTCGGGACCCGGACGCTCGGCGTGCCATTGGCGTCGTAGCGCCCGATCGTGATCGAATATTCGCCATCCGGAGCTTGCGAGCCGGCGGATGTGCGCCCGTCCCACTCGAAGGTGTCGCGTCCCTGCGACAGCGTCGTGTCGCCGGAATAGACCACCGCGCCGAGGCTGTTGCGCACCTCGACGCGCGCCTTGCCGCCCTCGCCCGCATCATAGGTCCAGGACGCCTCGCCGCTCTTCAGCTCGGTGGTGTTGCCGGAGGCCACGACATTGGTTCCGAGATAGCTGACGTAGCTCGAGGCGGTGGAGGAGGCCATCACCTGCAGCAGATCGCTCAGCTGGTCATTGGTCCTGATCTGCTGTTCCACCGAGGAATACTGGACCAGCTGTTCGGTGTATTTCGACGAATCCGTCGGGTCGAGCGGATCCTGGTTCTGGATCTGCGTCGTCAGCATCGACAGGAACAGCTCGTAGTTGCTGTCGAGGGCGGTCTTTGCCGAAGACGTGGACCGCGCCGCGGCCGCAGCCGCGGCGCTCTGTTCGCTAATTCCGGTGATTCCGGTCATCCGTTTCTCTCCTGATCCCTCATGCCGTTCCCGGCCACCGCGTCAGCGGTCAAATCTGGTCGCCGCGCAAGCGGTCAAATCTGTATGTCGAGCGCGCCGCTGGCGCCGCGCACCTGAACGCGCGAGACGCTCACCAAGTCCTCAACCTCGCCCTCGGCAGCCGGACCGTCTCCGCCCCGGCCTGCGCCCTGAGCGTCATCCTGGCCGTCCTGGCGCTGGAACCCGGCAAAGCCGCCCTGATCCTTCAGGCTGAGCTGCACGGATCCGTTTTCCAGTTTCAGGCCGGCCGCATCGAGAGCGCGCTCCAGGCTGCGCTGGTCACGCAGGAACATGTCCAGCGTCTCGCTGCGTTCCACCGCAAGATGGGCCCGCACGGTGCCGTCCTTGCCGACCTTGAGATCCACGTCGATCCGGCCCATTTCCGGCGGATCCATGCGGATCTGGAAGCGGGTCGATCCCTTCGACGCGAAGCGGGCGATCTCGGCCGCAAGATGGGCGGTCGCGGCAGCCGCCTGCTGTGGAAGCGACGCCGTCGCGGCGGCGCGGGCGACAGAGGCCGCCGCCTGCTGGGCCGCATCGCCGCGCTGGCCGAAGTCGCCGAAGCCGTCGATGTCGAAGCCGCCGTCGCCGCCGTTTGCCTGCCCGTCCGACATGGCGGCGGCGAAGGCGAGCGCCGCGGCGCTAACGCCGGCGCGCACCGGCTGCGGCTGGGCCACTTGCGGGGCTGCCGGCGGCTTGGTCTCGGAGGCCGTGTCCTCGCCCGTTGCTCCATCGCCTGCCATGGCTTTCGCAAGCGTGGATGTGGGCTCCCCATCGACGGCATCGGCAGTGCCGCTGGCGACCGGCTGACCAAGATCGCGGGCCGGTGCGTTCATCGCCATTTGCGTCGTTGCGCGAAGCGCCGCCGGATCGCGTCCGTTGCGCGGCGCCTGATCCGCCTGCGCGGCGACCTCGCCATCGCCAGCATCGCTCTCGCCGGCACCCGGGCCGGCCGTTGCTTCAGACTGTGCCGGCGCATCGATCACCGGGGCTGCTGCACCCGGGGTCGACCCGGACGCGGGCGACCCGACGGCCGTCATCTGCGGTGCGCTCTGCGTGCCGTCTTTCCCTGTGGCGGCTGTCCCTGTGACGCCCATCCCTGTGGCACCTGTCTTGGCCGCATCCACCTGCGGCGCGTCGCTCGCGCCCGCGGAGGTCGCCGGCGTCTCTTGCGCGACCGAGACGTCGACGGCCGCAGACGCGGCTGGCGTCACGGCCGGTCGCGGAGGCGCGGTGCCTGCCACGGGCCGGGAACCTTCATCCCCGGTGTCTGCGGCAGCAGTCCCCGAAACCGTTGCGGACGCGGACGGAGACCCGACGCCAGCCTCAGCATCGGCCGAAACCGGTGCGGCGCCAGACGCGACCTGCACCGGCGTGCCGGCAGCCGACCCGGCCTGCGGCGCTGACGCGGCAGCGCCGGCGGTGCCCGGCGTGCCAGCTGTCTGCGGCGCAGTGTCCGGCGCGCCGGCGATCTGCTGCGCGGTCGCGGACGCCCCCGGCTGCGTGCCGGCCGACGCCTGAGCGTTGGCAAGACCAGCCGGAAGCGGCGCGCCCGTGATCTGCTCGGCCCCGGACGCGGACCCGGTGGCGGCAGTCGTTACCGTCGCCGAGCGCAAGGCACTGACGGGGTTGTTTGCGGCAAGGGCGGCGCCGACCGCCGGTGCGCCGACTTGTGCCGGACCCCCGCCGGCAAGTGCCGCTGTGGACCCGGGGGCGAGACCGGGAGGCGATCCGGCCTTGCCCTGCGCGGCCGTGCCCGATGCGGGCGTGCCGTCATCAGGGCCGGCGGCCGCAGCACCAGGCGCCTTGCCCGTCGCATCGGTCGATTTGCCGCCCGCGGCGGCGGCAGATGCCGCCAGACCGGTCGCGGAGACAGCCTGCGCCGTCGTCAACACGCTATCGGGGGAAACGTTGCCCGGGCCCGCGCCCGCCACAGGCGACGGAACCGGAGCGAAAGGCGCGGACATCGACGCCGGTGCCATGCTCTCCAGAGTGACAGGAGCACCCGCGCCCGGCGGTGTCGCCGCGTCCGTTTCGGTGTCGGCATCGCCGGCCAGGGCCGCAGACCCCGTCGCTGCTGCGCCCGGAGCAGCCGATGCAATGCCATCGGAGCCGGCAGGTGTCGTCGGCAGCACCGATGCGCCGCCCGGTCCGGCGGGTCCGAACATGCCAAGCCCGACTGCGTGGATCGCGAAGGGCGCGCCCGTCGTTTGAGCGGCTGTCACCCCGGCGAGCAGGGGGCCCGTTGCGGTCGCAGATCCCGGGCCGGATCCTTTCCCCGATCCGGAGAGAGACCCCGTCACGGTCGCCGACGCCATTGCGCCACCGGCAACCGGAGCGTTGACCGGCCCGCCGGCCCCCGCGCCCTGGGCTGCGGACAGCGCCCGGGCGGAGACATCCCCGCCAAGGGAACCGAGGTGCAACGCGAACATCGACGGCACGCCGGTCGCGGCGCCTGCAGCCGCTGCCCTGGCACCCTGCCCCGTTACGGCCGCGCCGGCGGCGATCGCAGGTGCGGAAATGGAATTGGCGAGCGTCACGCATCTCTCCACTGGGAACCGCGCTGTCCGCCGTAACGGCAACCGCGCGCAATCATCTGCCAAACCTGTCAGCAAATGCCGGGCCAACTCCGCAAAATCGTCGTTTCCGGCCGAAACGGGAGGATTTCCTCCTTGCCTGAACCACACAATGGCCTCACATACCCGGAAAGCTTTGCCGCACGGGGAAAGGATTGCCGGGTGCGCGGCGCATCGACGGCCAGTCAGCCGGGGGCGCTTGGCCTTGGCCGGTCGCTTCCGTTATAGTCGCGTCAACGCAAGGTGCGGCGCATGGCCGGCGCCCAGCCAGAGACCCGGACACGGCCGCCAAGGCGTCGCCCGGCCGGGCAACCAGATTTGATCGGGCGGCACGGGCCGGGCGGGATCGCCGGGCAGGCCGGCTCAGACCGCAAGGTGAGAACAATGCTCAACAGTCTCGATCTGCCGAAGAGACCGCAGGACACACGGGTCGTCGTCGCCATGTCGGGCGGCGTCGATTCCTCCGTCGTCGCCGGACTGATGAAGCGCGAGGGCTATGACGTCGTCGGCGTGACGCTTCAGCTCTATGACCACGGCGAGGCAGTGCACCGGGCGGGCGCCTGTTGCGCGGGCCAGGACATCCAGGACGCGCGCCGGGTCGCCGAGAGCCTCGGCATTCCCCATTACGTGCTCGACTATGAAGACCGTTTCCGCGAGGCGGTGATCGAACGGTTTGCCGAAAGCTACATCGCCGGTGAAACTCCGATCCCCTGCGTCGCCTGCAACCAGACCGTCAAGTTCTCCGACCTGCTGGAGACGGCGAAGACGCTTGGCGCCGACGTGCTGGCGACCGGCCACTATGTGCGCACCGGCATGGTCGGCAACCAGCGCGCCCTGCACCGCCCGGTCGATCTCGACCGCGACCAGAGCTATTTCCTCTTCGCCACCACCCAGGACCAGCTCGACTTCCTGCGCTTTCCGCTCGGCGGCATGACCAAGGCGGAAACCCGCGAGCTCGCCCGCGAATTCGGCCTGTCCGTCGCCGAGAAGCAGGACAGCCAGGACATCTGCTTCGTGCCCCAGGGCAAATACGCCGACGTGATCGAGCGGCTGAAGCCCGACGCCGCCGAACCCGGCGACATCGTCCACCTCGACGGGCGCGTTCTCGGGCGCCATCAGGGCATCATCCATTTCACCATCGGCCAGCGTCGCGGCATCGGCGTCGCCACAGGCGAGCCGCTCTATGTCGTGCGTCTCGACGCCGCCAACCGGCGGGTGATCGTCGGTCCGCGCGAGGCGCTCGGCACGCGCGAGATCGTGCTGCGCGACGTCAACTGGATCGGCCCCGGCCTGCTGGAGAACATCCCCGCCGACGGGCTCGAGCTGCACGCCAAGGTGCGCTCCACCCGTCCCCCGAGGCCCGCGATCCTCAGGCTGCGCGACGGCGAGGCCGTCGTCGAGCTGCTTGACGGGGAAACCGGCGTCGCACCAGGGCAGGCCTGCGTCTTCTTCGACGACGACGGCGACGGCGCGCGCGTGCTCGGCGGCGGGTGGATCGAACGAACGGTTCCCGGCCATGCGACCGGCAGCCCGGAAAAGACAACACAAGCAACGGCGACGGCATAATGGTCGAAGATTTTCTCCGCGCTTCGCGGCTCGGGCGCTGGCTCGACCGGGTGTTTTCCTCCGCGACGCGCGGCACCGGCACGCGAAGCGATGTCGAAAGCGCCTATGCCCGCTGGGCCCCGGTCTACGACTGGGTGTTCACCGCGCCGCTGGTGTTCGGCCAGCGCGCCGCCGCCCGCGCGGCCAACCAGCTTTCCGGCGACCTGCTGGAAGTGGGCGTCGGCACCGGGCTGTCGCTGCCGCTCTACAGCCGCAACCTGACCGTCACCGGCATCGATCTGTCGGAGCCGATGCTGGAGCGCGCCCGCGAACGGGTGGCGCGCAAGCATCTGGGCAATGTCGCCGAGCTGCGCGCGATGGACGCCGCCGACCTCGACTTTCCCGAAGGCCGCTTCGATGTCGCCACGGTGATGTATGTCATGACCGTCGTTCCCGACCCCGAAACGGTGCTGGCGGAGCTTGAACGCGTCGTGCGACCGGGCGGCACGGTCATCGTCGTCAACCACTTCGCATCGCGCTCCGGGCCTTTTGCCTGGATCGAGCGCGGACTGGCGCGTTTCGCCGGCAAGCTCGGCTGGGATCCGCTGTTCGAGCGCGAGACCGTGCTCGACAACACCGGCATGACGCTGGTGCACGAGGAGCGCATCGCGCCCTTCGGGCTCTTCACCATGATGGTGTTCAAGCGCGCCGACGACTGAAGGCGCGGACGACGCTGTCCAGCACCGGGGGCCGCCTGACCGTCAGCCCGGCGGGCCCGGAGCCCCCGGAACCGCTGCCTGGAGACTGCGGCGGGACCGCGATGCCGCAAGTCCGGCCCCACCGATGAGGATCAAGGCGCCGCCGGCACAGGTGGCGGTCGTCGGGGTTTCTCCGAACAAGACCCATCCGAACAGCGCGCCGAACACGATCCATGTGTAGCGGACCGGCCCGATCAGGGCGGCGTCTGACAGGCGGAACGCCTGGATGTTGCAGACCTGCGCCAGGATCGCGACCGGCCCCAGCAAGACAAAGGCGCCGGTCAGCGCGGCCGGAACCGGTTGCCATTGCCACAGGGCCGGACCGGCGAACAGCAGCATGCCGAACAGGTTCACATAAAACAGCACGATAATTGCGCGTTCCGATCGCGCCAGCATCTTGATGAGGATGCTCTCCACGGCGATGAGCACCGCGCCGGCAAGGGCGACGAGACCGGCAAGCAGCGTGTCGGCTTGCAGGTGCAGAGCGGCGCCATCGCCGGCAACGACGATCATCGCACCGGCAAGACACACCAGCGCCGCGCCCCACTGCCGGGGCGTGAAGGCTTCCTTCAGCACGAAGACGCCGAGGAGCACGGTGAAGAACCCGTCCAGCAGGCCGATGGCCGTTGCATCGGCGACGGGCATGTTGGTCGCCGCATAGATCGCGGCCATGCCGCCGCCACCGCCGGCGGCCGCGCGCACCGCATGGACGGGAAGCTGCGGCGTGGCCAGCCCGCGAACCCGCTCCCGGCTGAGAAGCGCCCAAGCGACCACGCACAGGAACCCGCCGACATAACGCAGCCAGATGATCTGCGCAGCGGAGGCCACACCGCCGCTCCACTTCCCCGAGACGAAGATCAGGGCAAACAGCGCAACGGCAACGGCCGCCCAGGCAACGCCCTTGGCATTGTCGAACGCACCGGCGGTCGATGTCAGGTCCCTGGCGGCCATGGGTTTGTCCCTCGCGGTTCACGAACCGGAGTTCTCAGACAGGGCATCATCCAGATCCAATAGAATTTGACCTCCAGTCCATACAGGTTTGATATAGGCCTATGAAAATCACGACCGCACAGCTCGACGCCTTTTCCGCCGTGCTCGACCTCGGGACGGCGACGGCGGCCGCGAGCGTGCTCAACACCTCCCAGCCGTCGATCACCCGCGCGATCAAGCAGCTGGAGGACGCCACCGGGCTGCTGCTGTTCAACCGCACCAAGGGCCGGCTCGTGCCGACCGCCGATGCGCGCGATCTGGCGCTTGTGGTGGAGGACAACCATCAGGGGATGCTGCGGATCCAGGAAGCCGCGAAGGGCATTCGCCGACGCCGGATCGGCCATCTGCGCATCGCCTGCCTGCCGGCCTTCGCGCAAGGGTTCATCGCCCGCGCGCTCGCCGACTTCCTCCCCCTCAACCCGCAGGTCAGCGTTTTCGTCCGCCCGCTTGCCTCCACCGACATCCGCGACGCGGTGTCCAAGGGGCTGATCGACATCGGCATTGCGGCCTATGAAGTCGAGGCGCCCGGCGTCCGCAGCACCCGTTTCACCGAATGCGCCGAGGTTGCCGTCCTGCCGCAGGCGCACCCCCTGGCGGAACGGCGGGAGCTGACCCCGGCCGATCTCGCGACGCAAAGGATCGTGCGTCTCGCGGGCGGCGATCCCTATCGCACACGGCTCGACACGCTGCTGTCCGGGTGTGCCGGGCAAGCGCCGGCCCTCGACGGCCCCGTGATCGAGGTCGAGACCAGCGCCGCCGCCTGCGCGCTCGCTGCGGAAGGCGTCGGCATCGCCGTGATCAATCCGCTGACGGCGCTCGATTTCGTGTCGTCGGGCCTGGTGCTGCGCCGCCTGACGCACACGCTGCCCTTCATCACCGCGCTGGTGCGGCCGGCCCAGACGGGCAAGGCGCCGCTGGCCGACGCCTTCGCCACAACGCTCGCGACCCGCAGGGATGCCGATCTCGCCACGGCAAAAGGTCTCTGCGCCGCCGGCGCCTGATCCCGAAACGCAAGACGGCCCGGCATCGAAACGCCGGGCCGTTGACGGAAAGCCGAACTCTCGCGTGGAAGCCGACTACATCTTGCCGATGGAGAAGAACAGCGTCTCGCCATTGCTGTCGTCGACACCATCGTTGTCGGTGACGGCGTAGCCGATGCCGTCCGCATCGATGGCGAAGCCCTCGATCTTGTCGACCACATAGCCGCCGGTCGACGTCAGGTCCGGGATGAAGTCATGCACCCGTTCCTTGGCGACAACCGGCAACTCGCCGCCAAGCGCGGCCGGCTGGAGATCGGACATCGCCACCCGGTAGAGCGCCTTGAGCTTCGCCGCGGCGCCGATCTGGTTGTCGCGCTCCACGATATAGACATGGTCGCCATGAGCGGTGATCTCCGACAGGCCGACCCAGCCGGTTTCCGCAGCTTCCGTCGGATAGCGCACCGCGCCCCATTCCTTCGTCTTGGTGTTGTAGGCGACCAGTTTCACCGTGTCCTTCGGGTCGTCGCCCCAGGAGCGCTGGATCGCGATCCACAGCGTGTCGCCGATCAGGGTTACACCTTCCGCGCCAAAGCGCTTTTCCACCGCGAGCAGTTCCGCCGGGAAGGCAACCTGCGTCTTGATCTCTCCGGAGGCGTCGACATGATACAGCCCGTGCGGAACCATCCGGTCTGTGCGGCCTTCCGAGGCCAGCCAGAACCCGCCCGCGCCATCCGATGCGATGCCCTCAAGATCGAGCAGCTGCGCCGGCTGGCCGCCGCGCGTCACGCGTGTCGCCTTGGTGATGCGCGCGGGCGTCGCGCTGGCGTCGATCGTGAAGATCGTCGGCTGCATGGCGTAGAAACTGTCGTTAACCGCATAGAGAAGGCCGGGCAGCTCCGGATCGGCCGCAAGGCCCGACAGCGCACCGAAGCCGACCGGACGGCCCGCATCGTCCATATGCGACACGATCATCGGATAGGCCGGCGTGCCTTCGCCGTAGCTGTAGAGGGTCACATGCGACCGCACGCCACCATCCTCGACGAGGTCCGCCTCGTTTGAAACCGCGAGCAGGTTGCGCCCGGGAATCGCGACCGCGCCCTCAGGCGCAAGCGCCGTGGGCAGGAGCTGCTTGAACTCGGGAACGCCGCCGGTGTCGCGATAGACCCCGATCACCGATCCGCGCTCCGACAGCAAAAAGATATAGGTGGCGTCGCCGAAGGTCTTCACTTCCATGCCTTCCGGCTCGGCGCCCTTGTTGCCCGACCGGCGCTCCGGGTAGTGACCGGCAAGCGCGACGCGATACTCAAAGTCGAGACCGGATTCAAAGAGCACCTCGCCGGTCTTCGAGAAGATCGTGAAGCCGCGCGATCCGCCCTTGTAGTCGCCCTCGTTGGCCGTCACCAGCCGGTCGGTGTCGAGCCACTGCACCGCATCGGGCTCGCGGGCAACGCCGGTGAGCGTCGCATCGAAGGTCAGCGCGCGTTCCTCTTCGACATCGACGTTCTCCAGATCGACGGAGCCGGCCGGAAAATGGCTGACGATGGCGCCGGTCTTTCCGTCGATGATGACGATGTGGTTGTTTTCCTGAAGGGTCAGCGCGATTTCGTCGTTTTCGTTGATGTCGACGAACTCGGGCTCCGGATCGCTGCCGGCAACCTCGGCGAGGCCCGTGAGGTCGACCGTGATCCTGCTGGCGCAGTCCGGCAGGCCGTCGGCCAGGGTGAAGATCACCAGCGTGCCGGCCGGCATCTGCGGGATGGCACCATCGTTCAGGTCCTCGTCGCGCTCGTTCTCGATCGCGACCGCGACAAGGCCGCCCGACGGCGACACGGCAACCGAATCCGGCTGGCCGCCGAGGTCGCAGCGCGCCTCGATGCGCTTCGAGGCGATGTCGATCGCGGCAAGATTGCCGGACGGCTCGACGAAGCTTGCGGAGGTGTTGATCCCGGTCAGCACCTTGCCGCCGGCAACGACGACGGCGGTCGGCTCGCCGTCGAGCATCACGACGCCGGCCGGCTGCGGATTGGCGGGATCGGCGATGTCGATCATGCCGACGGCGCCGAGCGGGCTGTCGGAATAGACCAGCATCTGCCCGTCGGCCGTCGCGGAGATGATTTCCGCCGAGGTCTCGGTGGCCTGCGCCACATCCGCCGGGAGATTGGTGTTCACCGGAAATGACGCGATGCGGTTGAACACCGGATCGGCGGAAACCGCCGTCGATGCGAGAAGCGCGGCACACACGGCGCCGAGACCGATGATCTTCATGGAAAAAGCCTCCTGCGGAAAAACCGATCCGTCTTGTTAGGAGGCGCATGTGACACCGCGATAACAGCGCAGACCTGATGCGCCGATGCCCGGCCGGCCGGGCACATTGTCTCCAATCGATGAACAGTGCGCCACCTGTAGCGGGTGTTGTTGAGCGGCGCTCGAGAGCCCACCTTGGGATCAGATCGTTGAAACCGGCGGACCGGCACACAGCCGGCCGCCCTGACGAAAAGGACCAATGTGATGCAGATCCATCGCCGATCCGATGCGCGGGGCCGGGCCGATTTCGGCTGGCTGGACAGCCGCCACAGCTTTTCCTTCGGCCAGTATTACGATGAAGACCACATGGGCTTCGGTGCGCTGCGCGTGATCAACGAGGACAAGGTGGCGCCCGGCGCCGGCTTCGGCACCCATCCGCACAGGGACATGGAAATCCTGTCCTATGTCGTGGAGGGCGCGCTGGAGCACAAGGATTCCATCGGCACCGGCTCCGTGATCCGGCCCGGCGATCTCCAGCGCATGAGCGCCGGCACCGGCATCCGGCACAGCGAATACAATCACTCAAAGGATGCGCCCGTCCACTTCCTGCAGATCTGGATCCTGCCGGAGCGTGGCGGACTGGAGCCGGGATATGAGCAAAAGACGTTCCCGCCGAAAGACCGCGACGGACGGCTCGTGCTGCTCGGATCCCGCGACGGCCGCGACGGCTCCGTCACCATCCATCAGGATGTGGCGCTCTATGGCACGCTGCTGAAACCGCAGGCGAGCGTCTCCCACGCTCTCGCCGAGGGCCGCAAGGCCTGGATCCAGCTCGTGCGCGGAACGGTGTCCGTCAACGGTCAGACGCTTGAGGCCGGCGATGGACTGGGCCTCGACACGGCCGGCGCGCTGAGCATCACCGCGCAGGAAGACGCGGAACTCCTGCTCTTCGACCTCGCCGCGCAGTGACACGGCTTGCGGATCGGGGCTTGCCTGCAGGCTTCGGTCCGGCTTCGCTTGTGAAAAGGGCGCGCCCACGCGCCGCATCTTGAGAGGGACTGCGGACATGACGGACACAGCCATCACCATCGAACTGGAGCGCAGCGGCGCCAAGGGACGCTATGTCGCCACGGTGGCGAACCACACGGAGCCGGCGGAACTGACGTTTTCGGTTGCCAGCGACACGCTGGTGATCGCCGATCACACCGGCGTGCCCGACAGCCTGCGCGGCACCGGCGTCGGTCACGCTCTGGTGGCGCGGCTGGTCGAGGACGCCCGCGCCGGCGGATTTCTGATCCTGCCGCTCTGCCCCTTCGTCAACGCCCAGCGCCGCAAGCACCCCGAATGGGCCGACGCCTTCAAGGCGTGACCGGGACCATAGGTGCGGACATCGCGAACCAAGCTCGGATCGACGGCGCGCGGTCAGCCGACGCGACCGCCCCATACGGCACAATCGACACCGAGACGCCGGCGCGCCGTCCACCACATCGCGGCGGCGACAAAGCCCGTCGACACGGTATAGGCGATGCCGGCGCCAACTATGCCGAACAGCGGATAGAGCGCGAATATCAGACCGGCGGACAGCGGCAGCGACAGGATCAGGATCGTGACGATATCGCGCTGTCGCCCCGCCCCGCTCAGAACCGAAAGAGCCGGCCCGAACACCGCGCGAAGCACGAAGGTTCCGCACAGGACCAGCAGCAAGGGAAGCCCGTCGACGAACTCCGGCCCGAACAACGACAGGAAGAACGGGCCGACCAACCACAGGCCGGCAAAGGCTACAAGCGCATAGCCGACCGACAGTCCGTTGGTGAGCGCGATCAGCCGGGACGCCGACGCCCGATCGTCAAGCGCCTGGGCGGCGAGGATCTTCGGCTGAAACACCGAATAGATCGAGCGGACCCCGAAACCTGCCAGCACGCGAAAGCGAAAGCAGACGTGCAAGAGCGCGATCTCGACCGGCGCGGCAACCAGCGATGCCAGCAACAGATGCAGCTCGATCACATATTCCCAGATCAGTGAGATGGTCAGCCACGGCGGCGCCATCGACCACCAGCGCCGGGTTTCGCGTTCAACCGACGCCGGCCGCCTGCGCAGCGCGCGATACAAAAAGACGCCCTGAACCGCCGCAGCACTCCATACGGCAATGGGCAAACCCACCAGGATCCAGCCCGCGGAAACGCCCGGCACGACGAGGGCAAGGCCTGACACGAACACGAGGATCAGCACGGGCCGGCCAAGACTGTCGGCAATCTGCGCTTCGCCGGGCCGCTGCAGACCGGTCAGGACCGCGCCGTTGAAGAGCGCGAGCGCCACGCCCGGCGCCGTCAGACACACGGCAAGGACCGCCTGCGACCGCAAGCCCCCCTCTCCGAAACCGGGCACGGCGTCCGGTGCCAGAAGCACCAGCATGGCGATCCCCGCAACAGGGACACAAGCGACCAGCACATTGCGCAGGCCCGCCCGCACCAGTCCGTGCAGGAAGCCGTTCTGCCCGCGCGCGGCATATTCCGCCGTGAGGATCTGGGCGAAGGCCTGAAAGCCTGCGAGCATCAGGACCGCGAGCACGCCCGAGGCGGACACGACGAGCGCATAGGCCGCGGTTGCATCGGCGCCGAAGGCGCGCGCGATCACCAGCGTCGCCAGCAACACCGCGCCCGCGCCGCAAAGCCGGGCAAGCGTCAGAACCGAAAGCCTCGTCAGGATCGCCAGCATGACGCCAAAGGCTCCCGTTCATCGGCCCCGGGCCGCGCACCGATGAGAAACCCGGTCACGACCAGTTCCCCCTTGCCGCGCGGCAGGACCGCACCCTAGCGTCCAAATCGAACGGGAAGCAGCTGGGCGAGCGGCTCGCGCAGCCGGTCGCGCGTATCCCGCACCGCCATGACCAGTCGCCCGACCGCGGCCTCGTATCTGCCGCTGGCGATGATATGCGCGGGGCGTTCATCGAGGATCACCCCGGCCTTTCCGACCAGTCCGCGCTTGAACTGATGCAAGGGACCCGTCGCCGATCCGGCGCCGCCAAGCGCATACCAGCGCATGGCCGGATCGTGCGACAGATGGCGGAGAACGCCCCATTGCAGCGCATAGCCCGCCCGCGTCGGCAAAGCGTCGTCGGCGGTTGCACCGTAAAGGTATGACGCCGTATCGCCGCAACAATCGACCACCGCCATGGCAAGGGGAACGCCGTCCTTGCGGGTGACGAACATACGCGGGCGCAAGCGCTCCAGTGGACTGGACAGTCTGTGCGCCAGCGTGTCGATCGGCGAATAGTCGACGAACTTCTTGCGGGCCAGCATCTCGTGATAGAGGTCGAGAATCTCCTGCAAACCCGCCTCGCCCTCGACCAGTTCGGTTTTCAGTCCGGCGGCTTCCGCCTTCTTGAGATTGTATCGCCATTTCTGCGAGAAATTCGCCCGAAGGTCGTCCGGAGACAGATCCACCCTGGCAAAATATCGCAGCGGATTGGCGAGGGGCGCCATGCCCCGAAAGCCGATGCGCTGCAGTGCCTCGACAGGCGCATCCTGAAAATCCGGGTCGGGCCTGGGCATGATCATCAGGGACCCTTTGTTGCGCCGGCACACCTCGTCCGTCACCGCCCGCAGCACCATCTCGAGTGTTTCAATGCTCGCGGCCTTGCCGCTGCGCCGCCAGACGGGCCCCCAGCGCGAGGAACTGATCGTCAGGCCAAGCACCGGCACCTTGACCAGCCGCAGAAGGATGCCGCCGACCGGTTCGCCGTTTGCATAGACGGCAAGCCGGCGCAACTGTTCCGGCGCCCGACGCACTTCATTGAAGCTCTGGAGCTGTTCCTGAACCGCGTCGTCGAACTCGAGCACGAGGCGGTCCCAGTCCTCCGCGCCGATGTCCTCGACCCGCACGTCCGCTCCCGTTGCCTCGCAACCGTCATTGTCTGCCATCGATGATGCGCTGTCTTCCATCCATGACTCCAGATCGCGATCATGCTCGCTCCCTTGCGCCGTCGCCAACATCCTGTCCGTCGCCAGTTGCATGTCAAACCTCGCTAGAGACTGTGTTTGGCAAACGGGCCCGGGCGGATGTTCCACCTCCGGACAAGCTTGCCGATGCCGGGAAGGACATCGAGGATTGCAAGAAGGCCGGGCAGCGGATCGCGCCAGTCGTACCCGACATCGAGTTGCGCGCGCCAGCGGGCGCGCATGGCTTGTCCAAGCCAGCGAAGGGCGTCGCCGGTCGACACCTGACCATTCCGCCAGGCAACCTTGACGCCCAGCAGATCGCCCGCGAGCCAGCAATAGCGAAGCTGCGAGCGCGCCGGCGGCTCATCGTGTCGCGGCTCATGCGACAGGCACACATCCAGCAGCCGGTCGGTCAGCTTGAGACCGCAGGCCGCGGGGATCGCGTGATTGCCCGCAAAGCGCGGATTGATCTCCAGAAAGCAGGTCTCACCCGTTTCCGGATCCACCAGAAACTGCGCGCAGCCGATGCCGGAATAGCCAAGTGCTGCGACCATGGCGGCGGTGTATCCGCCAAGAGCCGGGTCAGTCTCTCCTGCCTCCCCCTCGACCGCGAGCCCTGCTCCGTCGAGCCGGTCGGTGCGGGTGATCCTCACATGCAACAGGCTGTCGACCCGTCCGTTCCTTGCGGAAAAATACAGGTTGTGGCGCGGCCCCGAGGCGCGGCGTTGCAGCAACAGGGCAAAGTGCCCCTCCGGCCAGTCCGGCAGGAGCCGGTCCAGCGCCTTACGGTCGTCCGCCGTCACCGCCTTTTCTCCAAGCAGCCGGTGCGACGAGGACAGCGAGCGGATGACCACCGGAAAGCCGATGCGCTCCGCTTCGGCGACGAGCGCCGCGTGATCGCCGACTTCCGCGAAAGGCGCGACCGGCACGCCGGCGGCCTCGGCCGTGGCCAACATGTGCCGCTTGTCGAGGCAGGTCTCCACCAGCTCCGGCGCCACCATCATCGCCAAGACCCCGCCAGGCAGGTCGACCTTGCCCCTGGCGAAGAAGCGCACATAGGGCTCTGACACCGGCACCACCAGACGAATGTCGTCGCGCCGCGCCAGAACCTCCGACAACGCGCGGGCGAAGGCGGTCTCGTCCTCCTCAAGCTTCGGATGGGTCCAGATGCAGTCCACATGACGCGACAGCGCGGCCCCGCGTTCGAACCCGTCGAGCCCCGTCGCCACCCGGTAGCCGCGCGCCTTCAGTTCGCGGGCAATCACCATCGTCGGGCGATAGTTGCCGAGGAGGAGCGCAAACTGGCTCTCATGGTCGCTCAAATCGTCACCTGCCAATAAAACCGCAAAGATTGCCGCCCTTGAAGATCAACGGCGGGTTGCGGTGATGGTCCCCATAGTCGGCATATTCCTTGAAGTGTTCGTAAACAGCCGGGCCGAACCGCCCTGCCTCCCGGTACCCCGGACGACGCGCGAGCGGAGATCCGGGGTCGATTTGCGCCCTCGGAAAAAGTGTACAGCACCGGCCCTCGCACAGGCCTCCGGGATTTTCACGTTTGCGACATGATTCCCCGCTATGCTGCACCGCAACATCATGCAGGATACGGGGCGTTCCATGTTTTCCCTTGCAGGCAAGCGCGCGCTTGTGGTCGGCATCGCCAACGATCAGTCCATCGCCTGGGGCTGTGCGCAGGCGTTTCGTCGCCAGGGCGCGGATCTGGCCGTCACCTATCTGAATGCCAAGGCGGAGCCGCATGTGCGTCCGCTGGCCGAAAAGCTCGGCGCGGAGATCGTCGCCCCGCTCGACGTCACCGAAGACAGCGAGATGGATGCGGTGTTCGAGGCCATCGAGACCCGCTGGGGCAAACTCGACATCCTGCTTCACTCCATCGCGTATTGCCCGAAGGACGACCTGCACGGCCGGGTGATCGACTGTTCGCGCGACGGCTTCGCCACGGCGATGGACATTTCCGTGCATTCCTATCTGCGCATGATCCGCCGGGCCGAACCGCTGATGCCGCAAGGCGGAACCTGCATGACGGTGTCGTTCTACGGCTCGGAAAAGGTCGTCGACCATTACAACATCATGGGCCCGGTCAAGGCGGCGCTGGAATCGGTGACCCGCTACGCCGCCGCTGAACTCGGCCCGAAGCGCATCTCCGTTCACGCGCTGTCGCCCGGACCGCTCGCCACCCGCGCGGCCAGCGGGATCGACCATTTCGACGCGCTGATGGCGGCCAATGCGGCCCGCACCCCGAGCCGGCATCTGGCCAGCATCGAGGACATCGGTGCCTATGCCGCGTTCCTCGCCTCCAACGAGGCGGCCAATGTCACCGGCGGCATCCACCCCATCGACGGCGGTTATCACATCGTCGGCTGACGCATCGAGGTTTCGACATGCAAGACCGCCTTTTCGAGCAACGCCTGCAGGATGCCGAGCAGTGGAACGAGGCGGCCGCGCGCCAGCACCGGCTGTGCCAGACCGCCTTCAAGCGCCATGCGCGCCGCCTGCAGCAGACCTCCGAGCAAAGCGGCGCGGCGGCCGAGGCGGCCTGGAAGGGTCTCTTTGCCAGCCTGGCGCAGCTAGGCTCGCCCGACGCCCTGCTGCAGGCGGGCGCGGATTATGCGACAGACGCCGGCCAGCGGGCGCTCCTCACCCTCGACACCTTGCGCAAGCGCGGCGACATCTTCATCTCCCATGAGGCGGCCGGCGCCCCGCCGGTTCTCATTTATGACTATGAGACGGTTGTCGACGGGGCCGACCTTCCCCGCCCCTGCAACTACATGCTGCTGAAGATCACGCCTCCGGCCGGCGTCGAAGTTTTCGACTGGAAGCGCCCCTATGTGATCATCGACCCGCGCGCCGGCCACGGACCGGGGATCGGCGGCTTCAAGCCGGACAGCCAGGTCGGCGTCGCGCTCAAGGACGGGCACCCGGTCTATTTCGTCGCCTTCCGCCCGATGCCCGAACCCGGGCAGACGCTCGCCGATGTCACCGACGCGGAAGCGGAGTTCCTGCGCGAGGTGCATCGCCGCCATTCCGAGGCGCCGCGACCCGTCGTCGTCGGCAACTGCCAGGGCGGCTGGGCCACCGCCATTCTCGCCGCCACCAACCCGGATCTGACCGGCCCGATCGTGCTGAACGGCGCGCCGATGGCCTATTGGTCGGGCCGGCTCGGACAGGACCCGATGCGCTACAGCGGCGGCATTCTGGGCGGTGTCCTGCCCGCGCTGGTCGCCTCCGATCTCGGCAACGGCGTCTTCGACGGCGCGGATCTGGTGATGAACTTCGAGACGCTCAATCCCGGGCGCACCTGGTTCCGCAAGTATTACGACCTCTTCGCCACCATCGACGACGGCGACACCCGCTTCCTGGAGTTCGAGAAGTGGTGGGGCGGCTTCTACCTGATGAACGAAGCCGAAATCCGCTGGATCGTGGAAAACCTCTTCGTCGGCAACAAGCTGTCGCGCAACGAGGCACGGCTGGAAACCGGACGTCCGATCGACCCCAAGGCGATCCGCGCGCCGGTCATCGTCTTCGCCTCCCATGGCGACAACATCACGCCGCCGCAACAGGCGCTGAACTGGATCGTCGACACCTATTCCGACGAGCGCGAGATCGAGATCTGCGGCCAGCGCATCGTCTACATGGTGCACGAGCAGGTCGGGCATCTCGGCATCTTCGTGTCCTCATCGGTCGCCCGGCGCGAACACACGCAGATGGCCTCGACGCTGAAGACCATCGAGGCGCTTCCTCCCGGTCTCTACGAAATGACCATCGAGGATATCGTCGGCAAGGGGCATGAGAAGCGCTTCACCGTCTCCTTCCACAAGCGCCGGTTTTCCGACATCGAGGCCGTCGGCAACGACGACCGCAACGAGGAGTTTGCCTTCGCCGCCGTGGCGCGGCTGTCGGAGAATATCGCCGAAGCCTATGACACGACGCTGCGGCCGCTCGTCCAGGCAGGCGTCACCGCGCAATCGGCCGAGGTCACGCGCGCCCTGCACCCCTTGCGCCTGCAGCGACGCCTGCTCGCCTCCGCCAATCCGCTGATGGCGGGATCGCGCTCCATGGCCGACCAGACGCGCGCCATCCGCCGTCCCGCCGACCCGCACAATCCCTTCCTGACGCTGGAACGGCTGTGGGCCGACACGGTGGAAGAAGGCTGGAACCTGGTGCGCGACTTGCGCGCGATGGCGACCGAAATGACCTTCCTGTCGCTTTACGCCAGCCCGATGGCGGCCTGGTTCGGCGCCGACCACGCCAGGAAGCGCGCGCACAAGCCGCAAACGGAACTGCGCAACCTGCGCGAGGTGCTGGCCGCGCTCGACCACACGGAGACCGGCGGCTACGCCGAGGCGGTGGTGCGCATGCTGGTGCTGATGGCCGACAGCCGCGGCACCGTGCGCAACGACCGCCTGCAGCGCTCCACCGAGGTGCTGTCGACCCATGCGCCCTTCGATACCATCGACCCGGCCGCACGCGCCCGGCTGATCCACGAACAGACGCTGATCGCCCATTTCGAACCGGAGCGCGGCCTGCTCGCCCTGCCCGGCCTGCTGAAGACGCCGCAGGAGCGCGCAAGGGCCCTGGAAACGGTGGAATATATCGTCGGCGCGCCGGAGGAGATGGAACCGCGCACGCGCCAGCTGGTTGCGCGCATGCACGAGATCCTGAAAACGCCCCCCCGCGAGACGAAAGCCGCTGCCAGGACGGGAAAGCGAAACTCGGTTTCCTGAGTGTGCCCCGGATCGAAAGTGCAAGGTATCTCGCCATTTCCGATTTGCTTCCCATGTTCCTTCTGACAGGTCCGGCTGGCGCAGAACCCGCCGGCCTGTGCCACTTCCAGAAGAAGGCAGGAACACGATGGACGATCTCGGCACGCTTTCCGGCGGCGCGCAACAGCGCAGGACCGCCCGGGACTTTCCCCAGGAGTTGCTCGAACTCTACGACTTCTACGCCCATGGCATCATCGACCGGCGCACGTTTCTCGACCGCGCCGCGAAATTCGCGGTCGGCGGCCTGACCGCGACGGCGCTGCTCAGCCAGCTGTCGCCGAACTACGCGCTGGCCCAGCAGGTCGCGCCCGACGACAGCTCCATCGAGACGAGCCGCATCACCTATCCCTCGCCGAACGGCCATGGCGAGGTGAACGGCTATCTGGTGCGCCCCGCCGGCGTGACGGACAAGCTGCCGGCGGTGCTCGTGATCCACGAAAACCGCGGCCTCAACCCCTATATCGAAGACGTCGCGCGGCGCATGGCCAAGGCCGGCTTCATGGCGCTGGCCCCCGACGGACTGACCTCGGTCGGCGGCTATCCCGGCTCCGACGACAAGGGCCGCGAGCTGCAGCGCACGGTCGACGGCACCAAGCTGATGAACGACTTCTTCGCGGGCTTTGAATATCTGCTGGCGCGCGAGGACGGCACCGGCAAGGTCGGCGCCGTCGGCTTCTGCTATGGCGGCGGCGTGGTCAATGCGATCGCGGTCGCCTATCCGGAACTGGCCGCCGGCGCGCCCTTCTACGGCCGCCAGCCGGCGTCGGAAGATGTGGCCGCCATCGAGGCGCCGCTCTTGCTGCATTACGCCGGGCTCGACGAGCGCATCAACGCGGGATGGCCCGACTATGAGGCCGCGCTCAAGGCCGCCGGCAAGACCTACACGGCCCACATCTATCCGGATGTGAACCACGGCTTCCACAACGACACGACGCCGCGCTACGACGCGGAAGCGGCCAGGCTTGCCGAAGAGCGCACCATCGCCTTCTTCAAGGAACACCTCGGCTGACCGAAGCAGGCGGCCGGGCGACATCCGCCCGGCCGCCGTCACGCATCATCCCTCGATGAACCGGCTCTCGTCCATCTGGCCGACCTCGACCAGTTCGGCGATGGCCACCCCGGCCGACCCCAGATAGCCGACGACCTGCAGCACCCCGCCAATCAGCGCGGGAATGAAATAGGTCTTGTCCTGCACGTCCGGGATGAACAGGATCCGGCCGATCTGACCGGGTATGATGTTCGTCAGGGCCCGGGACAGCCCGAGCTTGGCGAGCGTGTCCTTGTTCTTCGTGTCGTTGTAGTTCCACGCCACCATGATCATGTTGGCGACGCCCCACAGACAGATGGTGATCTCGCCCGTATAGACGCGCGGTCGACCGCCCGGAACGAGCGCCAGCACGAACAGCCCGCGCGTCGGACCGCAGATGAGCTGGGTGATCCAGATCGTTCCGCCGAAACCGGGATCTCCCGCCGGACAGTTCGGTGCAGGCGACCCGGGCCGGATCAGCCAGGGCATGGTGGCGAAAGTGGTGGTGTAGCGCAGGAGCACGGCGGCAAGGCCGGCGAGCGACTTGCCCTTCGGCTTCCAGGTGCCGACGTAATTCTTGATGTTCGTCGGCAGTTTGGAGGGTTGGTCGGCGCTCACGGCGGCCGTGGCGCTCAGGAATCCCGTCAGATTATCGGTGAAGATCCGCACGCCCATGGCACCGGCATAGACGCCGAGCGCGATCTGGGCGACGACCTTTTCCAGGCTCGCATCGAAGGCAACCGCTTTTTGTGTCTGGATGCCGAACTTCGATTTCAGCCAGTCGACGGTGATGTAGTTCGTGTAGGCGTCAAGCGCTGCCTGATCGGGAAAGGGGGCCTTGTTGGTCGCCAGCTTGTAGATCAGCGTCGTGGGAATGGCGATCAGATAGGAGGCGATCTGGCTGACGCGGATCGACAGCGTCTTGCCGGTGAAGAACTTGTAGAGCTGGGAGACGACCGGGATCTCCCATTCCGCGAACAGCACGTCGCGGAAGGCCTCCACCACGTCCTTGATCAGGTCCATCAGCACCGCGATGACGCCCTTGGCCGCATCGAGCGCGAAGAGCGCGACACTTTCCATCACCTTGACGATGCCGCTCATCAGGAGATTGAGCACCTCGTTCGGATTGTCGCCGATGGCCGTGAAATACTCGATCGCCTCGTTGAAGGCCTCCTTGCCGTCGCCGAACTGGAAGTTGTCGGCCAGCTCCTCCAGCATCGTCACCAGGTCCTCCAGCGGGCTGGAAAGCGCGGTCTGGGTCATCAGCGAGACGGAGGTTTCGCCCTTCTCGCTCGCGTTGCCGCCATTTTCCTCATAGGCGTTGGAAAACAGGTTGTGCTCCAGCTGATAGGCCTGGTCGTCGGTCATCTCCTCCTGCTTGGAGAACTGGTCGTAGGTTGGATTGTCCGCCTTGTTGAGCTCCTGGACGAAACTGTCGACCGTTGCCTTGAGGCTGTCCTTCATCGTGTCGATGCCGCCGAGGATCATCTGCTTGACGTGCTCGACGCCCTCGACGGTAAAATCGAGCATCACGCGGGTGTTGTGCTCGACCGCCTCCGCCGTGCGCACGAAATCGCCGATGTTGAACAGGAAGGCCAGCCACTCGAACAGCTGCTTCAGCTTCACCTTCAGCCAGTTCCACACGCCTTGCACGAAGTCGAAGGCCTGCTGCGCGAACTCGATGATCGCCTCGAACACCTTGCCGGCGATATCGAACAGCACCCGCCCGATGCCGTCGACGATCTCCACCACGATCTTGACCAGACCGTCGACGACGAATTTGGCCGCGTTCTTGATGCCATTCCACACATCGCCCCAGTCGATGCCGAGAAAGCCGGCGACCTCCGCGCCGTCGGCGCTGGCGGCGCGCATGGTCTCAAGCTTCGACACCTTCCAGTCGGCGACCTCGTCGAGCGTCATCGCCTGATACTGCGGAAACCCGGAGGAGAAATCGATCGCCCAGGTGGTGCCGTTCATCGCGGCGAGATCGAGCTTCGGACTGAAGCTGCGCGCCGTGCGCCCGCGCCGGACCGCGTGATAGGCGACCTTCTTCGCCTTGACCTCCTGCTGGCCGGCGATCTGCATCGAGGCCTGGGTGATCTGTTGCAGGCTTTGGGCATATTCGTCGTTGCTGCGGTACTGGGCCGGCAGCAGATAGGCGCCCGAGGCGTCCTTGGCGTTCTTGATGTCGTCGACCGACAGCGTTTCCAGCTTCTCCTGCAATTGCAGGTTCGGCTCCACCGCAAGCGGTGATCCGGCAAGCGTCGAGGGCGTTTCGATGTAGAGCGTGGCCCCAGCGAGCGCATTGGCGCGTTGATAGATCACCACCTTGCCGTTCGGGCCCGTCTCGACCCCCACCCTGTTGAGCTGGCTGCATCGGTAGGAGCGCCCGTCGACGAAAAGCGTCACCAGGAAACTCGCCTGGATCGACACCTTGGCGAAGGGCATCGGCATGCCTTCATTGTCGAGCACGACGAGTTCCAGCGCGTGGGTCTCCACCGGCACCATCTCGTTGTCGCCGCGATAGAGCGTGACATGCTCGTCGAACCACTGCTGCGAGGTCGGCGATTGCCAGAAGCGCGTGAGCTCGCCGCCGGCCGACACCGTATAGGCCTCGGCATAGCCGGCGAGATCGCGGCCGACCGTGAAGATCGAGGCCTTGGATGCCGCATCGCTGGGGATCTCGTTGCCAAGCGGAAACAGCGTGTTCCAGGCGGGCTCTGCGGAGCGTCCGCTCCCCGGCACCTGGCCGGCGCGCCACAGCCGCCCGTCGTCGCCGATGCCGAAGACCTGCAGCAGCCCGTCGAAACAGATCGAGGCATAGATCTGCGTCAGCCTCACGTCCTGCGACGCATCGACGTAGATCCAGTCGTCGAACTGCTTGAGGGAGCCGGACTGGTACTTCTTCTGCTTCTTCAGCAGCAGCTTGCCGGTGTCCTTTTCCACCGCGAAAATGTTGAGCCGCTGCTCCTGGTCGACAACCACATAGAGCGCCGTGGCCTTCTTGGTGCCAAGCACCCTGAGCGGCGTCGCGCGGTTCGCCTGCTCGCAGTAAAGAACCTCGTAGTCCTTGCTGATCGCCAGAATGGACGACTGCACGACGCTGTTTTCCACCATGGCGATCGAGAGAACCTCGGCCTGAGTCCCGCCGGGACCCATCAGCGGCGCCCAGACGGGGCCGTTCCATTTGTTCTCGCCGGGGGTGAAGAAGTTGTTGGCCAGCAGACCGAAGCTCTCGCCGGGAACGTCGAGCATCACGTTGACGTAGATGTTGCCGTTCGTCGCCCCGCGCACCGCCCGGAACTGGCGAATGGTCTCGGTCGCATCCTCGGGCCTGGTTTCCTGCTGGAAATAGGTTTCCGTCGTCGACTTGTAGGAGGCGAACCGCAGCTGGCCGTTGCCGCCGAGCGACAGGATATTGGGCGTATCACTGCTTTCGGAAATCGAGGAATAGAGAAAGAGCTGTCGTCCGGTGATCTTCAGGTTGGTATCGTGATAGGGCGCCTCCGCGTTTTCCCCGCGGCGCAGGCGGTAGATCTCGTCGTTGGTCCCGATCGTGTAGAGGTCGAGGTTTCCCGAGACATTCGGATAGGTGCGGATGTCGGTGCCGCCGAGGGCGGGCTTCGACAGCTGGAACGTCTCCATGTACTTCGTGCTTGCGCGCGCCGCCGGGAATTCTCCCGCGGACAGTTCAGCGAATGCGGATCTGGGCATGAATGTCATGGGAACCTCCTGAAATCGAAGATGAAATAAACGGCGTCTGGACATCCTGCGGCAGCCCGTCCCGGCACCGGCGCGCCGCCTGAAGGGCCGGCGAGCGCCACAGCGGACGCCCGTGCGCATTGCAGTAGAGCGGCTGGTCGTCCTCATGCAGGGCAGTCGCCGCATGCGGTGCGATCCGCTCCAGCGCGGGGGTAAGCAGGGAAACGCCGGCATCGACCGCCCGTGCCAGCGCCTCGACCAGTTCGCGGGGATGCGCATAGAAGGGCGCCAGCAAGCGCAGCTGCGACAGGGACGGCGGATCCTGCGGCAAGGCGGCGGCAAGACGCGCAGAAAGCCGCGCCGCGAACCCGTCATGCGCATCCGGGGTGACACCGGCGGCGGCAAGGCTCGCCAGCACATTGAGATTGACGATCAGGTCGACCGGATTTGCCGGAGCCTCCGCCTCAAGCCACGTCCGGACCATCGGCGCGCGCACGAAGGGCGGATCGCCGCGACGCGGGGCACGAACGCCATGGCCGGCGAAAAGCCGGGCAAGGACCGTTGCGGCCTCCTGCGGCGACCGGCGACCGCCGGCCATCAGCGCCATCCAGGCAAGCGCCGTGTCATCGGCATCCGCCGGCAGGCGAATGGCGAGCCGGGCGGTCCCGTCGGGCGGGTAGAAGGAAAACGCGCCGGGCACCTCCGGCACCGCGCAGGTCTCGACAAAGTTGAGCGCCCGCGCCAGCGCCCGGCGCAAGGCGACGGGCTGCGTTTCGCACGCCCTCGCGCCTTGGCGGGCAAGCGAGGCCAGGATCAGCGCGACCTGCGCGGTGACGAAACAGGTCTCGTCTGCGACATGACCCTCCGGCCCCTCGACCGTGGAGGGAAAGGCGCCGGATGCGCATTGCAGGGCAAGAAGGCCATCGACATCCCGGTCACGCATGGCAGGCCTCGCTCGCGATGGCGGCGCGCGGCACCGCCGCATCGGGCGGCGCCAGCGCGACCGTCGCGGTTGCCTGCATGGGGTGCCCGTCGGCCAGCATCACGCCGACAAGGCCGTGTTCGGGCACGCGGCCCTGCGCGTCCGGCCGGCTCAGCGCCTCGTAATCCGCCATCGGCCAGCCGGCTTCGGACCCAACGCGCAACAGGGCGGCCCGCGCCCGCTCCGGGGGACCGAGCAGCGCCCGGGCGTTGGAATACCAGGTGAAGACCCGCGCCCGGCCTTGCGCATCGAAGGCGCAGCTGAAACCCATGTCGAAGGAGGGCAACTCGAAGCGGACCGTGCGCTGCGTCAGCGCCGCGATGAAATCCACCACCTCCGCCCCGCGCTCCGCGAGCGCGAAGCGGCGCAGCAGCGTGTCGATCTCGGGCGGGAACAATCGCCCGCAGCGATAGTAGAGCTCCACCCCGCCCGACACCGGGTCGAGGCCGATCATCGTCAGCCGGATCTGGCGATGCGGCAGCACCGCCGGCGCCCCGACGGTTTGCGCCTCGAACGTCTCCCAGCAACAGCCCTGCGGCACGTCGAGATAGAGTTTCTTGCGCAAGTCCCCGTCGGCGACGCGCAGGCCAAGCCAGGCGCCGTAGCGGCCGGGATGATCCTTGCGCCACAGCGCGACGCGCGCCATCACATCGGTCTGCTCCGCCGTGAAGGGCTGCGCGATATCGGTGCGACAGGACCGCACACGCACGTCCGGCGAGGCATCCGGACAGGGATCGAGGCTGACCCGCAGCCCCGGCGCCGGCCACACGACCGCCGCCTCCAGCGGCGCGCCGACCGGCGTAAGCCGGCTCGGTGCCGAACACGACGCGGAAGGCCCGCACCGCGCCACCGCCGCTGCCAGCATCGCGACATCGTCGGCGGCGGCCCCGGCAAGGCCCCGCAGCGCGGAAAAGCTGGCGGCGGCACCGCCGCCACCCTGGTCCGCGCCGCCGCCATCCATGGACAGGGCGTCGGCCATTTTCCTAGCCCGCGACGCGCATATGGGCTGCGAGTGCCTCGGGCTCGATGCTGTGACGCACGATACCGGGCTTTACCGTGGTCGGCGGCAGCGCCGGCAATTCCACCGACAGCTTTCCTTCCACCTTCTGGTCCGTCAGCGTGCGCTGCTCGCCGTCGCTCTTCATCACGTAGACGGCGGTGTAATAGAACTCAACGAGCGGATCGTCGCGCAGCCGCTGGACGCCGTAGTAACGGTTGAGATCGTCGACCTGCGGCGTACCGGCCGGGCTGAGAATGCTGAACAGCAGCAGGTTGTCCTGCGACCCGGCCGCGGTCGCCCGTTCCTCGCTGGTCATCTCCTCGCGCGGCTTGGTGAAGAAATCGGGCAGCGTGTCGCCGAGTTCCTCCTTCGCCGTCTTCTTCAGCTGGAACATCGTCAGATTGACGCTGGCCACCTTGGTCCAGTCGATCAGGGTGGTGTCGACAAGAACGCTGTAATTCTCGATCGTATTGGTGATCGTCAGCGTCTTGTACTCGCTCGACTGCTTGTAGTTCGCGAGCGTGAAGTCGGACCCGTCCGAGTAGAAGATCGTTCCCGCGATGTTGTAATAGGCCGAGTTGGTGTTATCGACCGCCTCGAAATTCCAGCGCGGCTCGGCGAAGCTGAGCAGACCGGTGGGCTGCCAGTTCGACCAGGTGTTCTCGTAGAGCCAGCCGTTGGGATCATTCGCCGGATCGAAATACTGCGCGTTGACATCGACCAGCAGCAGGTCCTGGTTCTGGTTCGTATAGTTGAAGGCACGCAGCGTGAACTGGGTGAACAGCCCCTTCGGATCCTTCACGAACACGATATCCGCATTGCCGGAATTGGTATTGTCCGGTGCGCTGGACAAGGCGCCCGGCGGTTGCGAGATCACCTCGGAATTGTCCGACATCTGGTAGCGCAGCCGGTAGCTGTAGGCCTGGCCGATGGGGAGATTGTAGAAGCTCTCGAACAGCACCGCTCCGTTTTCGCCGTTGTCGGTCATCGTCTTGGTCTGGACGATGGCCGGACTGCCGGAGGGCGGCGCGAAGAAGAAGTCGATATTGACCGCCTTGACGGTGCCTTTCGGCGGCGAGCCGGTCAGGAACGGGATCGACTGGCCGATAAAGCTCACCTGACGCGTGCCGAAAACGTTCGGCGTGATGTTGATCAATGTGTCGGTGGTGGTGACGGGGTCGCTCTGGAAGCTGGTGCCGTCCTTGAACTGGATCACATAGGAATAGGTGAACTCGGCATTGTAGGACCCGCCGGGAAAATCGCCGGGTGCCTCGTAGATCATCGACGACTGGGCGCCGTCGGAAACGATCAGCACGAAGGTGTTGCCGGTCGTTCGCGTCGGATAGTCGACGGTGACCGTCACGGATTCGGCGACCGCATCGCCATTGTCCGTGCGGGTCAGCTGGCCGATCAGGTTGAACACGACCGACAGTTTGCGGTTGTCGACCTCGATGAAGAGCTTGTTCCACTCCTCGGTCGAGAACTTGCGCATGAAGCTTGAGACGGGCGTCGACCAGTCGATCACCGTGTCTTCGCTGTAGGTCTGCTCGAAGGAGGTTGTCGCCGAAACCGGATTGGGGCCCGTGGCCATGGTCGCGGCGGCCGCGACCGTGTTCGCCACCTGGTTCTCCAGCGTCGTCCAGCCCCAGTCGCGCACGCGCTGCTCCAGCTCCTGCGAGCTGCCGGCGCCGATTTCCACATGCACCTCGCCCGCGCCCGACTGCTGCAGCACCTGCTTGACGTCCTGCAGGACCTGTTTCTGGTTGCCCCAGGTATCGCGAACCGTCTTGTAGGTCTTCTCGTAGTGGATGGCGGCCTCGGCGACGTATTTGACCGTGGCCTTGGCGCCGAGAAGCTTGGTCAGCACCTGCATGTCGTATTCGATGCGGAAGGGCGAGGCGCCGCCGCCTTCGGAATAGGCGGCCTTGAAGGTGTTCAGCGCCTCCGGTGTCTCGAGCGGGATCTGGAAGGCCGCGACATTGGTCCCGTAGAGGGTGGGCTCGACCGCCAGAACCTCCGTCTCGCCCTCGATGTCATAGTAGAAATAGGCCGTGCCGCCGACCCAGGTGAACCCGCCCCAGCTGATGTCGTCGCCCAGCACCTGCTCCGCGGCCTGTCGGGCCGCCAGCGGCTGGACGAGCTCCATCTCGAAGGTGCAAAGCCCCGATATCCCCCCGCCGTTCCTGGTATATTCAGTGATCGAGAAGGCGGGAGCGCCATTCAACGTCCGCAGCGTGGGAACCGGCACCATGTACCAGAGCTTGGGATTGTCGTGGTCCTGATAGACATAGACAACGCTGTTCGGGCCGTAATCGATTTCGCGCACTGTGGTGATGTCAAACATGGCGTCCTCGCATCGCGATAAATTAGAAGAAATTCAGAAATCTACCTATGCGAGAAGAGTGACATTCGATATCGCAACTTACAAGTGAATTTGAGCCGCTTCCGTTGAGTTTTGATTGCAACCCAAATAACAATTTTACACGATTTGCGTGTATAGTTAGTATTATATTATAAATATCATCGAAATTTCAGAATTTTAATCCACCTCCGAAGGCCGGTGCGGGCGGTCCGTCGAGGGTTTGACCGAGTGCTAGCGAGATGCGGCGCAGCCTCGCGCCGCACACCGGATCTTGGCAAAGGGAAGATCATGTTGTCCGCAGTCCGGAGACGCTTCTGAGCGCCGGGCAAGGTGTCTCGGACGGCAATCGGCCCGGACGCCCGGGCCTGTCGCCTAGCCCTGCCCCTGCGCGGCACCGATGCGACGCCGGTGCGGCGCCGCGACACAGGCGACGGCGAGAATGGCGCCCGATACCGCCGCGATCATGCCGGCGGCACTGACGGCATTCTGCGCGCCGAACCACAGCGGACCATAGCCGGCGAACACATAGCCGAGGATGGCGGACACCGTGGCGAAGACGATGCTCCAGCCGACCTGTGCCTCCAGCCGGTTGGTCATCAGCCGGGCCGCCGCCGGCGGACAGATGAACATGGCGATGACGATGATCGAGCCGACCGCATCGAAGGCGGCGACGGCGGCGACGGCGGAGGCTGCGACAAGCGCCAGCCCGATCGTCCGCGTCGGCACGCCGACGGTCGCGGCAAAGCCCTCGTCGAAGGTCGACAGTTTGAGCGGACGCCAGAACACGAAGGTGAGCAGCGCGATCACGGCGGCCACCACGGCGATCCGCGGCAGTTCCGGCGGCAGCCCGGCAAGCGCTGCCGGATCGACAAGCGAGCCCCAGCCGGCGGCGTCGAACCAGATCAGGCTTTCCAGATTGCCCATCAGCGCATGCTCGACGTCGAGATGCACCGCGCTTGTGTCGGTCTGCTCCAGCAAGAGCACGCCGCCGGCGAACATGGCGGTGAAGACGACGCCCATCGCAGCCCCCGGCTCGATCCGCCCGACCCGCTTGATCGTCTCGATCAGCACCACGGCGACCAGCGCTGCCCCGGCAGCGCCGACCAGCATCGGCAGCGCCGCGATGACCCCGGTGGCGAGAAAGGCGACGACGATGCCCGGCAGCACCACATGGCTGATCGCATCGCCGATCAGCGCCTGCCGGCGCAGGATCAGGAAATTGCCCGGAAGCGCGCAGGCGATCGCCGAAAGCACGCCGATCAGGATCGGCGCGAGAGAGAGTTGCAGAAAGGCATCCATGGTCAGCTGGCTCCCTGATCGGCAAGCCGCGGCGCACCGATCTCCGCGTCGATCGCGGCGATCTCGTCCGGCGTCAGCACCGTCTCGATGGAGGTCAGCCCGTCGTAGCGGCCCGAGGTCCCCTCGTCCTGGTGCATCCGCCGCGCCACCTCCCAGCGGCGCTCGTCCCTGAGCGCCTTGGCGGCCCGGGCCCGTCCGGCGTCGGTGGCCACCTTGTCGGGCCGGATAAGCCCTTCCCGGCGCAGCACTTTCAGCGTCAACGGATCGAGGATCGGCTCGTTGCGGGCCAGCGCCAGCAGGCCTTGCCGGCGGTGCACCCGGCGCTGGAACCGCCGGTGGCGCACCGCGGCGGCAAGCACGCCCCGGCTGGGCGCCATCAGCAGCGAGAAACAAAACAGCGAGAACGACACGAGCACGATGATCGGCCCGGTCGGCAGATTGGGCGCGGAGGCAGAGATCGCCGCCCCGAGATAGCCGGCAAGCCCGCCGAGCAGGCCCGCGACCGCCACCACGGTATCGGTCCGCTCGCTCCACAGCCGCGCCGTCACCGGCGGGATGATCAGCATGGCGACGATCAGGATCAGGCCGACGACCTTCAGCCCGATCACGGTGACGGCGAGCACCAGCCCCATCATGGCGAGATCGACGGCCTGCACCCGCACGCCGCGCGCGGCCGCATAGCCCGGATCGAAGGCGACCAGCGTCATCGGCCGGCGCAGCAGCACCAGAACCGCCAGCGCCAGCGCCCCGCCAACGGCAATCACCAGGGCATCCTGCCGCAGCATGCCCGCGGTCGAGCCCAGCAGAAAGCCTTCCAGCCCCGCCTGGCGCCCGCTCGACATGGTCTGGATCACGGTGAGCAACACGATGCCCAGGCCGAAGAACACCGACAGGACCGCGCCGATGGCAACATCCTCGGCAAGGCGGGTGTGGCGCACGATCCAGTCGACCAGCAGCAGCCCGACGGCGGCCGACACCGCCGAACCGGCCAGCAGCCCGACAAGATTGCGGCCGTCGCCGCCAAGCGCGACCATGGCGATGAAGGCAAGTCCAATGCCGGGCAGCGTGGCATGGGCCACCGCATCGCTGATCAATGCGCGCTTGCGCAGGAACAGGAAGGTGCCGCCGGCGCCGGCGGCGATCCCCAGCAGCGCGGATCCGATCGCAACGAGAGCCGCGTTGTAGCCGGCCTGGAACAGAAGCGCGGAGAGGATGGCGTCGGGCATGGCCGATCAGCTCGACAGCTTGAGCTGGTCGATATGGGTGGAGGCCAGCCGCCCGCCGTAGGTTGCCTGGAGATTGTCCGAGGTAAAGGTGGTGGCCGTCGGCCCTTCGGCGATCTTGCGCACGTTGATCAGGAGCACGTGGTCGAAATAATCGACCACCGTCGCCAGGTCGTGGTGGACGCAGACCACGGTCTTGCGCGCCGCCTTGAGGGTATGCAGCACGTCGATGATCGCCTTTTCGGTCGCCGCATCTACGCCGGCGAAGGGCTCGTCGAGCAGATAGAGATCCGCATCCTGCGCCAGCGCGCGGGCCAGGAAGACACGCTGCTGCTGGCCGCCCGAGAGCTGGCCGATCTGGCGCTCCGCGAAATCGGCCATGCCGACCCGCTCCAGGCAGGCACGCGCGCGCTCCCGGTGCGTCTTGCGCACGAAGCGCAACAGCCCGAGCTCGCGGTAGAGCCCCATCAGCACGACGTCGATCACCCGCGTGGGGAAATCCCAGTCGACCGAGGCGCGCTGCGGCACATAGGCCACCCGGTCGCGGGCGCGCTCGATCTCCTGGCCGAACACACGCACGCTGCCGGACAGCCGCGGCACGATGCCGAGCGCGGCCTTCAGGAGCGTGGACTTGCCCGCCCCGTTCGGACCGATAATCGCGACCATGCTTTCGCGCGGAAGCGCGGCATCGACGGAAAACACCGCCGGCTTCTCGCCATAGGAGACCGTGATCTCGCTGAGCGCCAGCGACGCATTGGCGATTTCCGCGGGCGACGGCGCCCGGGCACCGTCTTCGGCAGCAAGTTCAAGCTTGGGCGCAGACATTCATGGCTCCCTGCCGCCCGACGGCGGCGTTGCGGGTGTCGCGACGTTACCGGGTTCAGCTCCCGGCCGCCAGACGCCCGGTCGCTCCGCGCTCGGGAGCGTCACCGCCCAGAGCGCGCGCGATCAGCGTCGCATTGTGGTCGATCATGCCGAGATAGGTCCCCTCATAGGTTCCGTCCTCGCCCATGGCATCGGAGAAAAGCTCGCCGCCGATGGCGACCTCATGGCCGCGCGCCGCCGCCCCTTCGATGAGCGCGCGCACGCTACGGTCGGACACGGAGGATTCCACGAAGACCGCCTTGATCCCGCGCGACACCAGCACGTCGACCAGTTCCGACACGCGCTGCAATCCGGCCTCGCTTTGCGTGGAGATCCCCTGGATGCCGAGCACCTCGAACCCATAGGCGCGGCCGAAATAATTGAAGGCGTCATGGGCGGTGACCAGCACGCGCGCCTCCGGCGGAACGCTCGCCTGCACCTTGCGCGCATAGGCGGCAAGTGCGGCGATTTCCTCCAGATGGGCGGCCGCATTGGCGCGGAAGGCCTCTGCCGACGCCGGCCGCGCCTCGATCAGCGCATCGCGCACCGCAACGATCGCATTGGACCACAGGTCCGGATCCATCCAGACGTGCGGATCGAACTTGTCGGCATAGTCCTCATGGGCGATCAGCGCGTCACGGGGCAGAACCTCGGCGACGGAAACGACCGGCTTGCGTTTTCCCAGACCGGCGAAAAAGTCCTCCATCTGCGCCTCCAGATAGAGGCCGTGGCGCAGCACCAGATCGGCGTTCACCATTGCAACGATGTCGGTGCGGGTCTGGCGGTAGGAATGCGGATCGACGCCGGGCCCCATCAGGGCCTGCACGGTCACCGCATCGCCACCGATGCGGCGCGCGGCGTCGGCGATCATGCCCGTGGTCGCGACGACCTTGAGCGCCTCGCCCTCGGCGCGAAGCGGCGACGGCGCGGCAAGGGACAGCATCAGGCCAAACGCCGCGGCGCCGACCACCAGTTGCCGTCTCGTCCAGTCGCGCATGTCCAACCTCGCCTCTTTGCCTGTCCTTGCGCGGCGGTCTGCCGCCTGTGCCCAACATGAATATGAGAATGATTTGCAACTGTCAATGAAAATGAGAACCATTTGCAAAAACGAGTCGGGTCCTGTCGCGCCAGCACGCGGTCACGGCCTCTTCTCGTTTACGGCGAGGCGCCCGTACCGGATCCCGCGCGAGCCCCTTTGCGCAAAATAGGGAAAAGCGGGCGCGCGAAGGGGACGGCACCTTCGCGTCACGCTATGTTCATATGAACGTAGTTCAACGATCAACCGAACGGCCTGCCTCTTCGGGCGACCATCCGCAGATAACCAGGGAGCATCGTCGCATCCATGTTCGGCGAAGGGGACATCACGCCGCGCCAGCGCGACATCGCAGACCTGGTGCAGTCGGATGGCTTTGCCTCGGTGGAGGATCTTGCCCGGCGCTTCGGGGTCACGACCCAGACCATCCGGCGCGATCTGACGCGACTGTGCCGGCGCGGCATCCTGCGGCGCACCCATGGCGGCGTGGAACCGCCGGCCCAGACGGGAAACCTGCATTACGCCCGCCGCCAGATCCTCAATCTCGCGGCAAAGCGCGCGATTGCCGAGGCGGTTGCGGAAGAGGTGCGCGACGGCGCCGCCCTGGCGTTTTCCATCGGAACCACGCCCGAGATCGTCATGCAGGCGCTGGTGCACCACAAGAACCTGCGGATCTTCACCAACAACCTGCATGTCGCCTTTGCCGCCTCGTTATGCGACAGCTTCGAGGTCACCATCGCCGGAGGCCGCCTGCGCCATGGCGACTGCGACATCCTGGGCGCGGAGACCCAGAGCTTCTTCGCCGGCTACAAGGTCGATATCGGCATCTTCGGCGTTGCCGGCGTCGATGCCGACGGCACGCTGCTCGACTTCCACGAAGAGGAGGTCACGGCCCGCCAGGCGATCCTTGCGAACTGCCGTCAGGCCTATCTCGTGCTCGATGCCAGCAAGTTCGGCCGGCCGGCGCATGTGCGCGGCGGACATATCACCGACGTGGCGGCGGTCGTCTGCGACCGTCCGCCCCCGGAGGCGCTCCGCCGCCAGCTGCAGCAGGCCGGCACCCGCATTATCGTGCCCGCAGAACCGGCCTAGGCAAGCGACAGGCAACACGCATGTCGTTTGACCGCTCACGCCACGGACGCGGAAACCTCGCGGATCCGACGCGTTGCGGCATCAATCTGCGCTGTCACCCCGGAGAGCTGCTCGATGGTCGATGCGACGGTGTCAACGCCGGAGGCGACCGACTGCATGTTCGCGGAGATCTCGCCGGACACGGACGACTGTTCCTCCACGGCCGCCGAAATGCTCGAGGCGATGTCGCTCATCTGGTTGATCACGGACATGATGGCATCGATCCCCCGCACCACCTCTCCGGTGGTCTGCTGAACCGCGCCGATCTGTGTCGAGATTTCCTCGGTCGCCCGGCTGGTCTGGGCGGCGAGGCTTTTGACCTCGGACGCCACAACGGCAAATCCCTTGCCCGCGTCGCCGGCACGCGCCGCCTCGATGGTGGCATTGAGAGCGAGCAAATTTGTCTGACTGGCGATACTGTCGATCAGCTCGATCACGCTGCCGATCGTCTTCGCGTCCTCGGAGAGACTTGAAATGACCTGTCCGGACTGAGTCGCTTCCTTCACGGCGGTCTCCGCGATTTGTCGGGAGGTATCCACCTGCCGGCTGATTTCCTGAATCGAGGCAACCAGTTCCTCAACCGCAGCGGCCACGGCCTGGACGCTGCTGGCCGTCTTGCCAGACGCTTCGGCAGAATGCGCCGACCGTTCCGTCGCGCTGGAGATCGCCTGCGAAACCTCGTTCAACTGATCGTCGATCCGCGTCTGAATTTCCTGACGGCGCGCGCGCTCGTGCACCTGAGCGGTAATGTCGGTGGCAAATTTCACGATCTTGATCGGCCGCCCTGCCGCATCGAAGATCGGGTTGTAGGTGGCCTGGATCCAGACCGGTTGCCCGTTCTTGCCGAGGCGCCGGAACTCGCCGCTCTTGAATGTCCCCGACCGGAGATCCTCCCAGAACCGTTGGTAATCCTGGCTATCCTTTTCCTCCGGCGGAACGAAAAGGCTGTGGTGGCGTCCCTGCAATTCCGGCAGGGAATAGCCCATCACCGCCAGAAAATTGTCGTTTGCATCCAGTACATTCCCCACCAGATCGAAATGAATCACCGCCTGTGAGCGATTGATGGCCTGGACCTGTCCTTCGAAATCGGCATTCCGGGTCTTCTGCGCGGTGATGTCTGACGCAATTTTCACCACCTTGAGGATCTTGCCGGCCCGGTTCGTCACCGGATTGTAGGAGGCCTGGATCCAGACCTCGCGCCCGTCCCTGGTCACACGTCGGAACTCGTCGGAATGGAATTCGCCGCGGGCAAGCTGCGCCCAGAAGCTGCGATAGCTCTCGCTGCGCGCGTAGTCGGGGTCGACGAACATTCGGTGATGCTTGCCAACGACTTCATCAAGCCTGTAGCCGAGGGTGGACAGGAAATTCTCGTTTGCCCACAAAATCGTGCCATCGACATTGAACTCGATGATGGCCTGGGAGCGGGACAGGGCCTCAAGCGTCTGTCTCCAGGGATTACGCGCCAGCATTTAGCCTGTACCTCGTGGTGGGCAGTGCCGGCGACCGTCACCGGTCGCCGCAAGATCACACTGCTACGCGCGCCGGCCTTCACAAATCATGAATAGGAATGGAAACGCCCCTGAAAACAGCAAGATACTCTCCATGCGTTTACTTGGCAGAATCCACAATTTCTTGTGTGGAACAAACGCGTATCTATTGTGACCAAAAGAGAGGTCGGGACCTGCGGCCTTGCCGGCGTCGATGCCGACGGCACGCTGCTCGACGTCCACGAAGAGGAGGTCACGGCCCGCCAGGCGATCCTGGCGAACTGCCGTCAGGCCTATCTCGTGCCCGATGCCGGCAAGTTCAGCCGGCCGGCGCATGTGCGCGGCGGGCATGTCACCGACGTGGCGGCGGTCGTCTGCGACAGTCCGCCCCCCGACGCACTCCGCCGCCAGCTGCAGCAGGCCGGCACCCGCATTGTCGTGCCCGCAGAACCGGCCTAGGCCACCCGGGCCTGACCCGGTCAGCCGCGGTACTTGCACCCTTTGATTGAATTTTTTCCAGATACAGTCAAAATCAAGTCCATCTCGGAATGGGAGGCGGCACGATGGTGAAGGCAATTCTGGACATGCTCGGGCTCCCGGGGCGATCGATGAAAAAGGACCCGGAGGTTGCCCTTGCCTATCGGATCTTCGGCCCCGACGGGCGGGACGAGACCGACGAGTTGCGCGCGCGACTGCGCGCCGCCCGCCAGAGCAGTGAAATTGCCCCGGCGGCGAACCTCGTGCGCGTGTGCGCCGACGGCGATTCCTGGATCAACATCCTCTGGCCATGGTCAAAGCTCTTCGGCCACGAGAAGACCTTCTTCGACGTGATCGAGGAAAACGTCTCCTATTACAGCCGCAGCGTCGGCTATCCCGGCGACACGCTGGCGGACATGCTGGCCGCGCGCGACTACCGCCAACCGCTGGATTCCGGGATCTTCGACTATTTCATCTTTTCCGGCGGGGGCAACGATGTCCTCGGCGGCAGCGCGCTTGTCGCCCTTTTGCGCGACCGGCAGGCCGTCGGCAGCAGCCCGGATCCGCACGACTGCATCGACCCGGACGCGCTCGCCACCGCCGTGGCGACCCTTGCGAGCAACTACGACTTCATCGCCCGCGACGTCAGGGCCGCCGACACCGGCGTCACCATGCTCGTCCACGGCTACGATTATCCGGCCCCGCGCGCCGGCCAGCCGTGGCTCGCCGTCCCTTTCACCGCGAAAGGCTACGACCTGACCGCCGACAAGGAGCTGATCGCCGCGATCCTCAGGCATCTTGTCGATGCCTTCTACGACATGCTCGAGGGGGTTGCGGGCAAACATGCCCATGTGCAGGTGGTGAACCTGCGCAATGTCGTCGATGGCCGCTGGAACGACGAGCTGCATCCGCAAGAGGCAGCCTCCGTCGACCTCGCCGCGAAGTTCTCCGAACGCATGCCGACCGCGCCCGTCGCTTAAGGGTGTCTCACCAGGTGACGATCAGGAGGTCTCCCGGACCCTCGGGGCCGGTTGCCGGCACATGGGCGACCGCCGCCCGCGGGCTGACGAACGCCCGAAACAGCCGCTGAAACACCGCCCGGTGCCAGGGGCAGCCGGCGAGCGCCAGCGGATGCCCCTGCAAGAGGAATTTCAGCGGTCGCCCCGGCAGCACCCGCAGCGTTCCCTCGCCTGCAAAGGTCCAGGCATTGCGCGCAACGGCAAGGGCAAGCAGACGGGCGGCCGCACCGGCTGGAAGCGCCCGCAGCGCGCCGCGCGCAAGCGCCGGAATGCGATTGGCAATCACGTAATCCGCCGTTCGCCACCCGGCCTGCGTACAAAAGGCGGACGCCGTTACGGGCCAGTCGCGATAGAGAACCGCATAGAGGCGCTCAACCTCCGGGACCGGAACCATCTCGCCCGGCGGCGTCGTAAGCCAGGCGGACAGTCCGGCTGCGGCAAACAGCCGGCCGGTCTCCTCCGCCCCTGCCATCTGCGTCATGGCGGCTGCCAGCTGCAAGGCGGCGTTGGGACCTATCACCCCGGCCTGACCGGTTGGCGCGGACGCGGCAGGCCGCACGGCCGCGCCGTCGCGCGCGATCTCCTCACGCATCGGCCATCTGCTCCTCGCCGCCGCCACAGGCCTTTTGCGCCGCCGCCTGGCTTCGCACCGCCTTCGCCTTCTGCGCCCGCTCCGCCGCCGCCTCCCAGTCTTCCAGCTGGGCCGGGGCGATTGTGCGCGTGCCGTCGAAATGGAAGTCGACCTTCTTCTTCGACTGCGGCCCCCAGTAGCCAACCTTGCCGAGGTCGTAGAACGTGCGCTGGAACCCGGCCTTGAGAAACGCCTTCAGGCATCCGAGCAGGTAGCGCCGGCGGAAGCCGCTGCCGCGCCAGGGATAGTCCAGCAGCGCCTTCTTCATGTAGAAGCGCCGGTAGTTGTTCATCACCCGGTCGAGCAGTTCCGCGCGGTCCATCGCCTCCGGCTTCATGATCGGCGTGACGAAATTATACTTGGAGAAGTCGAAGACCTCGACCTTGTCGCCGAGATCCTGGTAGAGCGGCGAGAACGGCCAGGGGGTGTACATCGCCCAGTTGGCGAGGTCCGGGTTCCAGTCCCGCGCCATCTTGTAGCTCTCTTCGAGCGTCTCCGGGGTCTCATTGTCCAGCCCGACGATGAACTGCGCCTCGACGAAGATGTCCGCGTTGCGCAACAGCTCGATGGCGCGGCGGTTGTCGGCGACCTTGGTTTCCTTGTTGAACCGGTCGAGTTTCAGCTGCGCCGCCGCCTCCGTGCCGAGCGAGACATGCACCAGCCCCGCCTTGCGGTAGAGCGGCAGCAGCGCCTCGTCGCGCAGGATGTCGGTGACACGGGTGTTGATGCCCCATTTCACCTTGTCGGGCAGGCCGCGCGCGATCAGCTCCTCGCAAAAGGCGATGAACTTCTTGCGGTTGATGGTGGGTTCCTCGTCGGCGAGGATGAAGAAGCCGACCTGGTGATCCTCCACCAGCCGTTCGATCTCGTTGACGACCTTCTTCGGGTCGCGCACCCGGTAGTCGCGCCAGAACTTCCACTGCGAGCAGAACGAACAGGTGAAGGGACAGCCGCGCGCCATGTTGGGGATCGCGACGCGGACGCCCAACGGCACATAGATGTAGTTCTCCCACTCCAGCAGCGACCAGTCGGGGTCGATGCCGTCCAGGTCCTTCACCGTCGGCGCGGCGGGCGTTGCGATGATCTCGTCGCCGCGCCTGAAGGCCAGCCCCTTGATCCCGCCTACCGCATCGCGCCAGGACCCGGCGGCGATGGCGGTCACCAGATTGGCGAAGATCTCCTCGCCCTCCCCGCGCACGATCACATCGACCTGCGGCGCCTCGCTCAGCACCTGCTTGTACATGAAGGTGGCATGGACGCCGCCAAGCACCCGCACCGCGTCCGGACAGGCGTCGCGCGCCACCTCGAGCACCCGCTCGGCCGTATAGATGGATGGTGTGATCGCGGTCACCCCGACGAGGTCCGGCTGGAGCGCGCCAAGGCGCGCCGCCAGGGCCTCGTCGTCGATGTGATGCGTCATCGCGTCGATGAAGTGGATATCGTCAAAGCCCGCGCGCCGAAGACTGCCGGCGAGATAGGCAACCCACGCCGGCGGCCAGCTGCCGGCAATCTCGGCGCCGCCGGAATGATAGTTCGGATGAACAAGCACGATGCGCATGGCAAACCCTCCCGTGAAAGGGAAAGGCTACACCCGGCACCGTCACTCGAAATTGACACATGTCAATTTGACGTGACACGCGCCCGAAGGATTGCCCCGGGCGCGCGGCACCTGTCGATCGCCCTGGCCTAGGCCTCCAGGCCGAGGATCGCGCGCGCCTCCGCGACGCTTGCCGGATGCCGGCCGTAGTCGGCGCACAGATCTGCGGTGCGTTTCACCAAGGCTGCGTTGGAAGGGGCGAGCGTGTCGCGGTCCAGCCGGATGTTGTCCTCCAGGCCGGTGCGGCAATGTCCGCCGGCTTCCATCGCCCAGCGGCTGACCTCCAGCTGGTGCCGGCCGATGCCCGCCGCCGTCCAGGTCGCCTCCGGCATCAGCCGGCGGGTGGTCTCGACGTAGAAGTCGAACACGCGGCGGTCGACCGGCATGGCGTTCTTCACGCCCATGACGAACTGCACATGCAGCGGCGCGACGAGGCGCCCGTCGGCGACCATCGCCGCCGCCTGGAAGATATGCGACAGGTCGAAGGCCTCGATCTCGGGCTTGATGTTGTAGGTGCGCATTTCGCCGGCCAGCCAGTCGACCAGCTCGGGCGGGTTTTCGTAGACGCGCGTCGGGAAATTGTTCGATCCGACCGAGAGCGACGCCATTTCCGGCGCGAGCGGCAGCATGCCGCCACGTGTCTTGCCGGCGCCCGAGCGGCCGCCGGTCGACAGCTGCACGATCATGCCCGGACAATGGGTCTTGATCCCCTCCATCAGCCGGGCAAAGCGATCCGGGTCGGAGGTCGGCGTGCCGTCGTCCTCGCGCACATGGCAATGGGCGATGGTGGCCCCGGCCTCAAACGCTTCCTGCGTGCTTTCGATCTGCTCGCTGACGGTGATCGGAACCGCGGGATTGTCCGATTTTTTCGGCACCGAACCGGTGATGGCGACGCAGATGATGCATGGATCGGACATGCGAGAAGGCTCCCGTGAAACGCGATGCGCCCGGCGGCGGCTTTGGCCTCCGGCGCCTCTTTTGGCAAATGTCATGAACCGGCGCGAAGGCGGCTGGCCGCAGGATGCGGCAACGAGGTTTTGGTTATCAGCTTCCGCCGGCAACAGCAAACCGCACCGGAGCATGGCCCGGCGCGCGTCCGCCCCCTGCCTCAGGCGCCTTTTCCAAGCAGGTCCGGCTTTTCCAGCAACGGCACCCGGGCGAAACTTCGCAGCAATTGACCGGCAAGTTCACCGGCCGGCACCGCATGGCCGTAATAGAACCCCTGGGCGACACGGCACCCGGCACGGCGCAGCAGCGCGCACTGGCTCGGCGTTTCCACTCCCTCCACCGTGACGCTGATGTCGAGGCGTTGCGCCAGCTCGACAATGGAGCGGATGATCAGCAGGCTTTGCGCATCGCTTTCCAGGGTCTGCACGAAGCTGCGGTCGACCTTCAGCTCGTCCCACGAGAAATCCCGCAGATAGGACAAGGCGGAATACCCGGTGCCGAAATCGTCGAGCGCGATCCACACGCCGAGCGCCTTGAGACGCCGCAAGGTCGCCAGCGCCCGCCTGGAATCGCTCATCACCATGCTTTCGGTCACTTCAAGCTTGAGGCGCTCCGGCGGCAGCCCCGTCTCCTCCAGGATGGAGGCAACCCGGCCCGGCAGGTCGGCGCGGGCCAATTGCGCCACGGACAGGTTGACGGATACCGGCACGTCCTGCGGCAGCAGGCTGGCATCGCGACAGGCGGAGCGCAGGATGTGTTCGCCGATCTCGGCGATCCGGCCCGAGGCTTCCGCGATCCGGATAAACTCGCTTGGCGGGATCCAGCCAAGCTCGGCATGGCGCCAGCGCGCCAGCGCCTCGAAGCCGACGATGCGCCCGGTCGCCATCTCCACCTGCGGCTGGTAGTGCGTCACGATCTCGCCGCGCGACAATGCACAGGAGAATCCGGCCTCGATCAGCTGTCGCCGCGTCGCATCCTCGCGCATCGACGCGTCATAGACCTGGGAGCGCCCCTTTCCGGCGGCCTTGGCATGGCTCAGGGCAAGATCCGCGTTCTGCACCACCGCGTCGGCATCGACGGTCTGCGCATCGACCAGGGCGAAGCCGATGGTGACGTTGACGACGATGTTTCCGTGATCGAGGCCATGGGCGGCATGCAGACCGTCGATCATTTCCTGGGCCCGGGCCTTGGCCTGCGGCGCGCCGTTCGGCACCCGCGTCAGCACCGTGAACTCGTCGCCGCCAAGCCGAGACACGAGGCCGTCGCCGCCCCAGCCGCCGACGATTTCCTCCAGCCGCCGTGCCACCGACACCAGGAGACTGTCTCCCGCGGCATGGCCGAGCATGTCGTTGACCGCCTTGAAGCCGTCGAGGTCAATGGCAAAGACCGCCAGTTGCCCCGCGCCCGCATCGCCCTCGACGATCGCCTTGTCGAGCGCGGCGTCGAAGGCGAGCCGGTTGGCAAGCTGCGTCAGCGGATCGCGCTGCGCGACCTGTTCGAACTTCCGGGCACTGCGCTCCGCAGATTCGCGCGCCAGACGCAGGCCTCTGGCCTGAAACGACATCATCGCAAGAAGGACCGCGCCGAACACGATCAGCGCCATGACCAGCGCATTCTGGAATCGCTGCCGCTCGCGCAGCGTCTCGCGGATTTCCGCCGCCTCCGTCAGGTTCGACATCATCGCCTGACCGCCAATTTGAGTCAGTCCGCTGACGGCCTCCGCCAAGGTTCCGCGGATCTCGTCCAACACGCCCGGATCCTCGATCTGGGCATAGAGCGGCGACAGACTCGTGACTTGCGCCCGGACCCGCTCAAGCAGCGCGACGCGCTCCGGAGAACTGGCGACAAAGTTTCCGAAGGCCCCGGCGGACCAGGTGTCGATGCGGCTCAGCAGGATATTGTGGAACAGACGGGCGGCCTGGGCATCTTCAGGGGCGCCGGTTGCCGCGAAGCGAGATACCCGTTCCAGCGCATTCGCCGCATCGAGCTTGCCGTTCAGCCCGTTCATGGCGATGTCATAGCGCATCGACCGGTTGACCGCCTCGCCGGTGGTCAGAACCGCTTCCGCCTGCACGATGATGACAAGCACGAGGCCGCCCAGCACCATGATGGCAAGGAGCCTCACCTTTCCGACAAGCGTTTCGCCGATACGCGAAAACCCATCCATCATTGCGGCCTTATTTGACCGTCAGCCGGCGCAACTGCCAAATGGAACGGGAATAATACAGCTCGTTCCTCAGGTCGGGATACCGGTCGAACGGGTAAATGACGAAAAGCGGCCCCTTGTCGCGCACCGTCAGGATCGACCCGTTCGCGCGATAGGCGAGCAGGACGCCATAGGCCTCGGCATCGGAAAGCGGGATTTCGGTGTAGAAGTCGTTGAGAGCGATGGCGGTCAGTTTGTCCCCCTGCGCTCCGACATGCTCCATCAGCCTCGATAGGGAAACGCCCTCGAAGACCATCGCGCCGTCATGCCACGGCGTCGTTGTCTCGATGCGCTCCACGCCAAGCGCCTGAAGGTCGGCAAGCGTGAAGTCGACAGCCGTATCGCCGGCAATGCGACCGTCGATGGTCAGAACGACCGCATCGTCGGCCAGGACCGAACTCGCAAGCACGGACACCAGCAGGAGGAACCCGGCGCAAAGCAGTCGAAGACTTTTCATGACATCTCGCTCTAGCCACTGCCACGAGCACCCGACAAAGGTGTTTCGGAGCAGATATTGCACCATAGCACGAGAATTAAGCTAACAGCTATAACGAGCCTTTAACAAGCAAATGCAAATTTTCGAAAAAACATGGTTAATACATTCAAGAACGGAGAATAAGAACTGTAATTTATTCGGATTAATCAAAATTTTTATTCATTCACTTTCCGAATTGGGATCGATTTGCATTGTAAAAATTACGACGATGCAGGTACCGGTTCCGTAGGTCTTGACCTGTCAGGCCCGTGCTGAGGAAACGCTCACGCCGCCGGCTTCGGCCGCCTGTTGCCGGACCGCCTCGAAACACACCACGGATCCCTCGGACAAGGCCGTATTATAGGCAAACCCCCGGGCACAGAGGATCTGGAAGATTTCCAGCACCCCCGCCTTGCCGATCCGCTGGGGATGCAGTTCCAGCACGATCTTTTCCAGCCGCGCGGTGTCGATGTGGCGCAGCAGCTCCAGCTCGGCGCCTTCGATATCCGCGATCAGCACGGTGATCGCCTTTTCCGCCAGGAACCGGGACACGTCCCGGGCAGGAACGCTGACCGTTTCCGCACTGCCCGGCTGATCCTGTCCGATCCCGGAGCGCCAGAACTCCCGGTGCAGGGTAAAGGCCACCGTCCCCCTATCCAGCACCTCCGGATCGCTGGTGAAGGCCGCGTTGATGATCTCGACCCCGCTCACGCCGTTGCGCGCATGGGTTTCGCGAATATGCGGGATGAGCCTCGCATCGGCCTCCACCGCCGCGTAATAGGCGGGGCCCACGTTGCGCATCACGCCGGCGGAGATGAAGCCGACGCCGGCCCCCAGCTCCAGTACACGGTCGCCGGGGCGCACGAAACGCGACGCGATGGCAAGTTCGCTCGCTTCGTAGCGGCCGCGCTTGATCTCGGAGACGATGCGCTCGTTCGCCACCTCGTGGTCCAGACTGAGAACCAGTCCGCTCGTTCCATGCGTTGCCAGAAAACCCGTCACGATTCGAACCTTGCGATGATGCCTGAAATCCCGCGATGCTTGCCGAAGCACGCAGGCCGCCGGTTGCGGTAGGGCGGGGACAGGCTGTTGCAGCCGCGTCTTGCACAGCTATCGATTGTGAAAATCATATATCAAAAATCGGGTGCAAACCACAAAACCGCTGCCCAGCGTTGCAGCCCCGCGCAGGATGTGGAAAACGCCGTGCCAAAGCGCGGTGGCCAGCGCGCCGTGCCAGAGCGCCGTGCCAGAGCGCCGGCAGCCTTCGACGGGCGAAGGCCAGGGCCTCGGCGCAGTGCGCGCAGCCTGTCAGGCTGCAGTCCCTCAGTCCGGGGACAGCGCTCCGGGATGAGCGAAGGCGCGCAGCGCGGCGATGAACTCGGCCGCCGCCACATCCAGTGCTCCGGAATTGTCGATGACGCGCACCGGCGCGACAGCCGGAACCGGCGCGGAGCGCGCCAGACGCGCGGCCACCGCGTCGGCATCCTCGCGCCCGCGGGCGAGCAGCCTGGCGGCGATCACCTGCGGATCGGCCGTCACGGAAACGATTGCAAGCCCCGGGAACCGCTCGGCCATTTGCGGCAGCACCTTGCGCGACCCGTTCACCACCGCCGGGCGTCCAGCGGCGAGGTGATCGTCAAGCGCGACAGGCAGCCCGTAGCTCAGCCCGTGCGCGCGCCAGGAAAAGCAAAAGCCCCCGGCCGCCTCGCATGCCGCGAAGTCCGCGTCGCTCGCGGCAAGATGATCCTCCGCGTCGGCCGCCACCGGCCGGGTGATGGTCCGGCGCACGAAGTGCAACTCGCCGTCGAGTTCACGCCGGGCAAGGGCGAGCAGGCTGTCCTTGCCGACCCCGCTCGGGCCGACCACGGCGATCAGCCGGCCCCGGGGCCGTGCGCTCGTCATCCCGTTTCCCGTGGATGTCTCGCCCATCACGCGACGCGGCGCCCCTCGCGCCACACGCAGCGCACGATCGGGATGTGATCCTCGACCCGCACCCGCACGAGATCGGCGCGCCGGTTGAGCGCGATCTCGCCGCGATCCTCAAGCCCCGCCGCCCGCGCCGGGTTGCGCGACACCATGGCAACGGCCTGCGGCAGGTCGACTTCGTCGACCACCTCGCTGAGGAAGAACGCCGCCTGAATGAGGCTGAAGGGGATGTAGTCGGACGACAGGATGTCGAGCAGCCCATGCTCGGCGAGCGTGCGCGCCGAGATGTTGCCGGAGTGCGAGCCGCCGCGCACCACGTTCGGCGCGCCCATCAGCACCGCGAGTCCCTGGTCCTTCGATGCGCGCGCCGCCTCCATGGTGGTGGGAAACTCCGCGATCTTGATCCCCTGCCCGATCGCCTCGTCGACATGCGCCGTCGTGGCGTCGTCGTGGCTGGCAAGCACGATGCCGCGCGGACGGGCGAGATCAGCAACAGCGGCGCGGTTCTTGTCGGAATATTCGGCCGACTGCGCCATGCGCGTCTCGCAGAATTCGTTGAACTCCGCGTCGCTCATCTTCATCTTGCCCTTGTAATAGACCGCGTAGGCCTCGAGGCTCGCGAACTGGCGCTGGCCGGGCGAATGGTCCATCAGCGAGGCGATGCGCACCCTCGGATCGCCATCGAACAGGCGGAAGCTCTCCAGACAATTGGGCGCGGACACCTCGCAGCGCAGGTGAATGAAATGGTCGGCCCTGAGCCGGTCCCCGACCACGCCCGCCTCGATGGCGTCGGCCAGCCGCCGCATGTCCTGTGCCGTCACCCCGGCGTCCTCGTCGAGCCCGACGCGCAGGGCGTCGAACACGGTGGTGATGCCGCTCGAGGCAACCTGCGCGTCATGGGCGCAGACCGCCGCGATCGGGTTCCAGCGCACTCTCGGGCGCGGCATATAGTGGTTTTCCAGGTGGTCGGTGTGCAGTTCGACCAACCCGGGGATCACATAATCGCCGTTCATGTCCTCGGCGCCCGCCGCGGTGCTCGCGGTGGTATCCACGCCCGCGATCGCCCCGTCCTTAAGGTGCAGCGTGCCGGTGATCACCTCGTCGCCCAGCACGATGCGGGCATTCGTCAAAATCGTTTCCATGCGTTTCGTCTTTCAGGCGGTTTTGGACGCAGCGCCGAAGAGCGGCGCCGCGTGGATAGAGGTGAAGGGCGCGCCCGGGGCCGGCTCCCGGCACAGCACGATACGGTCGACCGAAACGGGCGTCTCGAGCAGGCCGGCGAAATGCGGCCGCAGCGCCTCGCCGGCGCGCGCGGCGTCGGCCGCATCGAGCCGCTCCGTCAATGTCATGTGGAAGCGGAAGGCCTCCATCACATAAGGATAGCCCCAGGTGTCGAGATTGCGGCGCAGGGCCTCCTCCAGACGCTCCGGCTGCCGGCGGGCGCGATCCTCGGGGCTCATAGGCGCGCGGAAGCCGTCGAAGTCCCGCACGATCTCGGCGGCAAGCACGTCGAGTTCCGGGGTCGGCCCGGCAAAGGTAAGCGCCAGGAACCCGCGCAGGTTCTCCAGCCCGAGACGTGCCGCTGGCGCCGGCCCTGTGGTCGCGGCAAAGGCGTCGAGCGCTGCAATCAGCGCGGCCTCGTCGCACCCCTCCGCCAGGCGGAACGGCGCCTTCAGGGTCGCGTGAAAGCCGTAGCGGCGCGGCGAGGCGATCCAGGGCGCGCGCGCCTGCGGCGTCAGCCCGCCGATCATGTCGCCGGGCACCTCGCGGCCGAAGAGGCTGCGGCCGAGCCAGTGTTCAGCCGCGGCGACCAGCGGATGGTCGGCGGAGGGGGAGTAGTAGAGAGCGTATCGCATCGGGTCGGTCGGTCCTGCGCGGGACGAAAACATCCCGCAAACGAATGATCGCGCGGCCCCCCGTTGGACGGGACGCCGCGGATCGGGTGAAAAGCCGGACCCGCGCCATCGGGCGGGCCCGAACAGGGCATCCTAGCGCTTCTGGCCGCCCATCAGACGCGAGCGCAGGGCATTGGAGATGCCGTCGAACAGGAAGACGACGGCGAGGATCAGGATCACCATATAGGCGACGTTTTCCCAGTCCTGGTTGGTGCGCATCGCTTCCCACAGTTTCAGGCCGATGCCGCCGGCACCCACGGCGCCGATGATCGTCGCCGAACGCGTGTTGGATTCCCAGAAATAGAGCGCCTGGCTGGCAAAGACAGGAAGAACCTGCGGCAACACGCCGAATCGCTGCACGGAAGCTGGAGACGCGCCGACGGAGCGTACCCCTTCGCGCTGCTTGTCGTCGATGTTTTCCAGCGCCTCGGCGTAGAGCTTTCCGAGCGTGCCGGTGTCGGTGAAGAAGATCGCCGACATGCCGGCCAGCGGTCCCGGACCGAAGGCGCGGGTGAAGAACAGCGCCCAGATCAGCATGTCCACCGAGCGCAGGAAGTCGAAGAAGCGCTTGTTGATCTGGTTGAGGATCCGGCTGCGGGTGATGTTGCGCGCCGCCAGGAAGGCGAGCGGGAAGGCCACCACCCCGGCAAACAGCGTGCCGACGAAGGCCATGACGATGGTCTGCAGCAGCTTGGTCCACACGTCGAGATGCTGCCAGTCGGCATTGTAGAGGATGTTGTTCCAGGCAAGCGACAGGTTGGAGCGCTCCGGATCGATCCGCTCGCCGGAGACGATCAGCCCGAGGACCTCGCCCGCGCTCTTGCCCCAGAACGGGGAATTGGCGTCGAAGACGAAGTTCTCCCAGCCGATGAAGCGATGGCGCACCTTGACGCCGTCGTAGTCGATCTCGGCACGCCCGTCGAAGCCGAAGGAGGCAAGCACCTTGCGCCCGGCGCGCTTTTGCTGGACCCAGTCCGGCATCTCGCCCTCGACCGTGACAAGTTCTCCGGGGCCGAGCCGCACCGCGACGCTTTCCGACCCGCGCGTCAGGACCACACGCGTCGGCGCGATCTCGATCAGGTTGCCGCGCCCCACCTCGACTGTCGCTTCGGTGATCACCTCTTCGATCACCGTTTCAGGCGCAGCAGGTTCGCCCGCATCGCCAGCCGTCCCCTGGCCGGTCGCCGCATCCGGCGCCATGAAGGAGAAGCTGCTGGAGGTGCCGGCGGACGAAGGTGCGGTGCCCTTGGCATCCGGCACCATGAAGCTGTTGGCGGTCTTCTCGGCCGCCGTGGCTGCCGGCGTTGCACCGTCCGTGGCGCGCACCCGCTCCATCGTCGCGGTCTGCATGCTGATCCAGTCGGGGTCGGGGTCCGAGCCCAGCGGCGAGAACCTCGGCCATTCCAGCAGGATCGCCCCGTCCGGCTCGATCTCGAAATCGGGCCGCACCTCATAGGAGATCCAGTCGGCGAGATAATTGCCGGCGATGTCCCAATTGGCATCCTGCAGCACCTTGCCGATGCCGAAGAACGACCAGCAATAGACGCTGTAGAGCACGACCGCGAGGATCGCCAGCGGCGCGCGATAACGCCGCCAGGGACGGTTCTTGAAAACCTCGGGATGGCGGGCGGCGATGTCGTCGACATCGCTCTGGCTCAGCGGGAGGGAAGCGGTGGAAGCCATGAAACGGGACCTTGTCTAGCGTCCGAACTCGAAGGCCTGGTTGCCGACGAGGCGCTTGCGCAGCCAGGCCGAGAACTGGTCGACGGCGACGATCGTCAGAAACAGCAGGAGGATGATGGCGAGCGTCTTGGCCTCGTGGCCGCGGCTGATCGACAGGCGCAGCACCTCGCCGATACCGCCGCCGCCAACCGCGCCGATGATGGTGGAGGCGCGCACGTTGATCTCCAGCCGGAGCAGCGCATAGCTGATGAAGTTGGGCGCGACCTGCGGCACGATGGCAAACCACACCCGCTCGAACCAGTTGGCGCCCACCGCACGCAAGCCCTCGTCGGGGCGCATGTCGGCGTTTTCGACGACCTCGAAGAACATCTTGCCGAGCGAGCCGACCGTATGGATCGACACCGCGATGATCGCCGGGATCGGACCGATGGTCAGGATCGCCACGAAGAAGCCGGCAATCACGATCTCGGGGAAGGCACGCAGAAGCTCCATCAGCCGGCGCACGGTTCCGCGCAGCCAGGCATTGCGCACCAGGTTCTTCGACGCGACGAAACACAGCAGGAAGCCGAAGGTAAAGCCGATCAGCGTCGACAGGATCGCGATGTTCAGCGTCTCCAGCATCTTGTAGAAATATTCCGGAATGTAGAAGCTCTGGGTCAGATAGACCCGGCCTTCCGGATAATTGTACTTGAAGCTGCCGTCGTCATAGGGCGAGGGAAGGTCGAACAGCGCCCGCCAGATTTCCATCGGATCGCGCGGCGCGAGATCGATGAAGAAATCGAAGAAATAGGGCAGCCGGTCGAAGAACTTGCCGGCGTTGGTCTCATTCGCGAACCAGAGCGATCCGGAAAGCGCGAGGAGAAGCACCGCAAGGCCGCCGACGGTGTAGAGCCGGCGCCGGCCGGCCTGCTCGCGCCAGTGGCGCTCGACGAGCGCGCCTTGCGCGCTCAAGGGGACGCCGTCGCGGGATGCGGCGTTGGGGGAAAGCGTCGCAAGCGACATGGGCGGGGCTCGCAATGGCAACGGGGAACAAAGAAAACGGACGCCGGCGTTGGCGCCGGCGTCCGCGAGCGAGTGGGGCTTACGAACCGATCTTCGCCTTGCGGGCGGCGATGATCGCCTTGTAGAAGTCGACGTTGACTTCGGTGAACGCCTTGAAGTCGCCGCCCTGGATCGCCATGAAGCAGTCGCGGTCGGTCTCCGGCATTGCGAGCATGAAGTTCTTGAACTTGGTCTTCATGTCGTCGCTCAGCGAGGAGCGCACGACGACCGGACCGTTCGGGATCAGCGGCGACTGCCAGATCTGCACCAGGTCGTCCATGTCGAGGATGCCCTTGTCGACCATCTTGCGCAGGTTGCCGGAGGTGTAGCCGTCCTTGAACTCGCCAACGCCCGACGACCAGGTGGTGCCGGCGTCGAAGGTGCCCTTGACCACTTCGAGAACCAGGTTCTCGTGACCACCGCCGAAGCCGGTCTCGCCGAAATAGCCGTCGATCGGGCCGCCGATGGCCTCGGGAAGCGTCACGGAGGGGACGAGGAAGCCGGATGTGCTGTCTGGATCGGCAAAGCCGAGCTTCTTGCCCTTCATGTCCTCAAGCGAGGTGATGCCGCTGTCGGAACGCGCGACCATCACCGAATAATAGCCGGTCGAGCCGTCGGTCTGCACGGTGGTGAGGATCGGCTCCACCGCTTCCGGATCGTTCAGATAGACCTTGGCGTAGCCCGAGGCGCCGAGTTCGGCATAGTCGAGCGTGCCGCCGAGCAGGCCCTGGATCACGCCGTCATAGTCGGCGGCCGGGAACAGCGAGACCTTTTCCACGCCGAGCACGGCGGGCAGCTTTTCGGTCATGCACTGGAAGTTGCGCAGGCGGTCGGCCTCGTTCTCGCCGCCGAGAATGCCGATGCGGAATTCCTTGAGGTCCTCGGCCTGAACCGGGGCAATCGCGCCGCCGGTGACCAGAAGGGTGGCGGCAGCAACTGCGCCAAGAAGGGTGCTCTTGAGCATTGACGTCTCCATGATGGTCCGGGTGATCCGGCCGTTGAATGTCGATTTGGTCCCGTTTCGTGGGAAGCCGATCCGTGACCCTCAGCCGGCGAGCGCCGGCCGCAGGACCCCAGCGGATGAGGAGGCGGCCCGGGCGGGCGCCGTGATGCTTGTGGAGGTGATCGCTTCCGAGAGCGCCTCGCCTTCGGCGCCGTAGATGCGCCGGGCGGCCTCTGTCGTCAGCTCTTCCGGCGGACCGTCGAAGACCACCGCGCCCTGCGACATGCCGATGATGCGTTCGCAGTAGCTGCGCGCGGTGTCCAGCGTGTGCAGGTTGGTGACGACGGTGATGCCGTCGCGCTCGTTGATGTCCTTCAGCGCGTCCATCACCTTCTGCGCGTTCAGCGGATCAAGCGACGCGATGGGCTCGTCGGCGAGCACCATCTTGGGCTGCTGCATCAGCGCCCGGGCGATCGCCACGCGCTGCTGCTGGCCACCGGAGAGCGTTCCCGCCGGCTGCAGCGCGGTCTGGGCGATGCCGAGCCGCTCAAGGGCGGCAATCGCCATGGCGCGTTCGGCCTGAGAGAACATGCCGAGCAGGTTCTTCGCCGAATTGCGATGGTTGAGCCGGCCGAGCAGCACGTTGGTGAGCACGTCGAGACGCGGCACCAGGTTGAACTGCTGGAAGATCATCGCGCAGTCGCGCTGCCAGCTGCGCAGCGCCTTGCCGCGCAGCGCCGACACCTCGGTGTCGTGGAAGACGATGCGCCCGCCATTGGGGTCGATCAGCCTGTTGATCATCCGAAGCAGGGTGGATTTGCCTGCCCCGGAGCGGCCGATGATGCCGACCATCTGGCCGTCGGGAATGTCGAGGGTCACCGACTTGACCGCCGTATTGGACCCGAACTTTCGTGTCACGCCTTCGAGCTTGAACATGTGCGCCCCTGTTTGTCTTGCAAGAACTGCTTAGCGGCACTTCATGACAGGCGGTCTGCGGTTTTGTGACGATTTGCTTACACAGCCGGCTCACGGCGCGGCTAAGCAAAACCGGCCGCTAACCGCCGTGCCGCGCGAGGAACGCCTCCGCGTCGAGGGTGCGAAAATCCTCAAGCGCGGACCGCAGACGGGCGTGATCCCAGTCCCACCAGGCAAGCGCCTGCATGCGCTCCGAGACAGCCTTGGGGAACCGTTCGCGAATGAGCTTTGCCGGCACGCCGCCGACAATCGTGTAGGGCGCGACATCGCGGGAGACGACCGCCCCCGCCCCGATCACCGCGCCGTCGCCGACCGTGACGCCGGGCAGGATCGTCGCCCCGTGGCCGATCCACACGTCGTGGCCGATGACGACCCGCCCCTCGCGCCGCCAGTCGAAGAAGGCGGCGTCCGGTTCGGCATCGGGCCAGTAGTCGTTGGCGCGATAGGTGAAGTGATGCAGCGTCGCGCGCCAGGTCGGGTGGTTGGTCGCGTTGATGCGCACGGCCGCCGCGATATTGGCGAACTTGCCGATTTCCGCGCACCAGACGATGCCGTCCTGCATGATGTAGGAATAGTCGCCGAAGGTCGTCTCGCTCATGCGCACCCGCTCGGCCACTTCCGTGTAGCGGCCGAGCTCGGACTGCGTCACCGCTGCCGTCTCATGGACGAGCGGCGTCTCGCAAAGTTTCGTCATGACCGTCTCACGCCGCCTGTTTCGGCGCGAATTCGCGCACGTCGATGATCCGGTCGGCGACCGCCTCGCGCACTTCCTCGTCGTGGAAGATGCCGATCTGCGCGACGGCTGCCGCCTTCTTTTCGGCGATCATCTCGATGACGACGCGCCGGTTGGTGGCGTCGAGCGAGGCCGTCGGTTCATCGAGCAGAAGCACCGGATGATCGGTAATGAAGCCGCGCGCGATGTTGACCCGCTGCTGCTCGCCGCCGGAGAAGGTCGCCGGCGGCAGCGCCCACAGCCGCTCCGGCACGTTGAGCCGGGCGAGCATCTCGCCGGCCCGGACCCGGGCGGTCTCAAGCGCCACGCCCCGCGCCGTCAGCGGTTCGGCGACGAGGTCGAGCGCGCTCACGCGCGGCACCGTGCGCAGGAACTGGCTGACATAGCCGATGGTCTCACGCCGCATGGCGATCACCGCGCGCGGGTCGGCGCTTGCAAGATCCACCATCTCGCCGCGATGCCGCACCAGGATGCGTCCGCCCGCGACGGCGTAATTCCCGTAGAGCATCTTCATGATCGAGCTCTTGCCGGCGCCCGAGGGGCCGCCGAGCACGACGCATTCACCGGCCGCGACATCGAAGGACGCGCCCTCGACGACCGGCAGGACGATGCCGCCCTGAAGATGCATGGTGAAGGTCTTGGAGAGATCGGCGACGCTGACGGCGAGCGCCGCGTCAAAAGTCTGAGCCTGAGCCATCGTCACACCTGAAGGATGGAGGAAACCAGAAGCTGGGTGTAGGGCGCCTGCGGATCGTCGAGCACGCGGTCGGTGAGACCGGCCTCCACGACGTCGCCGCCCTTCATCACGATCATGCGGTGCGACAGGAGCCGCGCGACCGCGAGATCATGGGTCACGACGATGGCCGCAAGCCCGAGATCGGCGACAAGCCCGCGCAACAGGTCGAGCAGGCGCGCCTGCACCGAGACGTCGAGCCCGCCGGTCGGCTCATCCATGAAGACGAGGCGCGGACCCGTCACCAGATTGCGGGCGATCTGGAGCCGCTGGCGCATGCCGCCGGAAAAGGCGCGCGGCTGGTCGTCGATGCGGTCTTCCGCGATTTCCACCCGCTCGAGCCAGCCGGTGGCGGTCTCGCGGATGCGGCCGTAGTGCCGCTCGCCCACCGCCATCAGCCGCTCGCCGACATTGGCGCCGGCGGAGACGGTCATGCGCAATCCGTCGGCCGGGTTCTGGTGCACGAAGCCCCAGTCGGTGCGCATCAGCAATCGGCGTTCCGCCTCGCTCATCTCGTAGAGATCGCGGGTCGCGCCGTCGCGCATGCGGTAGCGGACCGAGCCGGACGACGGCTCGAGCCGTGTCGAGATGCAGTTGAGCAGCGTCGTCTTGCCGGAGCCGGATTCCCCGACGATGGCAACCACCTCGCCCGGATAGACGTCGAAGGAGACATCGCGGCAGCCGATGCGGGATCCGTAGAATTTCGTCAGGCCGTCGACCGAAAGAAGCGGCGCGGCATCCTCGAAAAGCGAACTCATTGCGCCGTCTCCCTGGTCGCATAGGCGTCTTCCGGGGCGAGCCGGCCCTTGTGGCCCTGCTCAAGCCGCCCCTCGCAGTGATCGGTGTCGGAACAGACGAACATCCGCCCGCCCCGGTCGTCGAGGATGACCTCGTCGAGATAGACGTTCTCCGCCCCGCAGAGCGCGCAGGGCTCCTCGAAGCTCTGGATCTCGAAGGGGTGATCCTCGAAATCGAGGCTGACGACGCGGGTGAACGGCGGGATCGCGTAGATCCGCTTCTCGCGGCCGGCGCCGAAGAGCTGCAGCGCCGGCGACATGTCCATCTTCGGATTGTCGAATTTCGGCGTCGGCGAGGGATCCATCACGTATCGGCCTGCGACCAGCACCGGATAGGCATAGGTGGTGGCGATATGGCCGTGGCGGGCGATGTCCTCATAGAGCTTCACATGCATGAGGCCGTATTCCTCAAGCGCGTGCATCTTGCGCGTTTCGGTCTCGCGCGGCTCCAGGAAGCGCAGCGGCTCGGGGATCGGCACCTGATAGACCAGCACCTGCCCCTCGACGAGCGGCTCCTCGGGAATGCGGTGGCGGGTCTGGATGATCGTCGCCTCGCCCGTGTGCGTCGTCACCGCGACATTGGCGACCTTCTGGAAGAAGGCGCGGATCGAGACCGCGTTGGTGGTGTCGTCGGCGCCCTGGTCGATCACCTTGAGCCGGTCGTCGGGACCGATGATCGAGGCCGTCACCTGCCCCCCGCCCGTGCCCCAGCCGTAGGGCATCGGCATCTCGCGGCTGGCAAACGGCACCTGATAGCCCGGAATGGCGATGGCCTTGAGGATCGCGCGGCGGATCATCCGCTTGGTCTGTTCGTCCAGATAGGCAAAATTGTAGCTGGCGATGTCGCCGGTCATGACCGTCATTCCGCGGCCTCCTGTGTGGCGGTGTCGAGGTCTTTCGCCCGGTCCTCGAATTCGCCCCGCATGCGGCGCACGAGGTCGAGTTCGGCCTGGAAGTCGACGTAATGCGGCAGTTTCAGATGCTCCACGAAGCCCGTCGCCTGAACGTTGTCGGAATGGGAAATCACGAATTCCTCGTCCTGCGCGGGCGCGACCCGGTCCTCGCCGAGCTCGCCGGCTCTCAGCGAGCGGTCGACCAGCGCCATGGACATGGCCTTGCGCTCCGACTGGCCGAACACCAGCCCGTAGCCGCGCGTGAACTGCGGCGGCACCTTGGCCGATCCGGCGAACTGGTTGACCATCTGGCACTCGGTCACCTTGATCGTGCCGAGCGCAACGGCGAAGCCGAGTTCCGGCACGTCCATCTCCACCGCGACCTCGCCCATGCGGATCTCGCCGGCGAAGGGATGGGTGCGGCCGTAGCCGCGCTGGGTGGAATAGCCGAGCGCCAGCAAAAAACCCTCGTCGCCGCGCGCCAGCGCCTGCAGCCGCAGGTCGCGGGCCATGGGAAACTCCAGCGGCTCGCGCGTGAGATCGCCGGAGGGTTCCTCCGGCAGCGGCTCGCCGTCCGGATCGGGGGCGGTGCGCTCGATCAGGTCCTCATGCGCCAGAATGTCGGCCACCCGCGTCAGCGGCTCGCCCTCGCTCTCGCGCGCCGGCGCGGCCGGCACCTCGGCGTCACGGCCAAGCTCCGGATCGAGAAGGCGGTGGGTGTAGTCGAAGGTCGGCCCCAGCACCTGCCCGCCCGGCAGATCCTTGTAAGTGGCCGAAATCCGCCGCTCGGCGATCATCTCGCCGGTCTCGACGGGCCGCGAGGCGCCGAAGCGCGGCAGCGTCGTGCGATAGGCGCGCAGCAGGAAGATCGCCTCGATCATGTCGCCGCGCGCCTGCTTGACGGCGAGCGCGGCAAGCTCGGGCGCATAGAGCGAGGCTTCCGCCATCACCCGGTCAACGCCGAGCGCGAGCTGCTCGACGAGCTGCTCCACGGTGATCGCCGGCACCGACCGGTCGCCGCGCCGGCGGTCGGCCAGCATCTTGTGGGCGTTGGCGATGGCCGCCTCACCGCCCTTGACTGCAACATACATGTCAGTTGGCCTCCGCATTGGAAGAAGAGCCGTCCGCCACCGCGACAACGGTCGTGCGCGGCAGGGCGAGGAGATCGCGGCCCGAAACCAGCACCACATCAACCCCGCGCGGGAAGAGCGCGCGGTTGTCGGCGCGCGCGGCGACGAAACCCTCCGGCAGGCCGACGGGCGCGATGGTTTCGCTGCCGTCGATGCCGGGACCTGTAAGCGTCAGGAGCGGGCCGCCGTGAAGCGCCGGCAGCGCCAGCACCAGCGTCGCGGCACGGTCGGGGTATTCCTGCGTGCCGGCATGAAGTGCCGCCTGCGCAGGCGGCGTGTCGTCTTGCGCGCAGAAGACGAAAGCGGCAGCGCCTTCATCCTCCGTCAGCGGGCAGCCGGCGTGAAAGGCGAGCCAGGCGCGCACCGCGTCGCTGCGCAAGGCGGGCGACAGCCACACCGGCGTGTCGGGATCGCAGAGCGTCAGCGCCACCGCCGCAAGGCCCGCCTCGAGCGGCGCCGGCGGCTGGAGACAGTCGTCGAGCGTCTGGACCTTGCCCGGACGAGCCGTGGCCTGCATCAGCGCGGCAAAGACCGCCTGGGACCCGAACACGGGCTCGGCAAATCCGCCCTCGATTGTCTCGGCCGAGAACCGGCCGGCGTCGAAGTGAACCGTCTGCATCAGTCGTCTCCCCGTACCATGGTGAAGAAGTCGACCTTGGTCGCGGCCGCCTCGCGTTTCGTCTGTGTCGCCTCCCGCGCCCGCGCCTCGGCAAGCGGCGCGACCACCGCGGCCTCGATGTCCGCCCGGCGCGCGCCTTGCGCCCAGAGCGCGGCAAGCGTTGCCGAAAGCGTCGCCTTGGCGCGGTCCTGGCCAAGCGCATAGGCGTGGCCGACGGCACCGTCTTCAAGCCGCACAGTGGCGCGGGTCACCGTCGCCTCGCCCAGATTGAACGGCGCGCCGTCACCGCCGATGCGGCCACGCACCATGACGAGGCCGGTTTCCGGCCCGCGCACGGGCGCCGCTTCTGGCAGCGGCCCCAGCGCCTCGGCGCAGGCGGCGATCTCGCCGGCCGGTGAGGCGGCCAGCACGTCCATCAGGGTCTTCAGTCCGCGCGCGTCACCCCCTTGCGGCTCGACGCCGGTGGCATGCCCGTTGGCTTGCGATGTCATTCACTCGCTCCGTTTCAGTCAGCGGACCGGACCCCCGGCCCGGTCAGGCAGGTCGCGTCTCTTCCGGTCCCGGGTCCCGGCGAGTCGCTAATTTGTATAGTTTTATAGACAACCAACAGCAAGCACTCTATATCCGCCGCATGACGCCTTGATGACCCTCGCGCCCTTCCAGCCGGATCGTGGAAAACCGCTTGCGTCGCACGAAGGAGCGGGCGAAACGGACGCCGAGGCATGCGGACCGACGCCCGGCGGACGCCTGGCGGACGCCTGGCGGATGGTGGAAAACGGGGGAGGCAGAAGCAGATGGAAAGCGGGATCGAACGACGCAGCGGCGTCGCGCTGTGGCGCCAGATCGCCGACGACATTCGCGCCGCCATCGGCAACGGCGTCTATGACGCGACAGGAAAGCTTCCGACCGAAGCAGCCCTTGCCGCGCAATTCGACGTCAACCGCCACACCGTGCGTCAGGCACTGGCGGCCCTTGCCCGCGACGGCGTGGTCCGGACGGTGCAGGGTCGCGGAACGGAGCTCCTGCCGCGCGCCCGCGTCAGCTATCCGATCGGCGCGCGCACCCGCTTTTCCGCCGGCCTCGGCGGACAGGTGGCGAAGGCTGCGACGCGGTTTCTCGAGACGGCAACGGAGCCGGCAAGCGAGGAGGTCGCACGGGCGCTGGCACTGGCGCCGCAGACCCCCGTTCTGCGGCTGGAAACCGTCGGCGCCGCCGACGGAACGGCGCTGTCGCGCGCGACCCACTGGTTCGACGCCGCACGCTTCGCAGAGCTTCCGGCGCATTGCGCGCAAAGCGGCTCGATCACCCATGCGCTGAAGGCCTGCGGCATCGGCGACTACAAGCGCCTTTCCACGGAGATTTCCGCCGCCCCCGCAAGCCGGACGGACCGCGAGGACCTCGGCCTGCAGGCCGGCGCGGTGGTCCTGCTCACCACCTCCGTCAATACCGATCAGGACGGCGTTCCGATCCAGATGAGCCGCAGCCGCTTCGCCGCCGACCGGGTCACGCTGTCGGTGCGCAATGCGCCCGAAAGCGGGGATCGGGACGGGACCAGCAACGGAGACGGCTAGAGCCTGTACACCGGGGCCGCACGAACGGTAGGCTTGGGCATCATGCGGGCGGGGGGAAGAGCGCCATGAACCGGATCGTCGCAATCCTGATTGCTGCAACAGCGCTCGCCCTGACCGGGGCGGCCCGGGCGGAAGAATTCCATTCCGGCAGCTTCATGCTGTCGCCAAGCGCGAAGACCCTGGTCCTGATGGACCCGCCGCCGGATGCGCCCTTGCTCATCGCCGTGCAATGCAACGACATCGTCAACGACAGCGAATATCCGCGCTACCGGGTGAATGTGGACGGCGCACAGGTGATCTCGACCTTCAACGAGGAAGGCGGAGCCTTCGTCAAGGGACGCGACATCGCGGTGCAGCTCAATCAGGATCGCCCGGCCCGCCCCTGCACCTGGAAGGCACTGGGCGATGCGACGAAGAGCTTCTCCACCCAGTGGAGCTACGACCCGGCCCGCGACCACACCCTGATGCTGGCCGCCTTCGACACGCCGACGCGCTTCAAGGTCGCCTTCAACGCCAGCAACATCTCCTGCGATCCGGGCACGCTGACGCTCTATCGGGACGGCAAGGAACTGCGGGACCCGGGCGGCGATCCGATGCCGCTGCTGGCCGGCAGCAGCTTCATCGGAACCGCGCGGATCGTGCATGTGACGATCGCCGGCAGCTGCCAGGGCGACGGTCGCTACACCGGAACCGTGTCCGTGCCCACGACCGCCGCGAACTAGAATGCGGCCCCTCGGGGCCGCAGACCTGCCAGGTCAGGGCAGATAGGTCAGGCTTTCCAGCATCGGCCCGTTCCAGAACTGGAACTTCGCCACCACGGACTTTTCGAAGGGATCGTCCTCGCCCTCGACCGTCTCCTCGCAGCCGGCGAAGAGCATGTCCTGGCTCACCTTGCCGGCCGCCTCGTCATAGGCATAGCCCCAGTTGATCGCCCCGTCGCACCTGCCGAGCCCGGCCACCATCGCCGCAACGCCCGAAGCGCCGGCGGGCGTCGCCAGAAACCGCTTGAAGTCGACGTCCTCGGCCATCGCGCCCGATACAAGGGCCGCGCTCAAGACGCAGGTCGCCGCAACTGTCTTCAAACCCGTCATTCCATCCCCTCTTTGCCCGGTGTGTCTGCGGCAGAACGCCGGTCGGCGGCGACCGGGGGCGACCGCGCGTCGCAAAGCCGTCGCATGGAGTCAGGAAAGATTGAGTAAACGCAGGCGCTTGCAAGGCATCGCAGCGCAGCTCGCGAATGCGGCATGCGGCGCCGGCGCGAGGCGGTCGTTCGCCGTGATCAGAACACCGCGCTCCAAGGGTGCACGGTCGGGCGGGCATCCGGGTGCGTGCGCAGATAGTGGTGCAGCACATGCAGCAACTCGCGCACATGGTCGTCGTCGCCGCGCGCCCGGGCGCTGCGAATGTCGTCGATGATCATGTCGCGCATCCGTCCCTCGCCGGATTTGGCCTGCGAGAGATATTGCGCCAGCCCGCAGGCAACCGCTTCGCTGACGTGCTCGTGCTCGGCGATCGCGCGGATCTCCTCCTCGCTGAGGCCGCTCAACGCGACGCAGTCCACCAGACTGATCATGATCCGCTCCCCGCAATTCGTGACGTTGCGTCAAGAGTGTCATCAAACCGTCACAAGGCCAAGCTCGCGAAACTGCGGATCTGACCGTCGCGGCCACCAGACGGGCGCGGCGCCGCTCAGGCGACTAGCTTGCGCTCCAGGCCGCAGAGCATGTCGAGACAGGACTGAAGCTGGTCGCGGCTGACGAATTCGTCGGGCTTGTGCGCCTGGGCAATCGAGCCCGGCCCGCAGACGACGGCGGACATGCCGAACGCCTGGAAAATGCCGGCTTCCGTGCCGAAGGCGACCACATCCGCGCCATTGGCGCCGGTGAGCTCTGAAACGATCCGCCGTGCCTCGTTCTCGTCGGCAGGTTCGAGCCCGGCGACCTCGCCGATCACCTCGGTCACGATCTCCGCGTCCTTCGACACCGCCCGCATCGCCGGCAGCAGTTCCTCCGCCACATAGGCCTCGATGCGCGAGCGCACGAACAGCCGGTCGGCCTCCGTCACGGGCCGCATCTCCCAGTCGACGCTGCAATGGCCGGGAATGACGTTATGCGCCACGCCGCCGACCAGCCGCCCGACCTGCACCGTCGTCCAGGGGGGATCGAAGCGGCTGCCCTGCGGCGCGCGCTCCTTCAGCGCCTCGCGCAGCTCCATCAGCCGCGAGACGTAGCGCACGGCATATTCGACTGCGTTGACGCCGGCGTCCGGCGCGGAGGCGTGTCCCTCCAGCCCGGTGAACCGCGTGGTGTATTCGCAGCAGCCCTTGTGGCCCTCGATGATGCGCATTTCCGTCGGTTCGCCGATGATCGCCACCGACGGGCGCAGCTTCATCCGCGCCAGATCCTCGACAAGCTGTTGCGCGCCGAGACAGCCGACCTCCTCGTCGTAGGTGAAGGAGAAATGCAGCGGCCGCGTCAGGTCTCGCGCGGCATAGCGCGGCGCCACCGCCATGGCGGCTGCGATGAAGCCCTTCATGTCGCAGCTGCCGCGTCCGTAGAGCAGCCCGTCCGCCTCGCGAAGCGCGAAGGGGTCGGACGACCAGTCCTGATCCTCCACCGGCACCACGTCGCTGTGGCCCGACAGCACGATGCCGCCGTCGGTCTCCGGTCCGAGGGTCGCGAAGAGATTGGCCTTGTGGCCGGTGGGATCGACCATCACCTGGGTGCGTGCGCCCAGCGCGCCGAGATAGTCGGCCGCATAGGCGATGAGCTCCAGATTGCTGTCGCTCGTGACGGTGGGAAAGGCGATCAGCTCGGCCAGAATGTCGCGCGTGTCGTCGATCAGGGCCATGTGGCGCTCTCCGTTTCGGCTTCGCAGTCCGTCCCTCAGGCCTTGACGATCAGCTCTCGCGGCCGCTTGCACAGGCATTCGGCCGGCCCCTCGGGCAGGATCAGGATGCTTTCGGTGATTTCCAGTCCCCAGGAATCCATCCAAAGGCCCGGCATGAAGTGGAACGTCATGCCGGCTTCCAGCACCGTGTCGTCGTCGGGCCTAAGTGAGATCGTTCGCTCGCCCCAGTCGGGCGGATAGGAAACGCCGATCGGATAGCCGCAGCGCGCCGCCCGGTCGATGCCGGCCCTGGCCAGCGGCGCGCCCAGCGCCTCGGCGATATCGGCGGCGGTGTTGCCGGCGCGTGCAGCGTCCAGACCGGCTTCCAGCCCCTCGACCAGCGCCATCTCCGCGTCCAGCAGATACTGCGGCGGCTTGCCGAGAAACACCGTCCGGCAGAACGGCGCGTGATAGCGGCGGTAGCAGCCGGCGATCTCGAAGAAGGTGGCGCTTTCCGCCTCGATCAGCCGTCCGTCCCAGGTCAGATGCGGCGCGGCGGCGTCCGATCCGCTCGGCAGCAGCGGCACGATGGCCGGATAGTCGCCCCATGCATCCTCGGTGCCGCGGATCGCATCGGCATAGATATCGGCGACCAGGTCGGTCTTGCGCATGCCCGGACGGATGCGCTCGACAATGCCGTCGATGATCTTTTCCGAGATCCGCGCGGCGCGGCGCATGAAGACGATTTCCTCCTCGGACTTCACCGCCCGCTGCCAGTTGACCAGCGCGGTCGCATCGACGAATTCCGCTTCGGGCAGCTCGCTTTGCAGCGTCAGGAAGGCCTTGGCCGAGAAATAGTAGTTTTCCAGTTCCACGCCGACGCGCTTGTTGTCGTAGCCGTAGCTGCGGATGATCGCGGCCAGCGTCTCCATCGGGTGGCGCAGCGTCGACTGGACGTAGAAATCGGGATAGCCGGAGACCCGGTCGTCGTCCATCCACACGGTGCGGATCGCGCCATTGGCATCCTGCAACCGTCCCCACCAGATCGGCTCCGCGTCGTGAAACACCAGAACGCCCTGGTGGACGTAGAACGACCAGCCGTCGTAGCCGGTCAGCCAGGCCATGTTCGACGGATCCTCGACGAACAGAATGTCGATGTCCTTTTCGCGCATGGCGGCACGCACTTTTTCCAGGCGGCGCGAGAACTCTGCTGCGGAAAACGGTAATTCAGACGCCGGCATGAGCCCCCCTGTTTGCATCCGGAAAAAGTGAACCTCTCTCGCGTTGTACACACGCCGAGCGGCCTTTGGACAGAGGGTTTTTCGTTTGTGTCGCCTTTGCGTGCCTTCGATGCCGCCCGGCAGGATTGACGCAGGGCGCGCTGCGTGCTCGCCTGCCCGCTCAGGACAAGACCCCTTCGGCGGAGACCATGAACCCCTTGCATCTGAACGACATCCTGTCCGCCGCCCGCACCATCGCCGGCACCGCGACCCGCACGCCGCTGGTGCCCGCACCGGCGTTTGCTGCCATCGCCGGCCAGCCGTTCCTGCTCAAGCTGGAAACCACCCAGCCGACCGGCGCCTTCAAGCTGCGCGGCGCGCTCAACGCGCTCGCCCACCTGCCGCCGGACGCAAAGGGCGTGACCTGCTGTTCCACCGGCAACCACGGACGCGCCGTCGCCTATGCGGCACGGGCGCGGGGTCTCAAGGCGGTCGTCTGCATGTCGGCGCTGGTGCCGCAGACCAAGATCGACGGCATCCGCGCGCTTGGCGCCGAGGTGCGCATCATCGGCCGCAGCCAGGACGACGCGCTCGCCGAAAGCCGCCGCCTTGCCGCCGAAGACGGACTTGTCGAGATCTCCCCCTTCGACGATCCGCATGTGATCGCCGGCCAGGGCACCATCGGGCTGGAGCTGCTTCAGGACGCGCCCGATCTCGACACCATCCTCGTGCCGCTGTCGGGCGGAGGGCTTGCCGCCGGCGTCGCGCTCGCCGCCAAGGCGATCAACCCGGCGATCCGGGTCATCGGCGTGTCGATGGTCCGGGGCGCGGCAATGCAGGCCTCGATTGCCGCCGGCCACCCGGTGGAGGTCGTGGAGGTGGAAAGCCTTGCCGATTCGCTTGGCGGCGGCATCGGGCTCGATAACCGCCTCTCCTTCGCGCTGTGCCGCGACCTGCTCGACGAAGTCATTCTCGTCCGCGAGGAGGAGATCTACCGCGCCATGCAGGCGCTCTATTTCGAGGAACGCATGGTCGCCGAAGGCGCCTGCGTCGTCGGCATCGCGGCCCTCATGGCCGGCAAGCTGCCGACAGCGAAAGGTCCGATCGCCACCATAATCACCGGCCGCAACGTCGACATGGAGGTCTTCACCCGCGTCGTCACGGGTCAGGACGTGACGCTCGGCGACCTCCGGATCAAGGGACGCCCCTATGCCGCATGACATTGTGATCGCCACCGAAGCGGAATTGCGCCGGTCCGTGCAGCTCGACGAACGCATCGTCGATATCGTGGAAGAGGCCTTCCGGGCACTTGCACGCGGAGACGTGGTGATGCCCCCCGTTCTCTCGATGGACCTGCCGATGGTCAACGGCGAGGTCGACGTCAAGACCGCCTATATTCCGGGCTTCGACGGCTTCGCCATCAAGGTCAGCCCCGGCTTCTTCGACAATCCCGCCCTCGGGCTTGCAAGCCTCAACGGGCTGATGATCCTGTTTTCGGCCAAGATCGGACTGGTGGAAGCGCTCTTCCTCGACAATGGCTATCTGACCGATATCCGCACGGCCGCCGCCGGTGCGGTTGCCGCCCGCCACCTCGCGCCGGAGACGGTCGACACCGTCACGGTCTTCGGCACCGGCGTTCAGGCCAGGCTCCAGGTCGCGGCCGCCCGTCTGGTGCGTCCGTTCTCGCGCGTCTTCGTCTGGGGACGCGATCCGGCAAAGGCCGAGACCTGCGCCCGCGAGATCGCCGATGCCCATGGCATCGAGGCCCGCGCCACCGACGATCCGGCGACGGCCGTGGCGCAAAGCCAGCTCGCGATCACGACCACCCCGGCGCGCGAGCCCGTCTTTCTGGCCGACTGGCTCCATCCGGGTCTCCACATCACCGCCATGGGGTCCGACCAGGACGGCAAGACCGAGATCGATCCGCAGGCGCTTGCCCGTGCCGATGCCTATGTCTGCGACCGGGTGAGCCAGTGCGAGACACTTGGCGAACTGCGCAGCGCCCGGGCCGCCGGCCTGCTCCTGCAGGAAACCCCGGCCGAACTGGGCGAGGTCATCGCCGGCACCCGGCCGGGACGGCGGGCGCCTTCCGATGTCACCATTTGCGACCTCACCGGCACGGGCGCGCAGGACACGGCAATCGCGAGCCATGTCTTCGCAGTGTGCTGGGACGCCGGCACGAAAGAGCGCATCGGCACGATCATCCGCGCCTGATCCGGGCAGACCCGCCACCCGCGCCGCGATGGACAGGCGGGGCCGGCTGGCGCTATGACCAAAGCATGATCCGCCTCGACGACCGCGACATTGCCATCCTGAAAGTGCTTGCCCGCGAAGGCCGGCTGTCGAAGGCCGATCTCGCGCGGCGCATCAACCTCAGCCCGACGCCCTGCTGGGAGCGGCTGAAGCGGCTGGAGAAGGCCGGCATCATCGAGGGCTACAACGCCCGCATCGCGCTCAAGAAGACCGCGCCGCATGTCACCGTCTTCGTCACGCTGGAGCTCGACAACCACAGCGCCGGCGCCTTCCAGCTGTTCGAGCAGATGGTCGAGACCCAGGACGAGATCGTCCACTGCTGGGCGCTCGGCGGCGGCTTCGATTATCTCATGCAGATCGTCACCCGCGACGTCGACACCTACCAGCGGCTGATCGACCGGTTGCTCGACCGCGGTCTGGGGCTGGCGCGCTATTACACCTATATCGTCACCAAGGACGTGAAATCGTCTGGCGCGCCGCCGCTCGATTTCCTGATTTCCGGCCCGGCAGACTGACCGGACTGCAAACCCGCCCGAAAAAAGACGGATCGTCTGGCGCATGGCGCCAGTTCAGATGCATCGTCTGCACATCCGCGCCCATCCTGTCGTCAACGACGCGACCGCCAGCAGGGAGTTCGGCGCCATGATCAAGACGGGAACGGAAACCGGCCACACCCGGCCCTCGCTTCACGACGCACGGCTGATGCGCCAGTTCGCCTATGTCGGCGGCCGCTGGATCGCCGGCGAGACCGGCGAGACCATTGCCGTGCGCAATCCGGGCGACGGCGAGCGCCTCGGCGAGGTCGCAAGCCTGACCGCCGAGCAGAGCGGCGCGGCCGTCGCCGTTGCCCATGAGGCTTTCGCCGACTGGTCGCTGACGCTTCCCCAGGAGCGCTCGGCAATCCTGCGGCGCTGGTTCGACCTCATCGTGGAACACAAGGAAGACCTCGCCCGGCTGATGACGCTGGAGCAGGGCAAGCCGATTTCCGAGGCGCGCGGCGAGATCGACTACGCCGCCTCCTTCGCCGAATTCTACGCCGAGGAAGCCAAGCGCCCGAACATCGAGAGCGTGACCTCGCATCTGCCCGACGCGGAGATGGAAGTCTGGCTCGAGCCGGTCGGCGTCGCGGCGCTGGTCACGCCCTGGAACTTTCCCTGCGCGATGATCACCCGCAAGGCCGCGGCAGCCCTTGCCGCCGGCTGCACCGTGCTGATCCATCCCTCGCACGAGACCCCGTTCTCCGGACTCGCGCTCGCCGAACTCGCCGAACGCGCCGGCTTTCCCGCCGGTGTCTTCAACGTCGTCACCGGCGATGCGGCGACCGTCGTCGGCGCCTGGACCAAGGACGCCCGCGTGCGCGCCGTCTCCTTCACCGGCTCGACCGAAGTCGGCCGGCTGATCTACAGCCAGTGCGCGGCCACCGTGAAGCGCATGGTGCTGGAACTTGGCGGACACGCGCCCTTCATCGTCTTCGCCGACGCCGATCTCGACCGCGCCGTCGACGAAGGCATCAAGGCGAAATTCGCCACCTCCGGCCAGGATTGCCTCGGCGCCAACCGCTTCTATGTCGCCCGCCCGCTCTACAAGCGCTTCTGCGAACTCTTCGCCGAGCGCACAAGGGCGCTCAGCGTTGGCGTCGGCCTCGACGATCCCGATATCGGCCCGCTGATGAACGAGCGCGCCGTCGCCAAGCAGGTGTCCCATGTCGAGGATGCGCTCAAGCACGGCGCGAAGCTTCTGGCCGGCGGCGAGCGGCATTCCGCCGGGCCGCTGTTCTTCCAGCCGACGGTTCTCGCCGATGTGCCGGACGAAGCGCTGATCATGCGCGAGGAGACCTTCGGCCCCGTCGCCGCGATCACGCCCTTCGACACTGAAGACGAGGCGATCGCGCGGGCCAACGACAGCGAATACGGCCTCGTCGCCTATGTTCACACCCAGGACGCGCGGCGCACCTATCGCCTGACGCGGGCGCTGACCTACGGCATGGTCGCGGTCAACCGCACGAAGGTCACCGGCGCGCCGATCCCCTTCGGTGGCATGAAACAGTCCGGCGTCGGCCGCGAGGGCGCGGCACTCGGCATGCAGGCCTTCATGGAACTCAAATACGTCTGCCGCGACTGGGCCTGAGCAAAGCCGCGGGCGCGACACACCAGACACATGATTTCTTTACAGGATCCGGATAGCGATCCCGGGACACAAAAGGGAGACACGACATGCTGACCAACGATCAACTGGGCAAGTGGGACCGCGAGAGCTTCTTTCACCCCTCCACCCATCTGGCGCAGCATGCGCGCGGCGAAAGCCCGGCGCGCATCATCACCGGCGGCAAGGGCGTTCACATCGAGGATCGCGACGGCAACAAGCTGCTCGATGCCTTCGCCGGCCTCTACTGCGTCAATGCCGGCTACGGCCAAACGGAGATCGCCGACGCCATCGCCGCCCAGGCGCGGCAGCTTGCCTATTATCACGCCTATGTCGGCCACGGCACGGAAGCCTCGATCACGCTCGCGCACATGGTGCTGGAGCGCGCACCTAAGAACATGTCGAAGGTCTATTTCGGCCTCAGCGGATCGGATGCCAACGAGACCAACATCAAGCTGGTCTGGTACTACAACAACATCCGCGGCCTGCCGCAGAAGAAGAAGATCATCTCGCGCTGGCGCGGCTACCACGGCTCCGGCCTGATGACCGGCTCGCTGACCGGGCTTGAGCTGTTCCACAAGAAGTTCGACCTGCCGCTTTCCCAGGTGCTTCATACGGAAGCGCCCTATTATTTCCGTCGCCCCGACCTCGACATGAGCGAGGCCGATTTCGTCGCCCATTGCGTCGCCGAGCTTGAAGCGCTGATCGACCGCGAGGGCGCCGACACCATCGCCGCCTTCATCGGCGAGCCGGCGCTCGGCACCGGCGGCATCGTGCCCCCGCCCGCCGGCTATTGGGCCGCGATCCAGGAGGTCCTGAAGCGCCACGACATCCTGCTGATCGCCGATGAGGTCGTCACCGGCTTCGGCCGTCTCGGCTCCATGTTCGGCTCGGACCACTACGGCATCGAGGCCGACATCATCACCATCGCCAAGGGCCTGACCTCGGCCTATGCGCCGCTGTCCGGCTCGATCATCTCCGACAAGGTCTGGAAGGTGCTGGAACAGGGCACCGACGAGAACGGCCCGATCGGTCACGGCTGGACCTATTCGGCCCATCCGATCGGCGCAGCCGCCGGCGTCGCCAACCTGAAGCTGATCGACGACCAGAACCTCGTCGCCAATGCGGGCGAGACCGGCGCCTATTTCAACGCCCAGATGCGCGAGGCGCTGGCCGACCATCCGCATGTCGGCGACGTGCGCGGCGAGGGCCTGCTCTGCGCGGTCGAATTCGTCGACGACAAGAAAAGCCGCACCTTCTTCGACCCGTCCAAGAAGATCGGCGCGCTGGTCTCGGGCGCCCTGCTCAAGCACGGCGTCATCGGCCGGGCGATGCCCCAGGGCGACATCCTCGGCTTCGCCCCGCCGTTCTGCATCACGCGAGCCGAAGCCCTGCACGTCGTGGCCAAGACCCGCGAGGCGGTCAAAGAAGTCCTCGGCTGATCCACGATCGCCGGACCAAACCTTGAAAGAGCGCGTGAGGGGCGACCCTCGCGCGCTTTTTTTTCAGACAAGGAGGCCCTGGCGCGCAGCCCCGTCGCTTGTGCAAGATCGCCCAAATTAAGTCCGGAATTTGCGAAAATTGATCTCCAGATTGCCGATCTTGCAAAAACTGCCGCGTCTCGCGCTGCCTCGCAGCAGGAAGCGGCGACGGGAATTTCCGCCGTGCCCGAGGGGGAATAACCCTCAGCCTCCCGTGCGGGACAACCGTCGCCAATGCCCCACGAATCGTGTCTGATCGCGGCACCTCGCACCCAGGGACCCGCGCTCCGTGCCATCCACCCCTCCTGCCAACGACCCGGCCGTGCTTTCTGCCTTCCTGGAGGCTGCGAGATTGCGCATCGGAGCCGGACGCGTCGCAGCCGGCGACGCTATTGGTGCGGAATGGACCTCCGCCACTCTCCCCTGGACGGCCCGGCCGCTGGCGGTGCTGTCACCGGAAACCGCCGACGCGGTGCCGGCGCTTCTGGCGCTTGCCGCGAGCCATGGCGTGGCCGTGCATCCGGTCAGTCGCGGCCGCAGCTGGGGGCTCGGCTCGCGCCTGCCGCCGCGCGATGCCGCGATCCTCGATCTCTCCGGGCTCGACCGCATTCTCGACGTCGACATGGCGCGCGGCACGGCGCGCATCGAGCCCGGCGTCACCTTCGAGGCGCTGCAGGCCCGGCTGAAGGCCGAGGGGCTGGCCTTTCACCTTCCCTCCTTCGGCGGACCGCGCGACGCCAGCGTACTCGCCAATGCGCTGGAGCGCGGCGAAGGCGCCGGACCACTGGGCGACCGTTTCGCATCGCTGTGGGATCTCGACGTGGCGCTTGCGACCGGCGAGCGGTTTCGCACCGGCCACGCGCGTTTCGCACAAGAGCCGCTCTCCGCCCGCCATGCCCGTCCCGCCGGCCCGCTGGTCGAGGGGCTGTTCAGCCAGTCGGGCCTCGGCGTCGTGCTGTCGGGCCGCATCGCGCTGCAGCCGACCCTTGCCCATGCCAACATGATCCTCGCCGACATCGGCGCCAAGGACGGCCTCGACGCGGCGCTTGCGACGCTGACCCGGCTGATCCATGCCGGCCTCGTCGCGCCCCATGCGGCGGCGATCTGGAACGGCGCGAAACGCGTCTCCTCGCTCGTCGGCCGCCACCATGGCGACGCCGGCGCGCTCGCCACGAAACCGGACGACTGGGCGCTTTCGGTTGTCATCACAGCCGCCCATCCCGACCTGCTGCAACTGAGCGTCAGGATCGTCACCAGCGAACTGGCCAAGGTCTGCCGCGACATCCAGGTTCAAAGCGACCGCGACGCCGACGGCCGGCGGCTGGAAACGCCGATCACCGGCTTCAGCGACGGCAACAACGTGATGAGCGCCTATTGGGGCAAGGCCGAGCGGCCCGAGGTGCCGGGCAATCCGGATCTCGACGGCTGCGGTTTCCTGTGGGTCTGTCCGGCGCTGCCGCTGGAGGGTCAGGCGGTGCGCGCGCTCGCCGCCCTGCTGGAAACGGTCGCCGCCGGAACGCCGCTTTATCCGGCCCTCGGCCTGCAGGCGGTGACCGCCCGCGCGCTGCACGGCTATGTCTCGCTCGCCTGGGACCGCTCAACGCCCGGCGCCGACGCGGCCGCGATGACCGCCCATGACGCCCTCATCCGGGGCTGCCATGCGCTCGGCTTTGCCCCCTATCGGCTCGGTCTTGCGGATGCGGATGCGCTCGACGAGATCGCCACCGCCGCCGACGATTGGCCAGCCGTTCTCACCCGCCTGCGCGCGGCCCTCGACCCGTCCGGGACGCTCTCGCCCGGCCGTCTGAGAGGTCTCAGGCCCTTGTGAGGCACGGTCTTTCCAGATCAAGCATTCGCGTATCCCCAACGCAAAAAGGGCCGGCAAGGCCGGCCCTTTCGATCTTGTCTTGAAAGCGGCTGCGCGGGTCGCTCAGTGCGTGCCGGCAGCGGCCAGGCGCATCGTCGCGGCGGCCGAGATGAAGGCGCTGAGCATTGCCGCCTGCGGGGCGAAGCCACCGCGTACGGCATCCAGGAAGGAGGCCCGCGCCACCTTCAGCGCGGTTTCCGCGCCCGGCGCGCCCTCGGCCGCGTTCATCTTGATCGCGACCACCCGGTCGAAGGCGGCCTGCGCGTCGCCGGTCTCGTCCATCGCCTTGCAGAAGACGTCCATCACCAGCACCATTTCCGCTTCCGAGATGGAGGCATCCATGGCGCCGTTGAAATCCTGGCCGAGCGCCAGCCGCGCGGTGGTCGCCTCTTCGGCCTTGACGCCGAGGAGCGCGGCCTCGCCCGCCGACCAGCCGGCCAGCGATGCGCCGCCGGCGGCCAGACCGGTGACGATGTCCTTCACCTTTGAAACGGATTCCTTGCCCATGCTCATGTTCATTCACTCCTGAAACCGGAAAGTCTTCAATTGGGTGTCAGGCCGCATGACGCGGCCCGCGCGTCTCCGCGATCACCAGTGATGGAAGAAATGCTTCACCGCATGGCCGACCTTGTGGGCGGCATGGCTGACGGTGTGTTCCACCGCATGCGCCTCGTGGCTGACCGCATGGCCGACCTGATGGGCCGCATGGCTGATGTCGTGACCGGCCTCGGAGGCCGCATGGGCAACCGCCCCGCCGACGGAATGCTCCAGGAAGTGGAAGGCGTTCTCGAAGGGACGCGTGTCGATCGAGATGTGGAAGTCGAAGTGGATGCCGAGACCGGCCGCCAGATCGCCGCCGAGACCGAAATTGATATGGTGATGCGAGAAGCCAGCATGCGCCTCGCCGCCGACACCGACCTCGCCCGCGTCGACACCGCCGGACCCGCCGCCCGACCCGACGCCGTGAACCGACGCGCTGCCGCCGGCATGAGCTTCCGCACCGGCGCCCGCCATCGCGTTGCCGGATCCGCCCGCCCCGTAGGAGCCGTGACCGTGCTGGATGTCGCCCGAGCCGCTGGCGCTGGCGCCGGCCGTCGCCGATCCGCCGGCGCTCTCGCCGGCCGAAACGCCATGCGTGCCGACCGACGCGCTGGCATCGCCGGAAACACCGGCAGAAGCGCCGGCGGAGGCCGAAGCGCCCGTATCGGAACTGTTGGAATGGGCCGAGCCGGAGACGCCGGCCCCGGCCTGCGCCTCACCGGACGCGCCCGCGCTGACCGGACCGGAATGCGCATGAACCTCGCCGGAAGCACTGGCGCCGGCACCCGCCGCACCCGACACGCTGCCATTGCCGGCATGACCGGAGACGCCGTCGCCGGCATGGGCGCTGCCGGACGCCCCCGCGTGGCTGTCGCCCGTCGAGCCGGAGGCTCCGGCATGAACGCCAAGGTCGGGATCGCTCCACCCGCCGTCGTCAGTCGAAAACACGCGCGTGCCGCCGGACACCCCGTCAAGGGTCTCCAGCGGAATGGCATCATCGAGCTTGTCGAATTTGTTGCGAATTTCCCTGTTCATCCCGCCACCTCTGGTTTGTTGATTGCGAGATGAACCCTAGGGAATGAAGATTGCCATTATTCTAATTTTCCCGAAAAATTCTTTTAACATATCAAAGGGTAAACAGTTTTATAATATGAATGACAGAGGTCGATCGAAAGAGGTCTCCAAAAGATCGTCGACGCTTCTTGAAGGCTGCAGCAAAAGACAACGGATCGAGAGGTCCGCTACCGGCCTTCGGCACGGCCCGGGTCGTCATGCCGCGTCCTGCGCCTCGATCATCTGCGAGAACAGCCCGTTTCCGGCGACCAGCTCGCGGTAGGCGCCGCATTCCACGACGCGCCCCCGGTCGAGCACCAGGATCCGGTCGCAGGCGGCAAGCGTCTCGAGCCGATGCGCGACGCTGATCACGGTCGCATCCATCTCGTCGATGGCCCAGGCGACATGCTCCTGCAGGGCGGGGTCGAGTGCACTGGTCGCCTCGTCGAGAATGAGGATCTTCGGACGGCCGGCAAAGGCGCGCGCCAGCAGGATGCGCTGCACCTGGCCGCCGGAAAAGCCGCATTCGGTGTCGCCAACCGGCGTGCCCATACCGAGCGGCAGCGCCTCGATGTCGGCCTCCAGGCCGGCCTTGCGCGCAGCCTCCCGGGCCTCCGCCGGGGTGATGGGCGCCCCGGCCGCGATATTGTCGAACAGGGTTCCGGGGAACAGCTTCCCGCCCTGGCCGACAATGCCGATCTGGCGGCGCAGCAGCCGGTCGTCGAGCCGGTCGAGATCGATCCCGTCGAAGGTGACCGACCCGGCCTCGCGCGGGATCAGCCCGAGCAGCGCCTTGATCAGCGTCGACTTGCCCGCGCCCGACGGCCCGGCGATGCCGATGTGCTCGCCCGCTTCGACGCGAAAGCTCACGCCCTCCAGCGCCGCCGGCGCGCCGGCGCGGTGCCGGCAGGTGAGATCGCAGGCTTCGATGGCGCCGCCAAGCTGCGGAGGCGTCCAGCCGTCGATCGCCGGGCGCGGAACGCCGTCGAGCAGCGGCTTGATCATGCGAAACTGAAGGCCCAGCATCGTCGCCTGACCGAAGGCGCCGAGCACGGCCGACACCGCGCCGGCGATGCTGCCGGCGGCAACGACAAGCGAGATCGGCGCCCCGCCGGCGACGACACCACCGGCAAGCGCCAGTGCGACAATGGCCGACAGCACCAGAGAGCCTTCCACCGCCTCTTCCAGCGCGGAGGACGCTGCCCCGACCCGGTCGGCTTTCAGGAAGCGGTGGCGCAGAGACAGGAAGCCGTCGGTCCAGCGGCTGAACACCCGGCCTTCCGATGCGGTGGCGCGCACCGTGTCGATCATCGTCAGCGCCTCATAGGCGGTGCTCATCCAGCTTTGCGGCGCGGCCAGACCGCTCAGAAGCGCCTGCACCCGGCGGCGGGCGATCAGCGCACCGGCAAGAATGACGATGGCCACCACCGCGCCGATGACCACAGCGCCGATCGCCGAGGTTGCGGCAACGACCGCGATATTGGGAAGCGCGACGAGAAGCGCCGCGACGACGGAAAGCCCCATGCCCCACACACCCCGGTGCCAGCGTTCCACCGAGCGGGTGGAAAGTGCTGCGATGGGTGCCGGCGGCAAGTCGCCGGCGCTCGCGGCCGTGGCATCGGCGATGCGGATCGCCCGGTCGATGGCCGCCGCGCGCAGGAAGAAGCCGATGCGCCCGTCAAGGCGAAGCTTGGCAATGCCGGCGGCAAAGCGTGTCAGGAGGTTGGCGCCGAAGAGCACGACGAAGAACGCCAGCATATTGGCGAGCAGGCCGAAATCGCCTTCCGGCACGACAGTTTCAAACAGCGGCCCGGTGACGAGCGGCAGCGTTGCCACGGCCATGCCGGCCAGCAGCGTGAAGGCGAGGAAGGCAGCGAGATCGCCGCGCGCCTGCGGCAGGCCGAAGCGCAGCAGCGCCCTGCCGGTCAGCCGTGTGTCGGGAAGGGCCGGCAGCAGCAGAAAGGCGGTTTCCTCGAAGGCGTCGAGCGGCAGTCGGCGCGCGGGTCCCGGCTTCCAGCGGCTTGCCGCATCCGCGACCCGCCAGCGCGGTCCGTCGCGCGTCAGCAGCACCGCGTCGGCGGGTGCGTCCGCATCGGTATCCTCCCTCGCCGGCTTGCGGAGCGCGAGGATCGGCACCGGGCTTTCGCCGATGCTCTGGTCGCTGAGCCGAACCTGGCGCACCTGAAGGCCGGCGGCGCGCGCCAGCCGCTCGATGGAGACTGCCGCCGGCTCGCCCGGCACCAGCGCGCTGCCCGGCACAAGCTTCGACTGCGCCGCGTCAGCCGCCGCATGCAGGGCGTCGACCAGCACCGGCGTCGGCGTCGCCATCGCCGGACGCGGCTCGGTCAGCAGCGTCTCGATGCGCTCGGCCGAGCGCAGGAAGAACTCGTTTCCCATCTGCCCGCTCATGCGACCGCCCTCCCCGCGTCACGCGGCTGCATGGCCTGCGCCTCCGCAGGCCCGTCTTCGACAGTGGCGCGCAGCGTAACACCGCCCGCCCCGTCCAGATGAAGCGCGCGGTCGCAACGCCGGATCGATCCCGGACGGTGCGACACGAGAAGCACCGCCGCGCCCGAGCGCCTGAGACCGTCGAGCACGCGCTGCTCGCTCAAGGCATCGAGCGCGGATGTCGTCTCGTCCAGCACCAGCACCTGCGGCCGGCGGGCGAGCGCACGGGCAAGCGCCAGCCGCTGGATCTCGCCGCCGCTCAAGCCGGGACGGTCGGCGGACAGCATCGCCGTGAGGCCACCGGCGCGCGCCACCATCTCCTGCGCGCCGGCAAGCTCGAGTGCTGCGTCGATGGCATCCTGCGCGATGGTCTCGTCCCACATGGTGATGTTGTCGCGAATGGTGCCGCTCATCACCGCGCTTGCCTGCGGCACATATTGCAGGCGCCGGCGCAGGCTCTCGTGCGGCCAGTCGCCGAGCGGACGGCCCTCAAACAGCACACGTCCGGCGCGCGGCGCGACAAGGCCGGCCGCCAGACGGGCGAGCGTCGACTTGCCGGCGCCGGAAACGCCGGTGATCGCGGTCAGTTCATTCGCCGAAAACGCCAGGTCCACACCGGAAAACAGATCCGCGCCCGTGCCGAAACCGAAGCCGAGCGCCTCGAAGCGCAGCAGCGGCGCGGCCGCATCGACCGTGTTTGCCGGACAGGCCGCGCCGCGGTTGATCTGGGGATCGGCGGCATGGTCGATCAGGTCGTCGAGGCGCATCAGCGCGCCGGCGGATTCCTGAAGCGCGCAATAGTGGGAGGCAATGGCGGCAATCGGCGCGGCAACAAGGCCGGCAAGCACCTGCAGCGCCAGAAGACCGCCCAGCGCCAGATCGCCCTGCATCACCCGAAAGGCGCCGGCGCCGAGCACGCACATGCTGATCAGGAGCATCGCCGCCGCCGGGCCGAGATTGACCGCCGCGCGGATGCGCCCGAGCCGCTGCTCGGCATCGAGCGCGGCTTCCTCCGCCGTCAGCCAGCGCGAGGCGAACAGCGCCTCGCGGCCCAGAAGACGGAAGGCATCGAAGGCCATGAAACCGGCCGTCGCCACGCCGCTTGCCGCCCCTTCCAGCACGTTTTGCAGCCTTGTCGCTTCGCTCAGGCGTTCCGACAGCCGGATCAGCACGACGAGATTGGCGAGCGCAATTGCCGTGACGATGCCGCCGAGCACCGCGTCATAGAGCCAGATGATCGCCAGATAGCCGCCGGCAACCGCGATATTGGGCAGCATCTGCGCCAGCGGGCCGGCGACGGTGCCGCCGATCTCGGAGCCGATGCGCAGCCGCGAGACCACCTCGCCGGCGTTGCGCTGCGCGAAGAAGGACAGCGGCAGGAACAGCACATGCTCGAAGGCGCGCGCCGCCACCACAACGCCGATCTTGGATTTCAGCGCGGCGACCGTCCATTCGCGCAGCGCGCCGAGCGCGACCTGCACCAGAAGCGTCGCGGCGAGCGCGACAAGAATGAAGATCAGCCAGTCGCGGCGGCCCTGCGCCACCACATAGTCGGAATAGGTCTGGATCGCACCCGCCAGAACCAGCCCCGGAATGATCCCGACCACGCCGCAGACGAAGACGATGGCCATCGCGTCCCAGGAGCCGGCCGCCTGGCGCAGCAAAGCGGGAAGCGCCATGGGGCGCCGGCCACCGGTCGTGAAGCTCTCGCCCGGCACCATGACGAGCACCAGACCGGTCAGCGCCTTGCCGAGCTCCGCGCGGGTGACAGTGCGCCGGCCGACCGCCGGATCGAGCAGCACGAAGCGGTCGCCCTTCACGGCTTCCAGCACGACGAAATGATTGAAGTTCCAGTGCAGGATCGCGGGAAGCGGCAGTTCCGCCAGATCCTCAGGCTCGCGCCGCACCGCCTTGACCTTGAGGCCGTAGCTTTCGCCGGCGCGGGCAAGGGCTGCCGCATCCACCCCGTCGCGGGAGGTGCCGCAGCGCTCGCGCGCGTCCTCCAGCGCGATTTCCCGGCCGTGGGCGCTCAGCACCATGGCGAGACAGGCGGCACCGCATTCCGCCGCCTCCATCTGCAGGATGGTGCGCGCCCGCCGGGACCCGAAACCCGTCATGGACGGCCCGTCCAGTCGTCGGCCTCAAGATGCAGGAAGCGCTTGAGCGCGGGCACGGCCAGCGCCAGCAGCGGACGGCGTTCCACCGTAACGTCGGCGCTGAGCGGCGTGCCCGGCGACAGGGTCACGCCGGGTGGCGGCGCGCCGGTCCAGGCGTAGCCCGCGCTCCCTTCAGTCTTGCGCTCCATCGCCAGCCGCACCTCGAAGGTCGGCCCGCCGGCGGAGATCTTTTCCGCCAGCGTGTCGTCGCCGAGCGCGAATTGCAGGGCCTGCGAGGAGGCGGGAACCTCCGAGATCGAGATCACGCGGGCGATCAGACGGTCGTGCCGGTCGAGCGGCAGATCCGCAGGCGTCAGCAGCGCGCGGTCGTCCGGCGACAGCCGCTTGCCCTGCGACAGCGGCACGAAGACCACCGCCTCCAGCGCATCGGGATCGGCACCGGACGTGCCATCGACCAGGATTTCCAGCAGCGGCTGACCGGGCGCGGCGAGTGCGCCGGGGCGCGTGTTGATGGCGATGACGCGGCCGGGCGCATCGGCGGTGACGGTGGCGCCGGCCTCAAGACCGGCGCGGGTCTCCGCCACCTCGGCCTGCAGCCGTTCGATTTCAAGCCGGGTGGAAAGGGCCGCACGCTCGCGCTCGGAGGCTGCCTCCTCGCGGGCAACGTCGAGCGCGACCTGTGCGGCACGGGCGGCCGCCAGATCGTCTTCCGCCACATCGGCGGCGATGCGCGCGTTGGACACCGCCTCCAGCGAGACGATCCCGTCAGCGTGGAGTTTTTCCAGCGTCGTCTGGCGCTCGTCGAGCCATCTCTTCTTGGAAGACAGCGCCTCGATCCGCTCACCGAGCGCGATCAGCTGGCGCGCGTGGCTGCGGCTTTCGGCTTCGGCATCTTCGGCACGCAGGGTTTCGCTGCGCTCCGCGTTACGGCTCAGCACCTCCAGGATGCGCTCCGCCTTCTTCAGCGCGGCCATGCGTTCGGGCTGGGAGAGCCGCAGGAGCACGTCGCCGGCGGCAACCGTATCGCCACGCTTCACCAGCACCTCGGCGACATAGCCGGAAGACGCGGCGCGCACCGGCGAGATCAGCGTCTCGCCGGACCGCGCCAGAACGCCGTGGCCGGTGACATGGATCGGCACGTCGACGAAGGCGCTCCAGGTGACGACGCCGGCAAGTGCGGTGGCAAGGGCCGCGGCACTCAGCCGCGTCACCGCGGTGGAGACGCGCATCGTGCGCTGCGTCTCGTCCACCCGGGTCGCCGCGTCGAGCGCCTCCTGCCTGAAAAACGATTTCGCCATGACCACTCCCCTTGAAAGGCGAGTGTCCGACAGCGAGGCTCAAGTTCGGTTAATCCGGGAAAGGCGAGCGGGATCAATCGCCCCGCTTGGTTACCGTTGCGTGAATTCCGCCCGCCCCGCCCGAAGTCAGAGCCGCAGGCCGCAGGCCTCGAAGGCGGCCTTCGTTGCGGCCTTTTCGTCCTCGGTCAGTTGCAGCAGCGGCGGGCGCACCGGGCCGCCGACCTGGCCCAGCAGCTCCTGCCAGTATTTCTGGTGCGCCTGCGGCTTGCCGCCCGGACGCGTGCCCTTCAGCGCCTTGCGCACGGGATCGAGGCTCTTGCTGATCTCGCGCGCCCGCGCCGCGTCGGCGGCAAAGGCCGCCTGCGTATAGTCATGCATGCGCCGGTCGTTTGCCGTTTGCAGCAGATAGGGGGGCGAGGAACACAGATAGAGCTGCCAGCCGAGCTCCAGGATGTTGTCGAGCCATTCCTCTTCCGAGGCCGTCGACACCAGGATTTTGTCGCCGACCATCTCGGTCAGCTTCGTGTACATCGGCCGGGGCACGGAATATTTGATCGCGACGATATTGGGCAGCTCGGCGACGCGGGCGCAGAGCTCCGGGCTCATCAGATAGCCGGAATCGGGATGGCTCCACATGGCGATGCCGATGTTCACGCTCTCGCAGACCGCCTTGTAGTACTGATAGACGGTCTCGTCGGGATCGGTGACGAAATGCAGCATCGGCGCATGCACGACGATATAGTCGGCACCGACGGCCTCGGCGTGTTTCGCCAGTTCGATCACCGTGTCGAAGTTCTGGTCGGAACACGACATGATGGTACCGGCCCGGTCCCCGGTCTCTTCCACCGCGATCTCGAAGTTGCGCTTGCGCTCGTCGAGCGACATGGAAAAGAACTCGCCCTGCTTGCCGGCGATGAACAGCCCGGCAATGCCGAGATCGTCGACCCAGTGGCGGATGTTGGCACGCAGGCCCTCCTCGTTCAGGCTGAAGTCGGGACGGAAGGGATTGAGCGCTGCCGCCCAGATGCCCTTCATGTTGGCACGGGCGTAGGCCTTGGCGTCGAGTCTGCTGTAGTTCATCGCTTGATCCTGTCTCACGTTCGGTGAAGCGCGCGCCACAGCGTTTCGCTGGTGAGCGGCATCGGAAGGTCGGTCACGCCATGGGGACGCAGCGCGTCGATGGCGGCATTGAGAATGGCGGCGGGCGCGCCGATGGTGCCGGCCTCGCCGACCCCCTTGGCGCCCAGCGGATTGTTGGGCGAGCTGGTCTCCATCTTGGAAATCGCAAAGGCCGGAATGTCGCTTGCACGCGGCAGCGCATAGTCCATCAGCGATCCGGTCACGAGCTGGCCGTCGCCGTCATAGACCAGCCGCTCCATCAGCGCCTCGCCGAGCCCTTGCGCGAAGCCGCCCCGGATCTGGCCTTCGACCAGCATCGGGTTGATCACCGTGCCGGCATCATCGACGCAGGCGACATGTTCAAGCGTCGGATCGCCGGTCTCCGGATCGATTGCCATCTGCACCAGATAGGCGCCATATCCCCAGGCCTCGCCGGCAGCCTCATAGACCACCTCTTCGCTGACGGGCACGCTGGTGTCCGCGCCACCAACGATGCGGGCAAGCAACGCCTCGCAGGCCTTCAGCACCGCGCTGCCGCCGATTGCCGTGCTGCGGCTGGCGAGCGCGCCGATACCGGTCGGGCAGTCCGCCGTCGATCCGCAGACGACCTCAATGGCCTCAGGCGAAAGGCCGAGCGCATCCGCAGCGATCTGGGCGAGCGCCGTCTCGCGTCCGTGCCCTTGCGTGCTGCCGCCGAAGGCGACAAGCGCCGTACCGTCCGGATTGCGCGTGACGCGCGCGCTTTCCCATCCCGTGCCGCAGGGCTCGATATAAAAGGCAACGCCAAGCCCAACGACCTCGCCGCGCGCCCGGCGCGCCGCGACCTCTGCGCGGCGCGCGTCGTACTCCGTCTCGCGCGCAAGATGGTCCAGCAGCTCCGCATAACGGCCGGAATCGAGCACGACCCCGGTCGGCCCCTCATGCGGAAAGGCGGTATCGGTCACCAAATTGCGCCGGCGGATCTCCAGCGGATCGATCCCGGTCGCGGCCGCCGCCGCATCCACCAGCCGCTCCATCAGGCAGTTGGCCTCCGGGCGCCCGGCACCGCGATAGATCCCGACCGCCGCCGTGTTGGAGGTTTCGGCGTTTGAGCGAATATCGACCGCCGCGACCTTGTAGCCGCTCGGCAGGATGCGCCCCGCATTCCAGGCGGGGATCGCGGCGCTGCTCGGCAGCCAGTGCCCGAGCGGCGCGTCGACCCGCGCCTTCAACGCCAGGAATCGCCCGTCGGCATCGACACCGAGGGTGCCCTCGCTCGTTGCGCCCCGGCCGTGACTTGCCGCCAGAAAATCCTCGCCGCGCGAGGAAATCCAGCGGGTCGCGCGCTTGAACCGCAGCGCGGCCCAGACGCACAGCACCTCTTCCGGATAGAGCGAAGCCTTCATGCCGAAGGCGCCGCCGACATCGGGGGCCGCGACCTGGATGCGCTCGGGCGCGACGGACAGGATGCGCGACAGTTCCCGCCGCGCGCGGTGGGGGGTCTGCGTCGACAGCCAGACGGTCACGCTGTCGCTCTCATCGTGATAGGCAACGGCAATGCCGCGCGGTTCCAGCGAAGCGGGCGCCAAGCGCGGATGGTCGACCCTCACAGAAACGCGATGCGCGGCACCGGCCAGAGCCTGATCGCAATCGCCCGACGACCAGGCGCCGCGAAAGCCGGCCGGCTCGACGGCGGCCTCGTCGTCGTCGATCTCGACCAGAACCGCGTCGCAGGCATCCAGCGCCTCAGCGGGCGCTGACGCCAGCACGGCCGCTAGCGGCTGGCCGACGGCGGAGACCCGCTCGACCGCCAGCACGGGAAAGGGCGCCGACCCGAAAGGTTCCAGCACCGGATTGATGCTCAACCGTCCCAGGTCCCCGAGATCGGCGGCACGCACGACCTGTTCCACGCCGGGCATGTCGCGGGCATCCTGCACGTCGCATCCGACGATCCGCCCACCGGGCACGGGACTGCGCACGAAGGCGACATGCAAGGGGTCCTGCAACGGCACATCCGCGACATAGCAGCCCGCTCCGGTAACCAGGCGAAGGTCCTCGCGCCGGCGCAAGGGTTGGCCGATCTGCGGTTGCTGCGATCCCGCGCGCTCGCGGTCCCGGGCGGAAATGACTGTCACGGCCAAAACTCGTCTTCTGCTGGCGGGCGGCATGCCCTTCGGGAATTCGAGCCGACAGTGGCGGCAATCAGATATCGCGGCAAATACTGTGTTTCAAACCTGCTATCTGGAAATTGGATAACTGGAGCGCGCGGATTGGCGCAAAATCGCAAGCGTCGAGACCTGACTGGAGCTGCCCATGAAACATGTCGCCATCATCGGTTATGGCGCAATTGCCCGATATGTCATGACGGCGATCGCCGAGCGGGACACTGTGACCCTGTGCGGCATCATCGGGCGTGCCGGACGGCTGGAGGATGCCCGCGCCTGCGCGCCCGGCGCGATTGCGATCGCCGACAGTGTGGGCGATCTGCCGCAGCGTCCCGACCTGGTGCTCGACTGCGCCGGCCATGCCGGCCTGCGCGAGCACGGACCCGATATTCTGGCAGCCGGCATCGATCTCTACAGCGTCTCCGCCGGGGCCCTCGCCGACGCGGATCTCTACCGCAACCTGAGCGAGGCCGCCCGGCGCGGCGGGACTGCGCTCCGGATCGTGTCGGGCGCGATCGGCGGCCTCGATATCCTGAGCGCGGCGCGTCAGGGCGGATTGACCCGCGTGATCTACCGGGGCCGCAAGCCGCCCGCGAGCTGGCGCGGTACGCCGGCGGAAGAGCGGATCGACCTCGACGCGCAAAGCGAGGCGCAGGTGCATTTTCGCGGCACCGCCCGTCAGGCGGCGGCGCTTTATCCCAAGAACGCCAATGTCACGGCGAGCATCGCGCTTGCCGGGATCGGCTTCGACGAGACCGAGGTCGAGCTGATTTCCGATCCCGCGTGTCGCGAGAACCGGCACGAGCTTGCCGTCGAGGGCGCCTTCGGCTCCTTCGCCATCCAGATTTCCGGCCGCGCCATGCCGGACAATCCGAAATCCTCCGCCTTGACCGCGATGAGCATGGTCGACACGCTGGCGCGGCTTGAAGACGCCATTCGCATTGCCTGATCCGTTGGGCTATGGCTGTGCGCGCTGTCCCGCCATCCCGGCTCCCGGCACAACACTGAAGACGCTGCGATGAGCGAACCGAACCAGAAGCACGTCCGCATCGTCGAGCGGATCCTGACCCGCCTCAAGCTCAAGCAGCTGCGCCTGCTGGTCGCGGTCGAGCGCCACAACAGCATTCTCCATGCCGCGCGCGAGCTGAACCTGTCGCAGCCCGCCGCCACCAAGCTGATCAAGGATCTGGAAGCCGACTTCGGCGTGCTCCTGTTCGAGCGCACCAACCGGGGCGTGGTGCCGACGATCTACGGCGAGGCGCTGGCGCGCCACGGCAAGCTGATCTTCGCGCAGATTTCCCACGCCGCGCAGGAACTGGACGATCTGGCGGAAGGATCGAGCGGGCGCATCGTCATCGGCACGCTGCTCGCCGCCTCCGCGCTGCTCCTGCCCAAGACCATCGCCCGGGTGCTGGCGCAAAAGCCGGGCCTGTCGATCAAGATCCAGGAAGGCACCAACGAGGTGCTGATGCCGGCGCTGCACTCAGGCGAGGTCGATCTCGTCGTCGGACGGCTGCCGACCCATCGCCACCGCGACGAACTGCTGCAGGAGCGCCTCTACGAGGAAAAGGTCATCGCCGTCACCGGCATGAGCCACCCGCTGCAAGGGCGCAAGCGCGTCACCTTCCAGGACATGATGGATTATGGCTGGATCCTGCCGCCGCCGGAAACGACGCTCAGGCGCCAGATCGATCTGGTGTTCCTCGACCACGGCCTGAGCTCGCCGATCAACGCGGTGGAATCGGTGTCCTTCCTCGCCAACCGCAGCCTGCTCGCCACCTCGACGATGATCGGCATCCTGCCCAATCACGTGGTGGAACAGGATATCGCAGCCGGTATCCTGGCACGCGTGCCCTGGGACGTGCCGATTCCCATCGGCCCCGTGGGTGTCTCCTACCGCAAGACCAAGGGCCTGACACCGGCGGCCGCCTTCTTCCTCGACGAATTGCGGGCGGTCGCCGCAACGCTGTAACAGCGCGGGGCGAGCGCCGTTCCCGTCAGATCAGCGCCGTCGTCAGGATCGGCGCCCAGCTCAACAGCACCAGGATCAGCGCCACCGCGATCAGGAACGGATAGAGCGCGCGCACGATCTGCATCGGCGGCGTGCCGCTCATCGCCGAGGCGATATAGAGCCCAGCGCCGACCGGCGGCGTCAAAAGGCCGAGCACCAGGTTGAGGCAGACGATCACGCCGAACTGGAACGGATCGATGTCGTAATGCATCTGCGCGATCGGCAGCAGGATCGGCACCACCAGGATCAGTGCGGCGATGCCGTCGATCACCATGCCGATGACGAAGAGCGACAGGTTGACGATCAAGAGGAAGACGAAGGGATCGGAGGTGATCGACGTGATCTGGCCCGCGAGCTTCTGCGGCAGCGCCTCGTAGATGATCACCCAGCCGAACACATTGGCGGCGGCGATCAGGAAGATCACCAGGCTGGAGCTGGTCGCGGTGCGCACGAACAGGGCGCCGAGCCGGGTGATCTTGAGATCCCGGTAGATGAACCGCCCGATCAGGAAGGCGATCAGCGAGGCGACGGCGGCCGATTCCGTCGGCGTCGCCACCCCGAGCAGGATGCCGCCGACAATGGCGACGGGAATGAGCGCCGCCGGAAGGCAGTCGCGCAGGGCTGCCAGCGCCTCGCTGCGGTTCATCCACTTGCCCTTGGGAAACGACTGCGTCAGACCGACAAGCGCGATGATCACGAAGAAGGACGCCGACAGCATCAGGCCGGGAATGATGCCGGCCATGAACATGTCGCCGATGGGGATCTGCGCCAGAACACCGTAGATCACGAAGAGCATGGACGGCGGAATGATTGGCGACAGCAGGCCGCCGGCCGCCGTCGTAGCGGCGGCGAAATCGCGGCGGTAGCCCTCCGCCTCCATCGCCGGCACCATGGCACGGGCCATCACCGCGATCTGCGAGGCGGCCGAGCCGATGATCGCGGCCATGAACATGTTGGCGAGCAGGTTGATATAGGCAAGCCCGCCGCGAAACCCGCCGACGAAGACGCGCGCCGCCTGGATCAGCCGCCGGGTCAGCCCGCCCTCGTTCATCAGTTCGCCGGTGAGCATGAACAGCGGGATCGCCAGCAGTCCGTAGCTCTCGATCCCGGAATAGAGCTGCTGGGCGAAGCTTGCGTAGAGCACCTCGTTGCCGCTCGCCTGGATGTACCAGATTGCAGACAGCGCCAGCACCAGCGCGATGGGCACCGCGCCGAACAGCAGAAGAAGAAAGACGATCGCCGTCATGCACGTGTCCCCGCGTCGGCGTCCGCCTGCGGATCGTCACCGCCGGCGAGCACGCAAAGGCTCGCAACGAGGTTGGACGCGGCATGCAGCGTCAGTCCGAAGGTGAAGACGATCATGATGGACCAGACCCAGGCCTTGCGAATGCCGAGCGTCACCGTCGGCTCGGCATAGATGAAATTGAAGGTCTCGCCCTGGAAGGCCAGGGTGTCGAAGCCGGCGGCATAAAGCGCGAGCGGATCGAACCACAGCAGGCAGAACCGGATCATCGCGACGGCGAAGACGACCGTCACGACATCGAGGCCAAGCCGCCACCAGCGCGCGACCCGCGGCGAGAGCATGTCGTAGACAAGCGTCACGGCGACGCCGGAGCGCCGGTGGACGGCGGCGGAGCCGGCCAGAAACGTCATCCAGACCATGGCGGTGATCGCCGTCTCGTCGATCCAGTAGATCGCCATATGGGCGGACCGGGTGACCACATTGAGAAGGATCAGCCCGGTGATCGTGGCGGCAAGGGCGGCCGCCAGCGCGATTTCGCACCGCGCCCAGAAGGCGGAGATCCTGTAGAGCATCGCGCGTTATCCATCCACGCCGCGCACCCGGACCGCAAGGCCCTCGGGCCCTGACCGTCCGGATGCGGGGTTGCGGGTGTCGGGCCGGGACCTACTGCCGGGTCTCGTCGGCAACCTTGCGAAGCGTGGCGAGCGCCGGTGCCTTCTCGCTCCAGATCGCTTCCCACTGGGCGATGGCATCCTGGAAGAAGGACGCATCCGCCTCGACGATATTGGTGCCCGTGCCTTCGACGGCGAGCAGCCAGTCGGCCTCCTTGGAGATATAGGTGTCGATCGCCCCGTCGAGGTGACGCGCCATCAGCCGGGTGATCGTCTCGCGTTCCTCGGGGGACAGGTCCTTCCACACGCGCGCCGACACCAGACCGACCATCGGGAACATCATGTGGTTGGAAATCAGCACCGTGTCGGCATGCTCGTAGTACTTAAGCTTCCAGATCAGCTCCGCGTCCATGTCGATGGCGTCGACCTGGCCGTTGGCAAGCGCATCATAGACCGCCGGCAGCGGCATCGGCGTGGAGGCAGCCCCCACCGCGTTGTAGAAGTCCTTGATCGGCTCGAACGGCGTGATCCGAAGCTTCTTTCCGGCAAGGTCGGCCGCGCTCGTCACCGGATCGCGGCTGACGATCTGGCGCAGGCCCGCCATGCTGTAGCCGATGCCGACGACACCGGCCTTCTGCGGCAGGTCGGCCAGCATCGCCTTGGCTTCATCCGAGCGCAGGATGCGCCCGGCATGGGCCACGTCGTCGGCCATATAGGGCGCGTAGAAGGCGCCGAAATCCGGCACGCGGTTGGAGACTTCCGCGATCGTGAGGAAGGCCATGTCGAGCGCGCCGGTCTGCAGAAGCTGCATCATCTGCGCCTCGTTGCCGAGCTGGCGCGACGGGAACACCGCCACCGAATGCTTGCCGTCGGTTTCCGCCTTCAGGTCTTCGCCGAAGGCCTGCGCCGCGACGGTCCAGATATGCGGCGGCGGGGTGATCAGCCCGAGACGGAATTCCTTGGCGGAGGCAAGGCCGGTGGTCGAGGCCAATGCAACCAGCGCCGCCGGCAGCGTGCGCGCGATCAGGGTCTTGAAATTCATGTCGATCCTCCCGAAGACCGGCCGGGCACCTCCATGCCGGGCAGGCCGTCACGTTGTTGATGATGGTGAAAAGAGCGAAGCGGCGCCGCGACCGGGCGCCCTGCGTGCCTAGAGCTTGACCCAGCCCTCCGGCGGCTCCTTGCCCGGATGCAGGGTGCCGCAATTGGGGCAGGTGCGCGCCTCCTCCGAGGCATAGAAGGCCTTGTAGACGGGCGGCAGATCGTCGACGATCGATTCCAGGTCGAGCTCCGCGCGATGCACCAGATGCGCGCATTCGAAGCAGTACCATTCGATGGCGTCGAGCGCACCTTCGGGGCGGGCCGGCTCGATGACGAGGCCGATGGAGCCTTCCTGCGGGCGCTGCGGCGAATGGCGCACATGCGGCGGCAACAGGAAGATCTCGCCTTCGCGGATCGGCACGTCGTAGAACTCCTTGCCGTCGTAGAGCTTGAGCAGCATGTCGCCCTTGAGCTGGTAGAAGAATTCCTCCACCGGGTCGTCATGATAGTCGGTGCGCTTGTTCGGACCGCCGACGACGGTGACCATCAGGTCCGCGTCCTTCCAGATCTGCTGATTGCCGACCGGCGGCTTCAGCAGATGCTTGTTGTCCTCGATCCACTTCTGAAAATTGAAGGCTGCAAGTCTCGACATGTCCCGCTCCCGCATTGCCGGTCCAGCCCCTCCCCCGGCGCAGCAGGGCGCTGTCGGGTCCGGTCCGGCACATGATTCCGAGGCTCAGGAGACGGCAGATTGATATTTCAATCAAATAGCATTCAGTAAAGCGGGTATCACGAAAGCCGATAGCCGACGCGGCCGTCGGCGGCGCGCGTCAGTCGCCGATGGGCTTGGGCCCGACGTCGGTCGACAGCGGCACCAGCGAGGTGCGGATGCGGCGCAGGTATTCCTTGACCCGCTCCGGCCGACGCCGCGCGGCCCCCGCCGCCAGCACGTCGACAATCGCGATATAGGCAAGCCGCGAGGCGCTCGGCTTGTAGATGTCGTGATCCTCCGGCAGATCGACCCCGATGGCGATGTCGCAGGCTTGCGCCAGGTCGGAGGCGGCCTTGGTCAGGCTGATCGTCGCCGCGCCGTACTGACGCGCGATGGCGACGCTGTCGAGCAGCTCCGCCGGCGTGCCGCTGGCGGAGACCGCAAAGACCACGTCGCCGCGTTCCAGCGTCGAGGCAATCATCCGCTGCAGATAGCCGTCGGCATGGGCCTCCGCCGGAATACCGAGGCGGAAGAAGCGATTCGCCCCCTCGCGCGCGACATTGGCAGAGCCGCCGCCGACGCCGAAGAACACGATCCGCCGCGCGTCGGCTAGCATGTCGATGGCCGATTGAAGTGCTGCCCCGTCGAGCTGCGAGCGGGCGGTGTTGAGCGTGTCGACCAGCGCCCCGAAGACCTGCGCGACCAGCTGGTCGGCAGGCGAGCGGTCGTTGCCCTGCCCGCCGAGATACTGGAGGCTGACCGCCACGCTTTGCGCCAGACGGATCTTGAACTCCTTGAACCCGTCGCAGCCGAGCGACTGGCAGAAGCGGTTGACGGTGGCGTCCGACACCCCCGCCCCCTTGGCGATCTCGCTCTGGCGCTGGTAGGCGATGGTTTCCAGATTGGCGAGCACATAGTCGGCGACATGCTGCTCGCGCTTGGGCAACGCCCCGTTCAAGCCCCGCAACTGGGCAATGATGTCGATCACCTTGCTCACGTTCCCCGACCTCGCCTTTCCCGATCTCCCCGTCCCGCAGGATAGGGTCCCGTGCGGCCCGCGCCTATTCCGGCTTGTAGGCGATCACGTCCATCTCGACCTTGGCATCCACCATCAGCGGCGACTGGACGGTGGAGCGTGCCGGCGGATGATCGATGAAATAGCGCTCGAACACGCCGTTGAAGCTGGAGAAGTCGCGGGCATCGTCGAGCCAGACGTTGACCTTCACGACGTGCTCAAGGGTGCAGCCGGCCAGCGCCAGAACCTCGATGATGTTTTCCATCACCTTTTCCGTCTGCGCGACGATTCCCCCGGTGATGATCTCGCCCTTTTCCGCCGGCACCTGACCGGAGACATAGACGAAATCCCCTGCGCGCACCGCCTTGGCGAAAGGACGGCGCGTGCCGCCGGCTGCGAGATCGGCAGTGTCGTATCGGGTGATTCCAGTGGTCATGCGTCAGCTCCGTTTTGTAAGTTTCTTTCATAAATTAGCGTCATTTACGTGATATGCAAATCTGGAATTGACAATTCCTGCCATTTCTGAAAATTTCTTTCATATCGACCGGCCGATATCCGGCATGCGAACGATCTGGGAGGAGACTGGCATGAAGCTGAACAGACCCCTTAAAACCATTCTCGCTGCGGCCTTTGCCGCGTCGATGGCGAGCACTGCCTATGCCGGCGGGACGCTGCGCTACGCGACCGTCGGCGAGCCGCCGAGCCTCGACCAGCACGTGGTCACCTCGGACCTGGCGACGACCATTGCACATCACATGTTCGAAGGTCTCTACACCTTCGACGCCAGCAATGCACCCCAGCCCTTGCTCGCCGAAAGCGATCGCCTCGAGGACGACGGCAAGACCATCGTCATCACCCTGCGCAAGGACGTCACCTTCCACGACGGCACCGACATGACCTCGGCCGACGTCGTTGCCTCGCTGAAGCGCTGGGGCGAGCACGGATCGCGCGGTTCGCTGCTGTTTTCCAACGTGGAAAGCGTCGAGGCGACCGGCGACCATGAAGTCACGATTCGCCTCACCAAGCCGTTCGGCCCCTGGAAGAACCTGATGGCCTTCATCAACGGCGGTCCGGCGATCTATCCGGCCTCCGTCGTCGCCGACGCCGGCAAGGCGCCGATTTCCCCGGAAAACTACATCGGCACCGGCCCTTACAAGTTCGGCGAATGGCAGGCCAACCGTCACGTCGAGCTGGTCCGCTTCGACGACTATGATTCGCCCTCCGGTGCCGCCGACGGCTACGCCGGCGAGCGCAAGGCCAACTTCGATGCGCTGCGCTTCATCCCCGTGCCCGACGTCGGCACCCGCGTCAGCGGCCTGCAGTCCGGCGACTACGACTATGCCGAAAGCATCCCCGGCGATCTCTTCGCCGATCTGGACGCCAATCCGCAGGTCACCACCATCGTCAACGGCGGCCCGCTCTTCGGCCTCGTCTTCATGAACTCCAAGGACGGCCCGCTGAAGGAAAACTTCGCGCTGCGCCGTGCCATCCAGACCGCCATCGACAAGGTGCCGGCGCTTCAGGTCGCCATCGGCCCGGACAAGCTGTGGCGCGCCAACGGCTCGTTCCTGCCCAAGGGCAACGTCTGGTACACGGAAGCGGGTGCGGAGAACTTCTCCAAGGGCGACGCCGACACGGCCCGCTCGCTGGCCAAGGAAGCCGGATACAACGGCGAGCCCATCAAGTTCATGGTCTCCACCAACTATCCGTTCCACTACGACACGGCCATCGTCTACACCAAGCAGCTCGCCCAGGCCGGCTTCAACATCGACCTTCAGGTCTATGACTGGGCCACCCTGATCAAGAAGCGCGCCGAGCCGGACCAGTGGGACCTGTTCTTCACCCACCACGGCTTCGTTCCGGATCCGATCCTGATCTCGGTGATGAACGACAACTATCCGGGCTGGTGGACGACCCCGGAGAAGGCCGCGCTCAAGGCGAAGTTTACCGAAAGCGCCGACCCGGCCGAGCGTCAGAAGCTGTGGGGCGAAATCCAGGCCCTGATCTACGAGCAGGTCCCGACGATGAAGACGGGCGATGTCTACACCTACAACATCGCCTCCACGAAGCTGACCGGCCTGGGTGAAGCCACCCTGATCTGGCCGCACTTCTGGAACGTCGACAAGTAAGCCGGCTTCCTCCCGGCTGCCCCTCCCGCGCCGCCTGCCCGGTCCTCACGGACCGAGGCGCGGGAGGGGCCTTTGCGCCCCGCGACATGCGCTGAAAATCGCGGCACACTGCCTGAACCACCCCTCCTGAACGCGGAAAGACCGTCGACATGCTCGGATATGCGACGCGGAGACTGCTGGCGCTCATTCCCACGCTGCTTGCCGCATCCCTGCTCGTCTTCCTCTTCGTCCATCTTATTCCCGGCGACCCCGCCGCCGTCCTGCTCGGCGACACGGCAACCCCGGAAGAGGTCGAAGCGCTGACGCGCGAAATGGGCCTCAATGCGCCCCTTTACCTCCAGTATCTCTACTGGCTCGGCAACGTCCTGCAGGGCGATCTCGGCACATCGATCTTCTTCGGCACCCCGGTTCTCTCGGTGATCGCCGACGGCGCGGAAACCTCCATCCTGCTCGCCGTCATGACGATGGTCTGGATCGTGATCCTCGGCGTTCCGATCGGCGTGGTTTCGGCCACCCGGCACGGCACCTGGGTCGATCAGGTCGCCTCCGGCGGCGCGATGCTGTTTGCCTCCGTGCCGACCTTCTGGCTCGGCCTCTACCTGATCCTGATCTTCTCGGTGAGCCTCGGCTGGCTGCCGTCGTCCGGCTACCCCTCGATCTCCGACGAAGGGGGCCTTGCGAACCTGCGCTACCTGCTGCTGCCGAGCTTCACGCTGGCCGCGCCCAATGCAGCACTGATCATCCGCCTGGTGCGCGCCTCGATGCTGGACGTGCAGCGCGAGGACCATGTGCGCACCGCGCGCGCCAAGGGCCTTGCCCCCTGGAAGGTCGCCACCAAACACGTCTTCCGCAACGCGCTGATCGCGGTCGCCGCCGCCTTCGGCTTCACCTTCGCGGCGCTGGTCTCCGAGGCGGTGGTGACGGAAACCGTGTTCTCGCTGCCCGGCATCGGCCGGCTGGTGGTGCAGTCGATCCTGCGCCGCGACTATCCCGTCATCCAGGGCGTCATCCTGATCATCGTGGTCCTCTACATGGTCATCAATCTTCTCGTCGACCTGGCCTACGCATGGCTCGACCCAAGGGTATCGCTCAAATGACCCCCAACGCGACAATCCAGCTGTTCGCCACCGGCCGGCGGATCTTCCGCGGCCGCTGGCTCGCAACGCTTGGCCTCGCCTGGCTGGTGCTGGTGGTGCTCGCCGCCGTTTTCGCACCGCTGATCGTGCCGTTCGATCCGCTCGAGATCGATCCGGTGGCCCGGCTGACCGAACCCGGTGCCGCGCATTTCTTCGGCACCGACCACTTCGGCCGCGACACCTTCTCGCGCAGCATCTACGGCGCCCGCATGGCCATCGTCATCGGCCTCGGCTCCGTGCTCGTCGCGCTGCTGGTCGGCGGCCTCACCGGCATGATCTCGGCCTATTTCACGAGGCTCGGCGCCTTCCTGATGCGCGTCGTCGACGTGCTGATGGCCTTTCCCGCGCTGCTTCTGGCGCTGGTGCTGATGACGCTGCTGGAACGCAGCGTGATGAACACCGTGCTGGTCATCGGCATCGTCTATGCGACGACGACCGCGCGCATTCTGTTCGGCATGACACTGAAGCTGAAGAACGAGGTCTTCATCGACGCCGCCGTGTGCTCCGGCGCCGGTCACGCCAGCATCCTGTTCCGCCACATCCTGCCGAACCTGATCTCGCCGCTGCTGGTGCAGGCGAGCTTCATCTTCGCCTTCGCCCAGCTGCAGGCGGCCGCCCTCGACTTCCTCGGCCTCGGCCTGCCGCCGGAGGTGCCGAGCTGGGGCAACATGCTGTCGGAATCGCGCATCTACGTCACCCGCGCGCCCTGGCTGCTGCTTTTCCCCGGCGCGCTGATCATCCTCTCCGTCTTTTCCATGAACCTTGTCGGCGACGCGCTGCGCGACAGCATCGACCCCAGGTTCAAGAACGACATCAAGGGGGTGTGACGATGACACAGTCCAATCCGCCCCTCCTCGACGTGCGCGGCCTGTCGCTGTCGGTCGCAACCGGCGACGGCCTGATGCCGGTCGTGCGCGATATGTCCTTTTCCCTCAACGCCTCCGAGACACTCGGCATCGTCGGGGAATCGGGCTGCGGCAAGAGCCTGACGTCGCTTGCGATCATGGGCCTTCTGGAGGGAACGCCGGTGCGCGTCACGGCAGGCGAGATCCTGTTCCAGGGCCGCGACCTGCTGACGCTTCCCCCTCGCGAACGCCGCCGCATCATGGGCAACGAGATGTCCATGATCTTCCAGGAGCCGATGACGAGCCTCAATCCGGTCTACCGGATCGGCGACCAGATCGTGGAGACGATCCGCGAGCATCAGCCGATGTCGAAATCGGCGGCCCGCACCCGCGCCGTCGAGCTTCTGCGCATGGTGCGCATTCCCGATCCGGAGGGGCGCATCGACAGCTATCCGCACCAGTTGTCGGGCGGCATGCGTCAGCGCGTCATGATCGCCATGGCGCTTGCCGGATCGCCCCGCCTTCTGATCGCGGACGAGCCGACCACGGCGCTCGACGTGACCGTGCAGGCCCAGATCCTCAAGCTGATCGCCGATCTGCAGAGCAAGACCGGCATGGGCATCATCCTGATCTCGCACGATCTCGGCGTGATTGCCGAGACCTGCGACCGCATCGCGGTGATGTACCGCGGGCGTGTGGTGGAAAGCGCGGAAACCCGCGATCTCTTCGCCACGATGCGCCACCCCTATACGCGCGGGCTGCTGGATTCCATCCCCGAGCCCGACGAGGACGTCGACCGCCTGCCGACGATCCCCGGCCGGGTGCCCGGCCTCGACGAACGGGTCGACGGCTGCGCCTTCAATCCGCGCTGCGCGCGCGCCTCCGCGATCTGCCGCGAAGAGGACCCGGGCGAAACCGCCTTCGGCGGCGGACACGCCGCGCGCTGCCACCACCCGCTGGAGCCGGACGCATGACCACAGACGCTGAACGCCCCCTGCTCAAGGTCCGCGACCTCAAGACCCATTTCACGCTGAAGTCCGGCGGCCTGCTTGGCGGCACGAAAAAGGTGCTCAAGGCCGTCGACGGCGTCTCCTTCGACCTCGCCGCCGGCGAGGTGCTCGGCATCGTCGGCGAGAGCGGCTGCGGCAAGTCCACCGTCGGGCGCACGCTGACGCGGCTGGAAGACGCCACCGGCGGCACGGCCGAATTCGACGGGCGCGAGATGCTGTCGCTGTCGAAGGCCGCCTTCCGCCCGTTGCGCCGGGAGATCCAGATGATCTTCCAGGATCCCTTCGCCTCGCTCAATCCGCGCCTGACCATCGAGCAGACGCTGGCCGAACCGGTGCGCATCCACGGGCTGGAAACCACCCGCGAGGGCATCCGCGCGCGCATCGCCCGCACGCTGACGCAGGTCGGTCTCGATCCGAAGGTGATGAACCGCCACCCGCACGAATTTTCCGGCGGCCAGCGCCAGCGCATCGGCATCGCCCGGGTGATGATCGTCGAACCGAAACTCGTCATCGCCGACGAGGCGGTCTCCGCGCTCGACGTCTCGATCCAGGCGCAGGTGCTCAACCTGATCAAGGACCTGCAGAAGGAGAGCGGCATCTCGATGCTGTTCATCTCCCACGACCTCGGCGTCGTGCGTCACATCTGCGACCGCGTGGCGGTGATGTATCTCGGGCGGATCGTGGAAACCGCGCCCAAGGCGACGCTGTTTTCCGCGCCGTCGCATCCCTACACCAGGCTTCTGCTCGCCTCGATCCCGCGCATCCGCCCGGGCCGCATTCCGGCCGAGGACCGGGGCGAGCCCGCAAGTGCGGCAGCCCCCCCGCCCGGCTGCCCGTTTCACCCGCGCTGCCCTATCGCCACCGACATCTGCCGCAGCGAGCGGCCGCAGCCGGTCGATCTCGGCAACGGACAATTCAGCGCCTGTCACCACGCCGGCAAACAACAAGGGGAGGCCGCGTGATGGCCGAGAACAAACGCGTCTACGTCGGATCCGTGGCAACGGAAACAAACACATTCTCCCCGCTGCGCACCGACATGCAGGACTTCCGCGACAGCTTCTACGCGCCCCCCGGCCATCACCCGGTGACGCCGACGCTGTGCAGCGCGGTGTTTCCGGTCGCGCGCGACCGCGCCCGCCAGTACGGCTGGACCGTGATCGAGGGGACCGCCGCCTGGGCCGAACCCGGCGGCGTCGTCAACCGCGCCACCTGGGAGTTCCTGCGTGATGCGATCCTTTCCGAGATCGAGGCGGCGCTTCCGCTCGACATCGTCCTGCTCGGCCTGCATGGCGCGATGATCGCTGAGAGCTGCGACGACTGCGAGGGTGAGCTCTTGGAGAAGGTCCGCAAGCTCGTCGGACCGGACACGGTGATCGGCGCGACCTTCGATCCGCACAGCCACCTGTCGGCACGCCGGACCGAAAACGCCGACCTCGTCGTCGTCTTCAAGGAGTTCCCGCACACCGATTTCGTGATCGCGGCGGAAAGCCTGGTGGATCTCGCGCACCGCACCTCGACGGGCGCCGTCGCGCCGGAGATCTCCGTCTTCGACTGCCGCATGATCGAGATCTTCCCGACGAGCCGCGAACCGATGCGCGGCTTCGTCGACCGGATGAAGGCCATGGAAGGCCACGACGGCGTGCTCTCCGTCTCCACGATCCACGGCTTCATGGCCGCCGACGTCGCCGACCTCGGCAGCAAGATCGTCGTCGTCACCGACGGCCAGAAGGCGAAGGGCGACGCGCTGGCGCAAAAGCTCGGCATGGAGCTCTTCTCCTACCGCGGCCGCACGCGCCCGGATTTCCTCACGCCGCAGCGCGCGCTGGAACTCGCGGAAACCCGCGAGGGCGCGCCGATTGTCGTCGCCGATGTCTGGGACAATCCCGGCGGCGGGGTCGCGGGCGATTCCACCATCATCCTGCGCGAGATGCTGAAGCGGAAGATGGAGAATGTCGCGCTCGCCTCGATCTGGGATCCGGTCGCGGTGCGCACCTGCATCTCCGCCGGCGAGGGCGCCGTGCTACCGCTGCGCTTCGGCGGCAAGATGTCGGCGACCGCCGGCGACCCGATCGACGCGACCGTGCGCGTGCGCAAGGTGGTGCGCAACGCGGTGCAGAGCTTCGGCGAGAGCATCGTACCGCTCGGCGACAGCGTCTGGATCAGCGTCGAGGGCGTCGATATCATCCTCAACACCGTGCGCTCGCAGATCTTCAGCCCGGACGCCTTTTCCAACCTCGGCATCGATCCGGCGAAACGCAAGGTGCTGGTGGTGAAGTCGACCAACCATTTCCACGATGCCTTCTTGCCGGTGGCCTCGGAAATTCTCTACGCTGCGGTCGATGGCCCCTACCCCAACGATCCCGCGACCAATGCCTACACCAAGCTGACGCGCGCCATCTGGCCGCGCGTGGAAGACCCGCACGCCCTGAAGGCAACGGGAAGCTGACCTGCCGAAGGATTTGCCCGCAATGACCGCCCATGCCCCCGAGACCCCGGCTCTCGTCATCGACGAGCGCGTCGCAATGGCCAATATCGCCCGCTTCCAGGCCCATTGCGACGCGGCAGGGCTGGCGCTGCGCCCGCATATCAAGACGCACAAGCTGCCGCTCTTCGCCCGCGCCCAGATCGCGGCCGGTGCCTGCGGCATCACCGTGCAGAAGATCGGCGAGGCGGAGGTCATGGCCGATGCGGGCATCGACGATATCCTGCTGACCTACAACATCCTGGGCGTCGACAAGCTCGCCCGGCTCGCCGCCGTCGCCCGCCGGGTGGAGCGCTTCGCCGTCGTCGCCGACAGCGCGGCCACGGTCGACGGACTTGGCGCGGCGTTTGCGCGTGAGGACCGCCCGCTCACCGTGCTGGTGGAATGCGACACGGGCGCCGGGCGCTGCGGCGTGCAGACGGCTGAGGCAGCCGCCGGTCTCGCCGCGCGGATCGATGCGACCGACGGCCTCGCCTTCGGCGGGCTGATGACCTACCCCGCCCCCGGCGGCCAGAGCGCGGTGGAGACCTTCATGCGCGACGCAAAGGCGCTGATCGAACAGGCCGGCATCGCCTGCCCGACGATCACCAGCGGCGGCTCGCCCGATATGTGGAAATCGGGCGGCGGGACGGTCGTCACCGAGTATCGCGCCGGCACCTATATCTACAACGACCGCTCGCTGGTGGCGGGCGGCGCCTGTTCGCTCGATGACTGCGCGCTTACCGTGGAGGCAACGGTGGTCAGCACGCCGACGCCGACCCGCGCGATCCTCGACGCCGGTTCCAAGGCGCTGTCGTCGGATCTTCTCGGCCTCACCGGCCACGGCACGATCCTCGGGCATCCGGATGCGGCCGTCGTCGCGCTCAGCGAGGAACATGCGATTGTCCACACCGCGGGCGAGAACGAATTCGCCATCGGCCAACGCGTCGCCATCGTGCCGAACCACGCCTGCGTGGTGACCAATCTTTTCGATTTTGCCTGGCTGAAGGGCGAGGACGGCGTGCTGCGCCGCATCGACATCGCCGCGCGCGGCAAGCTCACCTGAGGCGGCCTCCACCGGACCTGCCAGTCCCGGCCCGCAGCGACACCCGCCGACTGGCCGGGATCATGTCCCCGGCCAGTCGGCGGGCGACGGCGGCAGCAGCGCGAAGCCGCAGCCGAGCGTGGATGCCAGCAGGTAGCGCTTGGGGTCCCGGCGCCCGGTCGAGAGCTCGATCACACGCCCCAGACCCGGGCCGCCAAGCACGCAGGCGGAGACCTCGCCGGTGTCCGGTCCCATCACGAGCGGCGCGCCCCAGAGCCGCCTGACCAGCTTGCCAAGCGACAGTGCGGCCGGATCGATCACCTCGATGCCGCGATGCGCGAGCCAGTCCGCGATCTGCGGCCACGCGGCAAAGAGCCTCGCCGCGCGCTCCGCGCCGCCTTCGCACAGGAACACGGGACGTGCAGCTGACGATCCGTCTAGCGAATAGACATCCGAGATCCGCTTCCACAGGCGTTCGTAGACATCGCGCCGCAACAGCGGACGGTCGACCCGATAGACGGTCTCGGTGCGCGTAACGCGCCGCGGCTGCATCAGCTCGATCGGCCGGGGGCGAAACACCCCGTCGTTGATCGCATCCTGAAAGGGATCGGTCATCGCCATGGAGACCGGCACGATCACCAGCAGGTCCCGCGGCAGATCCAGCGCATCGAGACTGAAGAAGCGCGGCAGGAGATCGGTGAAGAAGGCGTCGAGCGACGTGTCGCCGCCACCATGAAGAACGACGACGGGCTCGCGCAGCATCGGGCGCAGACGCAGAAACCGCGTGAGATCGGGATGCGTGCGCCGAGCCGGAAGCAGCTCGCGCATGGGCCCTTCCGTTGCCCATCTGCCGTCGAAGAACAGCGCGCCGGACCTCGGCTCGACATCGATCGTCCGCCCGGAGATGCGCCGGCAGGCGAGACGGTCCGGGGTTTCCGCCAGACGGGACACCGGTTCGCGCAAGGCCTCGGGCACTGCGGCCAGCACGGCGGGCGGGATCGGCATCGCCTCGTCGGCGAGCGTTTCCACGCTGCTTCCGGAAAGATCGGTACGCGGCCAGAACGGCACCAGCAACCGGCTCACCAGCCCGCGATAGACCCGCTGGCGCGCGGCGACCTCCAGTCTGACCAGCCAGGCACGCAACGCTAGCGTCGTCACAGCAAGACACCTATAAGGCATTGGAACGGAATATGCGCCTCACGCTTAGAAGCGGGACCGCGGGAAAGCAAGCATGGATCGAGACATCTTCAATCTGAACGTCTTCACCAATGTCGCCTCCCCCGATCCGGCACATTGCCTGGCGCAACATGCGGTTCGCTCGTTTCACGAGGTCTTTGCAGCCGGCACGACACGACGCATCGTCACACGCGTCTTCATCGACGCCAATCCCCACCCTCAGACGCTCGAGGCATGGAAGGCGACGATCCGAGACGCCCTTCCCGATCTCCCCTTCGAGTTTGTCGCGACTAACGGCCTGATCGACGGGTTCGCGCGCTCCCTCGAGATCTGCGAAGGCGCATACGCCATGCAGCTCGAGCATGATTTCGTCTTCATGAAGAGCCGCATCACCCACACGCTCGACGAGATGCTCGCCTGGATGGGCGCCCATGAGGTCAACTACCTGCGCTTCAACAAGCGCACCAACAAGCCCGCCGTTTACGACCTGGCGCTGGAACCGCGCGGCGACGCCGACTTCCCGGTCTGCCGGGTGAGCGGGCGCTCCAACAATCCGCATATCATCGACATGCGCTACTATCGCGAAATGGTGCTGCCGCACCTGCGCCGGCCCGATGGCTCGACCTGCGGGCTGGAAGGCGGCATGTGCCGGATCGTCGGCGGCGGCTACATCTACGGATCGCTCGGCCTGCCGCGCACGGTCGACCATCTCGACGGACGCATGCTGCGCTTCAAGGACGCGATCCGCAGGAATCTCTATCTCGCGCGGCAGAAGCGCTCGGCGTGACGCTCAGGGCCGAGCGCCGCCGGTCACCGCCAGAACGAGACGCGTGATCATGCGCCCGAGCGGCCGGCGCCAGCTCGAGACCCAGCGAAGCCGGCGCCGACGGGCAGACATGACATCGCGCACGACGTCGCGCGCCGCGTCATCCGGACAGACTTCGAGCAGTGCCGCTTCATAATCGTCGAACACCGCCGTCGGCGGCCCGAAGTCCTCGGGAAATGCCTGCCAGCTGCGGCGCTTGGACACCTTAGGCGACCGTTTGGTCATCAGGACACGGTCGACAAACGCCCAGGGGCCGCGCACGAAGGCCGCGAACACCAGCACGATATCCGATCCCCAGACCGTCAGGGCCGGCGTCGGTTTCCAGACGGCCCAGGCCTCACGAACCGCCTCGGTCCGGTACAGGCCGTAAATCAGATTGGCTTTTCCAAGCAGCTCGGGCTCGGCCAGATAGGCACGCAGCCGCTCGGCGCGATCCGGACGGTCGAACCGGGAAAACCGGTCGAAAACGGAGAGCCGCGCGCCCCTGGCATCCACGACCTCCAGGCCGCTGGCGGCGGCGATATAAGCGGGGTCGGCTTCCAGCCGTTCGACAAGACGCTCGACGAATTCGGGATGCCATTCATCGTCATCGGCCGCCCACATGAAATAGGGACCGTTCGCCCGGTTCAAAACGCTTTCGAAATTTCCGCTCGGACCGATATTTTCAGAATGGCGGCGGAAAACGACCCTTGGGTCGTCGCCCGCCACCTCGCGAACCGCCGCCTCGATGCCGTCGACCTCCGACGGGTTCTCGTGAACGAAGATCTCGAGGTTCCGATAGGTCTGCGCAAGCAGGGAGCGCAACGCCACCTGCAGGGCCTCGGGCCGCCGATAGCACGGCAGGCCGATGGAAACGAGAGGGCCGGCCGCCCCCGTTGTTGTCGGTGTCTCCACGCTCATGACCGGCGCAGGATGGCTTCGAGCGCCGCGCCGACGCGATCCACCTTTGCCTCGTCCATGTGATAGCCGGACGGAAGGTTCACACCGAGGCGGGCAATCTCGTGGGCGCGCGGGGCGGCGGGAAGAAAGCGCGCGCTTTCCGGCCGATCCGCATAGGCGGGCAGCGTCGACAGCGGCGAAAAGAACGGACGGCTGTCGATGTTGCGCTCCTTCAACCCGTCCATGATCGCGAACTTGTCGAGGCCGTAGTCGGCATCGGGGACGATGGTCACCATCCAGTAGGAGTTGGTGGTGTCTTTCGGCTCCGCATTGAGGCTCACGCCCTGCAGCCCGGACAGGCGATCGCGATACCAGGCGAAAATCCGGCGCTTGTGCTCGATCAGTTCGTCAAACCGCTCCATCTGCCCGAGCCCGAGGGCCGCCTGCACCGCGCTCATCTTGTACTTGAAGGCGACTTCCGTATTCAGGAACAGCCGGTCTCCGGGCGGACGACCGTGATCGCGCAGGGTCATGACCCTTGCATGGAGCGCATCGTCGCTTGTCACGAACATGCCGCCCTCGCCGGTCGCGACCGTCTTGGAGCCATGGAAGGAAAACACCCCGGCATCGCCGAGCGATCCGGCCTGCCGGCCGTGCCAGGTCGACCCCAAAGCTTCCGCGGAATCCTCCAGCAGAAAGAGACCGTGCTTTTCGGCAAGGGCGCGCAGTCGCGCCCAATCGGCCATCGACCCGTAGAGATCGACCGCGATGATCGCCCGCGTTCGCTCGGTGATCGCGGCTTCGACCGCATCCGGATCGATGCACCATGTGTCGGCGAGACTGTCGACGAAGACCGGCGTCGCCCCGACATAGTCGACCGGCGCGACGGAAGCGATCCAGGTGACGTCGGGAACGATGACCTCGTCTCCCGCGCCGATGCCGCGCGCGGCGAGCGCCAGATGGATGCCGGCGGTGCAATGCGGCAGGCTGACGGCATGCTTCACACCGACGGTTTCGGCGAAAAGTGCCTCGAACCGGGCGTTGAAGACATTGTGATTCTGGTACCATGCGGTGCGCGCCGCCTCCGCCGCATAACCGACCTCGCGATCGGTGATCGAGGGCCCCGCAACGGGAATGAAATCATCGACGTCGGACATGCGCGCTCCTTTACACGATGCCTCGCTTCTGCCACATGGCGGGAACCTTGCGCAATCCGGCAATTCGACCTTGGCCTTGCCGCCGTTCGCCGCTAGGTTCGCCGAAAATTCAGGAAAGGTCATTCGAGTGACAGACGATCGCGCCGAGTTCGAACGCCACACACGCAGCCAGTCCGTCGCGCTGGGCAAGGACAAGGCCGTGTTCGAGCGTAGCATCGATCTACTGCTGGATCTGGATCGCTATGACTATTCCTACCTGTGGAGCTGGATGGGCGTGCCGATCATTCAGCTTCCGGCTGACATCATGGCCACCCAGGAAGTCATCTGGGCGACAAAGCCCGACATCATCATCGAGACGGGTGTCGCGCGCGGCGGGTCGGTGCTTTTCATGGCTGCGATGCTGCAACTCATCGGCAAGGGACAGGTCATTGGCGTCGACATCGATATCCGGGCTCACAACCGGGAAAACATCGAGACCCACCCCATGTCCGGCCGCATCAAGTTGGTCGAAGGTTCGTCAATCGCCGACGACACACTTGAAAAAGTGCGTTCGCTGATCCCCGAGGGGGCCTCGGTAATGGTCGTTCTCGATTCGGATCATTCGCGCGACCACGTTCTGGCCGAACTGCGGGCCTTGGGCCCTCTTGTCACCAGCGGCTGCTATATCGTTGTGGCCGACACGGCCGCAGGCCACCTTGACGCGGACCGCGCCCCGACCAAACGGTCCAAGATCTGGTACAAAGGCAACGAGCCGTTGACCGCACTGAACCTCTATCTCGAAGAGACCGACCAGTTTGAGGTGGATCCGGAGCTGAACGGGAAGCTGGTGCTGTCGTCCTCGCCTGGTGGCTATTTGCGCCGAAAATGACCAGTCACCTTGGTCGACCCAACGGTGATCAGGAGCCAGCGGTGAAGGTTGTCATATCACAGCCCATGTATTTTCCCTGGGTCGGGTTTCTGGCGCAGATGGCCCTCGCCGATGTCTTTATCTGGCTCGACGACGTTCAGTTTTCGAAGGGTAGCTTCACCAATCGCGTGCAGGTCAAGACTGCACGCGGCGTAAAATGGATGTCCGTTCCGCTCGAAAACCGAGGCAGTTTTCGCCGGATACGGGATCTTTCCGCAAGTCTTCCAAACTGGCACCTTTCGCACCGAGCCCTGTTGGAACAAGCCTTCCGCAGTCGCCCGCATTCGGTCGATGCACTCGCCGTGTTTGACGAGGTGGACTACGCCGCACCGCTTTGTGATGCGCTCGTGCACTCCGCCGAGACCATGGCGAGCGCCCTCGGAGTCCTGCCAGCGAAGCGGACAAGCACAACCGAGCTCGACGTTGAAGGCAGGTCCTGGGAGCGGGTACTCAAGCTCGTGAAAGCAGTGGGTGGCACGGAGTACATATCCGGACATGGAGGCCTGTCCTATCTTGACCACGAGGCCTTTGAGGCTGCGGGCGTGTCCGTAAGCTACATGGACTATGCCCCGCACCCGTGGCCGCAGGACGAGGCTCCCTTCACGCCTTACGTCACAGGGCTTGATCTGATTGCCAGCGTTCCTCTTATCGAAGCTCGCAACTATCTGAACCCCGCCCGCATTGATTGGCGCGAAATGAAGACACGCAAGCAGGAAGCCACCTAGCCTTCAGTTCTCCCGGCTTGAGAAACAGAACTCCCCGGTGAGCAGCAAGAACAGCGCTGAATACAACACAGAAACACACGCTTCAGGCGTGCTCAATACGGTCGACCCTGCCTCCAAGCTGCGTTCCCTGCCACAGGCAGTCCCCTATGAAAGGCGCATAGCCGCGCTCTGCAATCACGGCAACCGTTCGCGCAATATCATACGGAACACGGACAAGCTCGACACTTGAAGGTGTCACGAGCGCGTATCCGGACCTTGGGTCGTTGTCTCGAGGTTGACCGACAGAGCCTGGGTTGCAGAACACTCGCTCATCGAGCTCCAGAATTGTCTGTACATGAGTATGCCCGACGAACATGCGGCGAACCCCGTCTTTAAAGAGATCGCGCGAAACCCGATAAATATACTGATCGACAGGATCGTCTGGTCCGCCATGGACGAACAGGTCACCGTTCGCAAACCGCGAAAGGCCCGCCAGCGCCAGCCATTCCAGATTTGCCTCGCTGACCCGCGTCCGATGATCGTCGATGATTTCCGCAACGACCCGCGAGCGCTCGCAGTTTTTTCCGGAAACAAGATAACTGTCATGGTTTCCGAGCAGGCAAGGAACCTCCCGAGCACGCAGCAACGACAGACATTCATCAGGCTCGGCGTTGTAACCAACGACGTCACCGAGGCAGAGGATATCGCGGACGCCACGGCGATCAATATCGTCCAACACCGCCTCGAGAGCGGCCAGGTTCGCGTGAATATCGGAAATGAGTGCGAGCATGATCTAACCGTAAACCACGTGATCGGCCGAGTAGCGCTCCGCGCGCCCGCGCCGAATCGGCCCAACCTGCGGTCGACGGCGAAGCAGATAGTGATCGATACTCATGGCAGCCTCATTGAAGCCGAACGCGACACGCAGGGAACAGCTTGAGGAAAACCGCGGATTGATTTCCAGCAGTCGAGGGACCCCATTGTCCAGACGGAACTGAAGATTGGTAGGCCCTTCGGGACAGAAGTGCTTCATAAGCGCACGCGCGGCGGCTTCGACATTCGGAGCGTCGGTGATTTCCGCGCGTCCGGTGTTTCCGGCCCTTGTCAACCAACGCCTCATGACGATCATTTCGTCGAGAAAAGCGCCATCCCCAAGTCCGAAGGCGCCAACGGTGAACTCCGCGTCATCGCTGCCAACGAAGGGCTGCATCAACCAGTTGTCGTTCGCGCGGGACGTCCAGTAAGCGAAATCGCGCTCCGTTCGAATGACGGCCTGTCCCTGTCCCCCCTCGCCACTCCTGGGCTTGAACATGAAGGGCGGATCTCCGAACGTCGCGAGCGCCTCGCTCCAGGATGCAGGTTGGCGGCTTTCGATGCGCGGCAGATCGGCGCACTCGAGAAGCCGAAAGAACTCCAATTTGTCCCGCGTTTCACGAATCAGGCGAGCCGTGTTGAGGCCGAGACGCACGCCCAGCGGGGAAAGTCGCTCGCGGTTGGCATCGAGAAAGTCCATATCCGCGCTGATGCCAGGAAGGACAAGGTCGACCCCCTCGTTGACGATCAGGTCCTGCCAGAAAGCCAGATAAGCCGGATCCGCCTCATCGCAGTCAGGCTTGACGACAAAAGCGTCGCACAAGGACGCGCCGTGATCGGAAATCCTGCGATCGAGCCCGATTACACGCGCTCGCCCATCAGATCTCAACCCGGCAACAATACCCTGGCCGATCAGCGCTCCCATACCCGTGACGAGCACGGTAACTGTTGACCTCATTTGCAAGTCGTCTCTTCAGGCACCAGTTCGACCAGCAGAGCAACGCACAGGTCGGGAAAGTCCACCCCCACCTTGAGCATCGCCTTCAGGTTGGCGTCCATATCGTCCAGCGTCTTCAAAACCCCGAGCGGCAGCGGCTTCAGATAGATGCCTTCCTCGTGCGCGACGCGATAGCCGGCCCGCGCGGCATCCGCCGCCAGCGTTTCGCGACAGTAGTTACGCTGATGGCCCAGAAGGTGATCCGTTTCGTTCAGATCATAGATGTCGTCGATCAAACCCATCTCAAGGCCAAGCCGCCGGTTCATCGACTTGGCGTTGGGAACCGCCACGAAAAGCCGCCCTCCCGGCGCAAGCGCCTTGCGATACCGCCGCATGACGGCCACCGGGTCGTCGACATGTTCGAGCACGAAGCCCATAACGATCAGATCGAAGCGCTCGTCGAGTTCGCACGTCTCGAAGTATCCCTCAAGGATACGACCCTCAAACCAAGGATTGTTCTTCTCAAAATAGTCGACAACGGCCCGCGATCCCTCGATCACCGTATGACGGTCGGCCATTTCGTGAAAATGGCGCACGGTGTAGCCGTGGCCAAGACCGAGTTCCAAAAGGTTTCCGACACGACCCGTTCGTGCAAGCACCCTTTGCGGATACCAGTTCAGGATCAGATCATTTTCGATCTCGACTCCGGAGGGCTTGGTATATTTCGACGCAACCGTATCAAGGTCCCGCATGATGATCGCCTCTAGTGGTTTTCAACGTCATCGAGAAAGAGGAACGAATACCCCTGCCCCTGAAGACTGGAGACATTTGCGATGATGTCACGTCCCGACTTCGGATTGAGGCCGACAAGGACGGCATCCGTGCCTGCCGGCACATCGGCGGGATCGCGGATGGGAACGCCCTTGATCTCCTTGCCGGCCAGAAACTTGTTTTGATCGAGAAACGCGGCGATTTTCTGAGGTTCGCGGAGACAGGAGAAGATATAGTTCCCATAAATCCCCGCACCATAAATCACCCGCCCGGCATCGGGCGCCAGAGAAGCCTCGAACGCCTGAATTCGTCCTTTGAGCCGCTCCCAGAAGCCCACAATCTGTAGGAGATTTTCCTTCATTTCGACTTTGGCGGGTTCAGGTTTGGCGGGTTCAGGAGATTTCGCGCCCGCCTTGTCCAGGCGCGCGTGCACGACGAATGCAGCGGCATGGGCGGTCTCGTCGATCTCCACATCGCGAAAGCCTGCCCTCTTGAGCATGACGTGAAGTGACGAGCGGCTGAAGTGGTTGACGTGGTCGGCAACGATCAAATCGGCCACATTCTCGTAGAGATTGGGAACGATGAAGTAGAATATGCCGCCATCGCGTAAGAGCCGCTTTACGTTCTCCAACGCAAGATCGAGATCCTTAATATGCTCGAGCGCATAGAAGGAGAGCACAACGTCCATGGCACCGGCCCATTCGGCCTTGGGCTCGAAGGCCGCCCAGTCTCGGTCGCCAGGAAAAGACGCCCAGAAGGAAATATATTTGTCGGTCACATCGAACATATGCGCGCGTATGTTCGGAGCCAAGTCCACGAGACGGCGTAGCGTGTGCGCCTTGGCGCAACCGTAATCGAGCACGTTTCGGTACTCGGTTAGATTGATTTTCGTCGCCAGCGTGTTTGCCTGGTGCTCGGACCTGTAGACGTTGGCACCGTCAACAAGTCCGTAAAGCTGGTCTTCATCGGCGCTGTCGATGTTTATCTCGTAGTCTTCAGCATAGAAGCGGGCGAGATCAGGCAACTCGGCTGTTTGTGCATGATCGCAATTCGGGCAATAGGCGACAACGGTCTCACCATCGACGAAGGTATTCATCGTCGTGATCGAATACCGCTCTCCGCTCCGGAAAACCGTCTCGATTGCCCTCGATCCGCAAACATTGCAAGATTCGCTCATTAAACTGGCGCTCCTAATCCTCGACAAGGAAATGATCGGGAAATACATCCTCGACACGCACGCCGGTGGTTACCGACGCTTTCCAGCCGATTTTTCGTCCCACAGGATCGTCGAAATTGAAAAACCGGTGCTGTACGGACCAACGCGACCGGTCAGACCGGTTGACGCCTGAACTGTGGATCGTGAGAAAATCCATAAGCAGAAGATCGCCGGGTTTCGTCAGCGGCGCAATCTGCTCGTAATTCGCAATGACGCTCGCCTCGCGATGCAAGCCGATCTGATAGGCCCCCTGCTTCTGAGCGTAGTCTTTCGTTCTTGCATAAACGCAAAGCCCATCCTTGTGCGATCGCGGCAGCACGATTACAGGACCCAGATCAGGTGTGACGGGTAACAAAGGTGTCCAGAACACGATCCCGTCGATGCTCTGTGGTTGGAACATGAATTCCTGATGCCAATGCGCAAGGAATTTGTCATCATTCGGATTGTCTATTCGGATACCGTACGAATTTGCGCCGATCCCGGACATGCACCTGCCCCGAAGCTCCCGAAACAGACGATCTGCGCGCTCGTTACAAATCAAACGAAGAAAAGAAGGGCTTTGCTTCACAAGATCATAAACTTCAGAAGCATAGGTTCGATCTAGACGTAAAAGCTCTTGATATCCTGCATCGAAGGTGTCGATGCTGAAATCAGGCATTGAAATCTCAATGCCATGCCTGAGAGCAACGCGTTCGATAATACCATGAATATCTCGAAGAACTGGCTCTATCTCATTTGAGACATCATAAAAATCTTCGAGAAGCAAATAGCCTTCTTTTACAAAAAAATCCTTTTGCCGTGCATCTATCAGATTCATGAGCGTTTCTCTGGTGGCGTGACTCGCTGCCTGTGTATCGCAAAGGACAGAGCCGGAGTCCACAATGGGATCAGGCTGCGGGCAAATGAAGTTTCACAACAGCCACATGGGAGCACAGCGCACCCAAACGTCAAGAAACGCACATGTCGTTGCAGCGCCACCCCCATCCTTCATGAAAGCGGGCAATCCGACACCTTAAAATTCCTGATCGCGACGTCAGGCATTGGTTGCAGGCTCGTTTCGACGAACTCGATGACCGCAGCACGAACCCACGAAGCTACTTGACGTCGAGTGGACCGAATGCACCGGAGGTACCGGCCGAGAGGATACCTTCCAACCCTGCGCGCATTGACCTAGGATATACACCCAACCTTTCCATGTTGGACACACCATCCATGAAGCGAATTGCTCGAAAAGGAGGCTTCTCCTCAGCAATGACGGCGCGCCCCCCTGCACCGAATACTTCATACGCCAGATCGGCCAGTCGGTCTGCCGTAAAACTTTCCGGATGCGAGATCGGCAACACACCCGCCTCGGCGCGCAGTGCTCCCGCGACCATGACTGCGGCCGCATCCTCGACGTGAATATAGTTTCGCGGACTCATCGAATTCGGCAAGCGCAGCTCAAGCCCACGTGAAGCATAAGCGATAATTCTTCCGAACCAGGGTTGATGAACACAGCACTTTCCGAATGTGTCGTAAATTTGGGGAAACCTAAAACTACCGAATGAAAAATTGTGTAGTTTGGAAAATTTCGAAAATCTCTCTTCTGCCAAATACTTGGAAAATCCGTATGATCCATATTTTTCTTGAGATTCTTTATCAGAAAAAGCAGATCCTGCGTATATTATAGTTTTCACCCCTAGCCTACTCGCAATTTCACATACAAATTCCGCACTCTCCGCGTTAATTCTTATGTTTAATCGCTCGCCCTCATCATCATCTCCATAAAAACTAGATGCACAATGAAACAATACATCCGCGCGATACTTGAAAGGCGGAATTTCCTGCGAAGCAAGAGACAAATCAACGAAAATGTCATCTTTTTGGCTGCGACCGACCGCAATTGTACTCACCGCCTTCCGCTCGAGTTCCGCAGCGATCGCTGAACCCAACATTGAGCGAACGCCCAAGATTGCGGCTGTTTTAAACTGAACTGGCTTGTTCATCTCGTCATGTACTCCAAATCCGAGATCGCAATCGGTTGAGGTGACAGCTCGGCCGGTTGGCCGTATTGACATAGCCGCACGTCGCTGACCGATCGTTTCTAGAGTATTTCAACTCACCGGCTTTCCTGACACCCACAAAACTGAAAGCGTGAGGAACTATCGTTGTTGGATATAACCGGCTCCCTGATTTAGCCGCATCAACAATTTGGCGCCGTTGGCGATTTGAAATAGTCTCCGCGCTTAAATTCCTAGGCAGCGAACTCCAGGGGCTCCTCCGGGCACCCAAGTCACGGCACTGCCCTTCACAAGCGTTATCTGCGTTTTGTTGCCTGTCGGGCTGTGCCGCCCAACGGGGCTGAAGTCCTGACTTTTCAACATTTTGGAACGGACATCTTCAAGCATCAATGACCTGTAGGCGTTTGGAATTCTTTCTAAACTGGCCATCACAGAATTTAATGAAGGCCTAGTCGATAAGCTTGCCACGCTGGGCGAAGAGGAACTACCCCCGCATTGTCATCCCGCAGCGTGCCGCCTATAAGGGCGGCGCTGCCATGGATGCGAAACCCGAAGCGGATGTAGGACCGGAACAGTCATGAAAGCGGTAATTCTCGCAGGCGGACTGGGCACCCGGATTTCCGAGGAAAGCCATCTGCGCCCCAAGCCGATGATCGAGATCGGCGCGAAGCCGATCCTTTGGCACGTGATGAAGATCTATGCCGCGAACGGCGTGACGGATTTCGTGATCTGCCTCGGCTACCGCGGCTACATGATCAAGGAATATTTCGCCAATTACGTGCTGCATTCCTCCGACGTGACCATCGACGCCAAGAGCGGAGAAATCACCTACCATCAGACCACGGCGGAACCCTGGCGCATCACGCTGGTGGACACCGGTGCCGATACGCTGACGGGAGGACGGGTCAGGGCGGTCCGCTCCTATCTGGATCCCGACGAACCGTTCTGCCTGACCTATGGCGACGGCGTCGCCGACATCGACATCGCCGGCGAGATCGCCTTCCACAAGGCCCACGGCAAACGCGCCACCGTCGCCAGCGTCATTCCGCCGGGACGCTACGGCGCACTCGAGCTCGACGGCAATCGCGTCAACCGCTTCATCGAAAAGCCGCCGGGCGACAATGCCCGGATCAACGGCGGCTTCTTCGTGCTGAACCATGACGTGCTCGAGCTGATCGCGGGTCCGCAGACCTCCTTCGAGGCCGAACCCCTGACCGCGCTTGCCGAACAGGGCGAGCTGATGGCGTGGAAACACGACGGCTTCTGGCACCCGATGGATACGATGCGCGACAAGACCCATCTGGAAACCCTTTGGGAGCGCGGCGCCGCCCCCTGGAAGGTCTGGTAATCCGTGACCGCTCCCGATCCCGACTTCTGGCGCGGCAAGCGCGTTTTCCTCACGGGACATACAGGGTTCAAGGGCGCCTGGGCCTCGCTCCTGTTGTCGGCGCTCGGGGCCCGGGTCACGGGCTTTTCGCTCGCACCCGAAGCGCCTGAAACCCTCTTCGAGCTGGCAAACTGCGGCGACGCGATCGACAGCCACATCGGCGACATACGCGTTGCGGCTGGGCTTGGCGAGGCGCTTCGAAACGCCGCGCCCGACATTGTCGTTCATATGGCGGCGCAGGCGCTGGTGCGCAAATCCTACGCCGACCCGGTGGAGACCTGGCAAACCAATGTCGACGGCACGCTCAACCTTCTGGAAGGGCTGAGGGCGCTGAAAACCCCGCCAATCGTCCTGATCGTGACCTCCGACAAGGTCTATCGCAACGACGAGACGGGGCGCGCCTTCACCGAAGCCGACCCGCTCGGCGGCCACGACCCCTATTCGGCGTCCAAGGCTGCCTGCGAGATCCTGGTGTCCAGCTGGCGCGAGTGTTTCGCCGAAGATCTCGGCATCCGGCTGGCGACGGCCCGCGCGGGCAATGTCATCGGTGGCGGCGACTTTTCCGCCGACCGGATCGTGCCCGACATCTGGCGTGCGGCGCGCGACAACCAGCCGCTGCGCCTGCGCAATCCGGGAGCGACACGCCCCTGGCAGCATGTTCTCGACTGCCTGAACGGCTACCTGCTCTACATCGAGGCTCTCGCGGCCTCGTCGACCGTTCCCGCGGCGCTGAACTTCGGCCCTAGCGACCCGAACGGGCGCACGGTTCGCGAGATCGCCGAGGATATTCTGGAGGCGATCCATCCCGGGTCGAACTGGGTTCAGGACAGTGCGGAGGGTCCGCGCGAAATGTCCAAGCTCACCCTGGACACAACGCAGGCCCGGGCCTTGCTGGGCTGGCGGGATCACCTTGCCGGCGACGCCCTCTCCCTATGGACGGCCGACTGGTACAGCGCCTGCGCCGCCGGCGCCGACATGGCGGACGTGACCCGTCAGCAGGTCGACCTCTTCCTGCAAACCGCAAAGCAATCGCAATGACAGCCGCTCATCATACCTGCCGCTTTTGCGGCTCTCCGCTGGATGCCGTCTTCGCGGATCTCGGCGAAACCCCCTTGTCGAACTCCTATGTGACGCGCGCGGATATCGACGCGGGACGCGACCCGGCCTATCCGCTGGTCGTGCGGGTTTGCGGCACCTGCCTGCTGGTACAGGCCGATGAAGTGGTGCGGCATGCCGATATCTTCGATGCCGACTACACCTATTTCTCCTCCTATTCCGACAGCTGGGTCGAACACGCGCGCAGATACGCGCAGGACATGTGCGCGCGCTTCAGCCTCGACGGCAACTCGCGGGTCATCGAGGTCGCGAGCAACGACGGCTACCTGCTCCAGCATTTCCTCAAGGCCGGTGTACCGGTCCTTGGTGTGGAACCGACCGCCGGAACGGCAGCAGCCGCTCGAGAGAAGGGCATCGAAACGCGGGTCGCCTATTTCGGTCAGGAAATGGCCCGCCAGCTGGCCGATGAAGGCATCAGGGCCGATCTTACGGCTGCCAACAACGTGCTCGCTCACGTGCCGGATATTCTGGATTTCGCGAGAGGTTTCAGCGAGATCCTCAAGCCCGAGGGCGTCGCGACCTTCGAGTTTCCGCATGTCCTGAACCTGATCGGCGAGGTGCAGTTCGACACGATCTATCACGAGCATTTCTCGTACCTCAGCCTGATCACGGTCGAACGCATTTTCGATGAGGCGGGATTGCGGATCTACGACGCAGAGGAGTTGCCGACCCACGGCGGCTCGCTGCGCCTCTATGCCTGCCTGCAAGGCGCCAGCCACCGTGACCGCCCGACGGTTCAGACCATCCGCGACAAGGAACGCGCGGCGCAGCTGGACACGCTCGACGGCTATACCGGCTTTCAGGAGAAGATCAACGCCTGCTGCAGGAGCTTCCGGGCCTTTCTGGATGAAGCGAAAAGGGCCGGCAAGCGCGTCGCCGCCTATGGCGCGGCGGCAAAGGGAAACACCTTCCTCAATGTCTGCGGCGTCACCAGCGACGACATCCTGGTCGTCGCGGATCGCAGCCACGCCAAGCAGGGCAAGTTCCTTCCCGCAAGCCACGTCCCGATCGTCGATCCGGAAGACCTGATTGCGGCGCGTCCGGACTATGTCGTCATCCTGCCATGGAACCTTGCTGCCGAAATCCGCGCGCAGCTGTCCGAGCTGGAGGCCAGCGGCACCCGCTTCGTCGTCGCCATTCCCGAAACGCAGATCCTGTGATGCTGACCTTCCATCCAACCGAGTTGCATGGCGTGATCCTTGTCGAAAGCGGCGAGCACCGGGACGATCGTGGCGGGTTTTCCAGACTGTTCTGCGTTCAGGCGTTCGCGGATGCGGGCATCGATTTCACCCTGTCGCAGATGAACCTCTCCACCAACCACCGCAAGCACACGCTGCGTGGCATGCACTACCAGGCCGCACCGCACGAAGAAGCGAAGATCGTGCGCGTGGTATCGGGAGCGGTGCATGACGTTGTCATGGACTTGCGGCGCGACAGCCCCACTTGCGGCAAGTGGCAGGGGTTTCACCTCGATGCGGCATCCGGCAAGGCGCTCTACATCCCGAAAGGGTGCGCCCATGGTTTCCTGACACTGGAAGACGACACGACCGTCCTCTACCAGATGGATGCCCCGTTCGTGCCGGGCGCGGCACGCGGCCTGCGCTACGACGACCCTGCCTTTGCCGCGGTCTGGCCGGCGGCACCGGAGATCATCTCGCCAAAGGATCTGGACTGGCCGGCCTATTCCGGCTGACGGACCCGTTTCTGGATGTCTGCCGAATGCGGGACGCCGGCGATCCAATCCCGACGAAACGGGGACGGGTGAGCGCCGGACACGCCCGTCGGGACGCCTCCGACTCTCACCCTCGACCGGACCTCCCCCCGGAGTCCGGCCCCGTCAGCCGCGTCGACCGGCACGACGCGGCGCCCTCGTTGTCTCGACTAGAGCGCGAGATACTCGTGACGCAGGTCCTCGTTGTCGAGCACCTCCTGCGCGGTGCCGTCGAAGACGATCTCGCCCATGTCGAGGATCAGCGCACGGTCGGCCAGATGCAGGGCAGCGATGGCGTTCTGCTCGACGATGATCGTGGTCATGCCGAGCGCCTTGATCTCCTCCAGCGTGCGCTCGATCTCCTGCACGATGACCGGCGCAAGCCCCTCGTAGGGTTCGTCGAGAAGCAGCAGTTTCACGTCGCGGGCGAGAATGCGGGCAAGCGCCAGCATCTGCTGCTCGCCGCCCGACAGCGTCGTGCCTTCCTGGGTGCGGCGCTCGGCAAGTCGCGGAAACAGTTCGTAGATCCGTTCCAGCGACCAGCCGTGCGGCGGGGCGATCTGGGCAAGCTTGAGGTTTTCCTCGACCGTCAGCCCCTGGATGATGCGCCGGTCCTCCGGAACGAGGCCGATGCCGTTCTGCGCCGCCTGATACGACTTCATCTCGTGCAGCGGCTTGTGGTCGAGCCAGATCTCGCCGTGCTTCACTTCCGGATTGTCGACACGGGCGATGGCGCGCAGCGTCGATGTCTTGCCGGCGCCGTTGCGCCCCAGGAGCGCGACGATTTCGCCCTCGCGCACGTTGAAGCTGACGCCCTGCACCACATAGCTCTCGCCGTAATAGGCATGCAGGTCCCAGACCGAGAAATAGGCGCGCTGACCGCCCTGCGCCTTTTGCGCGGGAACGCCGGGCGCATGTCCCTTCCAGGGATCGGAGGAGGCCGGTCCTCCCTCGGTGACGGCGGGTTTTTCATCCGGCGGCAATGTCTCGTTCATAGGTGCGCCCCTCCCAGATAGGCTTCCTGAACCTTCGGGTTGCCTTTGATCTTGCCCGGTTCGTCCTCGACGATCACCGTGCCCTGCGCCAGCACCGAGATCCGGTCGGCGAGCGAGAACACCACATGCATGTCGTGCTCGATGACGACCATCGTGATGCCGCGCTTGGCGATCTGCTTCAACAGGTCGATCGTGTTGTTGGTGTCGGCCCGCGCCATGCCTGCCGTCGGCTCGTCGAGCAGCAGAAGCTTGGGCTTTTGCACCAGGCACATCGCCAGCTCCAGCCGCCGCTTGTCGCCGCGCGAAAGCTGTCCGGCGATATGGTCGGCCTTTGACGCCATGCCGAGCTCGTCGAGCATCGTCATCGCCTCCTCGCGGATTTCCGCCTCGTCGCCGACGCTCATCCAGCCGTTGATCTTGAACGCGCCGTCACGCCGGGCGAAGGCCGGAATCATCACGTTTTCCAGAAGATTCAGGTCGGCGAAGATCTCCGGCGTCTGGAACACGCGGCTGACGCCGATCTGGTTGATCTCGAATGGCTGAATGCCGAGCAGCGACCGACCGTCGAACATCACCGTGCCCGTGTCGGGCTCGAGCCGGCCGACGAAACAGTTGAGCAGCGTCGACTTGCCGGCCCCGTTCGGTCCGATGATGGCGTGGACGCTGCCCTCGGCAATGTCCAGGTTGACGTCGCTCAGCGCCTTCAGGCCGCCGAAGCGCTTGTTGACGCCCTTGACTTCAAGAATGCCCATGACGCCTCACTCCGCCGCCGACGGCGCCGAGGCCGCCGCGGTCTTGTTCTTGTCCTCGGGCGGCTTGCGCTTGAAGAGCCCCGCAATGCGCTGCCCGCCCTCCACGATCCCGCCCGGCAGGAAGATCACCACCAGCATGAAGACGATGCCGAGCGTCAGGTGCCAGCCCTTGCCGACGAACGGGTAGACGATGGCAACGACGAAATCCTCCAGCCCGTCGGGAAGGAAGGCAAACCAGTCATGCAGGATATTGTCGTTGATCTTGGAGAAGATGTTCTCGAAATACTTGATCACGCCCGACCCGAGGATCGGCCCGATCAAGGTTCCCGTACCGCCGAGAATGGTCATCAGCACGACTTCGCCGGACGCCGTCCACTGCATGCGCTCCGCGCCTGCAAGCGGATCCATGGCGACCATCAGCCCGCCTGCCAGCCCGGCATACATGCCCGAGATCACGAAGGCGGCCAACGTGTAGGGACGCGGATTGAGACCGGTGTAGAGCATGCGCTGCTGATTGGACTTCACCGCCTTCAGCATCACGCCGAAGGGCGAGCGGAAGATCCGGATCGACACATAGAAGGCGATCAGCAGGATTGCGGCGCACAGGTAGTAGCCGGCGTTGAAGGTGAACAGCCAGCCGCCCATCGACAGCTCGAAGCCGTCTCGCATCGCGATGCCGAAGAAATTCGTCATCGGGATCGACCCGTCCGCCGTCTGGCTGACGCCGAGGATGCGCGGATCGTTCAGCGACAGCTGCAGGCCCGTCTCGCCGTTGGTGATCGGCGTCAGCACGGAATAGGCGAGCGAGAACGACATCTGCGCGAAGGCCAGCGTCAGGATCGAGAAGTAGATGCCCGACCGCCGCAGCGAGATGAAGCCGACCAGCAGAGAGAACAGACCCGCAAAGATCACCGAGACGATGATCGCCGGCACGACGTTCATGGTCAGGAGCTTCATCATCCAGACGCCGGCGTAGGAGCCGACGCCGAGGAAGGCGGCATGTCCGAACGACAGATAGCCGGTGAGGCCGAAGAGGATATTGAAGCCGATGGCAAAGATCCCGAAGATCACGAACCGCTGCATGAGGTCCGGATAGCCGGCGTTGAACTGGGCGAGATCTGACGCCACCGGAAAGGGATTGAGAATGATCGGGGCCAGAAGCGTGATGGCGATGACGATCGCAAACAGCAACGTGTCCCTCTTGTTCAGTCCGAGCATGACGTTATCCCTCCATCACGCCCTTGCGGCCGAGCAGGCCGCGGGGACGGATCAACAAGATGATGATCGCCACCAGGTAAATGATGATCTGATTGATACCGGGCAACAGGTTCACCACCTGCGACATGGACGCAAAGGATTCCAGGATCCCGAGCAGGAAGCCGGCCGCCACCGCTCCGGGCAGCGACCCCATGCCGCCGACCACCACCACGACGAAGGAGAGCACGAGGAAATCCATTCCCATGTGATAGTTGGGCGAATTGATCGGCGCATACATCACGCCGGCAAGACCGGCGACGCAGGCCGCCAGCGCGAACATGATGGTGAAGCGCTTGTCGATGTTGATGCCCAGGAGACCGACAGTCTCGCGGTCCGCCATGCCGGCACGTACGACCATGCCGAAGGTGGTGTATTGCAGGAACAAAAACACCCCGCCGATGATCAGCGCGGCAAAGGCGAAATAGACCAGCCGCCAGTAGGGATAGATGATCGATCCGGCTTGCATGCCAACCAAGGCTCCGAAATCGAAACTGCCGATGAAGGCATCCGGCGCCGGCGTCGGGATCGGGTTGGCACCGAAGAAATACTTGATGATCTCCTGCAAGACGATGGCCAGGCCGAAGGTGACCAGGATCTGGTCGGCATGCGGGCGCTTGTAGAAAAACTTGATCAGCCCGCGTTCCATGGCGATGCCGACGGCGATCATGACCGGAATCGAGAAGATGATCGCGAGCGGTACGGACCACTCGATCATCGCGCCGCCGATATCGGGACCGAACCAGTTCTCCACGTAAGGCGTCTTCACCTTGAGGGGATTGCCGAGAAAATCGGTCCGCGACGGATCGACGGTTTCGGTGGAGAAGCGAAGCAACTCGTTCAGCGTCACAGCGCAAAACGCACCGAGCATGAACAGCGCACCATGCGCGAAGTTGACGACGCCCAACGTTCCGAAGATCAGCGTGAGCCCAAGAGCGATCAGCGCATAGGCGCTGCCCTTGTCCAGTCCGTTCAGGACCTGCAGGATGATTGCGTCCATTGTCGTATCCGTGTTGGCGAAGCGGCCTGAAAAGACGAGGGAACCGGCTGCACGAGACGCGCAGCCGGAACATCGTTTGCCCTGCTACCGGTGATCAGGCGCCGGGATTGCAGGTGCCGAGATCGCCACCGGCGAACATGGGATGGTCGGGCGGATAGGTAACCTGTGCCGCCGGCGTCACTTCGACGATCTCCAGAAGGTCGAACTCCGACGTCGGGTTTTCCTTACCCTTCACCACGAGCACGTCCTTGAAGCACTGGTGATCCTCGGCCCGGTAGAGCGTCGGGCCGTTGCCCAGCCCGTCGAACTCGAAGCCTTCCAGCGCCTCGACGACCGAGCACGGATTGAACGATCCGCCCCGCTCGACGGCATCCGCATAAAGCAGCGTCTGCACGTAGCAGGTATGCGCCGCCTGCGAGGGCGGGAAGCCGTACTTCTTGCCGAAGGACTGCACGAAGGCGACGGAGCCCTCGTCTTCCAGCGACCAGTGCCAGTTCGTGGATCCGAAGATGCCCTTCACGTTCTCGCCGGCGCCCTTGGCCATCAGGCGCGAGTAGAGCGGCACGATGATCTCGAAGTTCTTGCCATTGACCATGCGGTCGCGCAGGCCGAACTGGACGGCGTTGGTGAGCGAATTCACCATGTTGCCGCCGTAGTGGTTGAGCACCAGCACATCGGCGTCGGACTGCAGGACCGGCGTGATATAGGCCGAGAAGTCCGTGGCCGCGAGCGGCGTGAGGACGTTGTTGACCGTCTCCCAGCCCATTGCCTCGGTCGCCGCGGCGATCGATTCCTGCTGCGTCCAGCCCCAGGTGTAGTCGGCCGTCAGGTGATAGGCCTTGCGATCCGTGCCATAGGCGTTCTTCAGCACCGGCGCGAGCGCCGCAGCCGACATGTAGCCGTTGAAGAAGTGGCGGAAACCGTTGGCCTTCTTGTCCTTGCCGGTCGTGTCGTTGGAGTGGGTCAGGCCGGCCATGAAGATCACGCCCGCCTCCTGGCAAAGGCTCTGCACCGCAACCGCGACACCCGACGACGAGCCGCCGGTGATCATGATCGCGCCGTCCTTCTCGATCATCGACTTGGCCGAGGCGCGTGCCGCATCGGATTTCGTCTGCGTGTCGCCCGTGACGAACTCGACCTTCTTGCCGAGAATACCGTTGCCCTTCAGCGCCTTCGACGAGAAGGTATTGAGCATGCCGCCATCGCCGCCACCGTTGAGATGCTCGACCGCAAGCTCGTAGGCGCGCAGCTCATCCGCGCCCTCATCGGCGTAGGGACCGCTCTGCGGCACGTTGAAACCGAGCGTGACGGTGCCGCCCTTCGGCTCGTTGAAATAGGCGTTTGCACTGCGAATGAACAAATGCGGCGCCGCAAGACCAGCACCGACGACACCGGCTGTCTTGATGAGCCCGCGACGGCTGATTGGTCGCTTTATCATGAAATATCTCCTCCAGCATTTCCCTGCGCCCGCCGTTTCGCGGGCATTTTCTTGGGATGAAAGCGCACGCAAGGTCACTTTCAATCCGAGCCGTCAGGGTTTCGGAAACACCAGAAGATCGCAACTCGCTTTTAGTATAATACGCCACTTGGGCGGCTTCGTTTTTTATCAGAAAATCAAGACACAGAAGACCAGTGTATCTGAATTAAATATCTTATTGTGCAATGCAACATTTTACTTATTATATCTGTATAGTATGCCCAAAAATAGTGCAAATTGCGAATTTTACATCACGAATGGATTGGCTTCTGTATATATTTGTTCTATAGAAATTATTAGTACTACAAATTATCCATCCCGACTGGCGGCATGACTTGAAGAAACGGGAAGCCGGCGCCGCCAGGATCGGATTCTAGGCAGGATTGCCAAGCCAGTGCTGCCCGCCGCCTGGCGCATGCGCCAGGCGGCGGCGCCCGGTTCAAAGCGGCGGCGTTGCCAGGGATGCCGACGAGCGCCCCTGCGCCTTTCGCTCCGCTTCCAGTTCCGCGATCTTCAGGTCGATATGGCTGCGGTCGAGCAGGCCGGAGACATTGTCCGCCGTCGGCAGGGTTTCGGCCACATGCAGAAAGCGCTCGCCGGCAACCGCCAGGAGCCGGCGCAGCTCCGCAAGCGGATCGCCATGATCGTCGGCGCGGATGTCGAGCCAGGGATAGGCCTCGCCATGGGTGATGCGAAGGGCCGCCGACTGCTTGCCGCGCTTGTCGCCGCCGGCGGCCTCGCCCGCCTCCATCGCGCGCAGCAGGCGCTCGGCAAGATCAAGCTCCGCCCCGTCCTGATAGGCGGCAAGCGTCGCCTCCAGCACCTGCGGCCCGGCAAGCATGTTGCCGGCGACCGAGACGTTTTCGGCCACCAGATGCCCGGCCCAGTCGACGCATTTCTCGCCCGTGAAGGCGGCATTGCGTCCGTCAGCATCGATGACATGCATCTGGCGGGAATGGCTACCGGCATCGCGTCCGGTCACCGTCTCCATCACCGTTTGCGCGTCATGGCCGCTCTTCAGCATGTCGAGACCGTCGGTGCCGTAGAGCGGACTGACGAAGGCCTGCGTGGCGATCGCGCCGGCCTGACCATGCATATGCGGCACCAGCGCCCCGACGGCAAAGAACCGGCTGGCAACGGCGACGCCGAAGGCTCCGGTACGCGGATCGCGCGCGACAATCGAATAGGTCATCCTCATCTCCTTTTCGCTGCGGCCCGGCCTTAGCGCCCGATGGCATAGGCCTGCATCAGTCGCGGCGTCGCCGCCGCCTTCAACAGGCCGTCCGGCTCGCGCTTTGCCGCGGTCAGACGCCCGATGGTCCAGGGCGGCGCCACGTCGAGGATATGGCCGCGGGTGCGCAAGGCATTCAAAACGCCCTCGCCGAAGTTCTCCTCCACCATCACATGGCCCGGCGCGCGCTTGCGCGGATGGAAGGAGGCCGGGAAATGAGTGGTGTGGAACAGCGGCATGTCGATGGCCTGCTGCAGGTTCAGATCGTGATGCACCAGCCGCAGGAACAACGACAGCTGCCACTGGTCCTGCTGGTCGCCGCCGGGCGTCCCGAAGGCGAGCACCGGCTTTCCGTCGCGCGAGGCAAGGCTCGGCGTCAGGGTCGTGCGCGGCCGCTTGCCCGGCTCAAGCGAGGTCGGCAGGCCCGGGGTCAACAGGAACATCTGCGCGCGCGAATTCAGGCAGAAGCCGAGACCCGGAATGATCGGGGAGGACTGCAGCCAGCCGCCCGAGGGCGTGGAGGAAACCATATTGCCCCAGCGGTCGATGACGTCGATATGCACCGTATCGCCGCGCCGTTCCGACAGATGCGCCATCGTCGGCTCGTAAACGCCCTTGTCCGAAACCCCGAGCGCATCGATGACGGCGAGAGCGCGGGCGCGCTGGTCTTCGAACCCGGGCACGGTGCCGGGCCTGAGATCATAGGAGGCCTGCAGGCCGAGCATCTTGCGGCGCTCCGCATTGTAGGCGTCCGACAACAGGTGCTCCATCGGCACCTCGGCGAAATCCGGATCGCCGTAATAGACCTCCCGGTCGGCATAGGCGAGCTTCATCGTCTCCGTGACGAGATGGACGAAGTCGGACCCGGCCGGATCGAGCGAACCGACATCTATGCCCTTCAGGATCGCCAGGCTCTGCAGCAGGACCGGCCCCTGGCCCCAGGGCCCGGTCTTGGCGACGCTCCAGCCGTGATAGTCGTAGGTCAGCGGCGCCTCGACGCCGGCCTGCCAGCCGGCCAGATCCTCGCCGGTCATCACCCCCTTGTGGCGCTGGCCGCTGCCGTCCATCGCCTCGGTTTCGCGCAGGAATGTGTCGATCTCCTCGGCGATGAAGCCGCGGTAGAAAGTGGCGCGCGCCGCCTCGATCTGCGCCTCGCGGCCGGACACGGATTCCGCCTCGCGCAGCAGACGCTTCCAGGTTTCCGCCAGCACCGGGTTCTTGAACAGCGCATGCGCCTTGGGCGCGGAGCCGCCCGGCAGCCAGGTGGCATGGGACGTGGGCCAGTGTTCCTTGAAGAAGCCGCCAAGCCCCTCGATGGTCGCGCTCACCCGCGGCAGCACCGGATGGCCGGCCTCGGCGTAGTGGATCGCCGGTTCGAGCACCTCGCGCAGCGGCAGGCTGCCATGGTCGCGCAGCATCACCATCCAGGCGTCGAAGGCGCCCGGGATCACCGTCGCCAGCAGACCATCGCCGGGAATGAGATCGATGCCCTCCGCCTTGTAGCGTTCGATGGTCGCGCCGGCCGGCGCGCCGCCCTGGCCGCAGATCACCTCGATGCGGTCCTGGCCCGCGTCATAGACGATTGCCGGCATGTCGCCGCCCGGTCCGTTGAGATGCGGCTCGACGACCTGCAGCACGAAGCCGGTGGCCGCGGCCGCGTCGAAGGCATTGCCGCCGATCTCGAGAATGCGCATGCCGACCGCCGAGGCGATCCAATGGGTCGAGGTGACAACGCCGAAGGTGCCCTGGATTTCCGGACGGGTTGTGAAGGTGGACATCGAAGCTCCCGAATTTTCTTGTTTGGTTTCTTGATCAGCTCTCGCGCGGGTCGAGCGCGTCGCGCAGGCCGTCGCCGAGAAGGTTGAAGCCGAGCACGACGAGGAAGATCGCGGCCCCCGGCCACCACGCCATCCAGGGCGCCTGGGTCATGAAGTTCTTGGCGACATTCAGCATCGACCCCCAGCTCGGGTAGGGCGGCTGCTGGCCGAGGCCGAGGAAGGACAGGCTCGCCTCGGCGATGATGGCCGTGGCGATCGTCAGCGTCGCCTGCACCAGAATCGGCGCAAAGACATTGGGCAGGATGTAGCGCGACATGATCGCCAGATCGCTCAACCCGATGGCGCGCGCGCCCTCCACATAGTCTTCCGTCTTGACGCTGAGCACCTGGCCGCGGGTCAGGCGGATGAAGATCGGCGTCGCCGACAGGCCGATGGCGATCATCGCATTGGTCAGGCTCGGTCCGAGGAAGGCGGCAAGCGCGATCGCCAGGATCAGGAAGGGCGTCGCCAGCAGCGCGTCGGTCACCCGCGAGATCGCCTGGTCGACCCAGCCGCCGAAATAGCCGGACACCAGTCCGAAGGGCACGCCGATGGCGACCGCGATCAGCACGGAGACGACTCCGGCAAGCAGCGACGCCTGCGCGCCCCAGATCATGCGCGAGAAGATGTCGCGGCCGATCTCGTCGGTGCCGAGCCAGTAGAGCGCGGAGGGCGCCTTGCGCACGGCACTCCAGCTCGTCGCCGTTGGATCGGCGATCGGCAGCAGCGGAGCAAGGGCTGAAACGGTCACGAAGAAGCCGACGATCACCGCGCCGACCAGCGCGCCGCGGTTGCGCTTCAGCTTGCTCCAGACCCGGCTCTGGCGCCGGGTGGCGAGACCGTCAGCTGCGGGGGAAACGGTTGCACCAGTCACTGGGCGTTCCTCATGCGCGGATTGAGCAGGACGTAGAGCACGTCGGCGATCAGGTTCATCAGGATGAAGCCGGCGGCGGTGCACAGCACGACGCCTTGCACCACCGCATAGTCGCGGGTGAAGACCGCATCGACGATCAGCTTGCCGAAACCGGGAATGGTGAAGATCTGCTCGGTCAGCACGGCGCCGGCAAGCAGCTCGCCGAAGAGCAGCGCGCCCAGCGTCACCACCGGCAGCAGCGCGTTGCGAAAGGCATGCTTGATCACGACGATGCGCTCGCTCAAGCCCTTGGCGCGGGCGGTGCGCACGTAGTCGGCCTTGAGCACGCCGAGCATCGCCGAGCGGGTGTGCCGCATCAAGGTGGCGGCCAGCGCCGTGCCGAGCACGAAGGCCGGCATGATCATCGTCTCCAGCGAGCGTACCGGATCGACGAAGATCGATTCATAGCCCGACGCCGGCAGCCAGCCGAGATTGACCGACACCAGCAGGATCAACATGATCCCGAGCCAGAAATTGGGGATCGAGAGCCCCGACAGCGCCAGGAAATTGGCGATATAGTCGACCGGCCCGCCCTTCTTGACCGCGGAGAGAATACCAGCCGGGATGCCGATCACCATGGCGATGATCATCGCCATCACGGCAAGCTGGATCGTCACCGGCAACTTGTCTGCGATCAGCGTCAGGACCGGCTGGTTGGTCCTCAGCGAAATGCCGAGGTCGCCCTGCAGCAAGCCGCCGACCCAATAGAGGTACTGATAGAGGATCGGCTCGTTGAGATGGTATTTCTCGCGGATGAAGGCCAGCGTCTCGGGGTCGCGCTCCTCGCCTGCAAGCACCAGCGCGGGATCGCCCGGCAGGAGCTTTTGCAGGGTGAAGACGAAGATCGACACCAGCACGAGCGTCGGCAGGGCGATCAGCAGGCGGCGAAGGATAAAGGAGAGCATCACGCTGGTCCTGTTGCGCGGGCGGGAGGGGCAAGACGGGTGGTCATCGGAAGGCGACCACGGTTGTCCGGCGGCGGCCGAGGAACTCCATGACGGCCTGGGTCAGGTCGCGGATCCCCTGCCCGGCCATGTTCCGCAGCCGTCTCGGCAGGGAGCGCTTCGGCCAGACCTTCTCGTCACGGTCCTTGAGAGTGCTTTCGAGGCCGGGAACACCGTCCACGTCGCCGAGGTTCCATTCCTGCGCAAAGGGCGCGGGATCCATCTGGTAGATCGTCAGGCTGCGGTTCAGCGCCGAGCGCTCGGTGAACAGCAGTTCATCCACCTCGTCGCGAAACCGCTCCGTCTCGCGCAGGAGGCGGCGGGCGGTCGCAAGCGACACGACATAGGCGGCGGTGCAATCGTGGGAGGAGTAGAGCCGGGTCACACTGCGCCCGGCAGCCCGCGCGGCAACGGCCCGGTCGAGCCAGACCGGCTTCAGGCTGGTTTCAAGCTTCACCAGGTCTGCATCCTGCGGCATCCAGTCGTCCTGCGCCAACAACTGGCCGACATCCTTTCCGAGCCTGACGTCGTCCTCCAGCACAAGGCCGAACGGCAGGTCGCGATCCACGATCCGCTGCCAACACAGCCTGTGACTGAGAAAACAGGCGACCTCGGATCTCGACAGACGTCCCCAGTAGCCGATGCCGTCCACGTAGCGGTCGATGTCGGCGTCGCTCAGGAGCCGCGCATCCACCGCCGGGACCCGCTCGAACGCGGCGCCCTCAGCGCGAAACCGCTCCTCCATCAGCGCAAGGCGCTCCGGAACCCGGTCGAGATTGATGAGGAAGGTCTGCATCATGGACATCGTTGGCGCATCGACCGGTGGCGAAACAGGGACGTGACGGAAGAGCATGCGAAGGGCGGACGCACCGCCCTTCGCAGTTTCGGACAGGGATGGATCAGGATTTGAACTTCACGTTCTCCAGCCGGATCATGCCGTCCGGATAGGGGGTGAAGCCCTCGATCTTGTCATCCAGCGCCCAGATCCAGGTCGGGTGGTAGAGATAGATGATCGGCATATCCTCGGCGAGGATCGTCCGGGCCGCATCGTAGTTTTTCTTGCGCTCGGCCAGATCGTTGCTCGTGCGCGCCGCATCCAGCAGCCGGTCGACCTCGGGGTTGCAGTACTTGGAATCGTTGATGCCGCCCTTGCAGGTCATGAACTGGTGGATGTTGCCATCCGGGTCGACGCGACCCGACCAGCCCACCTGGCTCGCCTGATAGTTGCCGGCCGACTGGTCGGCGAGCAGGCTGGCGAATTCCATCGACTTGAGCTTGACGTTGAAGCCGGCTTCCGCCGCCATCGCCTGGACCACCTGCATCATCTGCGTCTGCACGGGGTTGTTGGCGACCTGGACCTCGACGTCGAGCGTCTCGTATCCGGCTTCCTTCATCAGTTCCTTGGCCTTGGCGACATCGCGCGCCGGCACCGGATGCGACTTGTCGTACCAGGGGCTCGTCGGCGGGAACGGCTGGTTGCCCGGCGCGAAGGCGCCCTCGAACACCACCTGGTTGATCGCGTCGCGGTCAAGCGACAGCGAGAACGCCTGGCGCAGCTTCGCCTCGTTGCCGAAGGGATTGTCGCCGCGCTCGCCATTGTCGACGTTCACGGTGATGCCCTGGTAGCCGAGGCTGACGGCCTCCGCATAGACCAGCCCGGCGTCGCCCTTGACGGACGCCGCGTCGGTCGCCGCGAGACGCTCCAGCATGTCGAGATCGCCGGCGCGCAGGTTGGCCAGACGCACGGTCGTGTCGGGAATCGGCAGGAAGGTCACCGTGTCGAAGTGGATCGCGTCCGCGTTCCAGTAGTCGGCGAACTTCGCCAGCACGATCCGGTCCTGCTGGATGCGCTCGACGAAGGAGAAGGGACCCGAGCAGACCGGCTTGGCGCCGAAGTCGGTGCCGGCGGCGGCCGTCGCGGTCGGCGACAGCATCATGCCGGCGCGGTCGGCGAACTGGGCAAGCAGGGTCGCGTCGGGGGCCGTCAGCGTGAAGGCGACCTGATACGGGCCGGTCACGGCAACGCTTTCGATCGACTTCACCTCGCTCTTGCGGCGGCTTTCCGGCATGTTCTTGGAGCGGTCGATGTTGGCCTTGACTGCCTCCGCGTCGAACGGCGTGCCGTCATGGAAGGTCACGCCCTCGCGCAGGTCCATCGTCAGGGTCTTGCCGTCCTCGGACCAGGACCAGCCCGTGGCGAGCTGCGGCACGATCTCAAGATCCGGGGTGATGTCGACCAGCTTGTCGCACAGCGACGCATAGACGATGCGGCCGACGAAGGTGCGGGACTGATCGGGATCGAGCACGTCCGGGTCTTCCTGGAGGCCGATGCGCAGATCGGCGGCCTGGACCGTCAGCGCCGTCGAGGCGCCAAGGGCGAACAGCATTGCGGCTAGCAGTTTGGTTTTCATCTAACGCTCCTCTGGTGAGATGAACTCGGTCGGACCATGCCGGATCTTGTGAACGCGCCCCCGCCGTGGGGCCGCGTCCGGGGTGTCCGGCTACGGCAGAACGGACGCGCTCGCCGGCGAAGGCCGCCGGCAACACCGTGTCCGGTAAACTGCCGCCCCGCGCGGCGGGCATCTTGCCCCGCGCGGAACGGAAGACGATGGCTGAAGTCGGCGGTCACGACGCGCGCTCCGCGCCGTCTGCCGTCGCGGCGAGACTGCGTTCCCGGTAAAGCGCGAAACGCCGCTCGGCCGCAGGCGAATGTGCCGGTGCATCCGCTGCCGCCGGCACGCCGGCGCGCGCGGCCTCCCAGTGATGGCAGGCGACGAAACGCCCCGGTTCCACCTCGGCGAGCGGCGGGCGCTTGGCGCGGCACACGTCGCTCGCCAGCGGACAGCGGGTGTGAAACCGGCAGCCCGGCGGCGGCGCCAGCGGCGACGGCACATCGCCTTTCAGCCCGGCATCCACCTTGCGGCTGCGTGGCGAGGGGATCGGGATCGCCCGCATCAAGGCCTGGGTGTAGGGATGCAGCGGCGCGTCATAGAGGATATCGGTTTCCCCCTGCTCGACGATCTCGCCCAGATACATCACCGCCACCCGGTCGCTCATGTGGCGGATCACTGCCAGGTCATGCGCGATCAGCACCAGCGTCAGGTCGAACTCCGCCTTCAGCTCCTCCAGCAGGTTGATCACCTGCGCCTGGATCGAGACATCGAGCGCGGAGACAGGCTCGTCGCCGATCAGCACCTTGGGACCGGAGGCGAGCGCACGGGCGATGCCGATGCGCTGGCGCTGGCCGCCGGAAAATTCATGCGGGTAGCGGTTGGCAAATTCCGCCCTGAGGCCAACACGGCGCAGGAGGTCCGCGACCCGCTGCGGACGGGTGGCGCGGGTGCCGATGCCATGCACGCGCATCGGCTCCTCGATGATCGCCCCCACGGTCATACGCGGGTTCAGCGAGGAGAACGGATCCTGGAAGATGAACTGCAGGTCCTTGCGCAGCCGGCGCATCTCGCCTTCCGGCAGGGCGCTGATGTCCTGCCCGTCGTAGAACACCTGCCCGGAACTGGGGCGGATCAGCCGCAGCAGCAGCCGCGCCAGCGTCGATTTTCCGCAACCGCTCTCGCCGACGATCGCCAGCGTCTCGCCGCGGCGAACCCCCAGCGACACCCCGTCGACGGCCCGCACCACCTGCGGCTTCGACAGGAATGCGGAGCCGACCTTGAAGTGACGCGTCAGGTCGCGGGCTTCCAGCACGTAGTCGCCCGCCTCACCCGCCGGCGCCTGAGGCGCATGTGTCCGGATATCACTCATGCTGCCACCCCGCCGAAGGTCGCCTCGAGCGGCGCATGCACGCAGGCAACGCGATGCGCCGCATCCGCGTCTCCGCCGACGGCGCGCAGCGGCGGCACCTCCCGGCGGCAGGCGTCGCTCGCGAAAGGACAGCGCGGCGCGAAGCGGCAGCCGTCCGGCATGGTGTCCACGGTCGGCACCATTCCCGGCACGGTCGCAAGACTTCCCGTGCGCTTGCCGAGCGAGGGCACGGAACTCATCAGGCCGATGGTGTAGGGATGCTGCGGATCGTCGAACACCGCATCGACGCTGCCCTGCTCCACAACGCGCCCGGCATACATCACCGAGACCGTGTCGGCGATCTCCGCGACGACGCCGAGGTCGTGGGTGATCAGCACCAGCGCGGTGCCGCTTTCCTTCTGGAGCGTGCGGATCAGGTCGAGGATCTGCGCCTGAATGGTCACGTCGAGGGCCGTGGTCGGCTCGTCGGCAATCAGGAGCTGCGGGTCGTTGGCAAGCGCCATGGCGATCATCACGCGCTGGCGCATGCCGCCCGACAGCTGGTGCGGATAGTCGTCCAGCCGCTTTTCCGCCGCCGGCACCTTGACCCGGCGCAGCATCTCAAGCGCATGGGCGCGGGCTTCGCGCTTGCCGATCCGGCGGTGACGCAGCACGATTTCCGCAATCTGGTCGCCGACGGTATAGACCGGGTTGAGCGAGGTCATCGGCTCCTGGAAAATCATCGACATGCGGTCGCCGCGGATCTCCCCGAGCTCGGCGCGGCTGAGATGCAGCAGGTCGCGCCCCTCGAACATCGCCCGCCCGGAGACGATCTCCGCCGGCGGCATCGGCAGCAGCCCCATCAGCGACAGCGCCGTCACCGACTTGCCGCAACCGCTCTCGCCGACGATGCACAGGGTCTCGCCCGGCCTGACCGACAGCGACACGCCGTCGACGACATTCGCCCGCGCCCCCTTGAAGCGGATCGACAGCCCCTCAAGGTCAAGCAGCGGGGCCACCGGCTCGATCGCGTCACTCGGCATTGGCGAGCTCCTCGGAAGACTGCAGCAGGAGGCGCTCCTGAAGCGACAGCAGATGCCGGCGCATCGCCCGTTCGGCCGCGACCGGATCGCGCCGCTCGATGGCATCGAGCACCTCGGAATGCTGAGAGGTGTAGAGTTCCGCCGTGCCATGGGTGCGCAGCGCCTCGCGCACGTGGCGCCAGGTGTCGTCCTGACGGACCCGGTCGACCACCTCGAACACGGCGAGAAACAGCGTGTTGCCCGCGGCCTCGGCAATGGCGCGGTGCAGCGCGCCGTCCCACAGCTCGCGGCTGTCCATGTCGTCGGCGCGCGAAACGCTGTCGCACAGGGCCCGCATCCGCGCCACGTCGGCGGCGGAGGCCCTGACCGCGGCAAGCCGCGCCAGCGCCGGCTCCAGCCGAAGCCGGACCTCCATCACCTCGAACATGTTGCTCATCTGCGGAAGCCGCGCGATCTGATGCGCGCCGGTCAGCCGCGTCGCCGCGCCGATGAAGGTTCCAGCCCCCTGCCGCCGCCAGATGCGCCCCTCCGCCTCCAGCACGTCGAGCGCACGGCGAACGGCGCGGCGGCCGACGCCGATCTCCTCGGCAAGCTCCCGCTCGGTCGGCAGCTGCTCACGCGCCTCCAGCTCGAGCTGGTCGACGATGATGCGCAACCGTTCAAGCGCGAGACTGGAATTTCGCAGCGATTGGGGAGAGCCTGACAAGACGCGTGAACCCTTGTGAACCTTTTGCGATATTGGTTCGATTATTTCTTGAACAGTGAAACTTGGCAAGCCTCCGATTTCATCACCTTGTGCAAAAATTTCAATCAATGCGCCCAGGAAATAACTTTTAAAATGATTACACCCTCCTAAACGCAGGTTTCCTCCGTTGCCGGCGAAAGGCGCAGAACCAATCTCCGCTTTGGTTACCCGATAGTCCGCAGAGGACACGCTCCGGGCGGTGCCTGGCGGCGCCTGTCCGCCGCAAGGACACACGGTCGCGCGGCTTTCGCCGGGCCTCGGGGATTGGCTTTGACCGCACGTCCTGACACAACTGGTCGGGCCTGGAGGGGAGCCTGCGGGCTTCGCTCACCTGGGGAGGGAAAAAAGCCATGGCGGACGACGCCTTTGCCGGACATGTCGTGCTGATCACCGGGGCCGCCGGCGGCTTCGGCCGGCGTCTGGCCGCGCGCCTTGCCGCCGCCGGTGCCCGGCTCGTCCTCGGCGACCGCAACGCCGCCGCGCTGGAGCAGCTTGCCTCGACGCTGCGCGAAACCACACCCGATGTCGTTGCGAAAAGCTGCGACGTGACCCGCGAGGCCGAGGTCGAGGCACTGGTGGCCGCGGCCGTCTCCGCCTTTGGGCGGCTCGACATCGCCGTCAACAATGCGGGTGCGACCGGCGAGGTGAAGCCGCTCATCGACACCACCGAAGCCGATCTGGATTTCGCCCTCGCGGTGAATGCAAAGGGGGTATTTTTCGGCGTCAAGCACCAGATCCGGCAGATGCGGACGCAGGGCGGCGGCGCGATCCTGAACGTCAGCTCGCTCGCCGGCATCGGCGCCGGTCCGAGGCTTGCCGCCTATTCGGCGGCAAAGCATGCGGTGATCGGCATCACCCGAACGGCGGCGGTGGAACACGCCCGCGACAACATTCGCGTCAATGCGGTCTGCCCCTACTACAGCCCGACTGCCATGCTGAGCGACGGCCCGCTCGCCGGCCGCGCCGAGCGGCTCGCCGCCGGCGCACCGATGAAACGCCTGCCCGAACCGGAGGAGGTCGTCGCCGCCATGATCGCGCTGATTTCACCCGACAACAGCTATGTCACGGGTCAGGCGCTCGCCGTCGACGGCGGCATTTCCGCTTTTTGAGCAGGTCGCGGAGGCATCAAAGCCCGGCGGTTGCCGCAAGGCGCTGCGCCGGCGTGCCGCTGTCTCTCGCAGGCACGAAGCCCCGCGGCAACAGCAGCGCCACCAGACGATCCTCGGCCAGCGCGGACGCCGGACGCGGGCGGCGGAAGCGGTTGTCGAGGACCAGCGGTCGCTCTTTGCCGACAAGCAGCGCGACATGCCCCCCGCCGCCGGCAGTGGCGAGAACCATCAGGCCGAGATCGGCCTCGGCAATGCCGCCGGCGCGCAGCAACGCATATGTCAGGATGGCAATGTCCTCGCAATCGCCGGCCCCGCGGGCAAGGGTTGCAAGCGGCGTCGCCCAGTGGTCATCGCCCGGTGCATCGGCGAGATAGCGGATCCTGCGACCGACACCGGCCTGAACGAGCGCCGGCCGCGCAGCAGCCGGCGCGGCGGCGACAAGCCCGCGCATGCGGCCCCACTCCGCCGCGCGCGGATCGCGGCATGCGCCGCGCGCGCAGGACATCAGCCACGCCAGCTCCGCATCGAGCCGTGCCCGCGCCCGGGCCCAGCGCCGGGCAAGCGGCGTGTTGCGCGTCGCCGGGGCGGAGCGCAGTTGCGGCGCCGCATCGACGGGAACGCCGGCAAGGATGGCGGCTGGCTGGGGCAAAACAGGCGCGGCTCTCTCGAACGGACTGGAAGAGGCCGCGGTCGCGGAGGGCGACAGGACAGCCACCCCCAGCAGCGCGGCAAAGGACAACACACAGACTGCACGCACGCGCGCAAGGCGCGGCGCAGCGACCGGCATCCGCATGGTTCGACACCCCTGAAGCGGCGCGCCGAACCCGCATTATCTCTCGCGGAAAGCTTCCGAACGCGCCTTTATTATTGGCTTCAGAAGGTAATTCAGGACTGTTCTCTCTCCGGTTAAGATGGAGACAGAAACCACCATTCCCGGAATCAATGGTAAAGAATCCTTTTCCTCGCCAAGGAAGGTCTTTTCCGTGCGAACAACCACGCGGTAGTAGGTTCGCCCCTCTTCGTCAGCGATGCTATCCGCGCTGATGCGCTCCACCCGCCCGGGCAGATCGCCGTAGATGGTGAAGTCATAGGCCGTGACCTTGACGCTCGCCTCCTGCCCAGGTCGCACGAAGGCAACGTCCTTCGGCCGGATCCGCGCCTCCACCAGCAGCCTGTCGTCGAGCGGCACCAGTTCGGCGATGCTTTCGCCCGGGCGCACCACCGCGCCAAGCGTCGTCACCATCAGCTTGTTGACGATGCCGTGCACTGGCGCCTTGAGAACGGTGCGGCGCACCTTGTCCTCCGCCGAGCGCAGGGTCTGCTCCAGCACCGAGAGATCCGACAGGGTCGCGGTCAAGTCCTCATGCGCCTTGGCGCGAAAACCGCTCATGGCGCTGGCACGGCGCGCCTCCGCCTCCTCGATGGCAGCCGCCGCGCGCGGCAGCGAGGCGTCCAAAACCGCGATTTCGGTCTTCTCCGTGCGCGCCTGACGCTCCAGCCGCAGCAGGTCCATCTCCGGATAGGCGCCGAGTTTCTGCAATTCGCGGGCCTTGCCGAGCTCGCGGTCGAGCAGCTCGATGGTGCCGCGGGTTTCGTCCAGCCGCGTTTCCAACTCGACCTTTTCCAGCCGGCGCTGCGCCAGCACCTGGTCGATCACCGACAGTTCCCGGGCAAGCGCCGCCTGTCGGGCGGCATAAAGCGCGCGCTCTCCCGAAACGAGATCCTCCGCCTGGCGCCCCCTCACGGAAAACCGCAAGGGCGTGCCGGTCGCCTCCGCCCGCAGCCGGTCGCCGCGCATCGTCAGCGCCAGCCGCCGCTGGCGAAGCTCGCCGAGCTGCGAGGCAACGTCGGTGTCGTCGATGCGCAAGAGCACCTGCCCTGCCTCGACAATGTCGCCTTCCGCGACCTCGATGGCGGCGATCCGCCCGCCCTCCAGCGGCTGCACCACCTGCGTCTGAGACGAGGCGATGATACGCCCGCTGCCGGCGGTGACCTCCTCGATCACCGCGTAATGTGCCCAGGCAATGCCCGCGCCCAGACAGACGACAAGCACCAGCAGCAGCGGCCAGACCCGCGTGCCGCGCCGCCGGATCAATGCGGCGCGCACATCGTTTGCGAAGGCCTCGTCGCGCGGCGGTCTCATCGCGCGCCCTCCCCGCCGCCGCGCAGCTTGTCCAGCACCTCCGCCTTCGGCCCGTCCATGACGAGCCGCCCGGCCTCGAACACCAGCAGCCGGTCCACGAGATCGAGCGGGCCATCGCGGTGAGTGGCGATCAGCAGCGTCACCCCCTCCGCGGCAAGGGTCTTCAGGTTCGCGCAGACCGCGCGCTCGCTGGAGACATCCATCGCCGAGGTGGGCTCGTCCAGAAACACGATCCCCGGACGGCGGATCAGGCAGCGCGCCAGCGCCACCGCCTGGCGCTGGCCGCCGGAAAGGTTGCGTCCGTGCTCGGCGACCGGCAGATCGAGGCCGAGAGGATGATGCGCGGCGAAGGCCGCAACGCCGGAAATCCGCACCGCGCGCTCGAGATCGGCTTCCGTCGCGAAGGGCCGGCCGATGGCGATGTTCTCGCCTAGCGTCCCGGTGAAGAGTTCCGCGTCCTGCAGGCAGACGCCGACCTCCCGGCGCAGGGTCGCGGCGGCATATTGGCGCGCGTCCGTGCCGTGGAGCAGACAGGTGCCGGCAGTGGGGTCGTAGAGCCCGCCGATCAACCGGGCGAGCGTCGACTTGCCCGAGCCGACGCGGCCAATGATGCCGACACGCTCGCCGCGGGCGATCGAGAAGCTCACGCCGTCAAGCGCCGGGTCCCGTGCGCCCGGATAGGTGAAGGACACCCGCTGGAAGCCGACGGCCTCGGGCGCCTCGACGGCGGCGGTCGCAGATACGCGGGCATGAGCGTGGGCACGGGCATCGCGGGCGCGTTCGGGCGGCGCCGTCATCAGCCCGTCGAGCCCCTGCAACGCGGCGCGGGCCTGATGCAGCCGGGCCAGCGTCTGCGCGATGTTGCCGAGCGGCGCCAACACGCGCCCGGCCAGGATATTGGCCGCGATCAGCGCGCCGATGGTGATGCGCCCCTCCACCACCAGAAAGACCCCGAAGACCACGATCAGGATCGACACGCCCTGAAACACAAGGGCGGTGAAGGACGCGGCGAGATTGGCCCAGCCGCGCGCCCGCGCGGTCGAGCGGCTGGCGACCGCCACTGCCCGGTCGAAGGCACGGCGCAGGAAGCCCTCCGCCCCGGTGGCCTTGACCGTCTCCAGGCCGGAGAGGGTTTCCACCACCAAAGACTGGCGGCGGGCGGTATCGGTCTGGCTGGCGCGCAGGGCACCGGCAAGCGGAATCTGCACCAGACCGGTGACGAGGAGGACCAGCGGCACCGCAAGGGCGGGGATCGCCGCCAGCGGCCCGACCAGCACCCACATCACCCAGAGAAACACGCCGATGAACAGCATGTCGGTCAGCGCGATCACGGTGGAGGAGGTCAGCACGTCGCGCACCGTGTCGAGATCGCGTATGCGATTGGCCATGGCGCCGGTGGTGTCGGCCCGCGCCTCCAGCCGCATGGCGAGGATCTTGTCGTACATGCGGCCCGCCACCGCCATGTCCACCCGCCGGCCGGCATCGTCGACGATGCGCGTGCGCAGGATCTTGAGCGCGAAATCCATCAACAGCGCCAGGACGACGCCGGCGGTCAGCGCCCAGAGCGTCGGGATCGCGAGGTTGGGGATCACCCGGTCGTAGACGTTCATCACGAAGAGCGGGGTCGCAAGTCCCAGCAGATTGCCGATCAGCGCCGCGACCACGACCTGGAGATAGTCGGGCCAAAGCCGCCGGACCGCCGACCAGAACCAGTGGCCGCGCTGCAGTGCGCCGGCGCCGGCCTCGCCCGGATCGGCCCCGCCGCCGGTGGCCGGAGCCAGAAAGACGCAGATGATCGCTCCGCCGCCGCCGAAGCTGCCGGCCTCCACTCTATGGGGTGCGGTGCCGGCCGCCGGCGCGACGATTTCCAGCGTCCGGGCCGCGCGCGACACGCCGGTGAGCACGACAGCGCTTCCATCCGCGTCGAACACGATGGCGGGAAGCGACACCGGCGGGATCCGCCGCCAGGACAGGCGCGCGACATGCGTGCGCAGGCCGAGCCCGCCGGCGGCCTCCTCAAGCCCGGCGAGCGTCAGCCCCTCGGGATCGGCCGCGACGGCGGAGAGGATCGCATCGGCGCTGGGTGAAAGTCCATGGACCCGCGCGACATGCACAAGCGCCTCGAGCAGGCCGTTTGCGGATGCGGCCGAACCGGTTTCCGTGTCGGGGTGAGACGGATCAGCGCACGGCGCGGGCGGTTCGGGAAAGGAAGACCCGTGATCGTGACGCATCCTCCCACCACCCCTACCACTTGTTCAGCGGCTCGATCAGCGGCTTGCCGCCGACAAACCAGGGACGCTCCCGCGGCAGCGCAATGCTCTCCGCCGGGGGTGTGATGTTGAAGCTGCGCAGCAGGCCGCCGGTGGCGGCGAGCAGCCGGTAGCGGGCAAAGACCGCGATGGTCTGGGCGCTTATCTGCTGGACCTCGACGTTGAAGGCGGAGCTTTGCGCATCGAGCAGGTCGAGCAGGTCGCGCAGCCCGGCCTCGAACTCCTGGTCATAGGTGGCAATCACCGCGATCGCGGCCGACTTCTGGCGCTTCAGTGCTGCAAGCCGCAGGTCGTTGGCGGAAATATCCGACCAGGCCCGCCGCGCGGTCTCGTCCACCGTCCGGCGAAGCTGGTCGAGCCGCATCTTGCTCTCCGTGACGCGCTCGCCCTCGCGCATGCGCCGCGCCCGGTCGATGCCGCCGTTGAAGATGTTCCACGACATCGACAGGCGAACGGAAAAGTCGTTGTTCTGCCCCGGCGTGCCGTCGAGGTCCTGCCCGATGGTCGCCCGGCCTTCCAGATCGACCCGCGGCAGATAGGGCGCGCGGGTCTGGTCGAAGGCCGCTTCGGCGGCATTGACGTCGGCGCCTCCGGCCTGAAGCGCCGGATGGCGATTGCGCGCAAGCGCCACGGCGGCCGCCTGCGACGGCGGCAATCCGCGCGGCGGGCCGGCCCGGGCGAGTTTCAGCGGCTCGCGACCGATCACGTTCTGAAAGCGCGCATCCGCCGCCCCCACCGCCTTCAGGATATCGGCGTGCACGGCCTCAGCGCCGGCGAGGCGCTCTTCCGCCTGGCGCAACTCGCCAACGGTGGCGGAGCCGCCGTCGACCCTTGTGCGCACGCGCGCCAGCAATTCGCGGTGAATGCGGATGTTGCGGGTCGCGACGTCGAGGATCCGCCGGTGGCGCAGCACGTCGAGATAGGTTTCCACCGCCTCCAGACCGATCACCTCGGCACGTTCCATCACCCGCGCCGCGGCCCCGTCGATGCGCGCTTCCTGCCGGTAGACCTCATTGGCCCGGGCAAAACCGTCGAACACGGTCTGGCGCGCGACAAGGCTCACCTCCCGCGACAAACGCCATACGCCGAGATTTGCGGCATTGGAGGCATTGGGCCGCTCAAGCATCTGCGGTCCGATCGCGCCTTCGATGTCGAGCCGAGGAAGATAGGCGCCGGTCGCCTCCTCAAGCTCCTGGTCGACCGCCCGCCGGTTGGCTGCAGCCTCAAGAATACGCGGATTTGTTGCAACCGCATATTCAACCGCCGAAGACAGATCCATCGCCTGACCATCGGCTGGCAGGCACAGCATAAAAGACCCTGCAAGAAATACGAGTATCCGCCTCATTTAGCCCCCACTCAACACGCGTATTTTCATCAAGTCTTTTCGAAACAACGCACTCTTGTTCTTCCACTGCCAAATGCGCGTCATTACGCCCGATGAAAAAGCCGCAGAAGATGCAATAGACAAGATACAATCAAGTCAGAACTTCGTAATAGCGTTTTTCATCTTTAAGTCGTTGCGAGGAATTTTTCCTATCTCTCGTAGCGTAACTATAATGTATTTTCTACGAATACGCCAGAAGACAAACTTCTTAACAAATGGTAAAAGACTTATACATCCTGAGGCGAGCCTGAACGCAGGCACCTCAGGCGGGCCCCGGACATCGAGACACGCCATGCTGAATCTCGACGCGCGCCCTTCGACCAGCAATGGCCTGGCGCAAGACATCATTTCCAGTGAAACGGATCCCGCCGGACCGGCCGCCGTGCTCGTGCCCGACGCACATCTGCTGTTTTCCGGCAACTATGCCCGCGCAGGGTCCGACCTTGTCATTTCCGGCGAGGATGGCAGCGGCCATGTCATTGCCGGCTACTTCGCTCACGTGACACCGCCGGCACTGCAATCCCCCGATGGAGCGCTGCTGACGGCGGAGACCGTAGCCGCCCTCGCCGGACCGCGCGCGCCCGGCCAATATGCCCAGCTCGGCCAGACCGCCGGTGCCGACCCGATCGGCAGCGTCTCGACGGTGGACGGCAGCGCCACGGTCCGGCACGCAAACGGAACGAGCGAGCCGCTGGCGCCGGGCACCCCGGTCTTCCAGGGCGATGTCGTTGAGACCGCAGGCGGAAGCGCGCTCTCCATCACCTTCGTCGACGGCACGGTGTTTTCCCTGTCTGCGGACGCCCGGATGGTCCTCGACGAATTGATCTATTCTCCCGGCGGCTCCGACAACTCGATGGTGATGAACCTGGTGCAGGGCACTTTCGTCTTCGTCACCGGACAGGTTGCCCCCACCGGCGACATGCGGGTCGAAACCCCGGTCGCGACCATGGGCATTCGCGGCACGACCCCGATCGTGCAGATTTCCGCTGTCGATGGCGCCACGCGGTTCTCGCTGTCGGCGGACCCGGACGGGCGCGTCGGCTCCTATCAGCTCTTCGACCGGGTCAGCGGACAATTGCTCGGCAGCGTGTCGAGCACGGATATCGTGCTCAGCCTGTTCAGCATCGGCGCATCGCCGCTGATCGAACCGAAGAGCCAGGCGGAGATCGCGGCGGACCAGGCCGAGATCGCCCGCGCCTTCAGCACATACCGCCAATCCGCGCCGCCGGGCGATTCCGACCCGGGTCAGGACGGCGGCGGCAACGGACAACAAGGACAGGGCGAGCCGGGGCAGACCGACGACGGCCCGCCGTCGCCCGGACAGGACGGCACCCCTCCGCCGCTCGGCGATCAGGGCTCGCTGCTTGGACCGCTTGACGGATCCCCGCCGCCGAACGGCCTGGGGTTGCTCGGCCCGGGCGGCGGCCAGCAAGGCGGCCCGCCGCAATACAGCGGGGGAACCGGCGATCCGGGGAGCCCACAGGCCCCGGATGTCTTCTCCTTCTCGCTCCCCTCCTTCGACATCGTCACCGGCGAGGACACATCCACCGTCATCACCGGCCTTGTCGTCAATCTGCCGGGCAGCGGACCGGTCGCCATCGACATCACGGCGTTTTCGACCGTGACCCTCGCCACGACCCAAGGCCTGACCTTCCAGCAGGGCGACGGCATCGACGACGAACGCATGGTGTTCTTCGGATCGGAAGCCGACGTCAACGCCGCGCTCAACGGGCTGACCTATACGCCGACGCCGAACAGCGAGACCGGCGGCCTGAGCTTCGCCATCTTCGACGGCACCGACTGGATCGTCATCCCGCTGGAGATCGCGATCACGCCGCAACCCGACGCACCGACGGTCGCCAACATCGACCTTGCGGTGAGCGAGAGCGGCGCGATCACCGCCCTCTTCCTCGGTGCCGACCCGGACGTGGGCGACACGCTTACCCTGAACACGCTCACCCTGCCGTCCGCCGGCACGCTGACGACCTTCGACGACGGCACCTTCACCTTCGCAACGAACGGGGCCTTTGAAGCCCTGAAAGCCGGTGAAAAAGCCACTGTCTCGTTCCAGTATTCGGCGATCGACAGCACCGGCCTGGTCTCGCCGGTCCCGGGAACCGTCACGATCACCGTCACCGGCGAGAATGACGCAGCCGGAATCGCCGGAAAGACCTCAAACAGTTTCGACGAGGACGACGCGGCAACGCTCTCCGGAACGCTTACCGTCTCCGACAGCGACACCGGCGAGGCCGGCGTCCAGCCGCAGACCAATGTCGCCGGCACCTATGGCGTCTTCGCAATCGCCGCCTCCGGCGCCTGG